>OBPV01000037.1_pt1 | contig 23271 bp, 21 predicted proteins | sample 1494121 | NCBI WGS metagenome assembly OBPV01 (sample SAMEA3275522, study PRJEB22092) | marine metagenome | biome: ENVO:00000039; feature: ENVO:00002151; material: ENVO:00002010 | collected 2014-06-21T16:38:00+00 | depth 10 m | reverse complement strand
CTATGTCTAATACTGAACCGTATTAGACATAGGGGGTTCTAATACAATAAGAAAGTCCGGCTTGATATATTGTTGTAATTTTTGCCCTGCTCCGATTCTAAGGCTTGAGCTAGTGCACTTAAGCCTTCAATAATTCTATTCACTATGCATATTTACTTGGCAAAGAACGCTATTAAAGCGACACATAAAGAAGATATTGAAATGAGTAAGATTACTCGCTGCAACCTTGCCGTTGAAATATTTTGAGTCAATCCAGTCACTGTTTTCATCATTTCCAAAAAGGTTTTTGTTTCCTCAATTATTTGCTCACCTTTCTCTTTAAACATTATCTTGTAATATCCAGCAAGTGTTCCTTTTTTTTCACCACAAGAAAAGTGCTCAGCACTAGCATGTTCCTGAAGAAAAAAGTTGTCACTTGAAAGTTTAGTTATGTCACGACACGCTAGTTCTATATCATATAAGCTGTATTGTGTGAGTTCGCGCAACTCTTTCAGATTTTTCAAAGTGCTGAAAGATTGGTTTGCCGCGGCAAGGTCTCTCTTTTTCGCTAAAACCTCGCGACACGTATCTAAAAATCTAGAAAATGTCCAACTTGTCATCAATTTAACGATACCGTGTTCAAGATGACCGCATATCAGCAAACTAGAAGCGTCTTCTTCCGTGTCACTAAATCCTGACATTAGTTCGACATCATTTCTTCTACAAGCGAAATTTAGACGTCGTGTATCATTATATTTATCAGTTGTTTGGGTAAAGCGGACATTGGAATAATGGTTCATCGTGTAAACGCTATATTGATTGTCAAACCCTGGGCCTAAAAATGCGTTTTGTTTGTCCATATCTGAGGTGAATGGCGCGCGTTTGTCGGTGATATATAGTCCAACCCTAGGATAATGATTGACACCACTAAGCGAAAAAAAGCCAGGAAAAAAGTTTTTTATCCAAATCGCACACTTCTTTTCAATCCCACCTATTTCCAAACAATAGGCTCTTTCCTTCATTACACTGTGACTGGGCATACTTCTGTTGTGTAGTTGATTACCACCAAATAAAATATAGCGGATAAGTTTTAATGGTGAACGCTTATGTGTTTTCTCATATTTCGACTTTTCCCGCTCCCTCATTGAATTCTCTAAAACTGAGTAATACTCAGTGTCAAAATCAAATCGGAGATTCAGCAATGTCAAACTTGTAGAAATTGACGTAAGTGACATCGTCACCTGATAAATATGTGGATGCGGACGAGGCAACCCACCGACTTTTAGTGGGTTATATGATTTATCCAAAGAAATTGTATGTAAATTAATCCAACCAGCAGATTTCCCTTCTCGAGTATCCTTCAACCATTTTTCTAGCTTAGAAGATGGTGTGGAAAACTTCTCCTCATCGAAAATTTTCAATCCTTTATTTAAACCTTTTAATGTTGAAGGGGTAAATAATTCTGCCATCCAAATTGATGGACATTCTACTCGTTCATCAGGAGGAAATTGTGCATGTTCAGCATCAGGAGAAGACTTATAAGAAGCCTCGAAATATTTTGTAAGGCGCTTTGCCTTTGATAAATAATAAAGTCGTCGGGTTGGACCAAAATAGTCAATTAATTTGTTTATTGGTTTTAATAATTTCAAATATATTTGTCCGTTGTTTGAATATTGAAGTAAGCGTTTTAATTTAGAGCCATTTGCTTTCACCTAAGTCTTATTATGTGACCTTTCCTAGCTCAAATTGACATGCATATTTTTCACTTCAATACCTTGTAGGACTTCTCGTAGAGTCAAAAAACCAACTATCTGTCATAGCAAATAATATAATAAAATTAAGAAGTGTATCCGCGCGCCCTACTTCTCAACTGATCATAAACACAGTATACATCTATTCTCACTTTTATAAATCAAGTCTCACATCGTATATTTGTAAAAATTAAACGAACGTAATAACTTAGTTATGTATCGATTAGTCTCCCGCATGTATTTTTGAAACACATCCCCATGCACTTCTATTAAATATGGCTCTTCAATTTTCCGAACAATCAGTTCAATACAAATGCAACATATTAAGGCGCAAGCCCATAGCAGTAGATGTGGGAATGTGAGACATAACCCCAGCCAAAACATAAAAATCCCGAAATAAATCGGATTTCGAGACCTTGCATAAATACCATGCGTAATGAGAGCCGTCGTTTCTTTCTGGTCGACACCAATTCGCCATGAATCGCCCATTTGGATTTGAGATAAGAGCATGACAAGTATTCCACAAGTCCCAACCGCAAGACCTAAAACCTGAAATGGCAGTGGAACAACAAACAAAAGGGGCACTTTGCCAAAATACCCAATGACTATCACACCAAACGCTTGGCAAAATGTAATCACAAATATAGTACCGGGCAAGATTTCTATCATCGGCGCGCTCAAAGAGGCTACTCGAATGCCAAAATCCCCATTTCTTTTAAATTGCACAAAGCTTCGAGCAACTACTGCAAGTAATATAAAAGCACTTATCAATACCAGAGAAATCATATCTACCCTTTTTAGTCATATCATAAAAATATGATTATAAAGTCTATACTTAATATAGGGTCAACACATATTGATGACGTTTAAGTGTAATAAGTGAAATTGGGGCATTAACTAACAACGGCTAATGCCCCAAATGTGGCTAACTCTTCCTGCTATGCACAAGTCGGTATAACACAGGCAACACTATCAGCGTTAAAAGTGTTGACGATATTATTCCACCGATAACTACCGTCGCTAACGGACGCTGTACCTCTGCTCCTGTCCCTACATTCAGTGCCATCGGAACAAAACCAAGGCTAGCAACCAATGCCGTCATCAGTACCGGCCGCAAACGCGTTAATGCACCATCAACAATAGAGTTGATTAACTCTCCTGTCTCTTCCAGCCTTTGACGGATAAACGACAACATAACCAAACCGTTAAGCACAGCAATGCCAGACAGCGCAATAAAACCAACGCCTGCTGATATAGACAAGGGCATGTCTCTCACCCATAGCGCAAAAACGCCACCTGTTAATGCTAAAGGCACACCGGTGAAAATTATCAATGCATCTTTCACCGAGCCAAAGGCAATGACTAGCAATGCAAGAATTAAGAAAAGCGTCGCTGGGACAACAAGGCTCAATCGCTGACTCGCACTTTCAAGCTGCTCGAACGTGCCGCCATAATCGACCCAATAACCGCTTGGTAATACGACATTTTCAGCTATTTGCATTTTTGCTTCAGTAACAAACGAGCCTAGGTCGCGCTCTCTTACATTCGCCGTTACCACAATACGGCGCTTGGCGTTTTCTCGGCTGATTTGACTGGGTATACTGGCATATTCAAGTGTTGCAACTTCTGCTATGGGCACATAATTACCATCCCCTGTCATAATAGGTATGCTGCCTAGCGTATCAAGATTATTGCGAATATCTTCTGAGTAGCGAACGACTATTTCGAATCGCCTGTCACCCTCGAATATCAAACCTGCTTCTTTGCCGCCAATTGATGCCCTTAACCAAGTTTGCAAATCAGTGACATCCAAATTGTAACGCGCTAAAGCATAAGGTTTGGGATTTACGGTAAAAATAGGAATTTCATCAACTTGCTCAACGCGTGCATCCGAAGCACCGGGTATATCTTGCAGTACTGCTAATATATAACTGGCCGAATTACGCAGTTTATTCAAATCGTCACCATATATTTTTATGCCTAAGTCAGCTCTAACGCCACTAATTAATTCGTTAAATCGCATTTGGATAGGTTGAGTAAACTCGTAATTATTGCCGGGCACGTTTTGCAGCTCACGCTCCATTTGCTCGACAAATTCGGCTTTAGATAAAGTAGGATCTGGCCATTGGTCGATAGGTTTCAACATCACAAACGTATCGGTAACATTAGGCGGCATCGCATCTGTTGCAACTTCGGCCGTGCCGGTTTTAGCAAAGACAGTGCTCACTTGTGGGTACTGCATAATGACGTCTTCAAGCCTTTTTTGCATATCCACGGCTTGCTCAATGCCAGTGCCCGGCACTCTCATGGCGTGCAAGGCGATATCACCCTCATCAAGTTGAGGTATAAATTCAGAGCCAAGACGCATGCCAAGCCAAACGCTCACAATAACCAATAACGTCGCTGAGCCTATTACTAACCAACGTAGTTTCAGCGCCCATAAAAGAACAGGACGATACACCAATTTCGCCCCTACTATGATTGGACTCTCTTTTTCACTGACTTTACCCGACATAAACATTGCAACGGCTGCTGGCACAATAGTGATTGAGAACACCATCGCAGCAAGTAATGCCAAGATGACGGTGGCCGCCATCGGGTGAAACATCTTCCCTTCTACCCCTGTTAAACTAAAAATAGGGATATATACAATGGTAATAATCATCACACCAAAAAGACTAGGTCGTATTACTTCGTTGGTTGCTTCATATACAACTTCAAGTCTTTCCTTGATGAGCAGCACTGAGCCGGTTCGCCGCTGCGCTTCACTTAAGCGCCTGATACAGTTTTCAACGATGATAACCGCACCATCTACAATTAACCCGAAGTCTAACGCTCCTAAGCTCATTAAGTTTGCGCTTACGCCTGTTTGCACCATCCCTGTTATTGTGGCGAGCATAGCGAGCGGTATCACAGCGGCGGTAATAATAGCTGCTCTTATATTCCCAAGCAGAAGAAACAACACCACAATCACCAGTAATGCGCCTTCAACTAGGTTTTTACGGACGGTATTGATAGCTTTATCTACCAGTGCGGTCCTATCGTAAACGGTTTCTATTATTACACCTTCGGGCAAGCTAGCTTGGATTTCATCCACTTTGTCAGCCACTGCCAAGGCCACAGCACGACTATTTTCACCAATGAGCATCATGGCAGTGCCTAAGACGGTTTCCTTACCCTCTCGTGTCGCAGCCCCCGTTCGAAGCTCTTTACCAATAGCCACTTCGGCAATATCGTTAACGGTCACTGGAGATTGGTTAGTGAGTGTCACCACGACATTACCAATATCTTCAATTGTTGCCAGCTGCGCTTGAGAGCGCACCAGTATTTGTTGACCGTTACGTTCGATATATCCGGCACCTTGATTGGCATTATTTCGCTCCAATGCCCTCAGCAGATCGTCAGTGCTCACACCATAATTAAGCATACGTTGAGGATCAGGATTCACATGATATTGCTTGGTAAAGCCGCCAATAGCGTTAACCTCGGTGATACCTTTTACTAAGGCGAGTTGAGGTTTCACCACCCAGTCATGCAGTTCTCGTAGTGCCATCGCATCAAAGTCTCTGCCATCGGATGTCAATGTACCCGGCTCAGCGCTGAGCGTGTAAATGTAGATTTCACCCAAACCCGTGGCAATCGGCCCCATTTCTGGCTCAATCCCCTCAGGTAACTGACTTTTAATAATGCCTATCCGCTCATTAATGAGGTTTCTGGCAGAATACAGGTCGGTGCCTTCTTCAAATACGGCGGTCACTTGAGACAAGCCATAACGAGATAGTGAGCGGGTATAATCTAAGTTTGGCAAACCCGCTAAAGCGTTTTCTACCAAAAAGGTGATGCGCTGCTCGGTTTCAAGCGGCGAATAACCTGTTGCTTGAGTATTGATTTGTACTTGGACATTGGTGATATCGGGTACGGCGTCAATAGGCAGCTTTTGATAACTAAATAAGCCAAAACCAATGACTAAAAAACTCAGCATCAAAAATATACCGCGCCTGTCGATTGCAGTGCGAATAATGGAGGCTAGCATGTTAAGCCTCCCTTAAAGCCTTGCAGTAGCAAACATGTATATTCGGGTTGTATTGAGGCATTAATGATCATGACCGGCCTCCGATTTTTCCAGATCTGCTTTGATCAGGTAACTATTGGTAGCCACCACGCGCTCACCTATTTCAATGCCGCTTATGACTTCAATAAAGCGACCATCAGTCATACCGAGCTGCACGGGGCGTGGTCTATATTCATTATCATGATTAACAAATACCACTTGCTTGTCTTCATACTCTTGAATAGCAGTCACAGGCACCATATGAGTCACGGCCTTGGTGGTTGTCGTTACCTGCGCTTTTACCAAGGTGCCTAATGGCCAATAGCCACTGCTATTGTCAACAGTGACATTGGCAAGCGAATGCGGACTACTATCGGCAGATGGCGTCAAGTAGGCAATTTCAGATACCTGCTCAAAGTTTGCATGCCTTAATTCAACAGCTTGTCCGACCTTAATTTTGCCGAGGTGCTGCGAGAACACGGTTAACTGTGCCCACACATCCTTGTAGTTGGCTAAGGAAAATAGTACTTGTCCGTTTGATAACTCACCATTGTTGGCATGCCGCGCTATTACGTTGCCATCAAAGGGAGATGTAATTGAGTAGCTTTTTAAACTCTCATTTGACTCTACGACCGCTAAAATATCTCCTTTTTTAACTGTGTCGCCAATGTTGACTTTGACGTCTTTGATCACACCGTCAAAACGCGCTCTAATATGGCTCAATGAGGCAGGATCTGCACTTATTCGGCCATAGAGTGTAGTCGAAAGCGCAATGTCGCCAGCAATGACATTTGCGGTAGTGATCCCATTTTGCATAGCAGTCTCGTCGCTCATCGTAACGACTTCACCAGCGTGTTTATGGCCTTCATGAGAATCACCATCTTCGTGTTTGTCTCCTGCGATTAACGGACCTTGTATCATCATTAGCGTGACGCTTAGAACGAGTACTTTTAATATTGTGAATGTTTTTAATTGAGTAAGTTTATTCATGATCGTTACTTCTTATCGAAATGTTTGATGGCTGTTGCATAGTGATGTTGTGCGCTAGCTTTTTGGAAGCGTTGCTCTTTGCAGCATCCGTTTTTGCAGTGCTACTTTGTGGAGCCTTAAGTGCAAGACCGGTAAGCGTTTCAATTTCTGTTTTGCTTAGGTGCACTTGAGACGCCGCGTCAATTAATGTCAGGCGCGTATTTAAGAACTCTTGTCGAGTGGATACCCACTCCAAATAGCTAAACCGGCCATCTAAATAGGCGCTTTCGACTAAATCCAAGGCTTCTGTAAGAGGCGGTATGACCGTTTGTTGGATAGCGTCAACCTCTAATAATGCGCGAGTGTGCTCACCTAAGGCTTGATTAACTGAATGTAAAAGACGGAGCACATTACTCTGTTTTTGCACCTCTATTGCATCAAGGCGAGCTTTTTGCGCCTCGTATTCACCTAGGTTTCGTTTTTGTTGAAACAGTGGCACGCTGATCCCGGATATTAAAGCAGTTTCATCAATACCTTGTATTCGTCGAACACCCGCTGACCACTCGATATCAGCTCGATTGTTGGCTTGCACTAATCTGAGCTGTGCTGCTTGAACACGGCTTTGTTTTGCGAACAAGTCTATATGCGGACTGTTTTGGATAGCGGCAGAAAGCATCTCGAATGACCCAATGTCTTGAAACGCAAAAAGCTTACCTTCCACACGCTTAAAATTGGGCGTTTGTTCGCCCCACATGATGGCAAGACTGCGCAATGAAAATTGAAGACCTTCTTGAGCCAATTTAACATCGAGCTTTGCTTGGGCAAGCGCTGCTTGGGCGCGTTTCTGCTCTAGCAATGGTGACGCGCCTGCATCAACGCGCTTAGAAACTGCGTTATAGGTATAGAGTGCAAGTGTCTCTGCGTCGTTTTGCACGTCTAAGGTGGCTTGCAATACGAGTGCTTCGATGTAACGACGATTTAGCTCGCCAAGGACATCTAATGTGCGTATTTTCTTTTCCACCTCTTGTTGTATTTTACGCTCAGAGAGTACGTCTAATCTTGCGCTAGGCTTGTCATTGAGCTGTAGGACAGATGACAAGGTCAAACTGACTTCAAGCTCCTTAATGCCCGACACCTCGCCGGTTCCCATAAAGTTCTCTAGTTCAATCCCTGCGTTCAGTGCGGGTTTTAGCGCGGCGTTTTTTGATTCACCGTCAATTACTCGCTGTCTAAATTCAAACTCATACAAACTTGGATTGTTGGCAAGTGTAAGTCTGATTGTATCTTCAAGGCTTAGCGTTTCTCGCACGGGCGCTTGAACACCTTCATCTATATAGCGATTAGTTTGCACCGCTTGTGCGGTAATTGGACTCAATGTTAAGCCCAGCATGCAAGCAAACGCCATGGCGCGTGCATGCACAAAAATATGAAACATTTTCATTAGAATATCCTAATAATTTATCAATATTCAGCGTCGCGCGTTTTTTCAGCGAGACACTATAGAAAGCGATATTAGGAGGATGTTTTGGGCGGACGAAGTAATCGGTTGATGGGTGCGTCGATAATCGCATCCAAGTAATTAAAGTTGTGGGTAGAGACCACAGATTGTAGATTGTTGATGTTGTGCTGACTTAACCACTGTGCATGCGTACCGTGGCAGTGGCCACAATGATGGCAATCGGCAGGGTTATGGTGTTCTGCTTTTGCTGACTCACCAAGCACTTTAGTTGGCATATCTTTTGAAGCTTGATTGTGCTCTGAATGCTGGTGTTCATGTTGCAAATGTTGGGTATCTATTGCATGAAAATCTAATGAATTGGCCACAGCAGAAAACGACTGAAAGAGTATCAGCGAGATCATGATGTAACTTATTCGTTTTAAATTTTTCATAAGTGCTAGTCTACCAAGCCTATTTCACTTCGTCACGACATTGTTCATCGGCAAATTCCAGCTCTACTGTAGTATGTTCAAAGTGATATTTGGCTAATGAGCTTTGTATGCTCTCTTTCAATGACTGTATGTGCTCAACACTGACTTCTCCTTCCAACACAAGGTGGACAGTCATCACATTGCGCTCTCCGTCTAAAGACCAAATGTGAAAATGATGGAGGTCGCTTATCTTATCGTTTGCAAGCAAGTCGTTTCGGATTTGTGACATTTGCTCTTCATCTGGCGTTGCCTGTAAAAATAGCATCAGGGTTTCTTTTAGGTTACGAAACACATTGAAGAGAATGAACAAAGTGAAGCCAATGGATAAGATGGGATCTAAAATCGCCCAAGGCTTAAACATTAAGACGATGGAGACAATAAATACTGCTACCCAACCGAGAACATCTTCTAGCAAATGCCAATTAAGCACTCGTTCGTTTAACGACGTTCCTTCGCTTAATTTATAAGCGGCGAAACCGTTTATTGCCATACCAAAAATAGATAAAGCTAACATCCCCTCTGCTTCTGGCATTTCAGGCGCAGCCAAACGTGGGATCGCTTCAAACAATATCCAAATAGAGCCAACCGTTAGCACCAAACCGTTAATCAACGCGCCCAATAAAGAAAAGCGCTTATATCCATATGAGAAGGTTTTATTAGCTGATTTATCGCTAAGTTTGTTCAATCCCCAAGCTGTGCCAATTGACAAACTATCGCCAAGGTCATGCACTGCGTCTGCCATGATAGCGGTGCTGTTAGTTAGCCAACCACCTATAAACTCGATGATGGTGAATACCACATTTAGAAAGAACGCCCAGCCAATGCGCCTTGATGCATCGTCTGAATTTTCATCTGAGTGCGTATGGCTATGTGAATGATTATGACTGTGCATGTTTAATCTTATCCAAGATTGCTTTATTTGCAGGTGAAAGCGGCATGGGTTTGAACGGGCTTACATTTGCCCCGCCCGTATTGCCCTCTGGTAACAAACCAATAGCCGTTTTGGTAACGGCACCAATCAACCTGAAAAGTTGACCAAAGACTTCTTTAATGTCCTTGCGTTTTAATCCATATTTGAGCATTTCATAGTGTACTCGGGTATGGTGATAAGTTGAATGCTGACCAATCACATGTGCATTTTCCAATGCCTTAAATCCGGCCTCATCATCTTTGTCTGTAAATAATTTACGTGCTTCGTCTAATTTCTGGGTTATGTAAGGCTTTGCTGCTTGTGTAAAATTCATAACACTTCTCCATTAGATGCGCTGTTATTACGAAGTTCTTGCTTAGCATCTTTTAAGATTAAGACTGCACCCCGCAAAACGATAATTGAAACAATAGAGCCAATCACTAAATCAGGCCAGCGAGTGTCAAATAGATAAACCGTCACTCCCGCTACAATTACGCCCATGTTGGCAATAACGTCATTCGCCGAGAAAATCCAACTCGCTCGCATATGTACTTCGCCACTCTTCTGTTTTCTAATGATTGCTAAACATATAACGTTAGCGATTAAGGCAACAAAACCCATCCCCATCATTAACAATGACTCGGGGTCACTGCCTAATATCGAACGACGAGCAATATCAAATAAAATAATGAGGCCTAGAATCAATTGAAAATATCCGCTAATTTTTGCGGCGTTTGCTTTGTGAATGATGGTTTTACCCACGGCATAAATACCAATGCCATACACCACAGCATCCGCAAGCATATCCAGTGAATCTGCAATAAGCGCGGTTGAGTCAGCCAATAACCCTACACTCATTTCAACGATGAACATCACGGCATTAATGCCTAACAACCAATACAACACCCTTTTTTGTTCTTTGTCTTTGATTTCAATGTCGCACCCACAGCCGCTCATAAAAACACTCGCTTTACTGACTCATGACACGAGTGTAAACTCTATACTTGGTATAGAGTCAAGCGCATCAGGTAAAGAAAAATGAAAATTGGACAGTTAGCAGATAAAACAGGCCTAAGTATTCAAACTATTCGCTTTTATGAACGAAAGGCTTTGCTAGCAGCACCAGAGCGCACGCAATCGAATTATCGACGTTATTCAGAAGAAGCACTAAAGCAGTTGCTGTTTATTAAGCAGTGCCGTGCGCTAGATATGACTATTGAAGAGATTAGCTTAGTTCTTGAAACACGAGCGAAACCGGACAATAGTTGTGAAACCGTCAATGCTACGATTGACAAACACATTGACGATATCGAACAACGGATAACGGAGTTAAACGCACTGCGTCAATCTCTCGTTACCATTCGCTCGGCATGTACTGATAATAAAAAAGTCAAAGAATGCGGCGTTTTACATCAACTAGAAAGCATTGCTGAAACCCGTACAACACCTAAAAATATTATTTAATAAGATTAGATGGAGATGTTCGGAACAAAAAATGTTTGCTACTTGGTCACTATTTTATCTGTTTAAATTTCATCTTGGTAAAATCATAAGTCTTTCTCAGGTTCGATGACAACTATCGTGTTCTTGGGTATCGACTGAAAAAATAATTAGAATAAGCAACAGCTTTAGTGCTTCTTCGTTGTTTATCTAAAGTCGAATCCTCAAGATGCCAAAGCCATAGCAGAATTCTACGCTGATGGGAGCGTAGTGTTTTCTTTAACTCCAGATCCTTAGAATTTTGTTTTTCCAAGTTTCTGTTCGTTTATAAAAAAGAATCTCATGTTCTTTATTCGCACTAAGCGGCCATGGGTGTTCTATTTACGTCATATACTTGTTTTCACGTTATAAACATAAGAAATGAGTCACTGCATTAGCGCATTGGTGCTGCAAGACTAAATTTTAAATAGGGCTAACGTTTTTTGCGGCTATCCGGCGGCAACGAATGACAGCTCCAAGGTTTATGTTTAGCATTGTCCCTTATATTCTCATCTACAAATTGATAGTAACCTTCTTTGAAATTCGTCCACCAATCATGGGATATATCACCGCCGTTCATCTTCACTATATTTTTAATACCATCAAGGTCACAATGGGTTGCATCGTAGCCAATGTGTAAAGTTTGTTTCTTGTCTTCAAAAGAAACGGCATCAACGCCAAACGTGGCATCGATATCGCGAATAATAGCGTTAATTTTAGCATCATCGACGTTCGTCAACTTAAGATGGCGAAGCACTAAATTCGCCTCTGACACTCCTACTCTGTGGTCTAAGTCGCTCATGAGATATTTTCTCCTTTTTTGTTTATACCCAAAATCTAACAGCTACATTTTTGCTTGCTTAACAAATGACTTCCATTGCTCTATGCGCGGAATAAACATATGCACACGTGCTTTGTAAGCCACATATTCATTGCCAAATTCAGCAATCACTTTTTTCTCTTCCCGCAAAGATAATCGATAATAAATAAAGACAATTATTGGAAAAAGAACCACTGAAAACAATGTAGGCCAATGCACAACTCCTTGGCCAAATAGGGCAATAAACAAGCCTGTGTATTGAGGATGCCTTGCCAATGCATATAAGCCATCGGTCACTAGTTTGTTCTCTTGTCGCGCTTTATATACTTGACGCCAACCTTGAAAAAACAGTCCGATACCTAAGAATAATAAAACGTATCCCAAGACCATTGATATCATCATGCCTGTCTCTCCCATATCTAAAAGAGACGACCACAAATTGGCATTGAGTCCTGTTTTATCGAGACCTCCAAAGCGTGCCGAGAGGTAAATGGTCAAAGGAAAACCATACATTTCTGCATACAAAGCAATTATAAAAGCTTGCACAACGCCCGCACCAGCCCAATCGTGCCATGATGAGGGCGCCATATACTTATATAGGTACCAAGACGCAACGACTATCATGATTAGCGCTAAAATCCATATTCCTGAATGTGCTATTGGTTCGTTCATAAATTCATCTCCGCTTGTGAATAGTCAAAACGCCTAGTAATGCTGTGTTGCAGTGCTATTTCGCCTTGCTACCAAAAAAATTATACAAAGGCACCCAAATAAGGGTGATGAACCAACCATACATATAGCTCTCTACGAGCCCTAAAAAGAAGCTCTGCCAGCTAAGCCACTCAAAACCAGGCAACAAGGGTTGCCACGCTTCATACATAGTATTTTGTGGAAACAACAGGTCAAATACGACGCAAATACAAAACTAATGCTAATAAACAGACTACTTGCATGACCAAAGGCCATTAAGGATATTTTATGCGTCATGATACCGCTCCTGCATTGTTAAGGTCGTCGATATACTTTTCGGGATGTTGGTCAAACTCATCAAGACAGTGCTTCGAGCAAAAGCGATAAAGCTTTCCCTCATGCAGTTTTCCGTACCCCTGTTCCGGCTCTACAATTTTATTGCAAACGGGATCTATAGTTGGTTCTTCTTTAGTTGAACTTGAGTCTTTGTGATGACCGTGGGCCATATGTGATCCGCAGCCAAAGCGCATCATTAAGTAGAAAAAAACCGCAAATATTAAAAATGAAAATACGCCGTCCATTTATCACCTCCTAGTTGATTTGAGCAATTGCGCTCAATTCTTTTACGTTTATAAAATTGAAGAATGCTTGTGCATTCTGCGACTCATTCGAAAATCAACTCACCCACATACATTTTCATCTGGCAGTGAAACGCGTGCTGTCCCGGCTCTGTGGGCGGTATCGATACAGTCATTTTTTTGTTTAAAGTCAAGCTTGCATTGATATCTAAATCTGGAATTTGTAAAGACTCAGAGCAAGGGGATGAATCTACCCTCCTAAACGTGAGCGTCGCTTTTTGATTGGCTGGCAGTCTAATTTTCGAGGGTTGATACACCCCATCTTTTACCAATATTTCAATAGCACCATCTTGCATGGCGACACTGGCGGATTGATAGATCCAAAACCACCACACAATAAGCGCGATAAGTGCTGCTCCAGCTAAATTTATCCACAACATAATTCAAACCTCCTAGTGATCTTTTGCTTTAAAAAAGCGCAGACGATTGGCATTAGTTACTACCGTTAATGACGAAAATGCCATAGCAGCGCCAGCTATTATGGGGCTTAATAACAAACCAAAGAATGGATATAAAATACCGGCCGCTATAGGCACACCTGCCACGTTGTAAATGAATGCGCCAAACAGATTTTGTTTGATGTTTGTTAAAGTCGCTTTGCTCACAGCAATAGCATCGGCTAAGCCATGCAATGAGCCGCGCATAAGGGTGATATCAGCGCTCTCAATGGCGACATCAGTGCCAGTGCCGATGGCGAAACCAACATTGGCGTGTGCCAAAGCAGGAGCATCATTAATACCGTCGCCGGTCATGCCGACTATTTCGCCCTCTTTCTGCAATTGGGCGACTTTGTTCGCTTTATCCTCTGGCATGACTTCAGCGACAAATTCTGTGATCCCTACTTTGCTCGCAATGGCTTTTGCCGTTAAGCGGTTATCGCCAGTTAACATAACAATGCGGATCCCATTACTCTGAAGGCGCTTAATGGCCTCGATCGAGTCTGGTTTAATGGGGTCAGCGACCGCTATTACGGCAGCTAATTTATTGTTGATAGCGAAGTACATCGGGGTTTTAGCCTCTTCGGCAAGTGTTTGAGCTCTGTCTATGAACGCTCGAATGTCTATGCTGCGTTCTTTCATTAGCTTTTCGTTACCAAACAACAGCTGACTGTCATCAAGTACCGCTTCTACGCCTTTACCAGCAATTGAAGCAAAAGCACTAACTTTACGCGCTTCAATACCTTGTTCTTTAGCGCTTTCTACAATGGCCATTGCCAGTGGATGCTCAGAGCCCGCTTCAATACTCGCAGCAAGCATTAATACATGCTCTCTTTCTTGCCCCTCAGCTAATAATACGTCGGTAACCTTTGGAGCACCTTCGGTGATGGTGCCCGTCTTATCAAGGATCATGGTGGTTATTTTAGACGCTGTTTGCAGCGCTTCACCGTTTCGGATCAACACGCCAGCTTCTGCAGCTTTACCCACCCCAACCATTACCGACATGGGTGTAGCTAACCCCAGCGCACAAGGGCAAGCGATGATCAGCACCGTGGTCGCCGATACAATCGCAAATGCAACAGCTGGAGAAGGGCCAAAGTTAAGCCAAGCTAGTGCACTTAGTACCGCAATAATCATAATCACCGGCACGAAGTACGCTGAAATCACGTCCGCTAAGCGACCTATTGGTGGTTTAGAATTTTGCGCTCTTTTCACCATATTGATGATCTGCGCAAGCGCAGTATCTTTGCCCACACGCGTCGCTTTAAACACTATCGAGCCTGATTTATTAATGGTACCTGCAACCACTTTGTCACCGTCGCTTTTCTCAACGGGCATGGGCTCACCCGTTAACATGGATTCGTCTACCGCGGTATGTCCTTCAACCACAAGCCCATCGACAGATATCTTTTCACCTGGGCGCACTCGGATTAAATCGTTGAGCAATACATCTTCTATCGGGATATCGATATCTTTGCCATCTCTAATTGCTCTAGCAGTTTTTGCTTGCAGACCAATTAATCGTTTAATCGCTTCTGAGGTTTTCCCGCGTGCTTTTACTTCAAGTGCCAGGCCAAGGTTAATTAAACCAATGATCATGGCCGTCGCTTCAAAATACACATGGCGTGCCATTTGAGGCAATAAGTCTGGAACGGAAACGACCACCATCGAATATACCCATGCGGTGCCCGTCCCAAGTGCAATGAGCGTATCCATATTGGCTGAATGATTTTTTAATGAATTCCACGCGCCAATATAAAAATGCTTACCGGAGAAGTACATCACGCCCAAGGTGGCTAGACCCACCGCGAACCAGCCAATTCTCTCGCCGGTTGTATTGACCGTCATCTCACCTATGGTAAGGCCATATATCATGAGTGGCACACCGAGTACCAAAGCAATAGTCATGTCTCGCATGAGCTTTTTGTAATACTGCCAATCGGCTTTTTCTTTTTCGTCTAGCGCTTCTTCTTCTGACTCACTGGTATCTACTTTTGCGTTATAACCGGCAATTTCAACTGCTGTAATCAGATTCGAGTCCTTAACGTTGCCAGTAACGATGACGCTGCGTTGTGCGAAGTTCATTTCTGCACTTTGCACGCCATCAACAGCACGCAATGCTTTTTCAATCTTAGTTACACAGCTAGCACAACTGGCACCATCAATAATTAAATGATGTTCTTCAGTTTTGTTGGATTGAGCATTGGCAATGCTAGGGGTGTCGACCTTCTCTTGCTTAGGCTCGTCTTTAGTAGCTGCTACTTTGCCGCTAGGTGCTTTTTTGTTGCTACAGCATGCGTGTTTTGTTTTACTCGCATCGTTGTTTGTATTACTCATCAAACCCTCCGTTTAGAATGGTTACGTGTTCTTTTGTGTCTGTACGTTACTGTTTTTTTGTGTCGCTTTGTACAAGTTCGAAATCTTCAATTAAATGGCAAATAACGTTGCTACAGGGCGCTTTGTCTGGCATATGATCCCAGGCCTTTATTGCGCTTTGCATTCGGTCCCTCAGCTTCGCCATTTCAATAAACCGTTGTTCAGTTTCTTGCAGCCTTTGTTCAATTAACACCCTTACTGTTGGGCAAGGTGTTTTACCCTCATCAGATTCTGAGAATATTTGTTTTATGTCTTCAATCGAGAAGCCTAAATCGCGCGCACTTAGAATAAAGCGAAGACGAGTTTGCTCAGGCGTAGCATAGAATTTATAACCGTTGTTCGATGATTTTGACGGACGCAGTAAACCAATCCTTGTGTAGTATCGAACGGTGTCTTTTTTTACGCCGAATGTGTCTGCTAATTCTGTCACTTGCATTTGGCACTCCTTTTTCATTTGTTTCACGTCTCTAATTCATGAAAAACTGCTTTGTGTATAAATTACAACTGAATGGTAAACCTGTGAGCTGCTCACAGGTCAACACCTATTTGTTACCATTTAGACGGGACAGTATTCAATCAAACCGCGAATTGATACAAAGCTTACTGGGGTGGCTTATAACTTACATGATCTACGTCAATCATTAACGGCAATTGCATTACCATTCAATTACATTTCTGTCATGAAAACAGATGGATAGAAATAGCTTGTGTATAAAACGCCAAGCTATTGGCAATTAATTGGACCAATGTATATGGGTAATTTTCCAAGTATCGTTTGACTTCATGAGTGTTATCGTCTCATTGCCTATGCGATCAACATTTTTATCTTTATAGGTACCTTTCACACTACTTCTAGCTATCGAAATAGCCACGTTGTTGTGTTGGTATATGTGATGTTCTAGCGAAGTGATTGTCATCGCTTTTAAATATTTCATATCCGATAGCATATGATGACTTGCATACTCTTGTGCGCTTCTCTCAACACTCTTCCCTTCGAGTATCAATACGTCATCAGCGAGCAAGCTACGGGCTGTTTGTGCATCACCGGTTTCTAGGGCTTTATGAAAAGCTAACACTGTCTTGCCCGCCGACGTTTCAAGACCGGAGAACATCGTCGATTTTGCTTCTTTGTCAGTATCATTTTCATGAGAAAATACTGCCCCACTCAAGAGAATAAGAGCGAGCATTGTAATAAACTTAGTTTTAATCCTGTGGTTCATAAAGGTACCTTCAATAGATAGTAAATAAAGTGATTGGTTAAGAGTTGAAGCTGCTACATTGCCGGCCCAACTGCTGTTGTGACAATACTGGTGGTAAATAATACGAGCAGGCCAATAACGGCTTCAGCTATAATTGAATGTCGCAGTTTTATAGCTCCCTTGTCTTTTTGGAGTATGTGAGGAACGAGAAAAAACTTATGCGCGATTGCAAAAGCAAGTAGTAATAGCACGCCGCCAATTTTAAGTATGAAAAGTTGACCGTAGGCGCTCGAAAACATCGCCTCCACACTTGGCATTAGCTGCACTAACATAACTGTGCCGGCAATCAGCAAGATAGCCACACCCCATGACGCGTAACGACCAAATCGGTGCATTAATAAATACAGCTCATTGTCATTGAAGCAATAGCTTGCATATATCAGTGGCACAAGCGATCCAAGCCATGCAGACGCTAGCGCTACATGCAAGATAATAAGTGTGACACTTCCAAACGCAAGCGTATTGGTATGCCCAGAGAGCGTAAATGAAGCGCCTAATAGTAAAACTATTATTAGAGTGAATAGCCCAAAGAAAACTAACTTGGTGTTACTGTTAAGTGGATTAGCTAGCCTCAATGTATAGGCCATCATTGCTGCCGCTAAGGCAAACGCGATTGCTCTAATAAAGGTCAAGGTGCCAACGGAGCTAACCCAAAGCATATTTAGCATAATGGGGTCAAACATCCCCTTCAAACCAGTTTCGGACATGTTCCCCACTTGTACGAAAAAGTCAAAAAGATTGGCGATAAAGGCAATTGCAATGAATAAAATACTAAATTTACTCATGCTCGTTTGCCATTGCCTAATTGTGAAGTAACGACTAGGCAACACATCGCGATGGGTAAATAACAGCATATTTGCGGCAGTGCCAATGGCCGCGGCTATACCTAAATACACCAGAAACTTATTCAGTATGAGTAAAACGGTCCAAATTTCTGGTGTCATAGTAGTTTTCTCTTAGTGCTCGTTATGTTGCTTATGGTCCATTTTTTTATCTTTCATATTTTTCATATCTTTCATGTTATGCATACCTTTCATGTTGTCCATAGCGTGCACCATAAATGAAAAATCACCTTTCATTTTATGGCCGTCTTCCCCCATTATGGTCCAAGACGCTTTGTAAGTGTCTGGCGCTAGCGAAGGTAGCGCATATGAGAATGTTTCGCTTGCGTCCATTGTTGGTGCAAAGTCTATTTCTATCGTTTCTTCTTTGCTATTGACCAACAACAAATTCACTAGACGTACACTGTCATCAAATGTAACTTCAAGCATTTCAGGACTTTTCATCAACATGGCATTGTTAGCAGGCATTGATGATGTTAGTCCTGTATGCGCTAAAACAGACATGCTGGTCATTGCTGCAAATAAAATTGCGATATACTTTTTCATTTTTTTCTCACTTATTTAAAGGGTTAAAGGGTTAAAAGATTAAAAATTGTCGTCTAGATTCTGTATCTGTCTTTTTTTCCACAGTAGATATATAGCAGGTAATACTAAAAGCGTGAGTAGTACTGCACTCACCATTCCTCCCACCATAGGTGCTGCAATTCTACTCATAACTTCTGAGCCTGTTCCTGACCCATATAAAATAGGCAGTAGGCCTATAATAATCGTTAGCGCCGTCATCATAACGGGGCGTACTCTTAAAGCTGCGGCATTTAACACCACAGTGGTAAGGCTCTCTAAAGTGGGTCGAGTATTGTCATTGCGGCATTTCTCCAGCATCTCTTTGTACTCTTGATTCAGGTAAACCAGCATTATGACTCCTATTTCAACGGCGACTCCAACTAGCGCAATAAAACCAACGCCAACCGCAACTGAGAAATTAAAGCCCTCTAGATACATCAACCAAATGCTGCCCACCATTGCCAAGGGAACGGTGCCTAGGATAATCGCCACCTCAATCGCATTTCGAAAGTTTAGGTACAGCAGTACAATGATAATTGCCAATGTTAATGGCACCACATAGGCTAGCTTCGCTTTCGCCCTCATCATGTACTCATACTGTCCTGACCACTTGATAGAATAGCCCGCTGGCAAAACAATTTGTTCGTTGACTGCTTTTTGTGCGGCGACAACATAGCTGCCAATATCGACTCCATCGATATCAACAAACACCCAACCGTTTAATCGTGCATTCTCGCTTTTAATACCGGGAGGACCGTCTTCAATATACACATTGGCAACATCAGCCAGCGCAATACGTTTACCTTGGGGCGTAACAATAGGCAACAAAGATAAGGCCTGAGGAGACGAGCGATATGATTGCGGGTAGCGGACATTAACAGGGTATCTTTCTAAACCTTCCACGCTTTGAGTCACATTCATGCCGCCAATAGCACTGGCTACAACTGACTGAATATCTGCGATGTTTAAGCCATAGCGAGCGGCTTTTTCACGCTGAATATCAACCTTTACATACCTGCCGCCAGCTACACGCTCAGAGTAAACAGACGCAGTGCCTTCAACTTTCGATAGTATCGTTTCTATTTGTTGCCCAATGCCTTGTATTTCCTTAAGGTCGGGCCCGCCGATTTTTATGCCCACTGGCGTTTTTATTCCCGTTGCCAACATATCAATGCGGGTTTTTATTGGCATGACCCACGCATTGGTTAAGCCTGGAATATCGATTAGCGAATCAAATTCTTTTATAAGATCATCGCTGCTTAAGCCTTCTCGCCACTGAGATTGTGGTTTAAGTTGAATAAACGTTTCTATCATAGTCAGCGGCGCAGGATCGGTTGCGGAGTCTGCCCTACCCACTTTTCCAAACACAGTCTCAACCTCAGGGACTGTTTTAATCAACTTATTGGTTTGCTGCAGTAACTCTCTAGCCTTTCCAATGGATATACCTGCATAGGTGGTGGGCATATACATCAAATCGCCTTCATTTAGGGGAGGGATAAATTCACTGCCTATTTTATTGATTGGCCAAAAGCCAACGACTAAAACTACAAGCGCTGCTAGCAAGGTAATCTTTGGAAATTTTAGTACTTTTCTTAAGGTTGGAATATATACAAATGAGAGGCTTTTATTCACTGGGTTTTTGTTTTCAGCTAAAACCTTACCACGAATGAAATATCCCATAAGCACTGGCGCTAAGGTGATTGCCAATATTGCAGCGGCGGCCATGGCGTAAGTTTTAGTATATGCCAAAGGCGAAAACATCCTGCCTTCCTGCGCTTCTAAGGTAAACACAGGCAGAAAACTAACCGTTATGATCAATAGACTAAAGAAAATCGCAGGACCAACTTCTGTCGCCGCTTCTGTCACCACCCGCCATCGATTCTCCTTGGTAAGCGGAGTTTTTTCCATATGCTTGTGCATATTTTCAATCATTACGATTGCACCATCTACCATCGCGCCTATTGCAATGGCAATGCCGCCTAGCGACATAATGTTGGCATTTATTCCCTGAAAATACATCACGATAAATGCCGCTAAAATACCCACGGGAAGACTAATAATAACCACTAGCGATGAGCGAATGTGAAATAGAAAAGCGATACACACTAGCGCCACCACAGCAAATTCTTGAAGTAGTTTATATGCCAAGTTGTCTACTGCACGCTCTATCAAAGCCGAACGGTCATACACCGTGACTATTTCTACACCATCAGGAAGGCCTTTTTTAAGTTCTTCTAGCTTAGCTTTCACACCATCGATGGTTGTTTGTGCATTTTCACCAAAGCGCATAACGACAATACCACCAACCGTTTCTCCCTCACCATTTAGTTCAGCCACCCCGCGTCTCATCTGCGGCCCTATTTGCACATCGGCGATATCTTTAATTAGCAACGGCGTACCTTTGTCATTAACGCCTAAGGGGATCAGCTCTATATCTCGCTTATTTTCTATATAGCCGGTCGCTCTTACCATGTATTCAGCTTCAGCCATTTCAATTACTGATGCGCCTATTTCTTGGTTACCTCGCTTTATCGCCATTTGAACATGCGACAGAGGGATGCCATATGCTCTGAGTTTTTCGGGGTCTACTCTGACCTGATACTGCTTAACCATGCCGCCAATAGCAGATACCTCAGACACCCCTGGCACCGTTTGTAATTCAAACTTCAAAAACCAATCTTGTAAGCTACGCAACTGACTAATATCGTGCTGGCCAGTCTTATCGACCAATGCATAAAGGTAGACCCAGCCCACACCCGTGGCATCAGGGCCTAATTGTGGTTTAGCATTTTCTGGTAAGTTAGGCGCAACCTGAGATAAGTATTCCAACACTCGGCTTCGCGCCCAATAAAGGTCGGTATCATCATCAAATATAATATAAACAAATGAGTCACCAAAGAATGAAAAGCCCCGTACCGTTTTAGCACCGGGCACCGACAGCATTGCCGTGGTTAAAGGATAGGTAACTTGATCTTCCACGACCTGTGGAGCTTGGCCTGGGTAACTCGTTTTAATAATCACTTGTACATCTGACAAGTCAGGCAAGGCGTCTACGGGTGTGTTTTTTACCGCTAATAAACCGCCGCTCACAATTAACGCGGCCATGAGTAAAACGAAAAAACGGTTGTTGATAGACCATTTAATAATGGCTGTAATCATTAGTATTGTCCTCCATGATTAGCATGATCCATTTCTTTGCTAGCACCTGACTCAGAAGAATGATCCATGCTTTTTATATCGTCCATATCCATCATCTCTTCCATGTGCATCATATTGCCGTCTTCATCAACAATATGAATAGTACTGATGTAATAGTCTCCCGAATCCAGCTTGGTGATTTGAAGGTGCAGTGAAATACCTTCAGTTAACTGGCTAATATCAATATCGTCTGCGACATTGAAATCCATTGTCATACTTGGCCAGCCCCAATCTTCAATTGCCGCATGATCTAGGTTAACCATTTGATGATCTATCATTATGCTATTCACGGTTGCGGTTGTCCAAACCATCGCTAGAGCGGCATCAGGCTCTTCCATTCGTTTAAAATCTGATGAAATGCTGCTTTCTGAGTCCAACAAGAACTGTGCAGAGGTAACGATAAGATCATCGACATTCAAACCCGTTAAGATTTCAGTGTATTCATTAACAATATTGCCTACTTTAACTTCAACAGATTTGAAGCGCCCCTCGCCCAATGCCAGCACGACTCTGTCTTGTGTGCCGGTTCGTATAACCGCCTCAGTGGGAACGAGCAGGTTTTCATAGTCTAAATCAGAATGAATGGTCACCTGAGCAAACATGTTTGGTTTTAAAAAGTAGTCTGGATTATCAAATCTTAGTCGTGCTTTTAATGTTCTTGTGTCTTCGTCTAGGGTTGGGTAAACGTAGTCCACTTTTCCTTGCCACTCTTTGCCTGGCAAATACTCTAAGGTCATGGTGACAGCTAAGCCTTTTTTTATCTGGTTGGACTGGCGCTCAAATATTTCTGCATCTACCCATACTTCATCTAAGGCACCAATCGATAACATAGTCACACCGGGTTTTACGTAAAAGCCTTGTCTTATATTGAGATTATCTACAAAACCAGTCTGCGGCGCTGTAAAGGTAATAGTGTGTTGTACTATACCTGTTTGATCCAGCTTCTTAATGGCTGAGGCCGGCATCTGTAGGGCTTCTAAACGTGATGAGGCAGCCTCAATAAGGTTGGTGTTTTTACGACTACGCGCAAGCAAATACTCTTCTTGAGCGTTTACTAATTCAGGAGAATAAAGCGCATATAGTGGCTCGCCTTTCTCAACATAATCACCTGCGGCTTTGACATAAAGGTTGTCAACCCAGCCTTCAACACGAGGGTGAATATGAACAAGCGTGTCTTCGCTATATTGCACGTAACCAACTGTTCTGATGGGCACATGCAAGGACTTTTTCTCAACTTTGGCTGTTCTTACGCCTAAATTATTTTCCACGTTAGGGTGTATTTTAATTGTCCCAGGACTATCTGCATTGCTGCCGCCGTCGTCAAAAACAGGAATTAAATCCATACCCATCGGAGACTTGCCGGGCGCATCTCTTCTATA
>OBPV01000031.1_pt1 | contig 28334 bp, 18 predicted proteins | sample 1494121 | NCBI WGS metagenome assembly OBPV01 (sample SAMEA3275522, study PRJEB22092) | marine metagenome | biome: ENVO:00000039; feature: ENVO:00002151; material: ENVO:00002010 | collected 2014-06-21T16:38:00+00 | depth 10 m | reverse complement strand
TCACAAGTACAGCTGTTAAGGGGGGTAGTAAATAGCTTTAATTCTCCTTATACTCTATTCATTGTGTGAGTTATTAATATACCGAGATGATGTTAGCGATAGGCGTTAACGCGATCTCTAAAGTGTTCAGGCACAATCTGCTAGATGGCGAACATTAATAATAGTATATATCATATAAATTTAGTTTTAATAGTTTTTCTATCGCAAATACTGAGATAAAACCACTGGATATACCACTTAGGTTTCATTTGATGGTTAACTATAGTGATAATCACATTGTTTAAAATAAAAAATCGGCCAAAGCTATACTTTGGCCGATTGTATTAACGTCGGTTAGTTAACGTTTATTGTTTTACTGTGTCGTCAATTGCTGAAGATTTACCCGCCCATTGCGCGTTTAATCCAAACACGACTTTATTCACAGTTAATGCAAATGCCACACACACAAACAACGTCACTGGCATTAAATGAATATAGTGAATAGTAGTGTGAAGCGGTGAGCTTTCAAATGACAGCATGCCATACATAACAACACCTAAAATTACAGCGGCAATACCCGCTCGTGCATCTACATTTTTAAACAACAAGCCAACCACAAAAATTGAGAATATAGGCATACTTAGTAAGCCGTTTAGCTGCTGTAGTAAGTTAATAATGCTGTCAGCTTGCTGGTAAATAGGTACAAGCACCAGCGTCAAACTACTTAATAATAATGAGACATAACCACTTAGCTTTACAACACTTGGTTCTTTATTAAAATATGCTTCGTGAATATCACACACATATAATGCCGTAGATGAGTTTAGTAAACTGTTATAAGTTGAAAGCACTGCTGCAGCCATTGCTGCGGCAAACACACCTGTTAACCATGTAGGCATTACATCGCCAACAATTCGTCCGTATGCGGCATCACCAATATCGCCATACAACTTGTAAGAAATAATACCAGGTAGCACCACGATTGCCGGAACAATCAAAAGGCGAATACCTGCTGCCGCAAATATCCCTTTTTGCGCTTCTTTGACATTAGGTGCTGCCATAGCGCGCTGTGTAATCGTTTGATTAGTTCCCCAGTAAAACATCTGAATGAATATCATACCAGTCAGTAGCGTTGGCCAAGGGATAGGCGAATCAGGCCCGCCAATTAACGTTAAGCGCTCTTGTGGGATGCCGCTAAAGTCGTAATCAATTGCGTTAAGCGCTAAGAACACGACTAGTATTGCCATACCTAGCACGAGTAGCCCGTTGTATGTATCTGACACCGCAACTGCACGTAGCCCACCAAAAAAGGCATAAATGGCACCTACAATAGCAAAAGCGGTTGCTATGTACATTAATGGTATATCAACTTTAAACATGGTTTGCATAAATAGCGAACCCGAGTAAATAACCGCAGGCATGTAAATGAGTGCATTTCCTGTCAAAAACAAACTACCAATAACGGCACGGATATGCTTATTGTTGTAGCGCTTTTCTAATAACTCAGTGGTTGTTGTGCAGTTATATTTGTAATAAACAGGAATAAACACTTTAGCCAATAATATTAGACCTATAATCGCCGCAAGCTCCCACCAAACTAATAAAGCCATTTGGTTCCCATTCATGCCAACTAACTGGTCTGTACTTAAATTAGTAAGCGTGATTGAGCCTGCAACAAATATCCAAGTTAAACCGCCTCCTGCTAAAAAATATTCTCTATTTTGAGTTTGCTCACTACGCCCCTGATCGCGGCATTTTAAGTATGTAAATAAACCAATTAGGCCCGTTACAATAGCAAAAACTAACACTTGGATCATACTATCAGACATTTTTACTCTCCTGCATTAGCGCGCATTTGCACACCTAATATCGTATTTTCTGAGCAATGGTTATGGTGTTTAATTAAGCGGTTAACTTGAACTAGCGACGATAACATTGCATGGATAGGTAATAAGTAATTTTGTTTATTAAGCTCAACAATATCAGTGTCTGGCAATTTTCTTAGGGCTTCTTCGTCGATTGTGTAGATGCCTTTTACTCGTGTTTTCTTTCCATCACTAAAATTAATAACCAATTCTATTTCTTTAAGTAAGCTCAAAGAGAGTAACTTTTGGGTAAATTCATGTGAAACCTGCTCCTGCTGATAATACTCACTCATTTTATCTTGAACTTGATGCAAAAATTGGCTCGGTTCGCCATTTTGAAATAAAGCTTCGCCCTGTGAATTATTCACATAGTCGCTTTGTTCATTTATGTAAATAGTGAGTGTTTTATCTTTTTCTGGATCTGGCCCTAACTCAAAAGGGGCTCTTAAAAACGCTGAAGGAACATGAACTGCTAGCCACTCTTGTTCTGTGAAGAACACATTATGGCCAGCGACTAAACCAAGCAATCCGACAGCGCGAAATTGCCCTTGAGTTGGCTCTTTCATATAAACAACGGGAAAGCTACTCGCAGCTGCGCCAAACTCATGAACAACTAATGATGCGTGGTGCTGATTTTTTGAAAAGCCGAAATTGCTATGTGGTTTTATTTTTATATCCTGATGTTTTGCAGGATCAAGTAGTACATAGTTAGACATGTTTATCTCTCATCAAAAGGCATTACAGTTTTGCAAAACCCAATGAATTTAATTTATTAATAAGATCTCTGTGAGTGGGCAAATTGTATTTCAGCTGATCTATACGCATTTTTGTCATCTGTAGCTGTTTTTTTGCTAGCTCACCTTGATTATAAATATGTTCCATTTGACTAAAGTCAGACTTAAACCCAACACCATATAAGATGTACTGATAGCTAGCAGCACTAAATGCTTCTACATTATCAGTAAAGTCATACTCGCTTGGGGAGCTATAACGCCAAATAGACAATAACTCTTGCAAAGAATTAGGAATACTCTGTGTATCGCGATGCTCAAGCCAAAACGGTTCAGTACGCTCACTCAAAGCATAATGCAACTTAAGAAAATCAATTACACCGCGCCACTTTTTCAACATGATCGCATTAAAACGTTTTGCAGTAATAGGCATCAATTCTTTATTTGGAGGCAATTGATCCGCGATATAATTTGCAGACGCTTCAATAAGCATGAGCGCTGATGCCTCTAGTGGTTCTAAAAAACCTGCAGCTAAGCCAACAGCAACACAATTATTCTTCCAGAAAATTTTTCGATGCCCTGGTTTGAAATTTATTTTTTTAGCTGTTTTTACCTCTTCCAAGCCAATGTAATTCGCAAGTGTTTTGCGAGCTTGTTCTTCTGAACAATGTTTACTCGAATACACATAACCAACACCACGACGTTCTTGTAAGCCAATATCCCATATCCAACCCGCCTCTTGAGCTGTTGAAATAGTATGACAAGCAATAGGGTCATTTTCATTGATATAAGGAACTTGAGTGGCTATGGCCGTATCAGCTAAAAAAACATCATCGCAAGGAACAAATGGAACTTTTAGAGTTTCACCAAGCAACAAACTTCGCATACCTGAGCAGTCTACAAATAGGTCAGCTAGTTGTGCGCCATGTTCTTTGGTCTGCAAACAACTGATATCACCACATGGAGCTTGCTCAATACGCTCAACGGTATCGCTAATGTGCTCAACACCAAGTTCACTAATACAGTGCTTTCGTAATAAAGCGATAAACTTTGCCGCATCTAAATGGTAGCCATAATTAGCTATCACTTCGTACTCTTTATTCGCAATAGTTTTCGGGGCTAAACCCTGTTCACATAAATATTGCTGAAAGCTGACGGCTTCAGAAAACGAGCAAGTAGGCTCAACTACAGACTGCCAGTAAGGTGCTGGATCAACTTTATTAAACCCTTGTGGTTCTGTAAACGGGTGATAATAGACATCATCTTTTGCATTTACCCAGTTAACAAACTTACTAGCTTGTTTGAAAGTAGCTCCGCATTCACGCATAAATTGCGTTTCTGAAATTCCCAACTGCGATAATGTTTTACGCATCGTTGGCCATGTCCCCTCACCAACGCCAACTACTGAAATTTCAGGCGATTCAATTAGGGTAACTTTAATGCCTTGGTTGGATAGATTGCTAGCGTGTTTCTTTGCAAGAATGCCTGCAGTTATCCACCCTGCTGTACCACCACCCAGGACAATAATTCGATTAATAACACCAGACAAAGCGTTTACCTTTTCATTGCATTTTAAACTTTTAGAAAAAAGGGGGGGTAAATCCCCCCTTTAAACTTACATCATAACCTGACTAGAACGAGCCTCGAATACCTAGTGCATAGCGAGAACCTGAACGAACTTGTTCAGTAAAGTGACTTGCTAAGCTACCGTATTTAGACGTGTACTCATCAGTAATATTGATACCTTCAAGAATAACTGTAAGGTTGTCGTTTATGTCATAACTGGCGCTAATATCCCACTGTCCATAAGTATCTACGTACTCAGGCTCACCAGTAACACCGTTACGAAGAGTTTGTAAAAACGATTCACGGTTATTGTAAGCAATACGAGCTTGGAAACCGTCTTTTTCATAGAAACCAATTAAGTTTTGTGAATCACCTAATCCTTCTAACTGAAAGCCATCTTCACTATCACTATTAACAATAGTTGCATTTGCTTGGAAACCAAAACCATTTTCAAACGTATGAGTCCAGGCCATTTCTAGACCTTCAACTTGTGCAGTCGCACCATTACGTGGACGACTTACTTCAAAATCATAGCTTCCACTTGCTAAAGAGAAAGACTCTGTAGCCGGTGTTACTGTGATAAAGCCTTCAACATCTTTGCTGAAAATACCAAAAGATACGGCGCTTGCATCATCATAGTACCACTCGTATGACATATCCCAGTTTGTTGATAGGAATGGAGTCAAATTAGGGTTACCACCACTCGCCAGAAAAATATCTGGACGGGTTGAGTCTATATTTGTAACTGGACGCATTGCTTCTAATGTCGGACGAGTAATCGTTTCTGAGTAAGCAAAACGTAACAACATATCATCTTCAACTTCAAACTTAGCGTTTAAGCTAGGAAGTAAGTTGGTGTAAGAGTTTTTAAGCGTAATTGGAACAGAAGCTCGTTGGCCGTTTGCATCTTCAATGTAAACTTGGTCAAGGAGTGTACCGTCTAGTGGGTTTTGAGCAATATCAACTAATGTAGCCTGGTTACCCGATGCTGTAGTTGAAGTTTCACTGTAGCGAACACCAACATTTACAGTCCATGGTATATCACCTAAATCACCTTGGAATACAAAGTCAGCATAAGCAGAAAATATTTCTTCTTCTATTTCAAAACTTGTACCTAACTCAACCGGCGTATAACCATTTAACGCTGCAAACGCTGCAATATTTGCATCTGCATCATCACCGCGGTTGGCTGACTGACCAGAAATAGCGGCATCAGATTCTAGGTACGATAAGTAATCATCTACGTTGTAACCAAAGAATGATGATGGAACACCATTAAACCAACCATTTGGTGTAACTAGATATGCTAAGTCATCTGGAACATCTAGACCGTAACCACAGTAGAAACAATTTGGTAAGCTTGGCGATTGGAATACTTTAGCTTCTTTTGTTCTATCTTGTGTATACACACCGTAGCGTAACTGAGTAAACGTTTCGCTATTTGGTGTATAGGTGAAATCTGCACGCATTTCTGTGATTTCATCTGTTCGTTCATCACCTCCACGCTCTACGTAGTGAGCACGAAGTTTACTTGAGTCTGCTTGAGTGAATGGGCCGTTAATTCCATCAGAAGATACCCCCGGTAAATCACCACCACCAGTGAAGTCATATGTATAACCGTTTGCGTAACCCATTACGGTGAAAACACGACTTTTATCGCCACTTAAATCTTCAGCTTTAGAAGTAGAAATATCAATATCTACTTTTAATTGTTCTGTTAATTTCCAATCAGCATTAAAGCCAAAAGATTGAATTTTAACATTGCGGTCTAAACCTTGTTGAACAAAGTCAGTTGCACCTGAACCACCACCATTTGGATCGTCAAACGCATTGTGTGACCAATAAGTTACTGTTTCTGTTGATGGATCTACCTGAAAATCATTGAAGTTACCTGGAGTAAACCAGTTTGCATAGTTACTTACTTGAGACTCAACTTCAAATTTTGAATAAATACCGTCAAACGTTAAAGTTAGATCATCGCTAGCAGCGTATTGAAATACCAGTGTACCACTTGTGCGTGTGCGGTCTTCAACGTTTGATGTAAAATCTAAATTACGTGGTACCCATACATTAAATGCTTCTTTACCTGTACCTGCAGCAGCATCAAAGTCATTTGTTTGGATACGATCGACACGGTAAAAGCCACGTGTATCAGCTTGGTTAATTTGTGCATCACGCTTTTGTACTGATAAAGAGGCTAGTACGCCTAATTTATCTTCCATAAAGGTGTCACTTATGAGACCTGAAAATGCAGGGGTTGTGCTTTCAGATAAGCTGTCGTAAGTTGCTTTTACATTACCCACAGCTTTGAAACCGTCCAAATCAAAAGGCTTAGCTGTATTTAAATTAATGTATGAACCAATACCACCTTCTTGATTAGCAGCATTTGATGTTTTGTAGATATCTGCACCTGAAATTAGCTCTGAAGCAAGTGTGTCGAAGCTAAACTCACGGCCAGCTCTTTCCGTCGCAATTTGACGGCCATTAACAGTAACCAGGTTAAACTGAGGGCCAAAACCACGCACAGATATAAGCTGACCTTCACCACCGCTTCGGTCAATAGCAACACCTGTAATACGTTGTAGTGACTCTGCTACGTTTTGATCAGGAAATTTACCAAGATCTTCCGCCGAAATACCATCAGAAACGATGAGCGCTTCTTTCTTATCAGAAAAAGAACGTTTAAGGCTACTTATTAAGCCGCGTACTTCAATGACTTCGATATCTTTTTCTGCTGTAGCTCCCTCTGCCTCTTGAGCTGCAACATGGCCGCTTGCCAGTACACCAGCGATAGCTAAACTGAGTGCGCTTTTCTTGTTGAACGATAACTTATTGTTAATCATCATTTTTTAAAAACTCCTGATTGTGTGTAATTATTTTTTCGTTATGTTGATTTAATAGCTTCAAAATTATTTCAAATACTATTTATATTATAAATACCTTAAATTAAGTAAAAGTGCAACCCTTTCCTTAGTTGTAGGCATTATTTTATTACTATGGGTTTTCTTTTTATTTTCTTTTTTTTAACATAAAGCATCATGTTAACGTATTGAGTTTACTTACGAAAACGCGTAAATAATAACCTGATTATATTCTTCATCAGGCAATAAATTAGCTTTAGGATAATTTTCGCGATTTGGCGCATCAGGCCAATTTTGCGCTTCAAGACACAGTGCTTGTCGTGCCTTAAAAGGCGCACCAACAAAGTTTGCGGTATAAAGCTGCATGCCTGGCTGCGTACTTTTAAGGGTTAAACTAACGTTTGTGTGTGGCGAAGTTAATGTAGCCATCGTCTTTAAACTGCTGTCATCATTAAAAATATAGCAGTGATCAAAGCCATTTCCAGCTTCTAGCTGAGGATGAACGGCGCTTAAGGCCTCACCAACTTGAGCTGGCTTAGTAAAGTCAAAGCAGGTACCGCAAACTAAAGCGGCTTCATTAAGTGGAATACTAGTTGTATCAATAGGAAGGTAACAATCGGTATTAATTTGAACAAGATGCTCATTAATTGATTCACTGCCATCAAGATTAAAATAGCAATGGTTAGTAAAGTTAACGAGCGTTTCTTTATTGGTTAGCGCTTTAAAGTGCAGAGTAAGCTCGCCGTTTTTAGCGCTAATAGTTTGCCAAACCTGCAACTCACCGGGGAAACCTTGTTCGCCGTCGGGCGAGCAATAATAAAGCTCAACTTCACTTTCAGTTTGTTTGATTACTTGCCAAAGTACTTTATTAAAGCCTTTAACGCCGCCATGTAGGCTATTAGGGTCGTTATTTGCCTCTAATTGATACTGCGTACCAGATAAGCTAAAACGCCCCTTTGCAATACGATTAGCGTATCGACCTACTGTAGCACCTAAGTAAAATGGATTTTCAAGATAATATTGGGGGTCATCTACGCTAAGCGTCATTTCTTGCTGTTTATATTTAATACTTTTTATAATTGCGCCAAACGGCAGAACCTCTATTTTTAAACTTTTACCATCGGTTAGTTCAATCACCTTTATAGGCGCTTTTTTATTGGCAGCGTTCATACTTAATCTCCTATCAAGATATTAGGGTCTGCTGACCTGTATGGATTAAAATTTCTAACCTAGTTCTGTTTAATTATAGCGCGACGTAAATGATCTATTGAGCTCGATAACTGACTCATGTTAAAAGTTTTCATTGACGCCTACACGAATGCACAAAATAAGGCAATAGCCTGTTTACACGGAATAGCATACTAAACAGGCTCTACATTACAAAAAATACTGTTATAAGGTTGATTATGAAAATTGAAAGATTTCTGATTTCAATAAATGTCAAATGGCTCAAATTACTCAGTACAAGATAACGTTAAATAGTAACTAAACTCTTTGTTTGTTAATAGGTATTCTTTATGCGTACTTGGGCTCCACGAATCATCGCCGCCAACCCCCATATGTTGATGGTCAATATGTACATGTAAGCAATCATCAGCTGCTAGCTCATTGGTGTGCTTTGCTTGCGTAAGCATGCTTTGAGAGTATTCACTGGCTGCAAATAAAAACGCACCGGTTACGGTTAAATTATTAATGCTAAGTAATTGGCAGTCACTACGCACGCCGTTATCGGTTGGAAATATATACGGTGTATGTAGCTCATTATGTTGCGCGCTGTAATAACCTAAACGCGCTGCAGCTTTGCGATCTGGGTAGTTTTCAAATGGCCCTAAACCAAGCCAGTTTACTTGTGTATCGCTTTGCTTATTAAGCGTTGTGCTTAACCCTATGCGTGGCATGGGCGGCAAAGTATCGTTAAGTTGCACATCAACATTTAAGTTAATTTCACCTGTATTATTAAGTGTATAAAGCCAAGTTGTTTTTGCTTGTACTGCGCCATTAAATTCATAACTAAATACACATTTAATACGTATATCTACTTTTGATTGCACTACTTCAAACAAGCGACATGTACGCTGCCACTGCCCAATACCCGCTCTTAGCCAGCGCGCTTCCCATGCATTAGGATCTAGGTTATCTACTTCGCTTACGCCTATGTCGTTATCAAGCGGGGCGCGGTAAAAATTATCAAGCAATGGGCTTTTAATAACTTGGGTTTGATTGTGTAGCCATTGCTCAATAAGGCCTGATTGGCTATTAAACACAAGTTTAAAGGTGCCGCCTTCAATACTAAGCTGTGTGTCGGTTTCACTAATATTTACAGTGCTATGTGCTGAGGCGTTTGCTAAAGCAGGTGAAAATGCATCAGCGCTTAAACTTTGGCAATTTATAAGCTTAAATTGCTCGGTGTTTAATACATGCTCGGCACTTGCAAAGCTGCAGTCGTTAATAAGTACTACATCTAAATTAAGGTGATATTGCGCACCTGCTTTAAACACCGTTTTTGTATTAATAGTTAGCGTTTGCGTGCTTTGCGGAGCAATACTAATAATTTGCTCGCCTTGCTCTATACATTGGCCATTTTCTATTAACTGCCAAACCAGTTTTTCGTTATCGGTTACTCTAAATACATAATCGCTAAATACATCAACGGTGTATTGGTTTTGAGTTTGCTCTCGCAGCGTAAATTGTAAATGTTGCTGGCTGTATTTAGCTTCAAACAGGCTTGGGTGCGGCGTGCGATCTGGAAATAATAAGCCGTTTATACAAAATTGGCGGTCGTTTAGTTCATCACCAAAATCGCCACCATAAGCCCAGTAGTGCTTACCGTTCTCGTCAGTTTTAGATAAACCTTGGTCTACCCAATCCCAAATAAAGCCGCCTTGCAAACGCGGGTATTCTCTAAATGCTTGCCAGTAATCATCAAAGCTACCTAGGCTGTTACCCATTGCATGAGCGTATTCACATAAAATAAGTGGACGCGTTTCGCCCGGTAGGCTCAACCACTTTTTAATTGAATATTTAGGTACGGCTTCATCGGCAAGATGCGTATCTACACGGGCGTACATAGGGCAAATAATGTCGGTAGCGGTAGTATTTGCGCCGCCACCTTCGTATTGCACTGGGCGCGATGGATCAAAGCTTTTTGACCAACCGTACATCGCATCGTGGTTGGCACCGTGCCCGCATTCGTTACCCAATGACCAAATAATAATAGAGGCGTGGTTTTTATCGCGCTCAACCATTTGCGTATAGCGCGACATAAATGCGCCAGCCCACTGCGGGTCGCTTGCAAGCCTACCCATTGGGAACATGCCGTGAGTTTCTATATTGGCTTCATCTACTACGTATAAACCTAACTCGTCACACAGCTCGTAAAAACGAGGGTGGTTAGGGTAGTGAGCGGTACGTACTGCATTGAAGTTATTTTGCTTCATCAGCTTAATATCTTCAATCATGTCGGCAGTGCTCACCGTGTGACCGTTTTCTGGGTGATGCTCGTGGCGATTAACACCGCGAATAAGCAGCGGCTTGCCGTTTAAGCAAAGCTGCCCGTTAAGCATTTCTACTTTTCTAAAGCCAATGTTGTAGGCTTCTGCGTCTATAGTATTGCCTTGCTCATCTAGTAAGCTTACAACACAGCGATATAAGGTTGGGGTTTCGGCGGTCCATTTTTTAGGGTTTTGTATATCAATTGTTTGAAAAACCACATCGCTCCAACCGCCTTTTTCATCAACGCGCTTATTGTTAGTGCTTTGTATGTGTGGCTCACACAGTGCTTGTTCGCCATCAAAAACCTGTACTGCTACTTGGTAGTTATTTGGCGCATCTATTGCGGTTTTTATATGCAAAGTGGCATCGCGATAGCAGGCGTCTAAATCAGGGGTTATAAATACATCACGTATTTGATTTTGTGGTTTGGTAAGTAAATTAACATCGCGGAATATACCGCTTAACCACCACATGTCTTGATCTTCAAGGTAACTACCATCGCTCCAGCGGATAACCATAACCGCAATGCGGTTGGTGCCAGCCACTAACAGCTCGCTTAAATCAAATTCGCTTGGTAAGCGGCTATCTTGCGAGTAGCCCACCCATTGTCCGTTACACCAAAGGTGAAACGCCGAGTTAACGCCTTCAAAAATAATATGGTTTCGCTGAGCTAATTGCTCCGCCGTAATAGTAAACTCTGTGCGGTAGCAACCTGTTGGGTTATCGCTTGGCACAAATGGCGGGTTTACGGCAAATGGGTATTTAACGTTGCAGTAAATAGGTTTATCAAAGCCGTGTAGTTGCCAGTTAGAAGGCACAGGAATACTTTGCCAGTCGTTACCTAGTGTTTCGCTTAGCAGTGACTCATCAACCGCTTCGGGTTTATCAAATAATTTAAAATCCCACTGGCCGTTTAAACTTTGTTTTTGTGATTGTGTGTTTGTACGGGCATGCTCAACCGTTTTAAAACCATTAAGTGGGCTGTGTGCTTTTACTTGATTAACTTGCACCGAAATAGGGTTTTCCCAATCGCGACGGTTAATTATGTGCTGTAGTGAGTTCATTAGTGTCCTATTGCATGTGTGGCAATTAAAGTGACTTAAATATAGCTAAAATAATGTGTTTCGGCTATGCTTAAAGCTCTCTTTTATTTATCCAAAACTATCATTTTAAATTATGCGCAACACCATTGTAGATGTACTTGATATTGGCCCTACTTGTATAGAGCGGTTTATTGACGTAGCGGCTTTAGCACAAGCCTCAGATTTGGAACTTACGCTAGCAGGGTGCTCTAACTTATCTGGGCGATATTGTGTAGCGCGCTCATCGCCTTTGGAGCACACACTGTTTTATACGTTATCAGGTCAAGGAAAGCTGGTTACAGAACATAACCAATATACATTGACAGCGAATACGCTCATTGTGCTACCCGCCAAGCAAGGCTTTGAAGTTAAAATTGATGCTGCGCATTGGGATGTTATTTGGCTAAACCTTGCAAATACTAATCGTTGGAAACACTTAAACTTAGTTGAGGCGCAGGTACTTTATGATCAAAAATTACAGCCGCTGCACTTTGCAATGGAGCTTTTATACAGCGAAAGTAACACTACTTTACGTGAAGGCGTTATGCCTATTTTAAGTCACTACTTAAACACTACGCTTCAAAGCGAGCCGAAAATAGGCGGGCACAACAGGTTAACTAGTTTGTTTTTAGAGGTAGAAGAGCGCCTGCAGTTTGATTGGACAATAGACGCCATGTGCGAACAAGTACATTACTCAGCACCGCATTTACATAGGTTATGCCAAGCGCAATTTGGCAAAAGCCCTATGCAGCAGCTTATTTATTTACGTATTAAACGTGCTAAAAACTTGCTACTAAATACCCGCTGGCCTGTTGCCCATATTGCCGCTTATGTGGGGTATCCTAATATATTTAATTTTTCAAAACGGTTTAAAAAATCAGAGGGGATTGCCCCCAGTGAATTTAGGAAAAACAATGATATCCATTCGCTTAATAAAACAAAGCTTACTTGAAGCAAAATCTGCGTTACTCACCCATAGGCAAGAATTTTAAGTATATTGAATTACACTTTGACTGCGGGTTCAAAGCTCCCTTGATGTACATCAGTGAACTGTAATGTAACTCCGTGAGTTACTGATTTTACAGGGGTGCTCGCTAGTTCGTAGGAGGCCGTTGTAACAAATAAGGTGCTGGCTTTTGTACCACCAAAAGCTGGACACGTTGGCCTTTTTGTTTGCGTATCTAGGCTATATAATAACTCCCCCTGAGGTGAAAGACAGACAACCGAAGAGCCATCCCATAATGCTATCCAAATATTCCCTTGTGTGTCGACTACAGCGCCATCAGGGGAAACATCACTATCACTAAAATCATAAAAAATACGCGGGGACGATTCCGGCCAACCCGTTTTTTCATTCAATTTGAGAGTATAGACTTTTTGGGCGGTAGAATCAGAAAAATAGGCACGTAAGCGATGTTTATCAAAAGAAACACCATTTGGAATTGATAAATTTGATACAATTGTGCGTAGCTCTCCTTTGTACCAACGATAAAAAGCACCTTTATGTGGCGCAGCATCTACATCCATTGTGCTTACCCAAAAACCCCCCCAAGGATCCGCGCGGCCATCATTACTTCGATTTGTTTCAATATCATGCTCTATATTGATTATTAATTCTTTGTTTTTATTTTCGATATGATATTTATACAGCCCTGTTACCGTCGCTAACAGCAAGTGTTCATGATCAATCCATGCGACTGCTGTTGCCATTTCATCTAATTGAGTTTTAACACATTGCTGCAAATGGTAACTAAATAATGTTTTATTAGGAAAATCCAACCAATAAAGCGTATTGCGAAGTGGGTGCCAAAGAGGGCTCTCTCCTATAATATTGACTGTTGCATCTAAAATTTGCAGTTTCATATTTTTCATAATGTCATACCTGATGGTGAGCGACTCATGGCTGGTTTAGATGTTAGCTAAAATAAAGGTGTATATGTGCTGTTTTTATATTTAACTATTGTGTTTTAAATCTCCCTAATTTTAGCCCCAGGGTTACCCGCAACCAGAGTATTTTTTTCTACACTTTTTGTAACAACCGATCCTGCGCCAATAACACTGTTATCGCCAATGTTTACTCCGGCTAAAATAATAGCCCCAGCGCCAATCCACACATTATTGCCTATATTGATGGGCTGTGCAAAATTATCTTTATGTAGACGTTGTGCGGGGTTGGTGGCATGTGTCACGCTAAGTAATTGTACATTAGGGCCGATTAAACAATCACTGCCAATGGTAATTGCACCCTCACTAATAGGGGCATCTAAAACAGTACAGTTAATGTTTATAAAAGTACGATCACCAATTTGTATTTGACTGCCATAGTCACAATGAAAGCCCGCTTCAATAATTACTCCATCACCACAGTGTGAGCATAATTCTTTTATTCGCTTTAAATTACCTTTACTGGGGCTTTTATTAAATAAGCGGCAAATTTCGTGCACAGTTTTACGCTGCGCTAGATTCTCTTTACTAATGCTATTAAATGACTGCATATCAATTTTGTTTAACTTAAATAATGGTGCCTAGCTTAACCTACTTTAAGCATGATGATAATTTGAATAAAACTGCGCTTTTTTTATGCATTCACTTGCCATTTATAATGTTTCGTTTAAAATCCACTAACTTTCGAAACGAAACTTAATTGTAATTACTTATGACCAAACGAAACACCCAGCAACGCCGCCATCTGATCCTTACTCAAGTTAATGAATTAGGTGAAGTGGCTGTCGATATTTTAGCTGAACAGTTTCAAACATCAGAAGTAACCATTCGAAAAGACTTAACCGCGCTTGAAAAAAGTGGCTTATTACTTCGCCGTTATGGTGGAGCTATTGCATTGCCTAAAGAGATAGTAAGCGACGAAATAGACTCAAAGCGTAAAGTAGCCATAGCTAAAGCGGCAGCCGCGCTTATAAAAGATCATAACCGCATTATTATAGATAGTGGGCGCACAACCGCCGCAATGATCCCCGAGCTGGCAAATAAGCAAGGCTTAGTAATAATGACGAACGCGATTAAAGTGGCAACGCGTTTATTAGCACTTGAAAACGAACCAACACTGTTAATGACCGGTGGCACATGGGATCCGCATTCGGAATCGTTTCAGGGGCAAGTAGCCGAAAATGTACTATGCTCATATGATTTTGATCAGCTGTTCATTGGTGCCGATGGCATTGATGTAGCGCGAGGAACAACCACGTTTAATGAACTTGTTGGGCTAAGCCAAGTCATGGCTAAAGCGGCGCGCGAAGTTATTGTGCTGGTTGAGTCAGAAAAGATTGGCCGAAAAATACCAAATTTAGAATTACCGTGGCAAACAGTTACCACATTAATAACCGACAGTGGCTTAGCGCATGATAAACGCGCAGCGATTGAGGCATGTGGTGTAAAACTAATTTGCGCAGAGATTATGGATTAGTAACTACACCGTGAGTTGCTAGAATTAAAAAATTAATGGAGACACTATGTGTGGAATCGTTGGGGCTGTTGCAGAACGTCCAGTAAATAAAATCTTAGTTGAAGGCCTTAAGCGTCTTGAGTACCGTGGTTATGACTCAGCAGGTGTAGCTTTACTTGAAGGCAATACTCTTAATACAGTTAAAGCAGTAGGTAAGGTTGTAAACTTAGAGTCAGCACTTGAACAAGCTGGTGTTAGCGGTCACACAGGTATTGCACACACTCGTTGGGCAACTCATGGCGGTGTAACTGAAGCCAATGCTCACCCACATGTTTCAAGCAATCAATTAGCACTTGTACATAACGGAATCATTGAAAACCACGCAAGTTTGCGTGCAGCGCTTAAAGGCGAAGGTTACGAGTTTTTATCAGATACCGACACCGAAGTAATGGTGCATTTAATTCATCAGTTACGTCAGCAGCACACCACTTTATTAGCGTCAGTTCAAGCAGCTGTTAAACAGTTTGAAGGTGCATTTGGTACAGTTGTGTTCGATAAAGCGAATGATAACGAAATTATTGTCGCGCGCTCAGGCAGCCCGTTAGTTATTGGTTTAGGCCTTGGTGAAAACTTTATTGCCTCTGACCAACTTGCATTATTACCGGTGACTCGCAGTTTTATCTTCTTAGAAGAAGGTGATGTAGCGCGCATTACTCGCGACACAGTAGAAATTTTTGATGCAGATGGCAACGCGGTTGAGCGTGAAGTTGTTGAATCAAACATCACACAAGATGCATCAGGCAAAGGTGATTACCGTCACTACATGCTAAAAGAAATTTATGAGCAGCCACTTGCAGTACGTAACACCCTTGAAGGACGTTTAAACGACGACCGCGTCGCGATTGATGCCTTTGGCGATAGCGCACAGCAAATATTTAAAGACGTAAAACACGTACAAATTATTGCCTGTGGAACGTCATACCACTCAGGTATGGTTGCTCGTTACTGGCTTGAGCAATTTGCAGGTGTTAGCTGTAACGTAGAGATTGCCTCTGAGTTCCGTTACCGTCAATCGTTTGTACACGAAAACAGCCTACTAGTAACGATTTCACAATCGGGCGAAACGGCTGATACTTTAGCTGCGCTTCGTTTAGCCAAAGAGCAAGGCTACATGGGTTCAATGACTATTTGTAACGTACCAGGCTCATCGCTTGTGCGTGAATCTGACCTTGCCTTTATGACCAAAGCCGGTGCTGAAATTGGTGTTGCCTCTACTAAGGCATTTACTACGCAGCTTGTTGGTTTGTTAATGCTTACTGCGTCTATTGCGCAAGAAAAAGGATTAGATCAAAGCACGATTGTTAACGCAATAAAATTGCTTCCAGCTAAATTAGAAGAAACGCTATTGTTGGCTGATGGCATTGCAGACCTTGCAGAAGAGTTTGCTGATAAACACCACTCACTGTTTTTAGGTCGCGGGTCGCAATACCCAATCGCGATGGAAGGCGCGCTTAAGCTTAAAGAAATTTCATACATTCACGCTGAAGCTTATGCAGCAGGTGAGCTTAAACATGGCCCATTAGCGCTAATTGATGCCGACATGCCAATTATTGTTGTAGCACCAAACAACGAATTGCTTGAAAAGCTTAAATCAAACGTAGAAGAAGTACGTGCACGTGGCGGCATTATTTACGTATTCGCTGATAAAGATTCACACTTTGAGTCAGACGACACAATGCGTGTAATCAACGTAAACCACGTAGATGACGTAATTGCCCCTGTTGTATATACAATTCCACTACAGTTGCTGTCGTACTATGTAGCGGTCATTAAAGGCACAGATGTTGACCAACCACGTAACTTAGCAAAATCGGTTACAGTTGAATAAAATCAATAGGTTATAGGTTTTTATTAATGTTAAAAAAAGCGCTCAATGCGCTTTTTTTGTGCCTGAAACTCTGTTAGCTTAAGTAACTTATTATTCTCTAAGGGATTAGTTATGCGTTTATTAACCGTTATTTGTTTTTTTAGCTTTTTTGCTTTTAGTTCACAAAGTGCCTTTGCACAAGCTGGCATTAAACAGCAAAGTGCTGATGACTCTCAGTTCATGCACACTATTAAATCGGCTGTTTTAAACGAAGAACGCACAGTTGTCGTGCAATTGCCTAAAAGCTACCAAGCTCAGCCAAATAAGGTATACCCAGTTGTTTATCGCTTAGATGGAGCGGGTAATATACCGCTTGCAAGTGCTGTTATTGAGCGCTTACAAAATGATAATCGTGCGCCTGAGGTTATTATTGTCGCTATTGAAAACACTAATCGACTTAGAGATATGTATCCTACAGTGAATAAAGAACCACAAGGGCCTGTCGGTGAAGGGGGCGGCGCGGCAAAGTTTTTAGCGTTCTTTGAACAAGAGCTCATTCCTTTAGTAAATAAGAACTATCGCACGCATGACTATAAAGTTATCGCAGGAGCCTCCGCTGGTGGTGTATTTGCGCTATATGCTTTGCAGGCAAATCCCGAACTATTTCAAGCGCATATTGCGTATAGCCCTGCAGTTTGGTGGAATTATGGCGCAATGGTAAAAAGTACAAAATCGTTTATAACTAAAAACAAAGAGCTTAACAGTTACGTTTATATCAATATCGGCGAAGAAGCCGGCATAATGCGAGAAAGGTATGATGAATTACAGCAATCACTGCAATCGCATAAAGCGCGAGGGTTACGCTTTTTTAATGATGCGTTTGATGGCATCTCGCATGGCTTAACCACTGCTGCTGGCGTATTTAATGCCTACTACAACTTATTTTTACCTAAACAAGTGCCTATAAGTGCTTTAACTGACGATGTAGCCTCTATTGATGGTTATTGGGGTTCTAGGGATTTTCCCCTCTGAAAAGACATAACCTTCTGCAACCCCAGTTAGTATTGCCTTTCAGAGGTGGATTACTTTTCAACTTTGTACAATAGATCGCGTTAACTCATATAAATCTGGCAACTTTTTGGTGCTGGTGAAGTTGTAAGTGCCGTTTAAATTAATATTCTGCCATGCCACAGGTGATACTTGTCGAGTAATTGCCGCTTTTTCTTCGTCACCAACTTCTTCAAAGTATTTTAACAGATGATTCAGGATCATCGAGTTAAAGTAGATAATGGCATTGGCCATTAACCGTGCACACTCGTTCCAGATCATTATTTCTGATTCATCTTTTCCTCGGAATTGATCGCGATTAACAGAGGCAATTGCTCGTCTGAGAAAGTGCCAAGCTTCACCTCGGTTCAGTGCTCGTTGAACATATTGGCGTAGACTTGCATCATCAATATAATCAAGTAAATATTGGGCTTTTATGAGCCTGTTATATTCCGTTAATGCTTGTAATATAGGGTGTCCGGATGGATAGCCTGACAGCTTGCGTACAAGCAATGCTTGTGTGGTTCGCTTGCCTTGAAGCGATAGAATGATACGCTGAATGTCCTGCCAGCCAGCCTCAATCACGCTCTTTCGAATTGGCTTTTTCAGTATTAGTTGCGTGTTTTCAGAACTATTTTCTAGTACATCGAACATGTCATTTATCACGCTACCAAACTGCGCATACCTAGGTGCGAAAGTGTAACCGCATAGATCTAGTAAGGCGAAGTTGACATGATTAACCCCATGAGTGTCGGTCGAGAGTACATCGGGTTTAATATCACTGGTATTGGATTGTAGTAAGTCATAAATATAATGGGACTCATGTTCATTTGCCCCAATAACACGCGCATTTAGCGCGCTGTGATTTGCCACCAAGGTCATGGCCGTAATGCCTTTATTGGTGCCGAAGTATTTCGAGGAATACCGTGTTTTAAAGGTCTCTAGGTGAGTTTCGAACTTCTGTCCATCTGTACTGGCATGAAGCACATCTTCTTGTATGTAATAATGTCGGGAAATGGGCAATGCTGCTACCGCATTGTTGATCATGTCATTTGCGTTTTGCAAGGTTTCAGGTCGAATATAGTTAGCTTGCACGTTGCTTAGGTGCTCGTAACTGCGATCAGATATTTGCGCCATCCCATACACACCACGGTGCGTTGCGTTGGCGATCAGAATAGCTAATAAATCGTCCTGATTTGACAGGGCTTGCTTTTGTATTGGTAACACGTGCTCGAAGCATTGCATAAAACCAGTTTCTTGTTCAACATAACGCAACACGTCAGCGATACTAACAGGCACCATTTGAGTAAAGAAGGGGTTGTTGAGAAGTGACTTTCTTCCCTTAGTAGGTAGACGCCATTTTGTGCCAGTGCGGCTTTTCATGATCACATTCCGGTTATCTCCATTATCGATGTGATTGGCAACATCCTTCAGCGACGTATTTAGACGAGTTTGTTTTTCCTTCAACAGTTCGAGAACAGGTTGTTTGAGCCTTTCTAATGTTGAAGATGCAAGTAGCTCAGATTGTATAGATGGTGCAATCAAATCGTCTTCCAATGCACGATATTTAGTGACGTTTGATAAGTAAATACGGCCATTTAGTCTCGATGTAAGTTGTCGGTAAAGGAGCCATTCGTATCGTTTAGAATTAACCTTATCTTCAGTTACCAGCCATGGGCGATGTTTTTTTGGAATAAGGCTAGCTTCCATTGTTTGCAGTTTCTTATCTGATAATAGTTGCACTTTAGTATTGTTAAGCTGCACTACTAAAGCTTCTGAGCCACCTGCTGCTTGATACTCAAGACATAAAAATATTGGCCTTAATAGTTGTTCTATTAATCCATTTTGCTCATCATAATATTGCCACTGATACTCTTCTACAGTGCGTTTTTGCTTTTTTAAGTAAAGGCACAGGGTTTCAATATCGCGATTATTCATTAGCTTTAGTGCTTGTTGTCTAATGCTAGCGAAGGGCTGACTATCATCGATGCTATCATCAACGAACAAGTGCAGGAGCTCTGCCGCTTTTGTGACGTTGTCTGCAGCTGACTGCCAAGAATGGAAAACAGCTTGCTGGGCAAAGACATTGGACGCTTCTTGCTGTTTGCGAATATGATAAATGAAGCCGTCGGCCATTCGCTCTAGACTTTGTTGTATGCGTTGGGTAAGGAAACACAACAGCCACAAGTGTTGTTGTGGACGTTTAAACCGTTTCAGTTTACTGCCATAGTAATCTACCATCTCAGCAAAGTGCTGCTGATTTTTAGCAGATAACTGCAAACTCACTACGGTATTATCAATCTGGCCAATGAACTGCTGGAACAAGTGATATACGGTAAGTTCTTTTTTCAGCTCTGCTGGTGTGACACTTTTAGCCCCCCCTCGGAGCTGACTTAAAGAAAGCCCACTGTTATCGTCAATAACGGTATCTAAGAAAGCTTTCAAGTCAGGTGATAGCTGAGTACGAAGCTTGCTAGTTAGCTCTTTTCTAACCTGCTGGATCGTGCGGCTGATTAGTCTTTGCAGGACGGAATATTTGGGAATAGCGATTTTATGCGTCGCTAGGTATTCAATTACTGCATCGAACAAATAACGGGGTTCGAGCCACGCATTGCCTATGATCACAAGGTGATTCATTAAAGGCGTTGAATGTAAATTTTCGTCCCATTTCTGATAACCCAAAATCTTCATGACTTTGATGTATAGTCGTTCTTTTTGTTTTTGTGACGGAGTAAAAGGCCTTAACTTTTTACCACCACTGATATTAATTGCGATGTATGTTAAATCATCCATCATTTTTGAAAAAGTTACGTCTAATATAACGGGTTTTGTTTTGAAATATCCTAGAAGAGCGATAAAGTAACAACGGTGAGGCCTCTGGCGGATAGATTTACACACAGTTAATTCGTGATCGTTTAACGTAAAATATAGCCGTTGTTCTTCGATGGCTAATATGGGTGGAGAATACAGGTCAATTTGTTCTGCTTTGGTAAGAATTGATAGTTCATTTTTTATTGCCATGCTAGCTAAATACCGCTGATATTGATTGATTCAGACAAAATGGCACATTTTCAAAATGTAATCCACCTCTGAAAGGCAACACTCAAAAGGGCTACAGAAGATTATGTCTTTTTAGAGGGGAAAATCCCTAGAACCCCTAATTAGTTAAATTTCCTTATTTTCTGCAATGTTCCATCCAACAGATATAGGGGTCAGTGCATTGCCCTCGCGGTCGGATGGGGTGTACGTCCAAGTTACCTCTGAAAAGTTAAGCGAAACGTTTTCAGTCAAACGATCCTCGCCACCACTCCCCCCTGCCGACACACTAGTAACAATGATATTTTTTAAATCTATCCTAAAATATTCAAGTTGATTCCCCCCGGCCTTTCTAACTATCAAAGTGGCAGTCTCTATATTCTGACCGTTAGCAACCAACAGTCTTAATGCAGGGCTTGAACTGTCCATATATTTAGTAATACTTAAATCTTGAACATTTGATCTTCCAGCACCACCAGCGCCTCCTAGGTGAGTCGTCCCAGATTGCGATAAACCTTCAGACCATGCAAGAATGTCAATGCCGCCTTCTTTATTGTAAGAGTCATCTAGAGTTTCGCCTCTGATGCCATCTAATAGAAGGAACATATCGACTGCAGCGTGACTCGCTAATGGCGTAAGCAATAACGTAGATGCTGTTGCAATATTTAATAGACACGTTGAAACTGGTTTCATTGTTTTCATAAATTACCTTATTTGGTTAATCACCACACTGAAGCTGTTTATTACAATTCAGAAATAATTACACACAAGTGACATAACATCATTTGCGTTATTTTTATCGTCTTATGAGCACTAAAAATATTATTAACTTCTCTCTCACATAACGGAATCATTGCATAACTCAAGCCATAATATATTTACCAGATATATCAAAAGGTTAAAATTCATGTCTCTTCATTTTGTAACCGAATTGTAAAAATAACTGACAGTTTTAGCTTTCTAAAGGTCCTTTAATCAGAATGCTGCGCGTTGAAAGTAGCAGACTCCTCATGCTATTGTTAATTTCAATCAATATCGAGATTGGCTATGTCTAAAAGCACTAACATGAAAGTAGCGAAGAATTTTGATGTTGCCCGTGAGCTGCACAAAAGTGGAGAGTTGACGCGGGCCGTTGTCGCTTACAAAAAAGTATTGCGCACTCATGCAACTCAACCGGATGCCTTGCATTATCTTGGTTTAGCCTATTATCAAATGGGCCAGGTTGATCTAGCTATCAATCATATAAAACGGGCTATCGTGTTAACGTCTAATTATCCAGATGCGATGAGTAATCTTGCAAATATTTATAAGGAAACAGGGCGCTTAGAAGAGGCACAAACACTGTATACTCAGTTGCTTCTCATTGCGCCAGATCACACCAACACCTTAGTGAATATCGCGTTGATATTACGCGAAACAGATCAGACTAAAAGTGCGTTAACCTACATACAGCGAGCGTTGGAAATTGAGCCCAAACATGCTATCGCACATCATAATTTGGGTAATATTTACAGTGACTTCCAGCAATTTGAACTTGCTCAAAAAGCTTATTCAAGAGCCCTTCAGCTCAACCCCAAAAACTATAACAGCGCAAAGAGTCTTGCACATGTACTCAATATATTGGGCAAAACTGATGAGGCGTTTGTAATCTTAAAAGCGCTTATTACGCAACATCCTGATGATGTCACCGCTCAACACCTTTTGGCTGCTTACGATACCGAAAACACGCCAACGAGAGCATCCGACATGTACGTTAAGCAAACTTTTGATGCCTTTTCAGCCAGCTTTAATACGTCACTTTCTAAGCTGCAGTATAAGATACCCGAACTGATAAGCGATAAATTATTGGCAATCGTTAATGAGGCTGACAGCACTGCAGATATTCTTGATATTGGTTGCGGTACAGGCTTATGCGGGTCATTATTAATACCGCTTGCAAACAATTTAATTGGCGTTGATTTATCACCAAAAATGCTATAAAAAGCAGAACAGCTAAAGGTTTACAATGAGCTGCATGAACGCGAGTTATGTACTTATATGCAAACCTGTGACACACATTTTGATTACATTGTTTGCGCAGATACCTTTGTGTACTTTGGCGAACTAGAAACGGCTTTTGCGGCAGCGTTCAACGCTCTCAGACCCAATGGTTATTTTATTTTCAGTGTTGAGCAACATCATAATTCAAGCAATCGCGACTACCATCTGCAGCTTAATGGTCGTTATAGTCACAGTCCTGCTTATTTGAGTATGGCCCTTACCGCTGTTGGCTTTATGATTTGCAGCATTGAGGATGTAATCCCCCGCATGGAGAATGGCAAAGCGGTTGACGGCGCATTAGTTTTGGCTAGAAAGCCCTAGCCAAAAAGTTATATTTCCCGATATAACTTCTTTATACCCCTCATAAATCCTACTTTTGATTTACATCAATTCAACATGGCTTTCTTTTTGCTATATAGATAATAACGACTCCAAATAAATCGAATGCCAATGAGACACATCACTGATAATTTAGTCATTTTTTGCACCCAAAAGCCCAAAATAGTCTACTTAATACTGGCTATTGTCGCCTTGTTTTTTTGTGCCCAAATCCCGCGCATTCAAATCGACACTGACCCAGAAAACATGCTGGATGCAGCCCATCCGGCTCGAGTCTTTCATAATGCCATCAAAACCCGTTTTGCCATGCACGATGCCATCGTCGTCGGAGTGGTCAATAATACAGATGAAGCTGGCGTCTTTACCCCTGAGACCTTAACTGACATATATGACATTACTGCGTCAATTCTGTCAATTGATGGAGTGATTGCGACGGATCTTATGTCGATTTCCACGGTGGATAATATTACCCAATCACAACCTGGCACGATCCGCTTTGAATGGATGATGCCCAAGCCGCCACAAGATGCTGCAACCAGTGCCCAGATCCAACGTAACCTCGCACGCTTACCTTTATTACAAGACACCTTAGCATCTCAAAATGGTAAAGCCGCAGCGATCTATGTACCGATTAAAGATAAAAATGAAAGTTATAATATCGCCGAACAGATCCGCGCCAACATTAATCAACTTGATGGCACATCTGATTGGTATATCACCGGATTACCGGTGGCAGAAGACCAGTTTGGCTATGAAATGTTTATTCAAATGGGGATCTCTGCGCCGCTGGCTGGATTAACTATTTTCGTTTTATTGTTTTTGTTTTTCCGTAATATTCCCTTAATTATCGCACCTATGATTGTCGCAATGTCCACAGTATTGATCACTATGGGTGCCTTGATTGCCTTAGGCTATACCGTGCATATCATGTCCTCAATGATTGCCATCTTTTTGATGCCCATTGCAGTCGTGGATTCGGTGCATATTTTGTCGGAATTTAGTGACAGGCACAAACCTGGTGAAAGTCTGAATGACACCATTGAAGAAGTCATCGGGCATTTATTTACGCCAATGCTCTACACCTCTATCACATCATCAATTGGCTTTTACTCATTGATGTTAACGCCGATCCCGCCAGTCCAAGTCTTTGGTGCCTTTGTGGGTACGGGGATCATTCTTGCCTTTGTCATCACCATGACATTCATGCCTGCATATCTATCACGCATGAATGTTGCATCACTCGAAAAACTCCAAGCCGTTATGCACTCACAACATGGTGGCAGCCGTATTGCCCAGTTAGCCAAAGGCTTAGGCAGTGTTGCATTGCGCTTTAAAGGATTATTGGTGTTTGGTTTTGCTGCTGTATTTGCCATATCCGTCTGGGGCATTACCCAAATTCAAATCAATGATAACCCCGTGCGTTGGTTCAAACCTGACCATGAAATTCGGGTCGCGGATACCGTTCTCAATGCCAACTTTGCTGGTACCTATGATGCTTATATTGTATTAAGTGCCGACGACTCTTTAATGCCACTGAATGAACTACTCAACGCAGACAGACCTGAAAGTCTTAACATTTGGGCACAACAGCAAATCAGCCAACTCGCTCAGCAGCCATTGAATGAACAATATCAAACTCTCATTATAAACATTGAAGATGAGCTATTTAGTGATGTTAATCCTGCTGAAGAAACTTATTTCAACACGTTATTAAGCACGACAGAAACCGCGTTAAGCCAATCCAAAGCGTTTCAATCCCCAGCATTACTTAGCTACATCGAGCAATTACAAGCCCATTTACAAGCATCTGGTTTAGTTGGAAAATCCAATTCATTAACCGATGTAACCAAAGTCGTTAATCGCGAACTTCGTTCCGGTAATGACGCCGATTATCAGATCCCCGACTCGCCTCAAGCCGTCGCTCAGACTTTGTTGCAGTATCAATCCTCACACCGTCCGGATGATTTATGGCATTTTGTTACACCTGATTTTCAACAAACTCTAATCTGGTTACAACTGGCTTCTGGTGATAATCAAGACATGAGTCAGGTCATTGAGCTGGTGGATGAGTATGTTACCCAACATCCTCTACCGCAAAATATCGACTTAAACTGGGCTGGTAAGGCTTACATTAATGTCATTTGGCAAGAAAATATGGTCGCAGGGATGCTTGATAGTTTGATGAGCGCCTTTGTCATTGTCTTTATTATGATGGTGTTATTGTTCCGTTCATTGGTCTTTGGCATGTTGGCAATGTTGCCACTCACCATAACTATCACCTTTATTTATGGCTTAATTGGGATCATTGGCAAAGATTATGACATGCCCATTGCGGTACTATCAGCCTTAACGCTCGGCTTGTCGGTTGATTTTGCGATTCACTTTTTAGAACGCATTCGTGAGGTCTACAAACAAACCCAAGATCTGCAAGCTACCTTTACCGCCATGTTTGACGAACCCGCCACTGCGATTACGCGTAATGCCTTGGTCATCGCATTTGGCTTTACTCCGTTATTGTTTGCACCATTAGTGCCCTATATCACTGTCGGGATATTTTTAGCCAGCATTATGGCGATCTCTGCGTTAGTCACATTATTGATTTTACCTGCGGTTATAACGATGGTGCAGGGTATTGTTTTTAAACCGAATGAAGGAGTAGATCATGAAAAAATATAGTTTACTTGCCACTGGGTTATTACTGTTATCACACTCCTTAGCTACCCCGTTAGCACACGCGGCTGAGGTGGACGTTGACAATTTGGTGCAAGAGGCCGAACGTGCCTCTTATTACAGCGGTAATGATGGTCGCTCCGATGCGCGGATGATGATTGTCGATAACCAAGGACGCAAGCAACTGCGGCAATTTACGATTTTACGACGCGATGTGAGTGACAATGGTGATCAACAAATGATGGTGTTTTTTTCTCGCCCGTCTGATGTCAAAGACACAGTTTTTCGAGTAGAAAAACATGTAGATGTCAATGTTGATGATGATCGCTGGCTGTATTTACCAGCACTGGATTTAGTCAAACGCATATCTGCAGGTGATAAACGCACGTCGTTTGTTGGCTCACATTTTTATTATGAGGATGTGTCTGGTCGCGCAATTTCAGAAGATACGTTTGTATTACAAAGTGACGAGGCTGATGCCTATGTCCTTAAAGCCACGCCCAAAGCCCCCGACACTGTCGAGTTTGCTTACTATGTGGTACGGATCAATAAGACCACTAAACTCCCTATGGAAATCAACTTTTTTAAAACCAATGGGGATAATTATCGCCGCGTTGAGGCGGTTAAAATAGAAGACATCCAAGGTCATCCTACGGTCGTTCGCTCCAAAGTGAGTGACTTACAAACTGGTGGGTATACTTTAATGGAGTTTCGTAACATCACCTACGATCTGGGCTTAGACGATGACGTCTTTAGTGAACGAAGCTTACGCAATCCTCCACAACAATGGCTCAACTAAAATGAAGCTTCGCCCTACATTGCTCCATGCCTTGCGCTTATTATGCCTGACTCCGCTACTGCTAACGGGAGTGCCCGTGCAAGCGCAACAAGTAAGCGTACCTCCAGAAAAACCTATTCAAGACGAATGGGATATGGGCGAGTGGGCAGAGCCGGAGCAACAAACTTATAGGATCAATGGTTATGTCGAAGCTGCAGTTGGATGGCGTATATCCGATGATCCAGTTATCAACGGGCGCAGCACGTTGGCTGACCTACGCGCGCAGTTACAAGTCGACCGAGATTTTAGTCAATCCCGGATCAGTCTCTCTGCGGATGTGTATTATGATGGTGTACTCGACCAAGCCAAAGCCCAAGTTCGTGAGCTGGCGTGGCAAGGAAATTTGAGTTCACTAGGCCAATGGGGCACAAAAATTGATGCCAAATTAGGGCAGCAAGTATTAACTTGGGGCACTGGGGATTATGTATTTTTAAATGATTTATTTGCCAAAGATTTTCAGTCGTTTTTTGCAGGGCGTGATGATGAATACTTAAAAGCGCCGTCATTATCAGCTAAATTTTCAGGCTATTTTGATTGGGCCAATATCGATGTGGTGCTCACACCCGAATTTACGCCCGATAACTATATTAATGGCGATTATTTTTCTTTTTTTTCACCGCAGTATTCACCTATTTCGGGCACTAATGTTGCGCCGAGTTTTAATGTTACAGGAGCCCAACTGCCCAGTTCTCCAGAATATGCAGTGCGTATCAGTAAATCCCTAGGTTCTACTGAGCTGGCACTTTATGGCTATCGTGGTTTCTACAAATCCCCATCGAGTATGACAGATACTGGCCAACATTACTTTTCTGCTTTACGCGTTTATGGTGCAAGCGCGATTACACCGTTTGCTCAAGGATTATTCAATGCAGAGTTTGCGTACTATGATTCGACCGATGATGAGCACGGTAGCCACCCTCAGATCCCTAACTCACAAGCACGGTATTTGTTAGGATATGAACAAGAACTGATCAAAAACCTCACAGGTTCGGTGCAGTGGTATCTGGAACACACAGCTGAATATGCAGCACTTGTCAGCCATTCGCTAACACCTGAATTTGAGCCTGCACGCAGTCGGATTGTGGTAACCCAAAGGCTAATGTACCGAGCCTTACAACAAACCCTTACATTCAACGCGTTTAATTTTTATTCCACTAGTGATGCTGATGGGTATTTGAAATTCAGCACGGACTATAGTCCCACGGATGACTGGCGCCTAACGGGTGGTGTTAATGTGTTTTATGGCGACCAGCCTCATACTTTTTTTAACCAATTTTCAGATGCAAGCAATGCCTTTATTCGATTGAGATTGTTTTACTAATAAGGAACTATCATGGCTAAGATCGTTATATTAGGTGCAGGAACCAGCGGTATGCCAAAATTCGTGACCAAGCTCTCATCCAATTTGTCCCCAGTGAACCTTTTTATGAAAAAGCCATGCTCAAAGCCCTAGGGATCGAACGAATTATTTTAGCAACGGGTGCTGGCGGTTATGCACGCACTATCGTGTATGAAACAGCA
>OBPV01000028.1_pt1 | contig 31623 bp, 28 predicted proteins | sample 1494121 | NCBI WGS metagenome assembly OBPV01 (sample SAMEA3275522, study PRJEB22092) | marine metagenome | biome: ENVO:00000039; feature: ENVO:00002151; material: ENVO:00002010 | collected 2014-06-21T16:38:00+00 | depth 10 m | reverse complement strand
CGATCTCAAACTTTCCTGTTTAGTTAATGTTGTCTTATTAAAAGTGTTATAAAAGTACGGCATGAGTATATTTATTGAGCGATTTTAACGTATTTATCACCATGCACAAGATATTTCGTAATTTAATTACATGATTTATCTCATTGAAACATTTGCTAACAAACCTTTAACGTTGAAAAGCATCTAATACTAACAACTTTAGTAGAAACCCAATAAAATGGGATAATAATAAATTTGTATATTTTGAGAATAAACTACATGAAAGCATTACGATCTGTTGGCCTACCTTTCATTATAGTCATTGTCGCTGTGGTCGTCACAGTTATTTTGACGTTGAATAAACCCAAGCCTGAGAAAAAAGAAATCGAAGAAAAAACATTCTTAGTTGAAGTCCAACCCGTTGCTATTACGGATGTTACTTATTCAGTGCGTTCACAAGGGAATGTATTACCAAAAATTGAAAGTGCGTTATCTGCTCAGGTCAGTGGTCGAATTGAATCGGTCTCTGATATTTTTGTTAATGGCGGTATGTTTGAAGAAGGCGACGAGTTAGTTGTATTAGAAAATGCGGATAAAATTACCGATGTTAAATTGGCTCAAGCCGAAGTACTCCGAGCTCAGGCCTCCTATCAAGAAGAATTAGCGCGGGGTAAAGTTGCGGAAAAAGAATGGCGCACTATTAGTAACTCTACTCCTACCGAATTAAGTTTACGTAAACCACAACTGGCAAGAGAAGAAGCTTCGTTACAAGCTGCTCAAGCTAATTTAGAACGTGCACAACGTAACTTAGCTCGCACAGTCATTACCGCGCCTTACGACGGCATAGTGCAAAAGAAACATGTCGATATTGGTCAGTTTGTCGGTATTGGGACTGTGCTAGCTGACATTGCAGCAACGGCGAAAGCCGAAGTGCGTTTACCATTAACCGACGGTGATTTGGCCTATCTTAATCTTGATGCAACGGGTGAAGGGAGTGTTGTGTTGACCGGACGAGTGGGTGGCAGAACCGAACAATGGTTAGCTAAACTGACACGTGATGAAGGAGTGATGAACATGCAAAGCCGTGTGATTTACGCCATCGCAGAAGTGAATGATCCATACCGTCGTGATCCGCAAACCCAGCACAACATGTTACGTTTTGGTAGTTTTGTGAATGCGGATATTACCGGTGCAACAGCGAATAATATTGTGGTCTTACCTCGAAATCTAGTTCGTCTTGATGGCACCGTGATCACCGTCACCGAAGATCGTAAAATATTGATTAAAGATGTTGAAGTGCAACGCGCTGATGATGAACAAATCTATATTAGTGCCGGTTTATTGCTTGGCGATAACATTGCCGTTAGTTCAGTACCTAATGCCTATGATGGGATGAAAGTTCGTTTGCCTGGTGATCTTATTGAGACTGCACCTGAAGTTAAAGCTCAAGCTCAAGCCATCAATCAGACTGATGAGGAGGGCGAATAATGTATGAAGAAATAGATACTCATAAAGGCGTGATTGCTTGGTTTGCACGTAATCATGTTGCTGCTAATCTACTGATGTGGATTTTATTATTTGGCGGTGTGTTTGGTATATTGACCATACATAAACAAGTATTTCCGACATTTGAATTTAATGTTATTTCCGTGCAGGTTCCTTATTTAGGTGCAGCGCCACAAGAAGTCGAAGAAGGGGTCGTACTTAAGTTAGAAGAAGCCGTCAAGGATATTGAAGGTATTAAGCGTTTAACATCACGATCAGTAGAAGGTTTTGGGTCGTTAAGTATTGAAGTTGAAGATGATTATGATGTGCAGTTGTTACTTGACGAAGTCAAAGTACAAGTTGATGCAATCCCATCCTTTCCGGCAAATACCGAAAAGCCCGTTGTTTTTCGAGTAAAAGCTCCGCAAGATGTGTTATGGATCTCAACTTATGGTGATGCGTCAGAAAAAGAACTAAAAGAATTTGCCAATGGCTTACGTGATGATATTGCCGGTTTAAATGGTGTGTCTGATGTACGTGTAGTCGGCGATCGCCCTTATGAAATTTCAATTGAAATATCAGAGGCAAAATTACAAGAATATAATTTAACCTTTACCGAACTCGTTTCTGCCGTTCGTCGTTCATCTATTGATATCCCAGGTGGTGCAATCCGTTCTGATAATGGCGATATATTATTACGAGCAAAAGGCCAAGCGTATGACGCGTATGATTTTGCCAGTATTGTATTGGTGACTCGTGCAGACGGGACACGTTTATTATTAGGCGATATTGCATTCATTAATGATGGTTTTGTTGAAGATAATTCATTAGCGTACTTTGATGGTAAGCCTGCTATTAGCATTCAAGTTCGTGCGGTGGGCGATCAAAATGCGCTAGAAATTTCGAAAAGTGTTAATGAATTCTTAGACAAGCAAAGAGTGAATTTTCCACCCAATATCCAAGCCGATACATGGGGCGATAGCTCATTTTATTTGGCTGACCGTCTGAATATGATGCTTAACAATATGGGATTTGGTGCGTTACTGGTCTTTTTAGTGTTGTCATTATTTTTAAAAATTCGTCTCGCGTTTTGGGTTATTTGGGGGTTGCCTGTGTGTTTTTTAGGCACGCTGGCAGTTCTACCTATGGAGTTTTTAAGCGTATCGATTAATATGATCAGCCTGTTTGGCTTTATCTTAGTATTAGGTATCGTCGTGGATGATGCCATTATTATGGGGGAGTCGGCTTACACCGCAATGGATGAAGATGGTCACTCGGTAGATAATATTATTAAAGGTGTGAAGCGCGTAGCGATGCCAGCAACATTTGGGGTATTAACTACGATAGCGGCTTTTTCACCGATGATGATGGTGTCGGGTACCTTTGGTGTGATCTGGAAAACCATCGGTGGAGTGGTGATTGTCTGCTTGATATTCTCCTTGATTGAATCCAAATTAATTTTACCTGCGCATTTAGCGCACATGAAAGACAAGCCTTATGATCCAAGTAAAGCCAATGCCTTGCAACGTTTCAGAGATTTCTTTGCCGAAGGCATTAAGGTATTTATTCGTAATACATATATACCATTTTTGGAAAAAGCCATTAAGCATCGATACACCACATTGGCGAGTTTCCTTGCCGTGTTTATCTTAACCATTGGCTTGTTTTCAGGTGGGATTGTTAAGTTTGTATTTTTCCCAACTATCCCATCTGATTTTATGTTTGCGAACGTCGAATTAGAGCAGGGTTCATCATTGATTCAACGCGATAAAGCCATTAAAACGTTAATGCAATCGCTAGAAGATATGGACAATCAACTCGTTAATGAAACCGGCGAAGGGGCAGTGAAACATTCTATTGCGTTCAGTCAAGGTGCATTAGGTGGACAAGTATTTGTTGAGTTGTCCAAAGGTGAAGAACGTACTATTACGGACATCGAATTGTATGATCGCTGGCGTGATGTTATTCCTGAAATTCCAGGCGTCAAAACCTTTAATATCGGTGCGCCAGGTGGCCCGGGTGGTGGTTCTGATTTGTCATTTGAGTTTAGTGGTAAAGACATTAATGAAATGCGCTTGGTCTCTGCCGAATTAAAAACGTTTTTAGAACAGTATGAAGGTGTATCAGATATTAATGATAGCTTTGCTAATGGTGCAGATGAAATTCGAATCAATATCAAACCATTAGGTGAAGCTTTAGGTTTGAGTTTATCAAGCTTAGCACAGCAAGTTAGATATGGTTTTTATGGTGCAGAAGCACAGCGTATTCAACGTGATGATGAAGAAATTAAAGTCATGATCCGGTATCCCAAAGAACAACGTAACTCAATTGGTAATCTTGAAACCATGCGTATTCGTGCAGCTAATGGCGATGAAATTCCATTTGCAGAAGTGGCTGATATTGAAATTGGTCAAGGTTACACATCGATAAATCGGGTTGATGGTAAGCGTTCGATTAGCGTGACGGCCAAAGTGAATCCTGACGTGATTGAGCCAAATACTATTTTGCGTGATGTGATGGTGCAAGCTATCCCGCAGTACTTAAAACAATACCCTGGGGTATCATTTAAATTACAAGGGAACTCCAAAGAACAACAAGATGCAATCATGTCGCTAGGACAAGGTTTTTTGTTTGCGTTGTTTGCGATTTATGCGCTGTTAGCTATTCCACTTAAATCGTATTCTCAACCTCTTATCATCATGTCTGTTATTCCGTTTGGGATCGTTGGAGCAATCATCGGGCACATGGTATTAGGGCAGTCGGTAAGTGTCTTATCTATCTGTGGGATTATTGCTTTGTCGGGTGTTGTGGTGAATGACAGCTTGATCATGGTGGACTTTGTTAACCGTGCACGTGCCGAGGGACGCAGTATGATTGAGGCTGCTATGAAAGCCGGCTCAGAACGTTTCCGTGCGATTATATTAACCTCGTTGACGACGTTTATGGGGTTGATGCCAATCGTATTTGAACGGTCATTACAGGCACAGGTTGTTATTCCGATGGCAATTTCACTAGCATTTGGTATTTTGTTTGCGACCGTGATTACCTTGGTATTAGTACCTGCGCTATATATGGTGTTAGATGATATTAAATCTATACTGTCTAAAACGCATCGTGCTAAACGTGATTTGGAGCGAGCAGAGTTAGCAGCGCAAGCCAATTAAGGTTAGCGCTGTGTTATGAGCACAAAGCTTATCGCTTAGTTTAAATTGATGTCAAAAAGCCATAAAAAAACGGTGTGAAGAAATTATCCTCACACCGTTTTTTATTGTGCCTTTATACTTAGTCAGTTAAGACTTAGTAAGATTGAGCCTAGTAAAATGACGCTTTAAATTCAACACCAATAACACGTGGTTCGTTTACAATCGCTGTTAGGTTATTGAAGTCGATACCACCGCGAAGATTTTCTTCATCAGTGATGTTACGACCGAATAAGGCGATAGAGTAATCATTGGCGAAGTTTTCATAACCAATGCGTAAGCCACCTTCGAAGTTATCATCGGTTGTAAATTCAACTGAATCATATAAGAAGATGTTAGTTTTACCTTGGAAAGCCCAATCAGTAAACACATAAAACTCACCATCATCACCTGCAGGAATCGTATAACGGGCAGTGAAGTTGAAGATGGTTTCTGGTGCTTGTGGGAACGGGTTACCATTGACTAACGCACGGTTATCAGGTGTTAACGCATCGTTAACGGTACAGTTGCCAGCAAATGTTGCATTAGCACCACACGGAAAAACCGATAACGTCGAGTCTTTAATTTCAGTTTTGTTATAACTAAAACCAGCGGTTAACGTTAGTTCATCGGTCGCTAAATACTGTGCGTCAATTTCATAACCTAAGCCAGTTCCTTTGTCTGCGTTAACGAGTGCAGTGTTGTTAGCGCCACCACCGATTGCTGAGAACTGAATATCATCAATGACGTAATAAAAAGCCGCCGCATTTAAGCGCAATGTGTCATCAAGTAAATCAGATTTAAAACCCACTTCTACTGAGTTAATGGTTTCTGCATCCGCTACTGACGGAGCGCCTTCAAACGCAACATCACGGGCTTGAATGGTTTGAGCACGGAAGCCATTAGCATAACGAGCAAATACTGATGTGCTGTTGTCGACTTTATAATTAGCAGAAACTTCATAGCTTAATTTGCCATCATCAACATTTAATGGCGCATAGTCTTGAACGCTAGCGGCACCAATAACTAATGCAAAACCATCTACGTTTTGGTCGCCAACAACCAGTGATTTTTCATCATGGGTATAACGTAATCCGCCAGTTACCGTAAGCTTATCATTAAGCTCATAAGTTGATTGACCAAATACAGCCCAAGTTGTGTTTTCATGAAATACTTCAGAAGCACCAAAGAAACCATCAATACTGGTTACGCTAAATGATGAGTCAAAAAAGTATGCACCGGCTTGCCAGTTGTATGCACCTTCATTGTCACTTGCCCAACGGATTTCTTGAGTAAACTGTTCTAGATCATTCAATAAATCTTGCGTAACAGCAGAGAAAGGGATGAAACCAGGGTAAGATGTTTCAAGCGTGCCGTCACCGTTGATATCGGCTGCTGGATCGGCGCTGACACCACCATCGACATCACCTAAAGAAAAGCCTTCGGCTGTTTCTAATGATGTAATCGAGGTAAAGCTAACATCACCCATGTTGTATTCAACATTGATTGAACCGCCAAGACCTTCGTAGGCTTGAGGGTTGTTATCAAAACCATTGCCTAGTAAGTTGGCATCATAATATACTGATTCACGGTCAAAGTTTGCATTCAGGTCATTGCTACCACGAGTTAATGCGTTAGCTCTGAAGACTGATGCAGTTCCATCTAGATCACGACCATGAACATTCACCAATACAGATAAATCTTCGCTAGGGGTGAACAATACTTGTAAACGGTATGCTTTTTCATCAAAGCCACCGAATGCATCATTTTGGCCTGAAAAGGCATTATCAATATAATCATCACGAGTTTGTGAAAATACCGATAAACGCGCGGCGACATTGTCAGTTAATCCACCACCAATTGCAGCTTCTGCGTTTTGTGTGCCAAAACTACCCATGCCTAATTTGAAATATGCATCAAACGAGTCAGTTGGTTTAACTGAATCAAATTTAACGATACCGGCAGTCGTGTTACGACCAAACAATGTGCCTTGAGGGCCACGAATAACTTCTACTTGATCGATATCGAACAATGGAAAGCTTTTTAATACGACGTTTTCCATTACGACGTTATCCATCACAATAGAAACCGGCTGAGATGCGGCTAAATCAAAATCAGTATTACCTAAACCACGCATATAAAAACGTGGTGCAACACGGCCATTAGAGCTTTCTGCATATAAACCAGGAACACGAGTTGCTAGTGCCAAGATATCATCACCACCAGAAAATAGGCTAGCAAAACGCTCGCCGTTTAACGTAGCAATTGAAATTGGCACTTCTTGAAGACTTTGAGACCGCTTTTGAGCGGTGACAGTAATGGTCTCAAGACCTTTTTCTTCTGACACTTCCTGGTAAGCAATAGCGGTATTAGCTGCTAATATTGATGAAATGGCTAGTGCTAATGATGCTTTGTTAAATGCATGCATATATGAATGTTCCTATAAAGGTTTAATGAATGTGTTTAGTGATTATTTTGTATTGGTAATAGTGCGTAAAAAACGCGCGGATTATAGTCTATTTTTCTCCTGAACGGTAATCAATTCATGTAATTGATTCGTCAGACGTTATCGTTTTGTGCCAGTATTGATACACACAATAAAAATAACAGGTATCTCATGCAATTATTAAATGACCAAGCATTTATGGGTAAAACGGTTTTAATCACCGGTGGCGCATCTGGCATAGGGGCGCAAAGCGCACTGACGTTTGCTCAGTTAGGTGCCAATATTGTATTGTCAGATATTGATCAAGAAGCCGGCTTGGCGACACTGTCTCGTATTCATGAAGTCGGTGTTCAAGGCATCTATATTAACGCTGATGTGAGTGACGTTGATCAAGTTAATACCATGTTTGCAACTGCCATTGACGAATTCACCCATATTGATGTGGTAGTGAATAATGCCGGAGTCGAATACCCACCCACGCCAACACATTTGACGGATGATGCGTTATTTTTAAAAAATGTAGATGTGAATATTAAAGGCGTGTGGTTTTGTATTAAAGCCGCACTCAATATGATGCTCAAACAAGGTGGTGGGCAGATTATTAATGTCGCATCGGTAGCTGGCTTGCGCTCAGCACCCATGATTTCAGGATATAGCGCGACAAAGCATGCTGTGGTTGGCTTAACTAAGTCTGTGGCCGTAGAGTATGCGAGAGCCAATATTCGGGTCAATGCAGTGTGTCCAAGTTTTATTGATACACCGATGGTGCAACGCACATTGGCGCATATGGACGAAAAAGGGCAACGTTCAATAATGGGAGCTAGTCCAATGAAACGTCTGGGTAAACCTCAAGAAATAGCGAATGCAATCGTATGGTTGGCTTCGGATGAGTCTAGTTTTATGAACGGACATTGTATGACGATGGATGGCGGAATGCTTGCTTAACCCCATCAGGCAGAATAAAGAATAAAAAAAGCCAGTTTTTACTTTTTACAAGTAATGAACTGGCTTTTTTAGTTTGTTACGGTTTAATTCAGTACTGAATCAACTATAAAACAGACACCAATGCTTTGGCTAACGCATCCACGTTAGTTAAGTTGATACCTGCAATATTGACACGAGATGAATCAACAAAGTACACGCTGTGCTCAGCTCGAACCGCTTTAACTTGTTCTGGGGTGATACATAAGAAAGAAAACATGCCTTTTTGTTGGTTCACAAAACTAAAGTCTTTTTGTGCGCCATTTTCAGCGAGTTTATTGACTAACAAACTACGTAAATCACGCATACGGTTGCGCATCTCATCTACTTCAGCAACCCATGAGGCTTTTAAAGCTTCATCATGCAAAATAATATCAACCAATGCACCACCATATGAAGGAGGCATAGAGTATATACCTCGCGCAATGGCTTGGATTTGCGATTGTACAATAGGGGTTTGTGCAGAATTTGCAGTAACCATAACGGCTAGACCAACACGTTCACGATATAAACCAAAGTTTTTTGAGCAAGATGCTGCAATAATGACTTCTGGGACAGACTCTACCATTAAACGCATACCGAAGGCATCCGTTTCTAAATCATCACCAAAACCAAGATAAGCACTATCTATGAAGGGCAACCACCCTTGTTGTTGTGCTGCCTCAGCGACTTGACGCCACTGGTCTTGAGTTAAATCTGCACCCGTTGGGTTATGACAACATGCATGTAATAACACCACGTCGCCTTTTGGAATGGTTTTTAATGTGGCTAACATTTCATCAAATTTAATTGATGCAGTGTTTTTATCAAAGTACGGGTAAGTAGCAAGTTCAAGACCAGCATTACCTATCAATGGAATGTGATTTGCCCAAGTTGGATCAGAGACCCATACTTTGCCATTGTCGTTACAACGCTTCAATAGTTCAGCTAAAATACGCAGTGCGCCACAGCCACCTGGTGCTTGAACCGCGGCAACGCGATTACCTAATACAGCTTGGTTGCCTTTGCCTAATAATAATTCAAGCATGCCATCGATATAACCTTGCACGCCTTGTGGAGTGATATAGGTTTTAGACGTTTCCGTTTCTAATAAGCGTAATTGTGCTTGGGCAACAGCACCAACGATAGGGGTGTTCCCTTGTTCGTCTTTATAAACACCTACACCTAAATCAATTTTGTTTGGATTTGGGTCGGCACGAAATGCAGCTGAAAGACCTAAAATAGGATCGGGAGCAAGAGCGGGAAGAACTTCAAACACGAGTATGACACCTTTAAAAACGAATGAAATCGCATTATGCCATTTTTTATACCAATTGCACGCGTAAGATCAACATTTTAGACCAGTTGCTTATGTTGACCTAATCGTGAAGTCAAAATGCTGGGTACTGGTGATTTGACCAGAGGATGCGTAACTACGCTCCTGCCATGTTAAATGTTGATTATGATCAACGGTAATGACTGTGGAGCAACGTGTGCCGTAATCAGGACTTTGGATAAATACGGATGAGAGTAATTTTTCCCAAGGTTTAGCGATACCGGTATCAGGTAAGTGTTCATCATGTGCTTGGGTCGAATCGGTTAGGATTGCAAATAAAGCATCAACAGATAATGGAGCAGCCTGCTGACATAAATGATTTAATGCGGCAACGCCTTGTTGTGTTTTCGGCCAAGGTGTATTGAGTTGCGCATTAGATAAGCCATATACGCCATCAGTTAAGGCATGATGCTGGGCAGTATGACTATTAAAAACATGCAAGTCTTGCCAATGACCATATACCAAATTAAATCCATTATATAAATGGGCGGTAGCAGTTAAGTGTGCGGTGTGTCGAGCCCAGTCGGCTTTATTGTGCAATGCTTTGACGACTAGTTCGCCGCGTGTAAGAGCATCAAAGCGGTCCAAAGAAGGAGCGCGGATATTAGTCAGTGCAGCAAAATTACCATTGCGATGCACGCCTAACCAAGTGCCTCCAGCTTGACAATCTTTACCTGCAACCATATCCGGATATTCAGGCCAAAATTGCGATACTTGGGTCAAACGTGCATGAAACTCATCACGATTAGCTGCAATAATGAGAGGGTAATCAGGATGTTGATTCACGGCAATAAACAAAATACACATATACAATCCGACGAGTATTCGCTCCTTTAACGCGCGACATTCAGCGGGAAAAAGAAATAATTAATAACAAAATTGTCTCAATGATACGCTATATGAGCCATTAAGTGCACATGCAAATAGTCCTATTTGTGGTAACATTTGTTTTATCAACGTCATGCGGAACATATTTCTTGAAAGATCTAGGTATTACCACTCAATTAGTCCATGCAGATAAACAGTTAAATCCTCAAAGCGATGGTGCGGTCCATTCACCCGCGAATAAGTCTGTGTTATTTGAATTTTCCGATGCCCAAGGCATTGTTGATGCATTTCAAGGCAGATTAGCTGCACATGTTTATGCACGTTCATCTTCTTCGACTACCAATGCACTGCAAAATGTATTAAACCATTTTGAACAGGGTGTGGGGGCTGTAACCTTTGCAACAGGAATGGCCGCAATAAGTACGTGTTTGTTGAGTTTACTCAAACAAGGCGATCATATTATTGTCAGTGAGTATTTGTTCGGTAACACGCGAAGCTTTTTTAAACATTTACAGTTGTTTGGTATCGAAGTGTCATTTGTTGATGTTACTAACGTACAAAACGTAGTCGCAGCTAAACAAGATAATACCCTAATGGTGTTTACTGAAAGCTTGTCTAATCCGATGACGCAAGTAGCAGATATGAGTGCTATTGGACAATATTGCCAAGAACAACGATTACTCTATGTGATTGATAATACGATGTCTCCTTGTGTGATTTTTTCAGCTAAGGCGTGTCATGCTAGTTTAGTGGTTTCATCATTAACTAAATATGTATCCGGTCACGGACAAGCATTAGGCGGCAGTGTTGTCGATACTGGTTTGTTCGACTGGACTCAATATCCAAACATTCAATCTCTTTACCAAGTGGCTAATAAGACTCAATGGGGCTTAACTCAGATCCGTAAAAAAGGTCTGCGTGATTTAGGTGCAACACTTTCTGCTGATGTAGCCTCGACCATATTAGTGGGTATGGAGACATTACAATTGCGCTATCATCAAGCATGTGAAAACGCGCGTAAATTAGCGCTGCATTTTGCTAATCATGCAGGCGTGGTCAATGTCTTTTATCCGGGTCTTGCTGACCATCCACAGCATTTTATGGCTCGTGATTTATTTTCCCATTATGGTGCGATCATGAGTATTGAATTGCCAGAAGGTGTCAATATTATCGAGTTTATCAACCGCCTAAATGTGGTTATTTGTGCTACTCACCTTGGCGATACGCGCACGTTGGCATTGCCCGTTGCCCAGACGATTTATTTTGAAGCGACCCAAAATGAACGTGATCGCATGGGGATCTCCGATCAAATTGTACGTTTATCTATTGGTATTGAAGATATTAATGATTTGGTTGCTGATTTTGACCAAGCACTAGGATAAGTATCCACCGAAATTATGTCTCAATGTATAAAAAAACCGCTAAGCCTGATTGAGGGCGAAGCGGTTTTTTCGTTATTGCTTATGGTTAAAAATCGTCGGCTAAAATTAACTGCACTGGACCACCACCATCAACTGCGTCAACAGCCAGAGCGGTGTATATCATATTTGCAGAGAGTGTTAGCATACCCGTTTCTAAAGCGATATCTTTAGTGCCAGTTGGCGTAACGGTAACATGATAATCGCCTGCAGTTAATGCAACATAGCCTGTTTCAGCTAACATACCAGAAGAAAATGGAACGCCACTAAAAGCTGGTGTCGCATCTGTGATGACGCCATCAGCGGTAACATAAATATCGACGGAGCCAGCAGCAGGAGATGCATGAAAAATACGTACTTGTGCTTCAGTGGCAACGCGACGAGGCATATCCATGACTAAATCTAAACCTATGTCAGCTAACGTATTGTGTGCAATAGCGGTGTAGGTTTTGCCAGCTTCTAAGGTTACCGATGCATCATCAATGACAACCACTGAGTTGTCTGCATCAGCAACGACATCAACTAAGTAGGTATCGGCAGTAACACTTGCATAATCGGTTACACCTAGAAATGGTGCACCATCAAACAACGTTAATGCGTTATTAGCAATGACATCGACAGCAGGCGCATCCGCAACGGCGTGTATAACACGAAGATCCGCTGGCGTATTTACATCTAAAATGGTTACTGCACCAGTTTTACCTGCAACCACTAAGCTGACGGGCGAATCCCCAGGGCCGACATTTTGAGTCGCTGCTATTAATAACATTTCTTCAGAGGCTAAGGCCACGGTACCTGAGTCAAAGACGACGGTATCAGACCCAGCTGGCGTGATTCTAATTCGATAATCACCAGAAGCCACCGAGACTAATCCGGTAGCGTCTTTGTAAGCAGCTGTCGCAAGCACTGTCGCTGATGATAACGTGGTGACATCGGGCGCCGTTACGTGAATATCGACTGTTGGTGCTAATGGTGCAGCATGCACAACTTGCAGTTGCGTAGTGCCGCTAACCGACATATCTGGCATTGTAGCTAAGGCCAGTATTTCTAATGTGTTATCTGCGACAGAACCCACTGCAATGACACTTGTTAGTGCATCAGCATTGGCAGTAAGGCTGGCACTTAACACTTCCACAACACCAGAGGGAGTTTTAGCATTAACTGTAACAGGGTAAACGGTCGCATTAACAGTAAACACACCCGAAGCTACCTGATAATCCACATTTTCTAAGCCATTTAAAATGGCACCACCTGCTAAAATATCTACTTTTGGGGCATCTGGAGAGGCATGTACGACACGTAACATTGAGGTTTCAGGGACTCGAGGGTCGGTTGATTCAAAACCGGGTGAATCATTGTCTGAACTACACGCAGTGAGTAATAATACTGCGCTTATCGCTAACACGTTTTTCATTTTAAACATTAGTCTATCCTTTTATTAAATGGTCAAAATTAGTACACATTTGCTATGAGAAATAGATCATAATATGTTAATGGAAGGTAAATTTTATAAATGTATGGCAGTGGAAAGTGGAATGAAAACTTGCCAATAAAAAAGCTATCCGAAGATAGCTTTTGTTCAATAGGAATTTAAAGCCAAGCGTTATGGCTGGATGGCTTGCTCAATATCTGCAATCAAATCTTCGTCTTGAGGTTTAGTAAACGAAGAATAGGAATCAACTAAGTTGCCTTTACGGTCGACTAAGTATTTGTAAAAATTCCATTTTGGCGCAGAACCCGCTTTTTCCGCTAATAATCGGTACAAAGGATCAGCATCATCGCCACGCACGGCAATGGTTTCAAACATCGGGAATTTAACACCATAGGTTAACTCGCACAATTCTGCTGTTTTGCCTTCATCGTCAAATTCTTGATTAAAATCGCCAGATGGAAAACCTAATACAACAAAGTTTTTGTCTTTGTAGTCATTGTAAAGTTTTTCTAGGCCGTCAAACTGTGGAGTGAAGCCACATTTACTTGCAGTATTTACAAACAAAATAGCTTTGTCTTTATAGGCTTCACAAAAATTAACGGTTTCTTGCGAGTTAAGCTTGCGCTTCATAAATTTTAATACGTCAGGGCACTCGCTAGCCATAACAGATTGTGAAACAAACAATAACGCGACGAGGGTAATGATTTTTTTCATAGTTTTTTGCTCAAGGAGTTAGGATATATTTTATTGTAACGTATTTTAGACAAAATAGATCATACCGAGTTGAAGCACTTTACCCTCAGGGCAATATGTGATGTCATACGCTTGATAATTTTTATAAAGACAGGAAGACGACTCTATGCAACATCCCTTGCGTATTTCAATTACGTGTATCGCTTTTGCGGTACTTACGGCGTGTCAAGCTACGACGCAAAATTCTGGACAAGATTCACTCCAAAATTCGGGCAAAAGCATTACACCGATTGCAGATGCAACTGTTGCTAAAGGCTCTGCGCCACATTTCACCGCCAACAACCAAATCGTAGCGCATAATGCGTCTACGATTACCCTAGAAAAAATCATGTCCGATCCTGATTGGTTAGGGCGTTTTGCTGATAATGCTGGTTGGTCTGTGTTAGGCGACCAGATTGTGTTTGAGCGAAAACGTGCGGGCAGTGTAGTTAAAGATGTGTTTACCTTGAGCCCTGAAAAGTTCGAGTTAAATGGTTCCTTAGCGGCGTTAAAAGATCTACATTTATTGCAATCAAGCGAACGCGTAGTCAGTCAAGATGGGCGGTATATTGCCTGGATTTATAATAAACAAGGGTTTATTTTTGACAAAATGACCAATCGCGCCGATGGCTTTTCGCATGGGCAAGACAGCATTAGTCAATTACAGTTTATGCTCGATGGGCGCTTATCGTTTAAGCAAGGGGCGCACATGCATGCGATTAACCCTGATACCTTTATCCGTCAGTCGCTTTTTTCATGGAAGTTTGCCGATGCACCTGTTGCGGTTAAAGCCGCAGATGATTACATCGCGCAAGAACAAATCGAGTTAATTGAATACATCCAAGTCAAGCGCCAAGAGCGTCAGGACAAGGCTGACCATCGTGAGGCGCTGGTTGAGGCTAATTCAGCGTTAACGCCAACGCCGTTTTATTTTGATAACGACCATCGTTTATCTGCCGTATCGGTAGCACCCAATGGTAAATGGGCGATTATTGCGACACGTAAGAAAAATAGCTTACGTCAAGACAGCGATATCATGCCACATTATATTCAAGAAGATGGGCGGATCGCAGCTAAAAAAGTACGTGCACGCGTCGCGGATGCAAAGCCTCAAAATGATGAGTTGTACTTACTCGATTTGACGACGGGCAAGTCCCACGAATTAGCTAAAAGTGCATTACCTGGCTATAACGAAGATGTGCTTGCATCAGTCAAAGCAGAAAATGCTAGGGCGAAAGGTGAGATCTATGAAACCAATCGCTTACCGCGTGACATTACCTTATTTAGCAGTTGGTATTGGAGTGAGCCACCCATTTATTGGCATGAATCGGCCAACCAAGTCGGAATCATGTTAGAGGCCTGGGATAACAAAGATCGTTGGATTGTGACGGTTGATTTTGCTAAAAAAGCCTTAGTTACCCAACATCGTTTAAGTGATCAAGCGTGGATCAATTATGCGTTTAATCGCTTTGGTTGGTTAAAAAACTCGGCATCATTGTACTTTTTATCTGAACACAGTGGCTATTCTCAGTTATATGTAAAGCCTGTTGACGGTCAATTACAGGCATTGACTCAGGGTGATTTTGTTGTTGATCAAATCACACAAAGCCCAGATGGTCAGTACATCTATTACAAAGCGAATAAAAAGCATCCTGGCATTTATGAAATCTACCGAGTTGCCACAGATACCAATGCAAGCTTACCCAAAAGTGACATATTGACCCAGCTTAATGGTATGACCGATTATGTTTTAAGCCCTGATGGCACTCAGTTGTTATTGACTCATTCAACCATGAACCGACCACCTGAATTGTATGTGGCCAGTGCGCTGTCAGTAACAACGCCGGTTAAGATCAGTCAATTTGTCTCTGAAGAATTTATGGCAATGAGCTTCAAAGCACCGAGTATTATTGAGGTGCCTTCGAGTCATGTGGATGAACCAATTTACTCACGTTTGTATATGCCATCTCACCCTAAAGATGCAGAACCAGCACGAGCCGTGATTTTTAATCATGGGGCAGGGTATTTACAAAATTCGCATATGGGTTGGTCTGGATATTTTCGTGAATACATGTTCCATAATATGCTCGCTCAACAAGGTTATGTGGTGTTGGATATGGATTATCGCGCATCAAAAGGCTATGGACGAGATTGGCGCACCGCGATTTATCGTCAAATGGGTACCCCTGAAATTCAAGATCTACGTGATGGCGTCAACTGGTTAGTGGCTAATGCCAATGTCGATCGTGAGCGAATAGGAACATACGGCGGCTCATATGGTGGCTTCATGACATTCATGGCGTTGTTTACGGCACCTGATTTATTTCAAGCGGGTGCAGCACTGCGTCCAGTAGCTGATTGGGCGCATTATAATACGCCATACACAGCGAATATTTTGAACACACCAGATATCGATCCGATTGCGTATGAGCGCAGTTCGCCGATTTACTTTGCTGAAGGACTTCAAAAACCATTATTAATGAATGCACCTATGGTGGATGATAATGTGTTTTTCGTGGATGTGGTACGTTTGGTGCAACGCATGATTGAACTTGAAAAAGTAGATTTTGAAACAGCCATTTATCCAGTAGAGCCGCATGGGTTTGTGCAGCCAAGTTCGTGGTTAGATGAATACCGCCGGATCTTTAAGTTGTTTGAAGAGAATTTGTAAGGTCAAAATTGGTATTATTGTAAAGACTATAAAGGCGCAATTTGCGCCTTTTCAATTTATACCCTTTAATTAGAGGAAAACTAGGGATGTATTAAAACTGTAACTAAAACCTCGAAGGAGTCGTAAATGAAGTTTTTTAAAATAGCCGTAGTATCATTTTTTATGTTCTTTTTGTATGGTTGTGCTTCCGCCGCTAAGATGGAAAACATGGCTTACATAGATACAAACACTAGCATCAAGGATTTTGATCCTACTTTACATAATGCTATTGGCGTAGAGCAATCTATTGGGGGAGAATCGACAAACAGCGCTTGGACTTCAGAAATAGGCAATATTGATTTCACTAATGCAGTAAAAAGTAGTTTATCCGCACATGGCTTGTTCTCTGATACTGGTAGATTTGTATTAAAAATCAACTTAATTAATGTCGAACAACCGCTATTTGGCATAGACATGACCGTCATAACTTATATTCGTTACAGATTAACTGACTCACAAACAACAATGACGATATTTGACGAAACTATTATTGCGTCATAAACTGCCACTTTTAGTGATGCGTTTCTAGGAACCGACAGGCTTAAGATGGCAAATGAAGGCTCAGGTAAAGAAAATATAAAGGGACTGATAGAAAAACTAGAAACACTAAAAATAAAACCGCTATAAATATCACTAGACTATTATTGATGCCATCGATAACGTTGCAAACAAACTAGGGAACAGATATGAATTCAGCACAAACAAATCACATTCCACAAGAAGCCTTTGATTGGTACGATGAATACGCCCATGGCTTAATCGACCGCCGCACTTTTATCAAAAAATTGGGTGGGTTAGCTGCCCTTGGTTTTTCCATGAGTGTGTTAACCTCGGCTCTGTTACCTAATTATGCTGTTGCTGAGCAAGTATCGTTTAATGATGAAGATATTAAAGCGACTTACGAAGAATTCGACTCTTCAGAGGGACACGGCAAAGGGCGAGGCTATCTGGTTGTTCCTCAGAATAATAATAATACGAATAAGAAAGCTAAGATGCCTGTTGTGTTGGTCATTCACGAAAACCGAGGCTTAAATCCCTATATTAAAGACGTGGCAAGGCGACTCGCTAAAGTTGGCTTTATCGCTTTTGCGCCTGATGCGTTATTTCCGTTAGGTGGCTATCCTGGCAATGATGATGAAGGGCGCGCCATGCAAAAAACGTTAGATAGAGCTAAAATTCAACATGATTTTGTCGCAGCAGCTTATTTTTTAAAGGCGTATGCAAACAGTAACGGTAAGTTAGGTGCTGTAGGGTTTTGTTTTGGTGGTTATATGGTTAATTACTTAGCTGCAGTTGATGCCGATCTGCTTAGTGCTGGCGTACCGTTTTATGGCACCCCCGCCAGCGCAGAACTACGTAAAAATATTAAATCCCCACTCATGATCCATCTCGCTGAACTTGATAAACGCGTTAACGCCACATGGCCAGAGTATGAACAAGATTTAAAAACGAATAATGTGGAATATACAATGCATATGTATAAAGATGCTAACCATGGTTTTCACAATGATTCGACAGGGCGCTATGACGAACCAAATGCAGAGCTTGCATGGCAACGCACTATTGAGTTTTTAAGCAAAAATGTGAGATAGAAAAATGGCTAAATGCAAATGCAAGAGAATTGAATATAAAAAACTTAGAGATGAAACGTTATTAAATTAAACAAACAAACATTTACCAATATTTTAAGAGTGATATTACTCGGTGGTACTGTCATTTCTTTATTCTTTGTACCTTGGATTTTGGTCAAGGCGTGGGTCTTACCTTTACCTAACACGGTTCAGGAACAAGTTGAGCAGACCTTAAGTCATGGCTTTGATGGCATGATTGTATATGTTGATAAAGGCGCCGATAAAGGCGTTGATACAGATAATAATACACCACAATTTTATACAGCAGGTTGGCATGATAAACAACTAAAAATACCCGCGAAGCCAGACGCGCTATTTAAAATTGCGAGTATCAGTAAATTATATGTCGCCGTTTCGATGGCCAAACTCGCCAATAGCAATCGATTGTCGTTAGATCAATCTCTGGATGAATACTTCCCTGAGCTAATTGGCAAAATAGAATATGCCGATAGCATTACCTTACGATTAATGGTGCAACATCGCAGTGGGATCCCAAATTTCACTAATAGTGCGGAATTTTGGAGTGATGCACCTGAAAATAAAAAAAGTAATTTAGACTATGCGCTGGCCATGCCAACTAGTTTCGCTCCAGATGAAGGGTATGAATATTCAAATACTAATTATCTGTTATTACGAGAAATCATCGCAAAGGTTACTGGCCGTAGTCATGAGCAATTTATTCAAGAAAATATATTAACGCCACTTGGGTTAGACAATACATTCTTTTCACTCAACGATGTCGACGATATCAATAATGTAATGAGCGGTTATTACGTCGGAGTTGATGAAGATTTTAAAACTGCTGAGTATGGAATGTTGGCAACGGCTGAGGATGTGGGACTGTTCTTGCGCGCGCTAAATGATGGTTCTGTGTTTACGAATGCAGCAGAACAAGGCATTTATCAAGATATATATGTCTATGAACATGGTGGGTTATTACCGGGCTATCAAAGCCTAGCTGAATACCATAAAGACATTGATACGGTTGTCGTACAATTTATGAATACCACCGATTTTAATGGCTATGAGTGGAATTTGTCAGAAATAAGCATTAATCGGATTGTTAAAATTGTTGAAAAGCAGATAAACTGAAATCATATTAAAATAAGTTGAATTTTCTCCCATGAATAGACGTAAAAAAGGCATTCAAATCGTAAAAGCGCGGATCAAAAAAGCGAATGCAAAATTAGCAACGAACAACAAGCCTAAATATATAAGCAAAGCCGAACGTGAAACGATAGCTTTGGCTGAAGCTGCCGAAGCCGAAGCTAAAACTGCACCAATTGATAAAGCGACTGATGCAACAGATTAGTTTAGATGGTCAATGGCTTACGCCATCAAAAATTATCTGTATTGGCCGGAATTATGTAGAGCATATCAACGAGCTAGGCAATGAAATGCCTACAGAGCCTGTCATTTTTATCAAACCCAACTCTGCAATCACTGATGTAATAACTTTTGATCCACAAGAAGACATTCACTATGAAGCTGAATTGACGTTTGTAGTGCAAGATGGAGCGCTTTCTGGCGTAGGTATCGGCTTAGATCTGACGAAACGCGCTGTTCAATCTCAATTAAAAGTAAAAGGTTTACCTTGGGAGCGGGCTAAATCCTTTGATGGTTCTGCTGTGCTAAGTAACTTTGTCTCAATCCCAGGTCGCATTGAGGAACTGAGTCTTGAGCTTTATATCAATGGTGAGCTGACACAGTTAGCCACATTTGATCTGATGTTGCATAAACCCAATGATATATTAGCTGAAGTCAGTGCTTTTATGACTTGCGAAGAGGGTGATTTGATTATGACGGGAACGCCCAAAGGGGTTGGTAGTATTCAGCTAGGTGCGACGTTCATGGCTCGAGTGTTGAGCAAGCAGCAAACTATATTAGAAAACACCTGGAAAGTTAAATAATGCAAAGTACAACATACGATCATTAAGTACGAGGGGATTTGACAGTATCAGGTGACGTTTGTTGAAAAAAGCTAAACAACCAGTAACCTACCGCATAACACACCCCAGCGATAGCACCATAAATATGGGCATCATACGCAACCGTGGCATTAATCAAGGCTGCGGTTGTATCTGTTGTTTGATGTTGTTCTAAGTATAGTTTTATGGCTAAGCCACCTAGTAGCAACCACCCCGAGAAGCGCTTGTGCTGCACATCACGCACCGCACCAAATGCGAATAACCCATGTAACGCCGCAGAAAGGCCTACATAATAATCAATATGCGGTGACAAGTACCACACACCTAACGCACTCATCACGCAACAAAAAATTAACAATCCTGCGATATTCCAAGCTCGATAATGCTCGCCATGTAATGCCCAGAGCAAGGCCAAGCCTGCAAGGTTAAGTAAAAGGTGATTGGTATTAGTGTGCCATAAAGCATGCGTCAACAAGCGCCAATACTGACCTGCATCAACTTGAGCATGGATAAACTCCATCGTGCCGATGAATTGTGAGCCCAACACATGAGACACAATCGCAAAAATCGCGATGATAATGAGTGTCAACCAATGCTGATAGTGTATTGGGAAAAATGTTAATAACTTTTTCACATTTATGTACTTTTTAGACTTTTTGTGAGTATACTACGTTAGTCGGTAGTTTAAACAGTAAAAACCATAATACACACCTATTCTGATGACACACACTACAGGGAATCAAACCATGACGGATGTCAGCATCGCTCACCAGGACAAGACTTTAACGCTCACTCTGACTCGCGCCAACAAAAAAAACGCCTTCACCCAACAAATGTATATCGATCTCGCCAATGCCATCAACTTTGCGCAACATGACCATCAAACACGTGTCATTGTTATCCAAGGCAGTGAAGGGTGCTTTACCGCAGGCAATGATATGCATGATTTTGCCTCAATTAAACGCCATGATAGTAATTCAATAAACGGCACAGAGCAGTTTATGATTGCGTTAATGGAATCAAGCTTACCGGTTGTGGCCAAGGTAGAAGGACTCGCAATTGGAATTGGCACAACATTATTGCTACATTGTGATTTTGTTTATGCCACACCGGATGCAAAATTTATGATGCCGTTTATTAACTTAGGACTAGTACCTGAGTATGCCTCTAGCTATATTTTGCCTCGTTTAACCGGTCATGTGAAAGCCGCTGAATGGTTAATGCTAGGTGAAACTTTTAGCGCGCAAGATGCACGCGATGCGGGAATGATTAACGCGGTTATTGCACCTGAAGATATTGATCAGAAGATCAACCAAGTGGTTGCTAAACTAGTTGCGTTACCGAGGATCTCGATGATGCAAACCAAGCAGCTACTTAAATCTAATCACGAAGAAGTCAAAAAACACGTATTCAAAGAATTAGAAATATTTGTATCGGCAATGCACTCAGATGCAGCACAAGAAGCATTTAGTGCTTTTATTGAAAAGCGCCAACCTGATTTTAGCGCTTATGTGTAGTTTACGGGTAAAAGTTGAATATGCTTGTTTACAGGCAACTAAAAACCGGACACTTCGACGGCATTGACTTGCCAGACGCGGCCTTCTCTAGAAAGTTTAATCGTCCGTATTTGTACAATAATATCCCCATCGTACTCGCCTTTTAGTAGGACTATAATGGATGCTTGTTTAGCGTATTCTTGTCGTCCTGCTCGACTTTGACTCTCTGACTGAATATCGACTTTGTCATACATTTGATAGAATAGATTCTTTTGCACATTTCGATTGGTTCTATAGCGGTCAATTAATCCTGCTAATCTAGGGCTTGATATGGATTTGGCGTAGTCTAACGAATCACTTTCATAGATAGACTCAACAAAGCTAATGGCAATTTCTTCTGGATCACTACCGATCTTAGAAAATGCACGTGAGTCATTATCACAACCGCTAATTAGTAGTATTGTTAATAAAACGACTGAGATGCCTATTACTTGTTTGACTACATTCATTCTAGTACCTTTAATTTCTGTAATACGCCGACATAAAAAAAGGAAGCATCAGCTTCCTTTTTTTATCGGCGCTATTGAAATTTACTGAACTTCTTCTAGCTCGGTAAATTCGCCAGCAAACATCGGACTGGACAGATAACGTTCCGTTCCAGACGCTAAGATAACCACAACATGCTTATCTTTATTTTCTGGACGTTCGGCATAACGTTTAGCTGCTACAACTGCAGCACCCGAAGAAATACCAACTAAAATCCCTTCTTCTTTTAATAAACGGTCAGCCATCGCAAAACATTCTTCGTTAGTGACTTGCTCAACTTCATCAATTAACGATAAGTCTAAGTTACCTGGAATAAAGCCTGCACCAATACCTTGGATCTTATGTGGACCAGGTGTTAATTCTTCACCTGCTAATGCTTGTGTGATAACAGGAGAGTCAGTAGGCTCAACGGCAATTGTGGTAATCGCCTTGCCTTGTTCTTGCTTGATATAACGAGAGACACCCGTAATTGTACCACCAGTACCTACACCAGCGACGAATGCATCAATCTTACCATCTGTATCTTCCCAAATTTCAGGACCGGTAGTTTTAAAATGAATTTCAGGGTTTGCAGGGTTATCGAACTGTTGCAACAACAAATACTTAGCAGGATCAGAGGCGACGATTTCTTGGGCTTTTGCAACAGCGCCTTTCATACCTTTAGGGGCTTCTGTTAAAACAACGTTTGCTCCTAATGCTTTGAGTAGCTTACGACGCTCTAATGACATGCTGCTAGGCATGGTCAGAGTTAATTTATAGCCACGAGATGCAGCAACAAACGCCAAAGCGACACCTGTGTTACCAGATGTTGGCTCGACCAGCTCAATACCTTGTTTTAAGACGCCACGTTTTTCGGCATCCCAAATCATGTTGGCACCAATGCGGCATTTGATGGAAAAACTAGGGTTACGTGATTCTATTTTTGCATAGACATTACCGCCAGTTACACGGTTTAGTTTAACTAATGGCGTATGGCCTATCGATAGGGAATTGTCGTCAAAGATGTGCATGTGTCTTTTCCTTTTATTATGATGCTTAAACGTAGGTTTAAATCTGTTTACTAGACTGTATCTTTTTATACAGTCTAGTTATAAACCTATAATCAATGAGACTAGCACATTTTTGAAGTGATATTTTGATATAAGATAGTAGTAATTGTTAATAACGCTCCTATACAGTGAGTTTAGTTTTGTGCTCGTTGTAAAGATTTTCAAATGAGAAATGTTTAGCTGCATCGACATTTGGTGTAATGAGTCGGGCGATATCTCGAGCTGAAATGACTCCTCTAATCATATTTAGCTGGGTATCAATGACTAAACAGTGCTGCAAATGATTTTCTTTTTGAGTGGCTAACACATCACCCACCGTTGCACCTTCTAATTCATGATAGTCAAAACACTTCAATGAGCGCTTATCGTGCATAAAATCTTTAACAGTTAAGTCATTGCGCGATGTCGTCTTATCAACTTGTTTAAGAATATTTTCCTCGGACAGATCATACAATGTCACCAAACCAACAAACTTATCATTATCATCAATGACTAATTTCATTTTAACGTGAGACTGCTTCATGAGTTTTTCAAGCTCAACGGCTTTGACATTACTTCTAATAACTAACGGTCGATGCTGAGTGAAATCCGTTAATATTGATAACGCCGATGTTTTCGCAGTAATAAATAACTCAGTGGTTGGCCATGCTAACGTGTCGATCAAATCGATATTATGTAATTGTAAATTTTTCATATGGGTATTCTCTTTAATAGTAGATTAATAAAATGCGTAAAATAATATTAAAAAGAGAGTGGTGGGCCGCGGATATCGTTATCGGAAAAAAATAGGGTACATGCAGATGCAACAGGATACTTAATACTGTGTAAAACACGAGTAACTATCTGGGTCAAAGCAACTAAGTCTGCGAATAAATCTGTATCTGTATCTGTATCTTCGATCGATAACTCATCCGTTACCACCGTCGACAAAGTAACATCTACGATGATCTGCTTAATCGTAGATTGGTTGTGCTCGACATGACCAACATTTACACCTGATATAAGCAGGGTAATGGTCAGTAAGATACTTAGATAAATACAGTTCATTGAAATTCCTTTAACGCTAATAATATATATATAGCATTAAAAAAATTTATCAATACGGATTGTGAGAATAAGTGTGAATGGATGTAAATATCATTTAATCGATGTGTAGACGAGTCATAAACTTCAAAATAGCTTGCATGAGTTGACGTAGAAGTTAAGATGCTAATTAAGGCAAGACAAGGTTTAGACATAATTTGTTCCTTTTTTTAATGGTGATAATTCTTGAATAGGTGCAACTATTGTATTTTGCAAATATTTAATAAAAAAACGAAGGCCCCCTATGAAATTTACCGGTACTAACGATTATATCGCAAGTGATGAATTGCAATTAGCAGTCAATGCAGCGATTACTTTACAAAAGCCCTTACTAATCAAAGGTGAGCCAGGCACAGGCAAAACCATGCTAGCAGAACAGCTGGCTGAGAGTTTAGGGACTGAGTTGATTCAATGGCATATCAAATCCACCACCAAAGCTCAACAAGGCCTATATGAGTATGATGCGGTATCGCGTTTACGTGATTCACAACTCGGTGACGATAAAGTTCATGATGTGAGTAACTACATTATCAAGGGCAAGTTATGGGAAGCGTTCACCGCTGACAAACCTGTCGTGTTACTCATTGATGAAATTGATAAAGCAGATATTGAGTTTCCGAATGATTTGCTGCTTGAACTCGATAAGATGACGTTTTACGTTTATGAGACGCAGCAGTGGGTCAAAGCCGTGCAACGTCCGATTGTGATTATTACCAGTAATAATGAAAAAGAGTTACCGGATGCATTTTTACGTCGGTGTTTTTTCCATTACATTCAATTTCCTACTGCGCAGCAAATGCAGGCGATTGTCGATGTACACCACCCCGATTTGAAAAAACAATTACTGGATGCCGCGCTCAAGCGTTTTTTTGAGATCCGTGATGTACCCGGTATAAAGAAAAAACCGTCCACCTCAGAACTGATTGACTGGCTAAAATTGTTGATGGCCGAGGATATTGATCCAGCAACGTTGCATAGTGCTGATCATAAAGCTGATTTACCTCCTTTATATGGGGCATTAATGAAAAATGAACAAGACATTCATTTATTTGAAAAGCTGATGTTTATGGCACGTCGTCAAGACCGTTAATGGAGTAGGGCGGTTATGCTTATTGAGTTTTTTCTGACACTAAAAAAGTACCAAGTAAAAACAACCTTGCGTGAGTTGTTAGATTTACTGAGTGCGCTAAAACAAGAAGTGGTGTTTAGCGATCTGAATGCGTTTTATTTTCTGGCGCGCACGATACTGGTCAAAGATGAATTACAATACGATAAATTTGATCGCGCCTTTGCCGAGTACTTCAAAGGTGTGCAAGCGATTGATATATTTGATCAGTCCATCCCGAATGAATGGCTCCGTAAAGAAATAGAAAAGCGCCTAAGCCCTGAAGAAAAAGCCCAACTCAAAGCCATGGGCGGCTTAGATAAGCTCATGGAAACCTTGCAAGAGCGGCTTAAAGAACAAGAAAAACGCCATCAAGGTGGCAGTAAGTGGATAGGAACTGGCGGCACCTCACCGTTTGGTGCCTATGGTGATAATCCTGAAGGTGTACGCATTGGCCAAGACGGTAACCGTAATTTTTCAGCGGTAAAAGTCTGGGATAAGCGCGAGTTTAAAAACCTATCCGATGATGAATCTTTGTCTTCACGTAATATTCAAATGGCATTACGCAAGTTACGTCGATTTGCACGCACTGGGGCAACAGAAGAACTCGATATTCACGATACTATTGGTGCGACTGCCAAAAATGCAGGTCTACTCGATATTAAAATGAGTCGCGAGCGCCACAACGCGGTCAAAGTGCTAGTGTTTTTTGATGTGGGCGGGTCGATGGATGCACATGTACGTCAAATCCAAGAATTGTTTAGTGCTGTTCATGCGGAGTTTAAGCATCTGGAGTATTACTACTTTCATAATTGTGTTTATGAAGGAGTGTGGAAGGATAATGCACGGCGAACTCAGACCACTTCAATCAATGAGATTACACGTACCTTTGGTCGTGACTATAAATGTATTTTTGTCGGTGATGCCACGATGGGTCCTTATGAAATAACGTACCCAGGTGGCAGTGTCGAACATTGGAATGAACATTCTGGCGAGCATTATCTCAATCAGCTGTTGTCGCATTTTGCTAGCTGTGTGTGGCTCAATCCGCAGCCCGAGCAAGTTTGGCGTTATCATCATTCAATTCAGATCATCCAGCAACTAATGAGCGACAGAATGTATGGGTTAACCGTTGCTGGTTTAGGTGATGCAATGGCGAGGTTATTAAAAAAATCATAAGGCAAAATTTAAATATGCTTGTACAGTCTGCATAGTAAAGGGAATGGTATATTAAAGGAGTCTGCATTTAGAAAATATAATGGAAAAGGAAGAGCAGCTTAAATTGCTAACACAACATCCGTTAGCGCCACTGTGCAACAAGGTAGGATCTCATCATCATCAATAAAAGCGAGGGGATCGACCGTATAATCGACTTCACCTGAGATCAACTTACAGCGACACGCACCACAATAACCTTCTCGACAATGGTATTCGATAGGTATACCTTGCGCTTCAAGATCAGCTAGTAGTGTATTATCAGGTGTGCTTAAAAAAGAAGGCCCATTAGCAATGCTAATAGACCTTGTTTGCTTAGTTTCACTCACGTAATTATCTTAATCTAAACGTAGGATAATTAGAGTTCAAACGCATCAAATTCATCTTCAGATACTTCAGAATCAATCTGACCAACTAAATAAGAACTGATCTCTGACTCTTGCGGTGCCACTTGTACATTGTCAGAACTTAAGTAGTTGTTCATCCAAGGTAGCGGATTGCTTGCAATATCAAACGGTTGACCTAGACCAATGGCAGACATGCGCTGGTTAGCAATATATTCAACATATTGACATAATATCTCTTCGTTTAAACCGATCATTGAACCATTAGCAAATAAGAAGGCTGCCCATTCTTTTTCTTGTTGCACGGCATTTAAGAAAATCGCACGTGCTTCTACTTCACACTCTTTGGCAATTTCTGCCATTTCTGGATCGTCTTTACCTTTCGCCCACAAATTTAAGATATGTTGAGTGGATGATAAATGTAGATTTTCATCACGAGCAATCAGACGGATAATTTTAGAATTACCTTCCATCAACTCACGTTCAGCAAATGCAAAGGTACAAGCAAACGATACATAAAAGCGAATGGCTTCTAAGGCGTTAACTGAGTTCATGCACAAGTACATTTTCTTCTTCAATTCGCGCATCGTCACAACATGCGTTTCACCGTCAATTACATGCGTGCCTTCACCTTGGGTTTGCCATAACTGGGTCGCAAAAATCAAATCATCATAATACTTGGAAATATCAGCCGCACGGCGTTTGATTTCTTCATTTTCGACGATATCATCAAAAATAGCACTTGGATCAGTGAATAAGTTACGCAAAATGTGCGTGTATGAACGGGAATGAATCGTTTCATAAAAAGACCAAGTTTCAATCCATGTTTCTAGCTCAGGTAATGACACGATCGGTAAGAACGCAATATTAGGACTACGCCCTTGGATTGAATCTAACAAAGTTTGGTATTTAAGATTAGAGATGAAAATATGCTTTTCAGCATCACTCAACCCTTGAAAATCCGAACGGTCTTTACTTACATCGACTTCTTCTGGACGCCAGAAAAAACTTATTTGTTTTTCAATCAATTTTTCAAAGATAGCGTGTTTTTGTTGGTCATAACGCGCCACGTTTACTGGATTACCGAAAAACATAGGTTCGGCCATCACATCTGTGTTTTGTTGATTAAAGGTCGTATATTTCATGTGTTTTACACTTCTATTTATGGTTGTCGTTGAAGCATGCGTGCGTGTTAAATTTTACACGCGCCGCCAGCACAGTCATCGTCTTCTGCCTCAATAACCACTTGGGCTTGAGTGTTTTGTTTGGCAATCGTTGCTGCATCTAAATCACTGGATTCACCAGCACCATCACGGGTGTTGTGGTAATACAATGTTTTGATACCTAACTTATACGTCGTTAACAAGTCTTTGATCAATAATTTCATTGGGACTTTATTTCCTTCGTATTGACTTGGGTTATAACTGGTATTAGCCGAAATAGTTTGGTCAACAAATTTTTGCATAATCGCACATAACTGTAAGTAGCCATCGTTTGAAGGGATATCCCATAACAACTCATACTTGTCTTTTAAATTTTCATAATCAGGAACAACTTGTTTCAACACACCGTCTTTACTTGATTTTATGCTGATATGTCCACGCGGTGGCTCGATACCATTGGTAGCGTTAGAAATCTGTGATGAGGTCTCAGAAGGCATCAAAGCAGATAACGTTGAGTTACGTAGACCATGTTTGACAATACTTTCGCGTAAACCATCCCAATCTAAATGTAGGGGTTCATTACAAATAGCGTCGACGTCTTTTTTATAGGTATCAATTGGCATGATACCTTTGGAGTAAGTGGTCTCATTGAACTTAGAACATGCACCTCTTTCTTTGGCCAGTTCGTTCGATGCTTTCATCAAATAAAATTGAATGGCTTCAAAGGTACGGTGGATCAAATTATTCGCACTGTGATCTGAATACTTCACACCATTTTTAGCTAGATAATAGGCAAAATTAATTACGCCTATACCTAGCGTACGTCGCCCCATAGAGGCATTGTATGCAGCCGGGACAGGGTAGTCTTGATAATCTAATAAACTATCCAGTGCGCGCACAGCAAGTTCTGCCAGTTCTTCTAACTCATCCAGGGATTTAATTGCGCCGAGATTAAAGGCTGATAAGGTACATAAAGCAATTTCGCCTTCAGGGTCGTTAATGTGTTGTAGAGGCTTAGTCGGAAGCGCAATCTCTAAACATAAGTTAGATTGGCGTACCGGTGCAACTTTAGGATCAAATGGACTATGAGTATTACAGTGATCGACGTTTTGCAGATAAATACGCCCGGTGCTTGCGCGCTCTTGCATGAATAAACTAAACAGCTCCATCGCTTTAATCGATTTTTTGCGAATGCTCGGATCATTTTCGTATTTAACGTACAGCTCTTCAAACTTATCTTGATCAGCGAAGAATGCGTCATACATTCCAGGCACATCAGAAGGACTGAAGAGGGTAATGTTTTGGTTTTTGATCAAACGGGTATACATTAGTTTATTAAACTGCACACCGTAATCTAAATGACGTACGCGGTTTTCTTCCACACCACGGTTGTTCTTTAAGACCAATAGCGATTCGACTTCTAAATGCCATAGCGGATAAAACAAGGTCGCCGCGCCGCCACGAACTCCGCCTTGCGAACAGCTTTTAACAGCCGTTTGAAAGTGCTTATAAAACGGGATACAACCAGTGTGGAATGCTTCACCACCACGGATCTCACTGCCAAGGGCTCGAATGCGACCGGCATTGACACCAATACCAGCACGTTGTGATACGTATTTTACAATCGCAGATGAAGTTGCATTGATTGAATCTAAACTATCGCCAGCTTCAATTAATACACATGAGCTAAATTGACGGGTCGGAGTTCTTACACCCGCCATAATTGGCGTAGGTAGGGAAATTTTGAATAATGAGGTGGCGTCATAAAAGCGCTTGATGTAATCAAGACGCGTTTCTTTTGGATAGTTAGCGAATAGACACGCTGCAACTAAAATATATAAAAACTGTGCACTTTCGTAAATGTCACCACTAACACGGTTTTGAACTAAGTATTTCCCCTCTAACTGCTTCACGGCGGCATAGGAGAAGTTCATGTCACGCCAATGATCTAAATAGCTGTCCATTTCTGCAAATTCGGCATTAGTATAATCTGTTAATAAATGCTCATCGTATTTACCCCGTTCGACCATCGATTTGACATGATCAAATAGTGCAGGTGGCTCAAACTGTCCGTAGGCTTTTTTGCGCAGATGGAAAATAGCTAGACGAGCAGCTAAATACTGATAGTCGGGTGACTCAGTAGAGATTAAATCTGCCGCAGACTTGATCAGTGTTTCATGAATAACTTCGGTACTTATACCATCAAAGAATTGGATGTGAGCCTTGATCTCAACTTGCGATACTGAGACGTTATTAAGGCCTTTGGCTGCCCAAGTAATGACTTTATGGATTTTGTCGAGATTAATAGGTTCTTTTTCGCCATCGCGTTTAGTAACAGATAATTGTATATTCATGATAAATGCCGTTTTTAATAATTATGTGCAAAGAGTTAACTGTATCAGTCCGTGTTAACTAACATCTTGCTTACAACAAGAAGACACAAGATAATGTGGTTTGAAGTGTATTGCAACCACTAGATGATGTGTTTTGGTGGTTAAAAAATGTTCGCGAGAAATGCTTGATATTCGCAAAGCCAGTAAAAACGGTACTTTACTGGAATTGTTGTATATCGGCTCAGCAAAAAAGATATTCAGTATTTTTTATTCTATTTTATGATGTGGTTATATGAACACGATATATAGAAATAATTGAATATTGGCAACACTATATATGGTGTTGCCTCAGAAGTACTTGGGATTTTGTCAATTAGAAAATAGGTCAAATATAAGAGTTATTTTTTGTCTTGTAATCGACATTGTACAATGTAATTCACGTCGATATTTTTGTTGGATAAATAATAGTCATTAGTCAATGGGTTAAAATGCAAACCCGTTGTACTAAGTATTGTTAAATCGGTTTTATCTATCATGCGCATCAATTCACTGGGCTTAATAAACTTACTAAAATCATGGGTTCCTTTAGGGACTAGATTGAGCACATATTCAGCGCCAATAATGGCCATTAAATAGGCTTTGGGATTACGGTTTAAGGTCGAAAAAAACACCGGTGCATCGGGTTTGGCCAGTTGTGCAACGGCGGCAACGATTGCTGAAGGGTCGGGCACATGCTCAAGCATTTCTAAACACGTCACTACATCAAATTTCTGTGGGTGCGCGGCGGCAAAATCTTCAGCGCTAATTAATTGATAATCGACTTTTATGCCATTTTCGAGACCGTGTAAGCGAGCAACGGTGAGTGATTCTTCGGCAAGATCGATACCGGTTACCTTCGCTCCATGTTTGACTAAAGCTTCAGCTAATATACCGCCACCACAACCCACATCTAATATGTTAAGTCCAGCTAACGCGTTCTTTGCGAATCCATCAGTAGGACGTGCTTTACCCAATATTCCACTAATAATGTAATCAACACGCAAAGGGTTAATTTGGTGTAGAGGTTTAAACTCACCATTCTCATCCCACCAACGGCTAGCGATGGCACTAAATTTATCTATTTCTAGTTGATCAACATTCATTGACGATACCTGTAAAACTGTAATTACTGCATATTGCGAGTCTAGCATTATACGTCGAAACTATCGATTTTAGCCAATTGATT
>OBPV01000020.1_pt1 | contig 38351 bp, 34 predicted proteins | sample 1494121 | NCBI WGS metagenome assembly OBPV01 (sample SAMEA3275522, study PRJEB22092) | marine metagenome | biome: ENVO:00000039; feature: ENVO:00002151; material: ENVO:00002010 | collected 2014-06-21T16:38:00+00 | depth 10 m | reverse complement strand
TTGGACAAGCCGGATCAGAAAAAAATCTGGACGCTATGGCAGCGCCTGCGTCAAATTTACTAGATAACACTCTTGGTATGACAATTGCTATTCATTAATCATGGATACCAATGTAATAGCAGCCATTATGAAGCCGTAAATCGGTCTAAATAGCTTAATCTACGGATCCCGTCGCGGATCAAAAAGCGATTTGGATTGAGTGCGTTTGCGACGGTCTGAGTGACTGGAATAGGCAGCCCTAATAGTTGAGATACTAATAATTGTGCCATTAATGGCGCGGTGGTTAATCCACGAGAGCCTAATCCTGTTAGCACATATTGCCCTTTGAAATTTTTCGCTTGAGGGTAAGTATGTGCAGGTTTTGCTTGATACAACTGATTAAAGTCGATTAATTGTTGCTGTACATCGGGCACAGCGCCGACGAGTGGTAAATGGTCAGGTGTTGAGCAGCGAATAGCGGCTCTGCCTGAAGTGGGTAATGGCATAGCTTGGATCCATGGACATGCAACCAGACTCTGTTGATGCATCGCTAAATTAAGTTGTGCTTCGGAAGGACGATACTCACAATTAACATCGTCTTTCACATAGGTTGAGCCTAATGCATGTATTCCATCTACAGCTGGGGTGAAATAACCTTTGTGGCATAACACGGTTTGTAAGTTTGTGCTTTGTGTGGAGGCAGGGGCTCGTTCGACTTGACCTCTGACTAAGCGATACGGTAACGCCGGGATCGCTAATCGCGCTGATTCTGCACCCGTGGCATATATTACAGCCTGACTAGGATCGCTGGTAATATTAGTAATGACATCAGTACTCAATGTTGATTGGGTGTTAATCTGACATAAACCGGTTTGTTGTGCGAGTGCAAACATTGCCTTTACTAATTGAGGTGGGCTGATCCAACCTCCTTGCTCAATAAATAACGCCGGATAGGGGAGTTCGACTTGTGCAATTTCTGACGCTTGGCTAGCACTAACACCTTGGATTAGATCTGCTGGCCACACCTGTTGAACAATTAAATTTTGTTGGCGTTGTTGAACTTTGTCATTAAAACCGACTTGTAATACCCCACACCAAGCATGACCAAACTCAGCACCTTGGCTAAGCAAGGCATCATAAAATCGCCGAGCATACACAAAACTAGCTGCATGAACTTGGCTAGCGATACTCGCTTGAGCATTAAGTTGTGGATAAAAACCGCCTAAATCATTGCCCGAAGCGCCTTGTGCTAAAGCTGCATCTTTGCAGTGTACGGTGACTTCGATGCCTTGTTGAGTCAGTAAATAGGCTAAACACCCTGCGGCGATACCACCACCCAAAATCGTCACATGTTGTAATAATGGCTGAGCAGGACGCGCATAATATGGAATGCTGTGCTGTTGTTGCGTTGGTTGTCGAATAGCTAATTCTGTGAACGTGGCAAGGATCATTTCTCGTTTATAGCGAAAGCCTTTGGTTTTAGTTAATTTATATCCAGCTTTAACTAAGCCTCTCTTAACGATACTCGCAGCGGTAAAGGTGGATAGTGTTCCATTGGGTTTGGATAAACGAGCAAGTTGCGTAAATAAGGCCTCATTCCACATATCCGGGTTACGGCTTGGCGCAAACCCATCTAAGAACCAGGCATCCACTAGACCATCATGCTCATTTAGCCATTGGGGCAGGGTGTCATGAATATCTCCAAGCCATAGATCCAATGTGACCAGTCCATTGCATAAATGCATACGATGACAGCCTGTTACAGCCATAGGATATTGTGGCAGTAGTTCGTCAACCCATTTAGATAAATGTGGGTACACGGCAATCGATTGTTGTAAATCGGCCATGGTCATTGGAAACTTTTCAGTTGATAAAAAATATAACCTTGGCAGTGTGTGACCTTGTTCAAGTAGCTGCGAATAATGGTGCAATGTTTGAAAAAAGTTTAAACCCGAGCCAAAACCGGTTTCAGCAATCACAAATACATTGGCAGAAATAGAGTCAGATAGTTCGAATTGTAACCACCTATTGAGCAAATCATTTTGTTCGATAAATACGTAGTCAGTTTCTGCGCAGCCGTGAGCGTCTAAGAAATAAACATCGGAAAAATCATCAGCAACTGGCGTGCCGGATGATTTAAAGCTGATTTGTGCATGGCTAAGCTTCACATTGAACCTGTAAGTAAATATACTAAGGGGAGTATAATATCAGACCAGTTAAATTAATAAACTGGCGTACAATCTTAGGCACAAAAAAGACGTATAAAAAGTCCCACAAAATTCGCTAAGGAATATCATGAGAAGAGCAGTCATCACTGGATTAGGTATCGTATCAAGTATTGGTAACAACAAAGCAGAAGTTACTGAGTCATTACGTGCTGGTAAATCAGGTATTACGTTTTCTGAACAGTTTAAGGAAATGGGTTTACGTAGCCAAGTTTGGGGCAAAGTAGACCTTGACTTGAGTGAACATATTGACCGTAAACAATTACGCTTTATGGGCGATGCGGCTTCTTATGCGTATATTGCCATGCAACAAGCCGTAGACGATTCCGGTTTGGCACCTGAGCAAATTTCTAATATTCGTACCGGTATCATTGCCGGTTCAGGTGGGGCATCGTCGCAGCATCAAGTTGATTCTGCGGATATTATTCGTAACAAAGGCGTGCGTCGTGTCGGTCCTTACATGGTTACACGCTGTATGGGTAGCACGGTTTCTGCTTGTTTAGCGACCCCATTTAAAATTAAAGGGGTGAATTACTCGATTTCATCGGCTTGTGCCACATCAGCACATTGTATCGGTAATGCCTTGGAAATGATCCAATTGAATAAGCAGGATGTGGTATTTGCCGGTGGTGGTGAAGAACTCCACTGGGCGCTTTCTGGTCAATTTGATGCAATGGGCGCCTTGTCCTCACAATATAACGATACGCCAGAAAAAGCCTCGCGCACTTATGATGCAGACCGTGATGGGTTTGTCAGTTCAGGTGGTGGTGGTATGGTCGTGGTCGAAGAACTTGAACATGCGTTAGCGCGTGGTGCGCATATTTATGCTGAAATTGTTGGTTACGGTGCAACCTCTGACGGTTATGACATGGTTGCTCCTTCAGGTGAAGGCGCGGTGCGTTGTATGCAAATGGCGATGCAAAATGTAGAAGGCGAGATTGACTACTTAAACACTCACGGGACGTCCACTCCTGTTGGTGATGTACAAGAGCTTAAAGCGATCCAAGAAGTATTCGGTGAAAAATCACCAGCAATTAGTGCAACTAAAGCCATGACAGGCCATGCACTTGGTGCTGCAGGGGTTAACGAAGCTATCTTTAGTATTTTAATGATGGAAAATGATTTTATTGCACCATCAATTAACATTGAAACATTAGATGACGCGGCGAAAGGTTTGGATATCGTGACACAAACACGTGAACAAACTATCAATACCATTATGTCTAACAGTTTTGGTTTTGGTGGTACGAACGCAACCTTAGTGATGCAGCGTTATAAAGGCTAAAATACTTATAAAGTCTGATTAGAATAAGTGATAGATTAAGCGCGTTGTTGTTATTGGCTTTTTTACAAGTAATACGCTAAATTATTGTAAATATTATTTTGCATCTTATTATGTTGTATAAAAGGGCGGCCAATGAGTAAACCAGTACAAGACCTTGTTTCTAAAGAAGAATGGGCAACGCGCGTTGATCTTGCAGCCTGCTATCGCATGGTGGCACATTATGGTTGGGACGATTTAATTTTTACGCATATTTCTGCGCGAGTCCCAGGACCTGATGCTCACTTTTTAATTAATCCTTATGGGATGATGTTTGAAGAAGTGACCGCATCGAGTCTAGTCAAAGTTGATTTGGATGGTAACAAAGTCCTCGACAGTGATTACGAAATCAATCCCGCAGGTTTTAATATCCACTCAGCAGTCCACTGTGCCCGCGATGATGCGCATTGTGTATTGCACCTTCACACCAATGAAGGCGTTGCAGTATCCATCTTAGAAAAGGGATTGGAGGCATTTTCGCAGGCGTCATTATTTCCGTTAAGTTCCATTGCATACCATGATTATGAAGGGGTCTCGCTTAATTCGGATGAAAAGCAGCGTTTAGTATCAGATTTAGGTGATAAAAATTTCTTTATCTTACGCAATCATGGTTTATTAACTTGCGCGTCGACCATTCCTGATGCGTTTTTGTTTATGTACATTATGCAGCGAGCTGCTGAAGTACAACTCATGGCACAAGGCACCGGACAAAATCTGATTCAAGTACCCGATGCTATACTGGCAGGGATCCAAGCTCAAGCCGAAATGGTGTTAAAATCATCAGGTGGACAACTTGCGTGGCCTGGCATTTTACGTAAATTAGATCGTGATTACCCTGGATTTAGAGCGTAATGAGTCATATTGCTCTTCGGGATTATCAAGCTCAAGCGCAATATATCAAATTTGAGCAGTGGCATATTGGCTGTTTTAGCCCTGTACCGCTGCAGGTTACCTCCTCTCATGACAAACCTGTCGTTATTGATAAACCCGTCGTCCTTTTTTTACATGGATTTCCCAGTGCCAGTTATGATTGGCATTATCAATGGCAAGCCTTGCGGCATTCTCATATCTGCATCGGTATGGATTTTTTGGGCTTTGGCATCTCGGATAAACCTTACCCACATCAATACACTCTGCAACAACAAACGGATGCAGTATGCGTATTACTTGAACATATGAAAGCCATCGGTATTGAAGCTTGTCATGTGGTTGCTCATGATTATGGCGTGTCGGTGGCACAAGAATTAGTCGCGCGCAGTCAATCACCTGCTTTAGTCAATGATCAACAGCCAGAGCTAAATGTTGCGCTCCCTGTTGAGTTTCAGTCAGTCTCATTTTTAAATGGTGGTTTATTTGCCGCATTACATAAACCGTTATTCACTCAAAAATTGCTTAAATCCTCACTTGGTCCTATTGCAGTTAAGTTGATGAATAAGCGCGCGTTACATCAGAGTTTTATGAGTATATTTGGCCCTAATACACCGCCTAGTCCCACATTAATCAATGATCTGTGGCAATTGCTAATAGTGCATGATGGTCGTCGCGTGATCCCTAGCGTGTTGCAATATATTGATGAGCGTGCAGTATTTGCACAACGCTGGCAAGATGCGTTAGTAAACAGTAAGATCCCATTAGCATTCATTAATGGTATATATGATCCTATTTCCGGTCAGCACATGCTTGATGAATTTATCCGCCTGTTACCTAATGCTAAGACATTTGCGTTAGATGTTGGGCATTACCCTCAAATTGAAGCGCCTGAAGCAGTGACTAAGGCGTTGATGGAGTGTTGGACTTGAATATTTTATATGATGATAATATGCCGTTTGCCGCTAACGTGTTCCCATCGTTAGGGCAAGCGCAAGCCTTTAACCACCAAACTATTAGTGCAAATGATTTATGCAACGTCAATGCATTAATGTTGCGCTCTACGACTAAAATTAATGCTCAACGGGTAGAGCAATTAACCCAATGCCAATATCTAGCAACCGCGACGGCTGGCTATAATCATTTAGATCTCGATGCGCTAGCTAGCGCAGATATTGCCACCTATGTCGCTGCAGGTTGTAATGCGGAATCAGTTGCCGAATATGCACTGGCAGGCATCTTACATGCGTTATTGGCGCGCGGTGATATTCTATTATCGGATTCATTTGAGGTATTATCGGGCTTTACGGTAGGGATTGTGGGGTTAGGGCAGGTTGGACGTCGTGTACTCGCTAAATTTAGTGCGCTGGGTATGACTGTACATGCATACGATCCTCCTCGAGCTGAGGCAGAAGCACAACCACAGTGGGGTGATTTAACAGCAATATTGCAATGTGATATCGTTTGTTTACATGCGCCTTTAGTGAAAACGGGCGCACATCCCACATTGCATTTATTTAATGAAGAAGTATTAACACAGCTTTCGCCAAGACAAATTTTACTCAATGCTGGTCGAGGAGAGGTCATCGATAATCAAGCATTATTGCGATTGGCAGAACAACAGTTAGCGCCTACATTAATCTTAGATGTGTGGGAGCATGAACCGATTATACTCAAGCCCCTAATTGCACATTGTTTGTTTGCGACTCCGCATATTGCAGGACATAGCCTTGAAGGAAAAACGCGGGGAACATTTATGCTGTATGAGTGGTTAGCGCAGCAAGTTAATCAGCCTGTGGTACATAAAATGCACGAGTTTTTACCTGATGCAACCCTGCAAATAGTGTGCTCCGATGAGTGTTTAACCATTGAATCGCTTAGTATATTAGTCGGTACGGTATATGATATAGCATATGATCATAGCCAATTTGTGACGAACATGTCACAATCCGACTGTTTCGCGCTGCTGCGTAAGCAATACCGTGATCCTAAGTATCAGCTTGATGCGTCAATTCGTCGAGAATTTGATACCTTACAGATCACATGTACGCATCAACCAACACAGCTAATTTTGTCCGCGCTAGGCTTTAATGCCATTGCGCTATAACCTGTTTTAAGGATTACTTTTTACCATGTCACAAGCATTTAATGTTGCCGTTTTAGGCGCTACTGGCCTTGTAGGTCAAACAATGATGGATATACTCGCTGAGCGCAAATTTCCCATCAATCAATTATTTCCTCTAGCCTCAAGCCGTTCAGCCGGTGGCACGATTAATTTTAAGGGTAAAGAAATTGAAGTATTAGATGCGGATACTTTTGACTGGTCTCAAGCTGAGTTTGGTTTTTTCTCTGCTGGTGGTAGTGTATCTGAAAAGTTTGCGCCAATTGCAGCTGAAGCCGGCTGTATTGTGATTGATAATACCTCTCACTTTAGGTATGAACCTGATATTCCATTAGTGGTGCCAGAAGTAAATGCACATGCATTAGCAGATTTTAGAAACCGTAATATCATCGCTAACCCTAATTGCTCTACTATTCAAATGATGGTGGCGCTGAAGCCGATTCATGATGCAGTGGGTATTGAGCGGATTAACGTATGTACGTATCAATCAGTGTCAGGTGCTGGCAAAGAAGCGATGGAAGGTCTAGCGACTCAGACTGCTGATTTATTAAATGCGCGTGAAGTGCAAAAAGGAAGTTTTTCACGTCAAATCGCGTTTAACGTGATCCCGCAGATTGATGCATTTATGGACAATGACTACACCAAAGAAGAAATGAAAATGGTGTGGGAAACACGAAAAATACTGGGTGATGATACTATTTTGGTCAACCCAACAGCGGTACGTGTCCCTGTATTTTATGGTCATGGTGAAGCAATTCATATTGAAACGCGTTCGCCGATTGATGCACAAGAAGTGAAAGCATTATTAGCTGCAGCCCCAGGTGTTAAATTATATGACGATCGTGAAGAATTCCCGACTCAAGTTTGCAGTGCTAGTGGTAATGATTTGACACATGTTGGTCGTGTTCGTAACGACATTTCTCATCCAAATGGGATTAACATGTGGGTTGTATCTGATAATATTCGTAAAGGTGCGGCGACCAATAGCGTACAAATTGCAGAAACATTGATTAAAGATTTTTTGTAAGCCAGCCTGCAATTTCGACGTAAGATAAAAGCTCGTTTCAAACGGGCTTTTATGCTATTGTTTAATAATACTTTTTTATTCAAAAGTTTAGCCGATAACCTTATGATTAGGCTAACGACATTTGGAATATGCATGAAGAAAATTGCGCTCATCCTGTTAATTGTTTCTTCCATATTTGGGAGTGCTTTGGTTGTTGCTGGCGAATTTCAACGCGTGCAATTACGAGGCGAAACCAGCAGTCAACACACGGCTGAAATTAGTGATGTGATTTTCGGTCCTGTCAGCACTAATGATACGTTGTGGCGTATTGCTCGAGATTATCGTAACTCTTCCGAATTTGCAGCTGACCGTCCAGCATCATTGTATCCAGTGATGTACGGCATATATGTCCTTAATCCAAAGGCATTTAAAGATAACAACGTCAATCAACTACTTGATAATGCGATGCTTGAATTGCCATCACCAGATTTTGTGGCGGCGATCAATTTGGAAATGGCGCGTGCCAAAATTGAAGGTGATGAGGATGCGGTTGGCTACATTGATCCGACCGAAAGCCCCACTGACAGCTCGAATGAAAACTCAACTGTGGTATCCACACCTAAAGCTAAATCAACATCTATAGCGTTAAATCCAGTAACGTTAACATCAAATGAGTTACAGATACTTAATGAATTAAAAAACCAATACGCCTTGTCACTTGAAACAATTCAAGTGCTACTTGACGAAAATGAATTATTGTCAGACCAATTACAAAACGTATCGCAACAACTCACATCACTATCAAATAGAGTTGATGGTGATGTGCAAGAACAACTCGATGCGCAAGCCGAATTACAAGCTCAGTTATATTCACTATTACAAAAAGCTAATTTGCTCAATAAAGCTGAATCACAAAGTACATTTTTCAGTGATATTAAGGCACTTTTAAAAGAGCCAATGGTAGTGATTGCTTTGCTCTCTGGTATTGTCCTCGCTGCGCTGATTGCATTAGGAATGTGGTTGTTTGCACGGACACCTAAGCTGAGCGATGTTGTACTTGAGGAACAGGTTAATGGTGCCGTGAACGCTGCGCCAGATATCATTGAGTTATCTGAAGCCGATCTCGAAGTGCCAGCGGATAGCTTGTTTACCAATAGTGATGCTACGGCCGCTGATGAATTAATAACGGATGATTTAGAGCAGGAATTACGTGATGAGATCCAAGACATTGATTTTGAAGAATCATCGGGTGAACTCGCTCAAAGTGCATTGGATGAATTGTTTGGTTCGGGTGATTTAGCGACGGCTCCAGAACTCGTTGATGATGGCGATGCGCTAATCGAAGCCATTGATGCTTCCAATGATATTGATGATATTTTAAATGAGGAGTTAGTCGAACCCGGCTCAGCCAGTATTGCTGATGATTATGATTTCGATATTGACTCATTATTAGATGAAGTAGCCGAAGAAGTACAAAGCCAGACGTTACAAAAAGCACCAACAGACGTTGATGAAATCCCTGATGAACTTGCCGATCTTGCTGACGAATTATCCCGAGCAGCATTACCCGATACACTTGATATTGACGAAGACGCAGGATTAAGTGAAGCTGATGTTGCTAGCCTCGAATTAGAAATTTCGATGCAAGGTCAACACATCGATTCAACCGTCGATGATTTATTCAATGAAATTGAACAAATTGAGATGATGGAAAGTATGTTGGGTGAGTCCTTTTCTGCGGGTGAAGACTCCGATGACGAGCCCATTAAGACTGAAACCAATTCCGAGTTAGATCATTCAGATATTCTGGATGACGAATTAAACGCTGAAATGGACATGCAAGATGCGCTTACCGAAGATGTCCTTGAAGAATTATTAAATGATGCGGATTTATCTGAAATAAATGATGTCATTAGCCCTGCTAATGACACACTATCCGCAGAGCCAGAGCCAGAGCCAGAGCCAGAGCCAGAGCCAGAGCCAGAGCCCATGTCTAAAATGGCAGCGTCGTTATTGGACGATCTACCTGATATAGGTGGCTGGATGCTCCATGAGAATGATGAATCAGAGCTCGACGACTTAGAAAATACGGATTTTGACGAGCTATTACAATCGCTCGAAAATAACGATGAAGACGAGCCTGAAGTCAATACTAAAGGAATAGATGATCTTTTAGATGAAGATTTACAGCAAGTTTTAGCTGCAAATGATGTTACTCAAAAAATCATTGATAATACGCCTGATTTTATTGATGTTGATGCACTGCTGGATGATATCAGTAGCGAATTAACGGAAGAGCCAGAAATGGATCTACTGAAAAATTTAGAAGGTATGCCGCAACCGGTGAACGATGAAGATATGACCATTGATGATGCTTTTTCTTCTGATTTAGACTTGGCACGAGCGTATATTGAAATAGATGAAATACGTGAAGCACAAAAATTACTTAAAAAAGTATTGGCTAAAGGCTCTAGCGAGCAACAAGATGAAGCCAAACACATACTAGAGCAACTCGAAAATTTATAATGACAACAACTAATATTGCGATGGCTGTAGAATACTACGGTGCTGATTTTTATGGCTGGCAACGCCAAGATAATGTGCCAACAGTACAACAAGCCGTAGAAAAAGCTGCGAGCTATATTGCCGATGAACCCATCAAAGTAATTTGTTCTGGTCGAACTGACGCTGGTGTGCATGCCACGTATCAAATCGTCAATTTTAAAACGACGGCAAAGCGTGATGAAAAAGCCTGGACCCTTGGGTTAACAACGAAAACACCCGATTCAGTCGCGGTTAAATGGGCTGTCACGGTACCAGATGATTTTCATGCACGTTTTAGTGCTACCGCTAGACGCTACCGTTATGTCATATACAACCACCGAGTCCCTCCAGCGATATTAGCAAAAGGATTAACGCATTGTTACATGCCTTTAGATGCTCAAAAAATGCACGATGCTGCTCAGATCTTAGTAGGTGAACATGACTTTACCTCTTTTCGAGCTGCGTTGTGTCAAGCTAAAACTGCATCGCGTAATGTTCATCATATCCATGTTAGCCGTGTTGCTGAATATGTCATTATCGATATTAAAGCCAATGCGTTTTTACATCATATGGTTCGAAATATCGCTGGATCGTTGATGTTAGTTGGTTCAGGAGAGCAGTCAGAGTATTGGTTTGCTGAACTATTAGCCGCTAAAGATCGCACCAAAGGGGGCATGACTGCAAAACCTAATGGTCTATATTTTATCGATGTTGACTATCCTGGCTATGACTTACCAAAAAGTCCACTCGGTCCGACATTTTTAAATTTACCCAATATTGAGTAATTCGAACTTCTTAGACCAGTTAATCTTTCGTAAAATCAGGATTATGTGGTTTAATTCCACTTATAAGTAGTCAATACCAACAGGATATAATAGCAATGAGCTGGATTGAAAAAATTCTCCCACGTACCCAATCATCAGAAAAAAGTAATGTTCCAGAAGGTATATGGACTAAATGTGGTTCGTGTGACTCGGTATTGTATCGTAGTGAATTAGAAAAATTACTCGAAGTGTGCCCAAAATGTGACCATCACATGCGCATTGGTGCGCGTGCCCGTATTAATAGTTTCTTAGATCCTGATGGACGTGAAGAATTAGGTAGTGAATTTGAACCACAAGATATCTTGAAGTTTAAAGACTCCAAACGCTACAAAGACCGTCTGTCTGCTGCACAAAAAGCGACCAACGAAAAAGATGCCATCATCGTGGTTAAAGGTAGCCTTAAGGGGATGCCTATTGTCGTTGCCAACTTTGAATTTGCCTTCCTCGGTGGGTCAATGGCTTCGGTTGTTGGTGCGCGCTTTGTCGCAGCAGTAAACGCCTGTCTGGAAGAAAAACTACCTCTTGTTTGTTTTTCAGCTAGTGGCGGTGCTCGAATGCAAGAGGCGTTGCTATCATTGATGCAAATGGCTAAAACATCTGCAGCCTTAGCCAAAATGAGCCAAGCAGGCTTACCGTATATATCAGTCTTAACCGACCCTACAATGGGTGGGGTATCGGCCAGTTTAGCGATGCTCGGTGATGTGAATGTTGCAGAGCCAAAAGCCTTAATCGGTTTTGCTGGTCCTCGCGTCATTGAACAAACGGTACGTGAAACCTTACCTGAAGGGTTCCAACGCAGTGAGTTCTTACTTGAAAAAGGGGCGATTGATATGATTGTCGATCGTCGTGATATGCGCGATACTTTGTTCAGCATATTATCAAAATTACACCATATGCATATTGTTCCTGAAGTATTAGAAACCGTTGATCATGAAGTCGTCGTTCAACCTACTGATTTTCCAGTAGACCAAGCTGATGATAAATAATATTGATGCCTCTGACTGCTGATTCATCGTTAGACGATTGGCTGGCTTATCTTGAGTCCATACATCCTGTCGGGATCGATATGGGCTTAGGGCGAGTGCAACAAGTTTATGCGCGTATGGCATTAGATTGGTCGTCTGCGACGGTCATTACTGTCGCAGGAACAAATGGTAAGGGCACAACTTGTGCCTTTATTGAACAAGCAGCCATGCTATCTAAGCGTTCCGTCGGAGTGTATAGTTCTCCGCATATTAACATCTATAACGAACGTGTTCGTATCAATCATGCTTTGCTTGATGATGCTGCGCATACCGCTGCATTTTTTGCGATTCAGCAAGCTCGCGGTGATGTGTCACTGACGTATTTTGAATTTGGTACCTTAGCAGGCTTGTGGTTGTTAAACCAACAACAGCTCGATGTAGTTATTCTTGAGGTTGGGTTGGGTGGACGCCTAGATGCGATAAATATCGTCGACCCTGATGTCGCAGTCATTACGAGTATAGGCTTAGATCATCAAGCATTTTTAGGTGATACGAGAGAGCTAATCGCGATAGAAAAAGCGGGCATTATGCGGGCACATAAACCTGTTATAATTGGTGAAATTGATCCCCCAAAAAACCTTGTCGAAGCAGTGAATACGCATCAAGCCATTGCTAAGTGGGCAGGTAAAGACTTCCGTTATCAAGTTCAGCAGCAACACTTTCGATATCAATCCGAGCAGTTATCATTAACTACGACACTCCCCCATATTCCACTACCCAATGTCGCTACCGCTATTGCAGTCATAGAGCAGTTAGGCTGGTTGTTATCGCCGACACAATGGCAGGAATGTGTTAATTTAACACTATTATCTGGCCGGTTAACGGTATTTACTGAACATACATTAGGTCCGACGGCTCCCACCATTTTACTGGATGCGGCCCATAATCCACATGCCGCAGAATATTTAGTTAAACACATCAAGATAATGCAGCCACAACGGATATTCGCGATTTGTGGTGTAATGAAAGACAAAGACATTCGCGGATTGTTAGCGCCTTTTGTTCCTATTGTCACACATTGGTATCCTTGTGATGTGAGTATTGATCGTGCAGCAAAAGCTAGCGATATCGCACTTTGTTTAAGCGCCGATTTAGACGTTGATGCACAACATATCACTGCTGTTGATCATCCTATCACAGGCCTGATCCATGCAATAAAAACTGCCAACGAGCAAGATTTAGTGGTAATATTTGGTTCGTTTTTTACGTTAAGTGATTTTTTTGCATGTACAGACAAATTATAAGCGTAACGTTATTTTTGACGCTTAGGTTAGGGAAGGTTAATCAGTGAATTCTGCATTAAAAAATCGATTAGTGGGAACGGTGATCATTGTCGCTTTAGCCGTTATATTTTTACCAGATCTCTTGGATGGTAAGAAGCAAACTAAGCAAGATATTCAAGTTAGTATTCCCAAAGTACCAGAAGTACTCAGTATGCAGCAGCCAAGTGAGGTTGATATAGAGATATTGAACCAACAAGCTCAAATCACAGCATCAATTGAATTAGAAACTGCTGTGGATGATGAGCCTTCTGCTGAGCTTGAGTCATCACGACCAACTATGAGCATTCCGACAACAAACAATCCATCGTCTAAACTAAACATGCAACCGCAAAACCAAAATGCATCATTAGCAAACCAAACACAAATACTCATTACTGATCCGCAAGACTCAGCTGGCTGGGTCGTTCAACTAGGTAGCTTTCGCCACCAAAAAAATGTCCGCGAACTGATGAATGTATTAGAAAAAGCAGGCTATCGAACTTTTTCTCGACCCGTACAAACACCTTCCGGTGAACTGACAAAAGTGTTTGTTGGTCCAGAAATTGAACAAGAAAAACTTAAAATGGCGTTACCACATTTAAATGAAATCACTAAGTTAAAGGGGCGCTTGACTCCTTTCACAATTAAATAAAAATCATGATGGCAAAGACACACTCATCTGATAGAATATGCGCCATTAATATCTCGTGTTTACAAGGCATGTTTATCAGAATGCAAACAATATGAATTGGGTTGACTATTCCATCATAGGTATCATTGTTGTGTCTGCGCTTATTAGTTTAGCGCGGGGATTCATGAAAGAAGCCTTATCTCTAGTAATCTGGTTTTCCGCGTTTTATGTTGCCAGCCGCTTTTATCCGAATGTCGCTTTGTTATTAACCCAAATTGAAAATGAAATGTGGCGCCAAGGCGCAGCCATAGGTATTTTGTTTGTCGCAACAATGATTGCCGGCGCCATCTTTAATTATGTAGTGGGTCAGTTAGTTGAATTTACTGGCTTATCCGGTACAGACCGAATGTTAGGTATTGTTTTTGGTGCGCTTCGTGGCGTATTGATCGTTTCAGCAGTACTCTTTTTCATCGATTCTTTTACTGCTTTTTCTGAAGCTAAATGGTGGAGTGATTCATTATTGATCCCAGAGTTTGCCATAGTGATTGAATGGTTCTTTGAATACTTGCAAGGTAGTTCAAGTTTTTTAAAACCCGCTTAAATAGGTAATTTAACATGTGTGGTATAGTCGGTATTGTTGGTCATGCTCCCGTTGCTCAAGATTTATATGACGGTTTGACCGTGCTTCAACACCGCGGACAGGACGCCGCAGGAATTATGACCATTGATAATGGTAATTTTCATTTACGTAAAGATAATGGGTTAGTAAAAGATGTATTTCATACTAGACATATGAAGCGTCTTTTGGGTACAACGGGTATTGCGCACTGTCGTTACCCTACGGCTGGCAGCTCAAGTTCTGCGGAAGCTCAGCCTTTCTATGTTAACTCACCTTATGGGATTGCTTTTGCACATAATGGTAATTTAACCAACGCCCATGAGTTACGAGAAGAAGTCGTGACACTAGCGCGTCGTCATATTAATACGACCTCTGATTCTGAAATCTTATTGAATATTTTTGCGCATGAACTCCAAGCTTGTCATGGTATGGTTGTTACGCCGGAAGAAATTTTCAAAGCAGTCACAACGGTTCATCAAAAAATCCGTGGTGCATACGCCGTCGTCGCATCGATTATTGGTAACGGTATGGTTGCGTTTCGTGATCCTAATGGTATTCGTCCATTAGCATTAGGCAAACGTCAATCAGAACTTGGCATGGAGTACATGGTTGCTTCTGAAAGTGTGGCACTTGATGCAGTTGGTTTTACGTTCATTCGTGATGTGCTACCTGGTGAAGCCGTTTATATCACTGAAGCCGGTGAGTTGTTTACTCAGCAATGTGCTGCAGCACCGGTTCATGCACCTTGTATATTTGAGTTTGTCTATTTTGCACGCCCAGATTCATTTATTGATGGTATTTCTGTATACGCCTCGCGCGTTAATATGGGAACTAAATTAGGTGATAAGATTAAACGTGAATGGGCTGACAAAGATATTGATGTCGTTATCCCTATTCCTGAAACATCGATGGATGTGGCATTGCAAATTGCCAACACGCTTGATTTACCATACCGCCAAGGATTTGTTAAAAACCGTTATATTGGCCGTACATTTATTATGCCAGGGCAAAAGCAACGTCGTCAATCTGTCCGACGTAAGCTCAATGCGATTAAATCTGAGTTTAAAGGTAAAAATGTATTGTTAGTTGATGATTCGATTGTACGTGGTACAACATCAGGACAAATTATTGAAATGGCTCGAGAGTCAGGTGCGAAGAAAGTCTATTTTGCTTCTGCCGCACCAGAGATTCGTTTCCCTAACGTGTATGGAATTGATATGCCATCACCGCACGAGCTCATTGCTTATGGTCGTGAAATTGAACAAATTAGCGAACTAATTCAAGCTGATGGTTTAATTTTCCAAGATATTGATGATTTAGTGGATGCGGTAAGATTAGAAAATCCTGCTATAGAACAATTTGAAACGTCAGTATTTGATGGCAAGTACATCACAGGTGATGTGAATCAAGTTTATCTCGATCGTGTAAATAATGACCGTAATGAAAAAGCGAAATCGTCATCACGTTCTAAAACAGAATTGAGTAATATAGACGTTCATAATATGCCGCAGGACTAACTGCTCAAAGTAAAAAACGTAGTCATAAAAAAACGCTGGATGATGAATATCACATCAACAGCGTTTTTTTTGAACTTTACAATTTGTACTATCAATACATTCAATAATACTAAATGTAAGTAATACCAGAACCTGAACCTAGTAAAATCACCGACATAGCCATCAATACTGATAACAATACCATACCGCATGTGACTACCGTAGAGGCGTAAATAAAACCTTTCTCTTCTGGAATATGCATAAGTATCGGCACGCCTGAATATAATAAATATACAGAATAAGCAATACCGACTAAACCAACGGCACTAATAAACCATAACTCTGGATACAAGCAGGCAAAGCCAACCATGAACAATGGTGTTGAGGTATATGCTGCTAATTCTAGGGCTTGTGTTATAGAAGGCTTGGCATCAAATACTTCTGCTAATTCATGGATCATCATAGCTAGGCATGCAACACCCACCACCAAACCAGCGTACATACACAAAGCCATAAATAATGCGCTGTCTTGACTCAAGCGAATAGTATCGCCTGCGCCAATGCTCCAACCTAAATGTGCACTTGCATAATAACTGCATAACGAAGGTATTAGAGCAATAATTGCAATATGGCTTAGTGCATATAAGTAATTTTCATGATTTCGATCGATTTCTTGCCACTCTGAACGAGGACTAGCATACAAGCCCCATAAGTGATTTAGGATCATCATATATCTCCATTAAGTCTATAAAGGCCCTGCGCGCATGTTCGCAGGGAGTAACATTGTTAACAGAAAAAGTGAGAGGGTTAAATGCTTGTGCTGTATGCAGTAGACCATACCATCAATTTTAATTTGTTAATATTATGCATATCTATTTACAATGTCTTAACAAATAATGCGACGTACCATGATGAAAGTCAATCAATTTGCTGAAAATTTATCCTTTGGTTGAAGTTTTTGTCACTATTAACGCTGAGTGTTTGCAATGTCTGATGCATATCCTTAAAATTACCATATTATTTATTTGTTGAGTGACTTGTGTCTACTTCAGTATTACTTGAACCTATTCATGCTTTTTTATCTCATCCGACGCCTCAATCTTGGATTGATGAAGCAATCAAACCGCAAAATTTGACAGTACTATTAGCCGATCATTTGATGTGTGAATTAAAAGCAGCGCAAACAGCAATGTTATTGTTGCGCCGTTATGCTGTTGATACTGAAAGTGCCGACGCATTATTGGCATGGCTTAAACCGTTTGAAGATTTTGCATATCGTCAAGTTGGTGATGGTGACTTTTGTTCTTATATCGGTTTATCCAAAAAATTAATTAGTCGCTCTAACTTTGCCCATGGGGATGAGCTAATATCCAAAATGGTCTTGTTGATTAAAGAGGAGCTTCATCACTTTGGTCAGGTTTTAGAGATCATGCAAGCGCGAAACATGCCCTATGACAATATTGGTGCTTCTCGCTATGCGCGTGGCTTAATGCAACATGTGCGCACTCATGAGCCGGCAAAATTAAGTGATACGTTAATATGTGGTGCGTTTATTGAAGCTCGAAGTTGTGAACGATTTGCAGCTATTGCACCGCATTTAGACCCTGAGTTGACTAAGTTTTATATCTCATTATTACGTTCCGAAGCCCGTCATTACAGTGATTATTTGAATCTTGCACGCACGGTTGGGGGCGATGATATTGAAGAACGTATTGCGCATTTTCGACAAGTAGAAGGTGAGTTGATCATTACCGAAGATGATGATTTTAGGTTTCACTCAGGTCTGCCATCTGCTGTGGCATTAGCTAAAACAGCTTGATAGTCCTAATAGTAAACAGATAATAAAAAAGTGCTAATTAGCGCTTTTTTTAAAACTACGTTTTTGTAATTCAAATCCGTGTCTGTCGACTTTTAAAATACTTCCTTGACTGTACCAGTCACCTAATACGATCCGGGTGGCGTCTTTTTTCACACCATCAAGTTTTATTACGTGAATGTGAATGTCTGGTCTATGCGTATGACCGTGGATCATCCGGTTTACGCCGTATCTTTCATAGGTGCTGATCACCTCAGATGGGGTGACATCCATGATTTCCATCGACAAGGCTTGTTTATTTTGCGCTGATATATTGCGACCGTTATAGGCAATCCGCCTGCGCCATGATAACGGTAGCGACAGCATAAACATTTGCCACAATCGCGAACGAGATTTTTTGCGGAAACGCATATATTCAACATCGCGCGTACACAATTCATCGCCATGCATAATAAGGGTGGGTGTACCGTATAAATCTAAGACCGTTTGCTCATCTAACAAGGTCATGCCTGCTAGTTTGGCATATTTGGATTTTAAAGCAAAATCACGATTTCCGTGAATAAAATACACCGGCGTCGTCAATGATAAATTATGCAGTGCTTGGGCAATGAATTTAGTAAACGGATTAAGATCATCATCACCTATCCATACTTCAAACAAATCGCCTAATATATATAACGCATTAGCGTTAGGTGCATCCTCGCGCAAGAATGTCATAAAACAGTCTGTAATGTCTTGACGTTCAGCACTTAGATGCAAATCAGAAATGAAATAGGTAAATTTACCCATTTAACGTTCCTTGTGATTAAAAGCGATCAAAACGACTATTATTCGCTAATTTCGACAGATTCAATCACTACCGCTTCAACAGGTACGTCTTGATGAAAACCTGAATTACCGGTTGCCACGGCTTCAATCGCTTCTACGATTTCGATACCGTCAGTGACTTCACCAAATACACAATATCCCCAGCCATTGACTGATTCACTTGAGTGATTCAAGAAATCGTTATTTTTGGCATTAATAAAAAACTGAGCCGTTGCTGAATGTGGGTCTTGGGTACGCGCCATAGCAATCGTGCCCTTGGTATTCAACAAACCGTTGTTCGCTTCATTTTTAATTTGTGCCTTGGTGTCTTTTTGTTCCATATCGGCAGTAAAACCACCACCTTGGATCATAAATCCTTTGATCACACGGTGAAAGATAGTTCCTTCAAAAAAACCTTCTTTCGCATAGCTTAAAAAATTAGCGACGGTCTCTGGTGCTTTTTCACTGTTAAGACCAATGGTAATCGCACCATGGTTAGTGTTAAGAGTAATCGATGACATAATGTTTCCTCATTGGGTAGTTGTAGGCGCATTTTAGCTTACTTTGTGCATAATTACGATGATTCTCAATGCCTTGAATGGTAAACTTAATAAATAATTTCAAACGTTGTTCACGTTTCACGTGATTGACTCAATCAAACGATGGAAATCTGCTAAGCATGTTGCAAATTTATAATACCCTGACACGACAAAAATCTCCTTTTACTCCAATAGAACCTGGCAAAGTGGGTTTGTATGTCTGTGGAATAACGGTATATGACTTGTCACATATGGGGCATGCTCGCACCTATCTTAGCTTTGATGTCATGGTGCGGTATATGCGCTACTTAGGCTATGACGTAAAATACGTACGCAATATTACTGATGTCGATGATAAAATAATTCAACGTGCGATCGTTAATAATGAATCGACTGAAACGCTAACTAATCGAACTGTTGCTTTGATGCATGAAGATTTTGCCGCTCTAAATTTACTTGAGCCGGATGTTGAGCCTCGAGTTACGACGCACATGCCCGAAATCATTGATGTCATAGAACGCTTAGTCACAAAAGGGCATGCCTATGTGGCAAGTTCTGGCGATGTATTGTTTGATGTGTCTACCTTTGAACAATATGGGGCATTGAGTAAACAAGATCTAGAGCAACTACAATCTGGTGCGCGTGTTGAAGTTGCTGCTGGTAAAGACGATCCCTTAGATTTTGTTTTATGGAAAATGGCTAAACCAAATGAACCTAGTTGGGCATCACCTTGGGGGGAGGGTCGCCCTGGTTGGCATATCGAATGTTCAGCCATGAACCACAAGCACTTGGGTAAGCATTTTGATATTCATGGTGGGGGCTCTGATTTGACGTTCCCACATCATGAAAATGAAGTTGCCCAATCTTGCTGCGCGTTTGATACACCGTATGTGAATACATGGGTTCACACGGGTATGGTCCAAGTGGATAATGAAAAAATGTCTAAGTCCTTGGGAAATTTCTTTACACTAAGAGACGTGCTTGCACAGCACCATAAAGAGACTTTACGTTTCTTTTTAATGTCGGCCCATTACCGTTCACAGCTAAGTTATTCTCAAGATAACATTGACCAAGCACAATCGGCCTTAGAGCGTCTCTACACGGCACTGCGTGATGTGACACCGGACACAACAACAGAGTTAGCTTATAGTGGTTATTTAGCCCGTTTTGAAGCGGCGATGAATGATGACTTTAATACACCGATTGCGTTTTCTGTGTTATTTGATTGTGCTAAAGACTTAAACAAAGCGAAGACTGATAATCCTAATGAAGCTTGTAAGTTAGCGGCAGTATTAAAAGGCTTAGGCAATATCTTAGGTTGTTTACAAGATGAGCCACAGGCATTTTTACAAAGTGACTCGGGGATCGATGCGGCTGAAGTTGAAAGCTTGATAGCCCAACGCAATCAAGCTCGTGCAGATAAAGATTGGGGTGCAGCAGATGCCGCGCGTGATGCCTTAACTGCGTTAGGTGTAATTATAGAAGATAGTGCTAATGGCACGACTTGGCGCAAAGCATAAACGCTAGCGTCAAGATCATCCGCTTGCGCTAGGCTTATCGTCTGGCGCTACACTTGTCTTATGACGCAGTTTCCATTCGCGTGACATCGACACTTAAGCGTAAGCGTTGGCCTGGTTGTAAGTATTTGCCTTTATCTAATTGATTCCAGTTGACTATATCATTGATTTTAACATTGAACTTTTGGCCAATGCGCGCTAGTGAATCGCCATTTTTAACGATATAGGTAATGTTTCTGACAATTCCCGAAGGCTTATCATTGGGTAACCATACCACGAGCTTTTTACCCGGATAAATTGGGTCTTTCGGTGCGATCCCATTCCATTTTGCTAATGCTCGAGTCGATACTTTGTATTTTCTGGCTAGATCCCACAATGAATCACCTTGCTTAATAATATGCGTCAACTTAGCATGCTCGCTACGCTGACGTTTATCTTTAATCGTCGCTAAACGCTGAGTTTTAGATAGGGTGTATTGATCGAGTGATTTTAACGCCACGGGTACAAGTAAATAATCATCTTGAAATATGCTGTTGCCATTGAGTTCATTGACTTGTTTGATGATATCAATAGTGGTGTGATGTGCTTGTGCAATAGCCCCAAGATTATCTCCAGATTGCACTTGGTAACGCACCCAGTTAATTCGTTCTTGCGCTTTGGTCTTAGCTAGTTGTTGTTCAAATGTCTCTATTTTTTGGATAGGCAATAACAAATGATGAGGACCATCTGGCGCGGTAGCCCAACGATTAAAGCCTGGGTTTAATGCATGTAATTCTTGTAATGTTAACTCTGCAAAATCAGCTGCAATAGCTAAATCAATTTGCGCATCCATCGTGACGATTTCTAAAACAGGGGCATTGGCGATCTCTGGCCAATTAAGGTTGTCATCTACCACTTGCTGTTTCAGAAGATTGATCAAAGCAATTAGTTTAGGGACGTATTGACGGGTCTCTTTGGGTAAGTCTAAAGACCAAAAATCAGTCGGTTTACCAGCACGTTTGTTTTTGTTTATGGCGCGTCTAACCCTACCTTCGCCTGAATTGTACGCAGCTAGAGCATGATACCAATTACCGTCAAAAAAACGATGCAAGTAAGATAAATAGCCAACAGCGCCTTCGGTCGCTTTTACGACATCGCGGCGACCGTCATACCACCAGTTTTGTGCCATACCAAAGCGTTTACCTGTGCTAGGAATAAACTGCCATAAACCCGAAGCACTCCCATGTGAATACGCAAAAGGGTCAAAGGCGCTTTCAACAATCGGTAGAAGGGCTAATTCAAGTGGTAAGTCATGTTGCTCTAACGTGTTAACGATGTAATACATAAACGGACGAGCACGTTCAGAAACACGTTGTATATAATGTGGGTGTTTATTGTACCATTTTTGTTGTGCAGTGATTCTTGGGTGTTGACCTTCTAAGGTATTTGCGTTTTTCGCTATGTATGTCCATAAGTTAGTGATGTCTTCAGGTGTCTCTGTCGGTGATAGTTCAACCGGCAGTTCGATGCTCGATAATGCTTCAGTAACATTCTCTACAGGATGCATTAATTCATCGGGAGCACCACTTTCACTCGGTTCTGCCGATGACAATATAGATGTCGCCTGACAACCCAACAATAAAAATACACTAATAAATATGAACAACAATCTCATGAAAACTTCTTACCTCAAAACTTCTTACCGTAAAAGTGAGCGCACATTATACTGGATTTGTTAACAAAGTGCTAAAAGTCGTCTTTTGCTTGGCGTAACGCCGCAAATACTTGTACTGGATCAGTGACGGTCTTTTGTCTCAAATCACCAGCAATGCTTTGTGCAAATGCCTGAATGCTGTCAACGTGTACACGTAAAAAAGGATTGAATTGCAACTGCTCAGATAACAACGTCGGGATCGTGGGTTTATTATTTGAGCGTTGTTGATCCACCCATAATTTGTATTGTGCTAAGGCTTTATTATGTGGTTCGACTGTTTCAGCAAACGCAATATTTGCTTGTGTGTATTCATGCGTACAATAAATTAAAGTTTCACGCGGTAGTTGTGAGATTTTACGCAATGAATCGAACATTTGCGCAGGTGTTCCTTCGAATAATCGACCGCAGCCACAAGAAAAAAGCGTATCACCACAAAATAGCATCCCTGGTGCAACATACATGATGTGATCAAGCGTATGCCCAGGAACTGTCACCACTGACAATTCTATTTTCAACTCGTCTAAATACAAGGTGTCAGTATCTACTAAAGGATGAGTAATACCTTTGATGTTGGGATTATTCGGACCAAATACAGTGATGTGAGGATAATGCTTGGTTAACTCACTAATTCCACCAGTATGATCAAAATGATGATGGGTAATTAAAATTGCACTTAACTGGAGATTGTGCGCTTTTAAAAAAGCCAGCACAACAGCAGGATCGCCGGGATCGACAACGACACAATGTTGGTCATTGTGCAACGCCCAGATGTAATTATCAGTGAATGCGTTTATTGGGGTTATTTTCACTATGTTACCTTCACTATTAGAGTAAAAAGTTTCACGAGTTAGAATATTACGTGATAGATTATCAATTGCATAGTCGTTTAACTCAGTCGCTTTAACAATAGGACTTATATCATGTTTGTTGGACATGCTTTCACACCTAACCCGATTCGCTACCCTGAAGATTGGCATATCATCGCAAATCATAAAGATTTGTTGAATACTATTAATCAGTTGATGAGTGAGCATTGCGACACGATTTATGGGGATGTGCAGCTAAATATAGGAGAATTGAGTATGTGTTGGCAGGCTCAAGAAAATCGCTTACGCAAAACGATCAATATGCATGTCAATCAGCATCAATTAGATGAGCTGACGGAAACATTATGCCCGTTACCCGATCCGACGCATCAAAATATTTATGCACAGCTGACTGAACTGCCCTTTGCAAAAGGTAGTGTTGATGCAGTGTGTTTATGTAACGGATTAGATTTTACGCATGATCCTCATCAACTTTTACGTGAAATCGAACGAGTGGTACGCAGTGATGGATATTTAATATTAACGGGGTTTAATCCATTTAGTCTGAGCGGACTGATTAAGCATTTGCCTTTATATCGCAGTCATCCGTTGCATCAAGCTCGTTTTTTTAGCCATTATCGAGTAAAAGAGTGGTTACATGTGTTGGGGTTTACCGTGAAAGTGCAGCGCTTTTTTGGTCAAGGGAATATGTTTAGTCAGAGTCAAGTAGGGGCTAAATGGTCAAAACAGTCAAGTGAAACAGTTTCAAAACAGCATTCGTCGCAACGTTCAAAAAGACGCCAAGATCAGCATATGGGCAGTTTTTCACCGTTCAATAGTATGTATTTTATGGTGGCACAAAAAACTGAAATGCCATTGACGCTAATTAAACCCAAATTTGCACGATATAAACCGCGTTTGCAATCGGCTCATGCAAGCATGCGGGTTGATACAAAACAACCCGCGCAAGATTAATACCAATAAGGTATACGATTTACTTAACGCGCATCCCCGGTTGTGCACCAGCATGAGGCTCTAAAATATAAAGCTCATCACCGCCTGGGCCTGCAGCCAGAACCATGCCTTCGGACATGCCAAAACGCATTTTACGCGGGGCAAGATTAGCTACCATTACCGTTAACTTACCAGCTAGATCTTCGGGGGCATAAGCAGATTTGATACCTGCAAATACTTGACGAGTGGTCTCGGTACCGATATCTAATTGTAAACACAATAACTTGTCAGCACCTTCAACATGATCCGCACTGACAATTTTAGCAATGCGCAAATCGACCTTCGCAAAATCATCAAATTGGATCATCGGCGCAATCTCATCGTCTTTATCTGACTTATTACCCAGTTTGGCTGATTTTTCGGTTTTCTTTGTCGTTTTGACTTTTTTGCTGGCATCTTCCGTTACCGCTAAGTGCTCTTTTGATGCATCCACCATTGCTGCCACTTTATCGCTATCAACACGTTGTAACATAGCCTTAAATTTATTAATGCTATGACCGGTGAGGGTAGTTTGGGCTGAACCCCATACAAAGCTATCATTCAAAAATTCTTGCGCTTTTAACGATAAGTCGGGTAAAACTGGACTGAGGTAAATGCTCAATACACGGAACATATGAATACCCATCGAACACACATCATGAGTATGTTGCTGCAATTGGGGATCTTTGATCGTTACCCACGGCGCTTGGGTATCGATAAATTGGTTTGCTTTGTCTGCTAATGCCATGATCTCACGGATCGCATGATGATACTGACGCGCTTCAAAATGCTGCGCAATACTGTCACTAGCGGCACTAAACTCATTGAGCAACGCTGGGTCGAGAATGTTGTCAGACAATTTGCTGTCAAATTTCTTGGTAATAAAGCTAGCACAACGGCTCGCAATATTCACTACTTTACCGACTAAATCGGAGTTGACTTTTTGTGTGAAATCTTCAAAGTTTAGGTCGATATCTGTCACACTATCATTGAGTTTAGACGCAAAGTAATAACGCAAATACTCAGGGTTTAAATGATCTAAATAGGTGCGTGCCTTGATGAATGTGCCTTTTGATTTAGACATTTTGGCACCGTTAACGGTAACAAAACCATGGATGTTAACACCCGTTGGTTTACGATATCCGGCCCCTTCAAGCATAGCAGGCCAAAACAGGCAATGGAAATACGTAATGTCTTTACCGATGAAATGATATAATTCAGCTTCAGAATCCGCATTCCAATATTCATCAAAGCTAACGTTATTTTTTTCGCAAAAATTCAAAAAACTCGCCATGTAGCCAACTGGCGCATCTACCCACACATAAAAATATTTACCTGGGGCATTCGGGATCTCAAAGCCAAAATAGGGCGCATCACGGGAGATATCCCACTGCTGTAAACCTTGCTCAAACCATTCTTGTAGTTTGTTGGCCATTTCAGCTTGCACAGTACCTGATTTAATCCAAGTTTGTAGCATATCGGAGAATTTAGGTAGGTCAAAGAAGTAATGCTCAGAGTCTTTTAAAATAGGTGTCGCACCTGATACGACCGAACGAGGATTAAGTACCTCTGTGGTAGCATAAGTCGCGGAGCATACATCGCAGCTATCGCCATTTTGGTCTTCTGCGCCACATTTAGGGCAGTCGCCTTTAATAAAGCGATCTGGCAAAAACATGCCTTTTTCAGGATCATATAATTGGTTAATGATCTTAGTGGAGATATAACCCGCTGCATGTAAGCGGTTGTAAATAGTCTCGGATAATAGTTTGTTTTCCGGAGAATGTGTTACATAGTAATTATCATAATCAATATCAAAATCAAGTAAATCTTGATGATGTTCAGCACGCGTGCGATCAACCATTTCTTCCGGCGTGATCCCCAGTTCTTGCGCTTTTAGCATCACCGGCGTTCCATGTGCATCATCTGCACAGACACTATAACAAGTGTGTCCACGCATTTTTTGAAAACGCGTCCAAATGTTAGTTTGGATATGTTCCAAAAGATGACCTAAATGGATTGAACCATTAGCATAGGGAAGGGCGCTGGTTACTAAAATCTTACGAGGTGCTTGAGCCATAATCAAAAATGCAAATTACTGTAGAAAAAAAGTTGCCAAATGGTAGCGTAAAACCGCATTTTTTGCACTCATAAACTCATGATTTATTGTATAAATATTTGCGTTGTCTGTTCAGTAGATAGATAATGTTACCAGATAGTACAACTAACTAGAGAATCCCCATGCGCTTATGCGATAAAGATATTTACGCCTCGTTACAACGAGGTGAGATCGCGATTACCCCTCAACCTGATTATGATCAGATCAGTGGGCTGACTGTGGATATGAGGCTTGGAAATAAGTTTCGTATTTTTCAGGCTCATGCCGCACCTTATATCGATTTATCAGGTGAAAAGTCCGACGTGCAGGCGCAACTTGATTTGGTGATGAGTGATGAAATTAGTATCGCGGATGATAAAGCGTTTTTCTTGCACCCAGGCGAATTGGCTCTTGCGATTACCTATGAATCGGTGACGTTGCCGGCAAATATTGTGGGTTGGCTTGATGGGCGTTCATCATTGGCTCGCTTAGGTTTAATGGTGCATGTGACTGCGCATCGTATTGACCCAGGTTGGTCAGGTAACATTGTTTTGGAGTTTTATAATTCGGGTAAATTACCACTGGCGTTACGTCCCAAAATGAAGATTGGGGCACTGAGTTTTGAAGTCTTATCTGATCACGCCGATAAACCGTATAACGCGCGAGTTGATGCCAAATATAAAGGACAAGATGGTGCGATTGCGAGTCGTATTAATCACGACAATAACAGTTCAGACGATAACCAGTAACGTAATTAATGCTCATGTGGCACTTTTAAGTTAGTATTAGCAATAATTGTTATTGTAGAGTGTATTTAGTCGTATGCAGGAATTCTGGGAATCAATCCCGATTGCACAAATTATGTTGTTTGTTAATGAGTACAAATTTCTCTCAAGCATATTATTGTTGGGATGTTTTGTATTAATGAAACAAACTGTGGTGCGTTTATTGCGTCGTCGCTATCAGCGTGGGGCCAACAAACGTATTGCGGTAAATTCATTTAAAAACATAATCAATCTCGCAGTGTTGTTGTTGTTTATATCGTTGTGGTCTGGCGAATTGCAAAATCTTGCATTTTCGATTGCTGCTTTTATGGTTGCGATTGTGTTGGCGACACGTGAGTTTATTCAGTGCTTTTTAGGATATTTGTATGCCATTTCTGCGCGCCCTTTTCGCGTTGGTGATTGGGTACAGCTAAATAATGTCAGTGGAGAAGTCGTCGAGTTAGATTGGGCTAAAGTAACCGTGTTAGAAATCGATGAACAGTCTATGGATTATACCGGCAAGCATTTATATATTCCCAATAGCTTAATTGTTACTCGTACTGTGACGAATCTAAATTTTCTTAAGCGTTATGCAATACATCAATTTAAAGTGACGTTAGAGCCACACTCCAATCCGTATCAAATAGTCCCCCAGTTACTTGATCGGGCGCGCCATTATTGTGAGGATTTCCGTGACGTGGCTGAGCGCTATAAAGGGGTTATTGAACGTCAGTTAGATACTGAATTTATTGATATTGAACCGGATATTTCAGTAGAAACCAATATTTATGGCAAATACGAAATTTGTGTCAGTTTGTTTTGTCCTTCAGAACAAAAACATCACATACAACAAAGAATCACAGCAGATATCTTCTTACATTGGTTTGAACAGGCACCGGCTTTAGTGCCTATTACATCGACCATCTATGCAGAACATTAGTTTATGAACTGTTTAATCGTTTTTAACTGATCCATTAATCGCTATGTAACGCCTCAATAGGATTCAGCTTGGAGGCTTTAATAGCAGGAAACACCCCAAAACCAACCCCAACCACTAGACAAATTCCTAGTGATAACACAATTGCCAATAATGACCAACTGACTGCCCAGCCGCTGTAAAAACCGATAATTTCAGATAACACCAAACCAAACACAACACCCAGTAACCCCCCAAGCACGGATATTGTAAAACTCTCTGCCAAAAACTGTAAGCGAATATCTTGTTGCGTTGCGCCTACAGCGCGAAGTAGTCCAATTTCAGTGGTACGTTCCATGACATTCGCCAACATGATATTCATGATCCCTATTCCCCCAACTAAGAGTGAAATACCGGCGACACAAGCCATGACAATATTAAAAATTTGTTGTGTTTGCTTTTGTTGGGCTAGTAATTCAGCAGGGATGACAATGTCATAGTCTTGAATATTATTATGGCGCATTTGCATTAAATGCGTAACCGCTTTGGCTGCTACAACCGGATTTTGCGATTCCGATATTTTTAATTTAATACTATCGAGTTCGCTCGCCAATACGTTGTGCGAAAACTTCTTCAATGATGTGGATAATGGGACAAAAATACGATATCTGTCCCCGCCAATCTTTACGCCTTGAAATTCATCTTTATTGCCCGCCGGAGCGGTTAGTACACCAACAACGGTTAACCAAACGTGATTGACCTTAACCAATTGACCAACGACATCATTTTCATCAGGAAATAATTCTCTCGCCGTATCAGCGCCAAGCACAGCTACTTGTGCTAACGCACTATCATCTTCAGGATGTAAAAAACGCCCTTGTGACAAGGTCAAGTTTGAATGAGTAAAATAGCGTTGTGATACCCCTAATACCTGTGCATCAGACTTAGCTAAATCAGAATAGATATCGAAGGTTTTGACGATTTTGGTTGCACTGTAATCGTCAACAAATGGCAGCGTATTAGTTGCTGCCGCGACATCTCCCATGGTCAGACCGAGTGAGTCTTCTCGGATCTCACTTAATTCCCCATCATTATAGTCACGTTGATTAATAATGATATTATTGACGCCCATAGAATCAATGAGTTTGAGGGCTTCACGCTCCGCACCTTCACCAATATTAAGCATCGCTATGACCGCACCAACACCAAATATCATGCCTAATAAGGTTAAAAATGTCCGTAATTTTTGTGCTGACAACTCATAGAGGGCATCTTTAATTAATACGGAGAATTGTTGTCTAGGTAAGGTCGTTTTCATTGTATAGCTCCGATTGTCACAGCACTCACAGCACTCAGAGCAATGGCATCATTTAAGGTTAACCCAGAGGTTATCTCGATAAAATATAAGTTTTTTCGGCCGGTTGTGACAGGCTGTTTGCTAAACTCGTTACCGGTTTGTAAATATACAAAGCTCTGTTCTTGTTCATAAATAATACTTTGTAAGGGCACTGCAATCGTATCCATTGGCTGAGTAACACGAATAGTGGCGGATAGCTTTCTACCGGGTTTTAAAATGGTCGTGTCTTGATCATTGATGGAGGCAGTTAGTTCATAATATTTAATGGGGTTACCGCGTTTAATTTCTCTAGGGAAGGCCGCGACTGAGGATAATTCACCCGAAAAGGTTTTGTTGAGAAACGCATCTAGTTGAATATCGACACCTTGTCCGTTGGCTAAATCAATCGCATCATCGGCTAAAACATACAAACGCGCTTGTAAATTTTCTAAGTTGGGAATTTCAGCAATCGGACTACCAGGAAAGACGGTATTACCGACGGATGGTTTTTCGCCTCTGCGGTCTTTGACGTACACCAGTAATCCAGAGTAGGGTGCCGTCACTTCTAGTTGTTTTAACGCACTGAGGTATTGTTGTAACTTACTTTGGTGTCCTTGTTTTTTAATATCTAACACCGACATGGCCGAATCATGTTGTTCTAACACACTGGTTTCTTTCCAAGCTAAAAATGAATCTTTGGCTTCTAAAAAATCACGATTTTGTAAGGTGTCGATAATATCTAATTGGCTATAAATCCGTAAATCGTCAATTGCAAACCGATCCACAAATGCAAACTCTTCTTCAATAAAATTTTGTTCAGATTTGATATCTTGTTTTTCTTGAGTTTGCGACGCCTGAGAATTGATGATGTCTTGTTGCAGCTTACGTACCGCAAATTCTTCTTCATTTTTGTCACGAGTGATCCGCTCCGCATCAAACCTAGCGATGACATCACCTGCGTTAACGTGAGTGTTTTCATCTGCCAACCAAGCCAGCATCATAGGACGTCTTCCTGGAGCAATAATCTTCTGCGATTCGGCGGCTTCAATTTCGCCATCAGCATTGATTTCGATAGAAAAACGTTGAGTGTTGACTTCATAGGTTGGAATAGTACTTGGATTGTCATCTCCACAACCCATTAATAACAAGACGAATACACTAACACTAAGTAAAGTGGCGGAACGGCGTCTTAAATTAACCATTAAAGCGCTCCTGATAATGCGGATAAATTGACGTTTGCTTGCATCCCAGGGCGCATGATCGACAGATCGAGATCATCCAGTGTCACCCATGCATCGAACACGACCTTTTGATTACGTTGTGATTTATTGCGATATGCTTGCCCTTTACTGGTGATTTTACCGGTAAAGATACGTTCAGGGTACGCGTTGAGTACAACATCAACAGCCTGTCCAATTCTCACTTTATTAGTATCTGATTCGTCAACTTCCATTTTTATTGCCAGATTATCTAATGAAGGGACATCCATTAATGAATTACCCATAAAAACCGTGTCACCTACGGCGGGTCTATCGCCATCGCCATTGTCACGAAAAACAACAATACCGTCACTGGGGCTCGTAATAGTTAATTTGTTAATACTGTCTTTGATTTCATCTACACGCGTTTGTAAATTCATGATCCGTGCTTCTTGTACTTGTTGGTTAATAATGCGGCGTGTTTTATGTTCATCAAACCGTTGTCGTGCTTGTGCTTTAAGCGCTTGCATAATGACAAAATCGGCTTCTTGTTTACGGCGCTCTACTTCAGAGCGTGATGAGACGGTAATTTCAACTTTACGCCGAGCTTTATCTTCATTCATTGACGCTTCTGCTAGGTCTAATTCCAGATCTTCTTGTGTTGCTGTGTCTTCTAAAATGAGTTTTTCGAGCTGTTTGCTCGCCGCGTCGAGCTCTGATTGACGAGTTAACATGGTAGTACGTAATTCTTGTCCATCAAATTTGACGAGCAAATCGCCTGTTTTAACGATTTTATTTTCGGAAACTAAACGTTGAATTTTGTATTGCCACATACGTCGAATACTGGGTGGTCCAATCGTTACGGTTTGTAATGACATGAGCTCGGCTGGAACCGATAAGGCATTGTTTTTGGTAATCATACTTGGATTTGTTTTGGGGATGTTAATCGTTGCTTGTTTTTCGTTTTGTTCGTGTTGTTCATTTTGGACGATACGCACACTCATACCTGGAAATAAGGTGCGTTTGGGTGACGTGTCAAACTTAATAATGACCGGGAAATAGGTGGCATTACTCATTTGTGGTTTATTTTCGGCTTGAGTGCCAATTGATGACACCGTGCCTGTAAAGCTCTGTTCAGGAAATGCATCAAAGTGCAATGTGACTTGGTTACCTTGTGCTAAACGCAATGCGTCAATTTCATGGACAAAACTTTCAACTTGATAATCACTGGTTGCTTGTACATCTAAAATCGTCCAACTTGGCTGCACATTCATCCCTGAAGCCATTTTGGTTCCGTTCCAAGGATGATCTGCATAAGTGACGGGACCGGTATGTCTAGCGATAACATTGAGTTTGGTCAGTAAATTTTCATAGTACTGAATGTCATCTTGTTCTTTTAAAATATCGATATTTTTCTTTTCCAAACCTGAATCACGCTGTTTTTCCGATTTTTTCAGTGCTTCTTCTGCTTTAATTTGTTCGAGCAGGGCGCGTTCTAATACCATTTGATTTTGCCCTTTTTGATAGTCACTTAGCGTATCGCTGTTCACTGAAACTTCTATTTGTGCTTTTGCGACTTGCATTTTGGCCACATTAAATCGACCTTGGGCTTCGGTGAGTTCTTGTTGGAGTTGCATATCTAATTGCTTATATTCAAGCAATAAGCGCTCTAGTGTCTCTTGGCTTTGTTCTAAGCGACTTTGTTCTGTCGCACCGTCAAAGACAACAACCAAATCACCTTGTTGCACGACTTTGCCTTCTTCTTCCATCCATTGTAATTGAATATTCCACGATGAACCTCGCGGAGCAACAACCGTTTGTTTAGCGGATGAGGAGACTTTACCTGACAATATTAATGGATTCGCATAACTTAACGAGCTCATCAAGATTAAACCAATGACTGAACTGAACATTAATACCGCTTTCATATCCCACTATCCTCGATGATTTTACCGTCTTTCATGCGGATTATGCGTTGTGCAAAATTAGCTATGTCTTGTTCATGGGTTACCATCACGATAGTTTGTCCTTGTTGATGCAGCTCTGTTAACAGAGCCATGATTTCATCGGAGGTTTTTGAGTCTAAGTTACCGGTAGGTTCATCCGCTAAAATGACACTGGGCTGATTGACTAAAGCACGAGCAATGGCGACTCGTTGACGTTGTCCTCCGGACATTTCATAAGGTCGATGGTGCTTGCGATGAGATAAACCAACACGTTCAATTAATGCCAGAGTGCGAGCCTGAGCTTCATCTTCAGATACATCACTGTAACGCAGAGGTAATTTAATATTGCCAATGACATCAAGTTTAGGGAGCAAATGAAAGGTTTGAAAGATAAAGCCAATATATTTGTTTCGGATCTGAGATAACTGGTCATCATTTAATTGCGCGACGTTATTGTTATCCAAGTGGTATTGGCCTGAAGTAGGCGTGTCAAGACAGCCTAAGACGTTCATCAGGGTTGATTTACCTGATCCTGAAGTGCCCATTATCGCGACAAACTCGTTGCGCTTTATGTGCAATGATACATCATCAATGGCAGTGACGATTTCATCACCATTTTGAAATTGTTTGATTATATTTTGGAGTGTAATCATTGCTCGTTTTTCTAACTATTTTTTACTTAAACGTCTATAGTGCGGGATTGGTTGTGTTTGACTAAGCGACAAATTGTAATAGATTGTAAATGGCAGGATACAACCTGTATTCCAATGCAAATAGATAGTGTTAAAGTATGATTATTGTAGCGTGTCGATATAACTATATTTGGACCCGGTATGACCTATTTATTTTTCATTTACACGAGACAGGATCAAACATGATAAAAGCCTTTGCAGTTGAAAATGCGCAAGCAGAATTTACCCCAATCACCTATACAATGCCTGCAATAGGTGCGCATCAAGTCGATATCGATGTGGCATATTGCGGTGTGTGTCACTCTGATATGTCGATGAAAAATAACGAATGGGGTATGACTCAGTATCCATTCGTTGGTGGACATGAAGTAGCCGGAACGGTTAAAGCGGTTGGTGAGCATGTGACACATTTACACGTTGGCCAAGCGGTAGGTTTAGGTTGGCATAGTGATTATTGTCACCAGTGTCATTCTTGTGATACTGGCGATCAAAATCTATGTGCATCTGCTGAAGGTACCATTATCGGTCGTCATGGCGGATTTGCTGAAGTCGTAAGGGCAAACGCAACGGCAGTGATCCCGTTACCTGCAGGTATGGATATGAAAATTGCAGGACCTTTGTTTTGTGGTGGAATAACGGTGTTCAATCCATTAGTGCAATTTGGGATCAAGCCTACGGATAAGGTAGCAGTGATTGGTATTGGCGGGCTAGGTCACATGGCATTGCAGTTTTTCCGCGCATGGGGCTGTGAAGTGACTGCATTTAGTTCTTCTGACGTCAAAGCGCGAGAGGCGTATTGTCTTGGTGCACATCATGTGATTAATTCAACCATACAAACAGAATTACAAGCTGCCGCTGGTTCCTTTGATTTTATCATCTCAACCGTCAATGTCTCTTTGGATTGGAGTGCGTATTTGGCGACATTAAAGCCGAAAGGAAGATTACACTTTGTTGGTGCGACGTTAGAACCTTTAAAAGTTGGCGTGTTTGATTTATTAGGTGGTCAAAAAAGCATTTCAAGTTCACCCGTTGGCGCACCCAATGTAATCAAAGAGATGTTAGATTTTGCGGTTCTGCATAACATTAAACCGCAAATAGAGATGTTTCCAATGTCTCGAATCAACGACGCTTTTGCGCATATGGAAAAAGGGAACGCGCGCTACCGTATTGTTTTAGAAAACGACTGGGAATAAACGCATACTTTAATTAGCAGCCTCTTAACGAGGCTGTTGTAAGGCTTTAATTCGATCATCTAACGGTGGATGACTAGAGAATAATGCTTTAATACTCCCGCCATTAATCGCCAATGCTGACATTTCTGTGGGTAAACCTTCATCATCGGGGTTTGTTTTTAAGCGTTGTAACGCCGCAATCATATTACGATTACCCACTAGTTTTCCTGCACCTGCGTCAGCGCGATACTCTCGATAACGTGAAAACCACATCACGATAATTTGCGCTAAAATACCTAAGATAACTTGTGCGACAATTGACACAATCCAATAAGCGGGACCATGACCTCGTTCTACTTTAAATACCACACGGTCTACGATATGCCCGATGATACGAGATAAGAAGACCACAAATGTATTGATGACACCTTGTAGTAGTGTCATTGTGACCATATCGCCATTTGCGACATGACTAATCTCATGTGCCAGTACCGCTTCAACCTCTGCTTTGGTCATATGGCTTAATAGACCAGTGCTCACCGCGACGAGTGAGTTATTTCGATTCCATCCCGTGGCAAATGCATTGGGGCTGGTATGATCAAATATACCGACTTCTGGCATACCAATACCTGCTTGTTTTGCTTGACGTTTAACAGCATCGACCAACCAACGTTCATCACTATTTTGAGGTTGCGTAATGATATGGACATTCATACTACGTTTTGCCATAAACTTAGACATAAACAACGAAATGAGCGCACCGCTAAAACCAATAACGGCTGAATATATCAACAATGCAGTGAGGTTAAGATCCACCCCATTTTCAGCCAACACGCCTTGTATGCCAAACAAACTAAATACAATCGAAATCAAAACCATAATAGCAATATTGGTGATAATAAATAATCCAATGCGTAACATATCTCTGTAATCCTTAATCAAACAACCAATGCTTATTTAAGCACAAAAGCTAAAAATACAAGACTATAATGAATAAAAAATCCTGAAGTATTGATAAATATATAAAAACACTGGATTTATAAGCTGTAATCAATATAATGCTCAACTTCGGTCGGTGTGTGGCGCAGCTTGGTAGCGCACTTCGCTGGGGGTGAAGGGGTCGTAGGTTCGAATCCTATCACACCGACCATTAATACCTCCGCTATTACCCTCTTGATAGTGAAACATTAATGATGCTTATCTATCCTTTATTTGTAAAACACCTAGATATTGTATTCTCCTTGTACCTTCTCCTTTTACCTTTATACTTGTACAACTATTTGTATTGGCAAATAACAACGTATCACGTTCGATGAATGTAGTAGGATTAAAGCGATGGCATTATTTTTAAAATCGATATATTACAGCTTAGGCTTGTGTGCGATTGTTGTCGGTTCATTATATGTGCTTTCCGACCTCCAGCCACAAGTATGGCAGCCTGATCCCGAGCAAAGCTTAACAGGGGTGTTTGCCAAAAATGAACGTTTATCAGGTCTCCAGCCTATTTTAGAATCAGTCGGTTATGGGCCTGAGGATATGGCATTACATCCTAGTAATGGCATGATTTACACGGCGTTTGCAAACGGGGATATTATTTATTTTGACCCGCAAGCTGAAGATATTACTTACAGCGCAACGTTAGTCAATAATACCCAAGGCCGCCCATTAGGGATCAGGTTTGATGCCACAGGTAATATGTATGTTGCAGATGCATTACGTGGACTATTAAAAATCGATCCGCAAGGTCGTATTACGATCTTAGCGACCCATTATAATGGCCAAAAATTACAGTTTATCGACCATTTAGCCGTCGCTAAAGATGGCACTGTGTATTTTTCAAACGCGACTCAGCGTTTTACGATGCATGATTATGTTTATGATTTTCTTGAGACTAGCATGACGGGTGGGATCTTTGCTTACCACCCTGAATCGGATACTGTTACGTCTGTCATGTCCGGTTTGTTTTTTGCGAACGGCGTAGCGTTAGCAAAACAAGAGGATTTTTTATTAATCAATGAAACCGGCAAATCTAGGATTTTAAAGCATTGGCTGTCAGGTGATAAGGCCGGTACTCATGAAGTCTTTATCGATAACTTACCGGCTATGCCTGATAATATTTATCGTGATCCGTACGGAGTTTTTTGGGTTGGGTTAATTAATTTGCGTGATCCTTTAGTCGAAAAACTCGCCCCATATCCATTTATACGACAATTATTAGGCGGAATACCGGCAAATTGGTTAGCGCCTTCTTCCGAATACGGCATGGTCATTGCGCTAGATGAAGAAGCACAAGTCATTCAGAATCTACAAACTGCAACTGTTTACACATCAATCACTGCCGCATTACCATTGGGGAATATTTTGTATGTTAGTTCATTACGCCAAGCTCACTTGGCTACTATCCCACTTAGCGAGTTGTGATTTAATTGAGTTTCGCTATAATCCCAAAATATTTTATATCCTTACAGGTTATTCATGATCCCCGTTAGCGTCTTTATTGTTGCACAAGATGAAGCTCAGAATATCGAGCGAGTACTACAGAGTGTCAAAAATTTTGCAGAAGTCATAGTCGTCGACTCTGGCAGCACAGATAATACAGTTTCCCTTGCTATCGAAGCGGGCGCTACGGTGATCCATCAACCTTGGTTGGGGTATGCCGGACAAAAGCAATTTGCCTTGGAGCATTGTACTCAAGATTGGGTTTTGAATTTAGATGCGGATGAAGAATTAACTCCCAACACGGTCGCAGTGATTCAAGACACCATCACAAAAGACAATGTGGCATCATTACGGCTTGTCCGCGATGATATTTTTATGGACAAGTATCCTGCTCGTTGGATGAAAAGTGCCAACCACTTAAGACTGTATAGACGCGAAAATGCGCATTTTGATACCACCGAGCAAGTCCACGAAACTGCGATTGTGAAGGGGCGTGAAATACGTACCGACGTTGCCTTTACTCATTATGGCTATAACCGAATTGATGACTTAGTCACCAAGAATAATCTGTATTCTACATTACGGGCCGAGGATAAATTTGCGCATAATAAAAAGCCAAGTGTGATCAAATTAGCCTTAATCTTACCCATTACCTTTATTCAAAAATACCTGCTACAAGGACGTGTTTTTAATGGTAAACGAGGGTTGATATTAGCAACGATTGATGCATTTTATGCGTTTATGAAAGAAGCGAAGCTATGGGAAAAGTACCTTACTAAAGCATAGCGATGCTAACACCAACAAGCGATGCAGTAATGAAGCTGACGCTCGTTCCTAAAATTAGATAACGACGGTGTAATGGGGTGTCTTGCATTTCATCTTCTTGCAAGCGAGTATAAAGTTTGCCGAAAAACAACAATCCAGGAATAACAAAAAAGCCATTCCCCACACAGAGCATCACCAAGAAACGCTCTATAATTCCCATATAATGTCCTTCCTTTGACGGCATCTCCGAAACGGTGCTGTCTAGTTGGTGCATTGCTTTGCGCAACGGCATGATCGTTACCATGACAGTAATTGCCATTGGGTTAGCTAAAAATACAAAACCTGCAAGCCAAGGTATAATGCTTTCGTAGGCTAAAAATTGACTATTGAGTTCAGGAAACGTCGATACCATCCAATAACTGACGATTCCTAATATAATTAGATGAGAGAATTGGTCGGTAAGATAATAAGTTAATGTAAACGTTTGATAACTCTTCCATATATCAATTGCATAATGTGTCATTACAATCAACGACAACAAGGCAAGCCATGTCCAAGAGATGGTAAAAGAAAATATCCATAAGAGGACGAATCCGGTCAAAAAGACATGTGTCAGTACATGGTAAAACAGCCCAATGGATCGTTCATGGTGAGCAACTTTGTCCATGATCCAACTTTGTTTTTGTAAATAAAAATCCGCGATACAATGCGCAATAAAAAGCAATAAAAGTATATTCATGAGTCTAGAGTATATTTATAGAATGAAAGGTGAACCATTTTTATTATTTTACGCTAAGTATATGTAAGATTCTATTTTATCGTTTAATGAAATTAGACGATGAATGATATAATGATATCGATAGTCAACATTAATTAATAAGAGGTGAAATATCTCTCACTCGCTCACACCCAATGCACAACAGTTATGGTTTTTA
>OBPV01000017.1_pt1 | contig 41230 bp, 26 predicted proteins | sample 1494121 | NCBI WGS metagenome assembly OBPV01 (sample SAMEA3275522, study PRJEB22092) | marine metagenome | biome: ENVO:00000039; feature: ENVO:00002151; material: ENVO:00002010 | collected 2014-06-21T16:38:00+00 | depth 10 m | reverse complement strand
CGAAAAGGTGCAGATATTTATTCGGTTTATTATTGCCAACCCATAGTTCACCAAAGGAACTATTTTTTAATACCCCACGGTACGCACTCTGTGCCTGTTTTAAGATCTCTTCTCTATGCGCTATAAATAAGAATTTCGCTTCAGGGTTATCATTGTAAAATCGCGCAAAATCAAAGGCCGAGATGATCGTTTTACCGGTACCGGTAGCCGCAACAACTAAGTTTCGATACCGTTGATGCAAATTTCGTTCAACTTGAAGCTTTTCTAATATAGTTTGCTGATGAGAATGAGGTTTGATATCGAAATAAAAACTAGGTGGTGAGTTACTGAAGTTGCCTTTAGCTTCTTGTAACGCGTTAGTTAGCTTTTCACGACTTTCAATATCACCATCGAAGTATTCAAAATGAGGTGACTCCCAATAGGTTTCGAACGTACTAAGAGACTTTGCAATAATGTGAGGTATTTCTTGTGATGTTATTTTAAGGTTCCACTCTAATCCACTTGTCAGCGCTGAATGTGACAGATTAGATGAACCGATATAGCCGGTATGGAAACCAGTGTTACGCATGAATAGATATGATTTTGCATGAAGCCGTTCACGGTTTGTATTATAACTAAGCTTAACTTCAGTATTCGGTAGTGATGCTAAAAACTCTACAGCTTTGGCATCAGTAGCACCCATGTATGATGTGGTAATAATCTTCAGTTCTTTGCCACTTCGCGTAAATGCTTCCAACTCATTCTTGAATATGCGAATACCTGCCCATTTAATAAATGACACTAACCAATAGATTTTATCCGAAGATTGGATTTCTCTTTTTATCTCCGTCTCGAGGGAAACGCCAACGTTACTACCACAGAACAATTCACTCTGCGTTAACCCTGTTATTGGCATTATTGATTCAACGTATTTGGGAAGATCGGCAGCAATAGGGTTGGCTTTATCAAATAATGCGGTAAGAATTTTTCCTTGGCTATCTAGTAGGTTTTCGCTGATTAATTCTTCATCCCGAATATGCTTGCTGAGCCATTGAATAATGGTATTGGCAAGATTTATTTGTTCGCTAATTCTGTTGTCACCACTTGGAACTGAATCCATAGCAATTTCAATAATTCGAGTTAAAAAACGCGATAACCAAGTTGCTGCCTCCGCAGTTTCTAATGCTCGTTCACCAACATGAAAAGATTCACGATCTAAGTTTTGTTCAACTAACTGCGTTATTAGCTGTTCGTAGATACCCGTTTGATTCATGAAAATCCTTTTTTTATTATATTAACTAAAAACCAATATCCGTTGATTGCTCAGGCTCCCATTTATGCACTATGGTCAAACTTGAGCAATCGTAAGCATCTTGTAAAAATGCTTGTCTTTGCTTTTCGTTTATTCCCGTTTGCAGCATTAGAGTCTCTCTTAACGGATGATGACTACTTATTAAGTATTCGTTTCTTGTATGGAGCCTTTCAAGCAGATTTAGCGAAGGAATACGATCAAACTTTCCCTTTGGCCCGCGGTTACATTCTTTGCAAGCTAGCACCAAGTTAGCGACACCATCAACTGGTTTACCCTCTGCACAGACCTTTAATCGATGAGGAAAAAAATGATCCACGTCAGCTAAGTCATTAGCATGTTTGATTAATGAAACAGGTTTGAGGCAATAAAAACACTTACCTTTTTGATAACCATTTAATGCTGAACGGCTAGAAGTAATAATTACACGTTTCATATTACGGTCATTGGCATGCAGGAATTCATCATCTTGATCGTATTCAACTTGAACAACATTTTTCGATAACCCAAGATCCCAAGCGGTTTCAACCAGTCGCCAACGAGATTCCGTTTCTTGGTTTAAGTCATAAAAACTGGGTGATTCGGCTACTTGATAAAAATTATCTGATAATCGAATACCACCATTGGTTTTTCTTTCATCATAAAAAAAACGATTATCAATATCTTTGTTATGCACGTTATGAAAGGCATCAATAACATTGTTAAATCCAAATCGCTTGGTGGCTTCTATCAACTCACCATGTGAAATTTCGTTGCGATTATATTGTCTGCAAAAGTCTAAATATTTACTGCTTGGAGATGTGGCTTGTTTGTCATTCGTTGTAAGATGCTGGCAAATGTGTCCAGCAAAGATAGGCGCTAAGTCCTCAAGACTGACCAGGTCGTTTGGTTGTTTGCGCAAATCATACAATGATTTTGCCAACGCAAACTTATATGAAGCGACATTTCGTCCAAATAGAATAATGGCTCTCCAATAATTTTCATTGCTTGGATTCAGCTCATAAAACTTACTCATAACAGCTTGACTGTTTTCTTAAAATGACATTAAACCATTGTTCTTGAGTACGATTTTTCCGCTGGTCTGTTGTTACCCATTGCTCAACAATATGAAGATCTGTTAGTTGTTGAGCAATTTCAGAAAAGCTAGGTTCGTCAAAGTTACAAAAATAACGTCCATTATGCTCTTTTTCAGTTTTACCCAATTTATAACTTAAATAGAAAACACCCTCTGTTTTAAGCATACTAGATAAATGTAAAATTGATTCAACTTGATCTTCAATAGGTACATGGAGCAATGAAGCGCATGCCCATATTCCATCAAAATTAGTTTGAGAGTTAAAATTTAAAAAACTAGCATGATAAATTGGAAATGCGCATTGCTTACTAACGATTGCGACTATTGCTTGAGATGCATCGAAAGCTACAACATCATAGTGTTTTTGATAAAAAGCCAGTGCATCTCTTGCTGAGCCGCAGCCTGCATCAAGAATACTGCCATTTTCAGGGATATAACTTAAAAAGGTTTCGTACAGTAAACCCATATCAACGGATTGCGTTTGATTGATAAAATCTTCGGCATGCTCATTGTAATATGCAAGTGTTTGATTCATTTTAGGTAGCTTATCTGTCAATAACTAAGTGAATAGTCGCACACACAGAAACAATTTTGTATAATTTTAAAAAATAAGGAACATATATGAATAAAAAATTATCTATATGCTTAAAGAGCTTTCTATTGGTTTGCTCGGTAAGTTTGTTTGCGTGTAGTCAACCGCAAGCGCCCAGCGAGCAACTTAGCTCAGACAACGCGACAATTAGCGACATTGAATCAGGCACTGACTATCATTCTTTTAGCAATCCAGATGAAATTAAAGTCACCCATATCGACTTGGATTTGCAAGCTGATTTTAATCAAAAAAGTCTCATTGGCAGTGCAACACTGAGTTTTGATAGAGTTAATCCTCAAGCGACAACACTCATTTTAGATACGCGTGATTTAACAATTACTAGTGTTAATATTGATGGCAACCCAATCGCTTTTAAACTAATGGCGAAGGATGAAAACTTAGGTGCACCACTACATATTGATGTTGGCACACAAGCAACCAAAGTCAGTATTTTTTACCAAACTGCAGCGAGTGCATCCGGTGTTCAATGGTTGACTCCAGAGCAGACCGCTGGCAAGAAGCACCCATTCTTATTCACTCAAGCTCAAGCTGTGCATGCGCGTAGCTTCATCCCGCTACAAGATTCTCCCAAAGTGCGTGTTACCTATAATGCTGTTATTCGTACTCCACCTGAATTACTTGCAGTGATGAGCGCCGCGAATGATCCTGACACACAGCGTGATGGCGAATATGAATTTACGATGGCACAACCTATCCCTTCGTACCTAATTGCGCTAGCAATCGGCGATTTGCAATTTAAAGCAATGGGAGAGCGCACAGGTGTATATGCTGAACCTTCAATGTTAGACGCAGCTGCTGCTGAGTTTGAAGATACGGAAAGCATGTTAAAAGTCACCGAAAAAACCTTCGGTTCGTATAGCTGGGAACGTTATGATTTGCTTATTTTACCGCCGTCATTTCCTTTTGGCGGTATGGAAAACCCACGTTTATCATTTATCACACCGACCGTTATTGCTGGCGACAAAAGCTTAGTTGCTTTAATTGCACATGAATTGGCGCATAGTTGGTCCGGTAATACGGTGACCAACGCCACATGGCGAGATTTGTGGTTGAACGAAGGTTTCACCACTTACCTCACCTACCGCATCATGGAAATGATATACGGCACCGACCGTTTTAACATGGAGGCAGTATTAGGCTACGAAGACTTGCAAGCTGATATTGCAAGCTTACCTGCCAATGATCAAATACTGGCTATCGATCTACGTGGTCGAAATCCTGACGATGTCTTTTCAAATATACCGTATGAAAAAGGCGCCTTATTCTTACGTGAAATCGAACATAAAATTGGTCGTGACAACTTTGATAAATTCTTGCTCGAATACTTTGCTGCATTTACATTTAAGAGTATTACCACCGACGAGTTTATTAATTATTTAGATCAAACCTTGTTAGTTACCTATGCCGACAAACTCGATCGCGATCGTATTCAAGAGTGGATTTTCTCACCCGGTATTCCAGCAGGAGCGCCCGTTCCTCAATCGGATGCATTTAGTAAAGTGGATAATGAAAGAAACGCTTGGCTTGAAGGAAAGAAAGCGGCAGCTAACATTGTGACAAGCTCATGGACTGTGCACGAGTGGTTATATTTTTTGAATAATATGCCTAACGTCTTGTCAGCCGAACAATTAGCTGAGCTGGATCTAGCCTTTGCCCTAACCGCTAGCAAGAACAACGAAATCGCCCATAGTTGGTTAATGATTGCGGTCTACAATGAATATAAGCCAGCTTACGATAGGCTATACAACTATCTTGTGAGTATTGGACGCAATAAGTTAGTTAAACCTTTATATCGTGAATTAGCTAAAACTCCAGAAGGAAAAGCGTTTGCGAAAAAGGCATTTGAGGAAGCAAAACCCGGTTATCACCCACTCACTATTAGTGCTAATGCGGGATTTGTTGACTAATATATTTATAGTTACCGGTTAACATACAGGGTTTCAACAAATATCCCTGAAGGCTACATAACCTTCAGGGGTATTGCCCCCAGAGTCCTTTTCCAAGACTAAAAACCTGTCGACACCCACAACCAAACTTTGTTTGCATCCACCTTACCATTCGCACCCGAATACTTAGCGTATTTTATCGCTGTCGTGTATTTTTTTGCTAAAGAAATGGAATACTGCAAATTAATTTCCGATCCCAAGTCATCTGCACCTGTCGATGTTTCATCTGCCGAAAAGTCATGATACGCCGCTAACCATTTGCCACCGGCAGCTTTTCCAGAAAGGGTGAATATCACATCAACTAATCCAACGGCAGGGGTGTTTAAGAATTGATCTGACCAGCCATTAAATTTATGCAGTGTTGCCAATGGAGTAGCAAAAGCATACTCACCATTATCAGAGCCTAATACTTCATAACCTAATTTTGCAGTCACTTTAGAAAAATTAACACCAACCTCAGCAAATAAATAGTTGGCATCATAGCTTGTCGAACCGGTCTCACTTGTTTGTGTCGCGTATTCAAACATATAATTATAGGATAAGTCGCCTTTAGTGCTTGGCTTGTTTGCCCCTTTAAAGCTAAATCCATAGGTATCTAAACTATTGGTTGTCGTGTTATCCACTTCCAATAAATAACTATACGCTGTGAGAGCACCTAAACTCGTTTTATAATTTACATTCAATAGATGATCTTTCGAATCTAAATCGGCTAATTCGGCAAAGATACGATTTCGTTGATTGAGGTAGCTGTAGTGGATCTTGAGTTTGTCATTGGCTTGGTAAATAACGGTCGCACCATCGAAGGTCTGTCGGTCTTGGCGCCAGCCGACATGTCCAACAAAACGCTGGCCATCGAGCGCAATCACTTGTCGTCCGACTTTTAAGGTTAAGTTTTCATTTTTATATTGGACAAAAGCTTGATCCAGTTCTGTTGTTTCCGGATCCGCAATAACCGAATATTCACCAAGATTATATCCAGTTGGACCAACGGTATAGTCTCCTTGACCCATCACTATTCTGCTATCTTCGAACTCGACGCCAACAGACCAGCCGCTTAAGTCAGCGGTTTGGTAGCCAATACGCGTCCTCAACGTCAACGCGCTGGCATCTTGGAGTGTATTATCTTGAGATACTGCTTCATAACGTAAATTGACATTCCCAGATGCTGTGCCTGTTGCAAGTGCTTCATATACAGTTTCCGCAGCAAAAGCCGAAGAAATACTGGATACCATTAGTGCCGCAGACATTAACGGCAATACGTGTTTATTTTGTTTCATAAGTCGTTCCCACAATTTTAAATCAAAAAAAAGCCCACGATGAAGAGACATTTCTGTCGTTTCATCGTGGGCTACATTGCCTAAATTATTTATGCATACAATGCATTCTTTGTTAATGCATCTTTGATGCCAAAAATAAATACATTGTTATTCATGCACTTAACATGACATTCACAATTAATTCCGGCTTCAATATGAATTAAACTTGTGCACGCTGCACTGAACAAGTGCTCCATATCTCCAATGAAGTGGGTTAAATGGTGAAATTATTTATTCACTTAAGCACAACGACTCTTTTAGGAGCCGTTCACTTTTACTTATAACGCAAAATAAATCTTTTATTTTGCGCTAACGGCATTTTTAATACACTAAGATACTAATTGACGACAGCATCTCTGATTAAACGTTACTCAGAAAAGATACTTTAATCCACCCTTAATCCTACTGTCATCAAACCCGCTTTTTTGTTGACGACTATACTCTAGACCCCATTGCCACTTATCGTTATTTATGATTTTCACACCCAGAATCAGTGAGCGAAGTGGTCCAGATTGCACGATGCTCGATTCAAACACACCGACATCTAGCGACGACTGATTTAATCGCATAGGGCTTCCCAAAGTGCGGTCAATCATTGATAACTGGTCTGCTTGAACGTAAACCAAAGCCTTGGTTGTCTCGCCTATATTAGATGTAACGCCGGCCTTAATACCAGTTCTTACAGCCCAATTATGAACACTATTGTGATGAATTATTAAACCCAGCGGCCCCAAACCTGACTCACTATATTCTGGAGTATCTTGGTAACTGTAATCAATATCTAGGAACGGTGAGATGAAATAATTAGATGATGTGAAATCATATTGAGCACGCAACTTAGAGCCCAAAATGGAGCTATCTGACTGACTTGTGTACTTATCTGAAAAATCTCCCGCTAGCGTATTATGGTTCAAGGCAGCAGTTCGTGTGTTTTCAAAATCACCGAATTGAAAGCCTACCGCACCTCCAATAAGCCAAGGTCCTGTTCGCTTGCTCAAAGACACAGAGCCATCAACAAAACGCCCAAGACTAGATAAGCTTCTCGTATTGACAGTATTATCGCTTTGTGAGAATGCGAAACCAATACCCCACCCATTATCACTAGCAAATTGTCCACCTATACTGTTTCGATGAGTGTTGACCTCATATGACGGTGTTACAGCATTGCCTTTTTGTTCACCTGATGCATAGCTAATGTTTGCCCATGCGCATTCGCTCGCTAGTGATGTTCCAAGTGTATCCGTACATTTTAAAGCATCAAATAATGTATCATGAAACGCAAGTGATGACTGCATAGCCTGAATGTTGTGTGACCAACCTGACACTTCATTCAGTGTATTACGGTAATCTTCGTGCTCTCCTATCTCGTGTTGATGCACATAACCGAACACGGTTGAAAGACTATCATCTTGAGCATCCCAACTGCGCTGAAGATACTCGGCCACATTAAGCTCATTGGCGGTCAGACCGAAATCCTCGGGAGTGAAATCTGCAATCGTTGACAGTACCAAATTACCGCCCCGGACATCTGCACTCCAGTCAAACAAATGTGTATCTGATACAGTCCCAGAATGCTCTAAGCTACCCGATGATATAATGTGGTACTCTTTACCATTTGTGAGGGTGCTTGCTTTAGGCTTAATTTCACCTTCAATGCGGGCTAAACCAGTCACCGTAATAAGCGCGTTATCGGCATCAAAATCAGTGGAGTCAATTCCCACATTAATTACGCCACCAGCATAATGTTTAAGCGAACCGTCAATCTTTAAAGGCGATGCAGACCCTAATAAACCAGCATTAATCACCCCATAATTGTGAAGTGACTCATTTGCCAATATGTAAGACAATCCATTTAATGTGCCATAGTTAGTTAGGTCGCCTGTGCCATTAAGCCCTAATAATATATTCCCAGTGATTGTTCCGTAGTTAATAATATTGGTATAACCATCCGGTGCATAAACCGCCCATTGGTTACCAAAATTTGACGATGTATCTGCAGCGCTAGTAGGTGCGGATAAGTAGTCGCCATTAGTAATCTTGGAATATTGATCGAGAGTAATCAGATTTCGGTTATCGGTAGTGCTGTTATCGCTACTCAACACTAATGCAGACCCGTGTGAAGACACAATTTCAGTGCTCTGATATTCGGTTCCGTTTAAGGCCACATTTATGATACCGCCTTTATCAGAGCCTTTTCCATCAACAACACTGTATCCAGACTCTGACAACAAAAGCCCACCGCCGCCACCAATTGACTGAGCAAACAGACCGATAGCTCCTTCACCTTGAACTATAATGGATGAATTAACGGTAACCGACACATCATCGCCCATACCTGAGCCTCCGTGGCGATCATACTCCAACAAACCTAATCCGTACGTAACAACTGCACCACCGCCTCCACCAATGGATTGTGCCAGTATACCTACAGAACTGTTACCTGTGGTCGTAATTACATCATTGATCGTTACTGAAACGCTTTTCGCATTACCTGATGAGTTACTCGACGATCCCATTTTTATCTGTTGAGTTTGGTTTACTGCGTTTGCCTGTGTTGCTGTTGTGGCACTAAAACCGCCACCGCCACCAATCGATTGAGCTACAACACCAAAACTGGCATCACCTTGAGTCGTTACGGTAGACGATTGAACCACAGAAACGTCTTCTGAATTGCCTTCACTTGAAGAGGTTGCACCTAGTTGACTGGAACTGATCGAAACACTTTCAGACGCAACTAGTGATAGTGATAAACCGCCACCACCGCCAATAGACTGCGCAACAATACCCTGCGCATTATCACCTGATGTTTTCACGCTGGCGTTACTATTAAGGATTAACCCACCATTTGTTGCTTTATCTGTAACGCTTTCGTCACCACCCAAAGTGAACGATACATCAGTATTGTCATCTTGAGATGCTAAGACAGCACTAGCACTGCCACCGCCACCACTAATTGACTGCGCAATAATACCTGCAGCATTATCACCCTCTGTTTGCAATTCGCCTGAAGATAACTCTACCTCTACCGACCCACCGTGACCGCCACTGCCACCACTTCCACCGAGTAAATGATTAACTGTAGAAGATAAATAACCCAAGGCATTGTTATGACTTGCCCCAGCATTACCACCACCGCCACCAATACTTTGTGCAACTATTGCAGCTGAACCTAAGCCCTTAGTAGTGAAATTTGAACTACCATTTACAGTCACTTTTTGAGCATTACCCCCGTCGCCACCCGAAGCACCAATGGCTAAACTGAAGTTTGATGTTTCGCCCGCCGCTGATGCCGTTGAGGCACTGCCGCCATTACCACCACCGCCACCTACAGACTGTGCTAGCAGAGCTTGAGCGTTATCGCCTATTGTTAAAATATCTAAAGAACTTGTTACCTCGACGGTACTGCCGTTACCACCGCCACCAGCGCTACCACCGAGTGATAAACCAACGCTGGTAGTATTTTTATTATCATCGTCGCTATTAAAGGCGGTTGAGCTCGACCCACCGTTTCCGCCACCACCGCCCACCGACTGTGCAAAAATTCCCTGTGCATTATGGCCGGATGTTATGATCTCTGAGTTTGGGTCTTGAACCATGGTTGTTAGGTTTATCGTATTGTAATCAGCAATGCTTGTTGACACCACTACAACTCCCCCATTAGCACCTACAGCGCCACTGCCGCCGATACTTAAGTCAACATTTGCATCGCCACCATTACCACTAGTGGCAGAAGACGAGCCACCATTACCACCACCGCCGCCGATTGACTGAACAAACAAGCCTTGGGCATTATCCCCTTGCGTAGCAACTCCACCCGCAGCATAAACCGAGACATCGCCACCTTCTGCACCTGTACCACCAGTACCACCCAGCGAAAAACTTACCGCTGCGTCGCCACCAGAGGCACTTGACTGGCTCGAACCGCCGTTGCCACCGCCACCACCAACTGACTGAGCAAACAATCCAAAAGATGAATCGCCCAATGTCGATATCTGACCAATTTGACTGGCGATGACAGAACCACCTTTATTGCCATCGCCAGCATCGGCACCCAACGCCATAGAAACAGATGCACTGCCACTCGACGTACTGCTGGTAGAACTTGATGATCCTCCATTACCGCCACCGCCGCCGACGCTCTGTGCAAAAATACCCGCTGCATGTGAGCCCCTCGTGGAAATATCAGTCGATACGTTAATATCGACTGATCCAGCCTTACCACCTTTGCCGCCAGCCAGTCCCATGGCAAAGCTTGCATTATATGCACCACCGTTAGATTCGGTCGTTGTTGAGCCAGAGTTACCACCACCGCCGCCAACCGATTGAGCAAAGATAGCAGCACTATTATCTCCACCCGTTTTAATAGAACCTTGTTTACTAGTTAATGTCACATCACCTGCATCACCACCCGCGCCACCACTGCCACCTAAACCCGCGGCAACAGCAACACCGCTGTCTGTTTCGGCAGATGTTTGTCCATCACCCGTACTGGCGCTATTTTCATCTGATTCCTCTTCATCTCCACCATCACTTGATGTAGCTGATGCAGTGACACTGCCACCATTACCACCGCCACCGCCTACACTCTGCGCAAACATACCGTAAGCCGATGCTCCTAGGGTGGTAATGGTACCATCAGCACTCAATGTATTAGTTACAACAACATCGCCACCATCACCTGCACCACCACCGCTGCCGCCAAGGCCGAATGCTACAGCGTTGCTTCCACCTTCACCGGTTGAAACACTAGAGTTACCTCCATTACCGCCACCACCACCAACACTTTGCGCAAAAATAGCTGTCGAGTGATTGCCGTAACTATACAGTGCTCCTCTATTGTTTACTGTAACGCTACCTGCATGACCACCTGTTCCACCATTGCCACCCATTGCCAACGAAACACTATTTTTACTTGCATCAGCATTGCTTGTTGATGAACCAGCGTTGCCGCCACCGCCACCTACAGATTGAGCAAAAATAGCAATAGAATTATCAGAAAGACCTCTAAATGCATTTTTCTGTGATTGATCTGTAGACTCTGCAAAACCGGTTGTGATTAAACCTTTATTGCTAACCTGAACATTGTTCGCAAACGCACCGTCACCACCAAAGCCGCCCACACTTAAGCCAACAGCCGTGCCTTTATCTGCCCCAGCCCCGCTACCTCCCTCATCGGCTTCTGTACCTTCACCTTTTTTAGCCACACCTGCCGAAGAAGAATTACTGGCTACATCAGTACTACCTTGTTCTGAGTTACCCGTACCGGCACTTGATGTACCATCATCTCCATCTTCATCCTCATCGGGCTCGGCAATTGATGCAGATACTTTACTAGATCCGCCATTACCGCCACCGCCACCAATTGACTGTGCGTAAATACCTGCAGAGTTCATGCCACCGGTTCTGATCTCACCATCATTTTGCACGTTAACGACTAATGTATCTTCTGTATATCCAGAGCTACCACCATCAGCTCCTTTGCCACCGATGCCCATGCTGACCGCGGCAATACCACTTTCACCTGCTGTATCTGAAGCGCTGCTAGCACCACCTGAGCCACCGCCACCACCGATTGATTGCGCGTAGATACCAATTGAATGGTGCCCAGTAGTCATTATTAACTCTGTGCTTGAAACACTTACCACATCTGATATGGCACCTTTAGAGCCTGAGCCGCCGACAGACAGCGCGGTAGAGTACTTACCACCTTCAGCGCTACTGCTGCTAGAACCACCCGTACCGCCACCACCACCAATGGACTGGGCGATAATACCGTGCGCGCCATCACCCTTAGTAGTGATGGCTGTTGCCGCTTTAACATTAACGGTACTAGCTACACCGCCTTCCCCCCCAGCCCCTCCAAGAGCAAAAGAGGCAGAGATACCCTCATCGTCACTACCACCAGCCTCTTCATCATCACTTACCGCGCCTGCAACAGCATTCTCAGCAATATAAGTAGCCGCGGCACCGGGCAAACCGGCTTGTTTCAGCCCAGAGCCAACAATGGCTGAGATACCTGCTTCTGCACTGCCAGGGCTTGAGCCCGCCTCAGATGATGCAGCGCCACCATTACCACCCCCGCCACCAATCGATTGTGCCGATATACCAAAGGCTTGGTGACCATAGGTGGTAATACTACCACCCGTTTCTACACGGACTGAGCCGGCTTCATCGCCTTCGCCACCGGTACCACCCATTGCCGCCGATACAGAGTATTTATTACTCGACGCACTCGATTGTGACCAGCCGCCATTACCTCCGTTACCCCCAATAGATTGCGCAAGAATTGCAACTGATTGCGCACCATAAGTTGTAATAGCACCCGTAGTTTGATCCTTATTGCTCAACACTGTTACGTTACCGGCAATTGAACCTCCATCACCACCGCCGCCACCTACGCTCATTGCTACTGAGGCTTTACCCGCAATCGAATTGGTCGTCGCGTTACCCCCGTTACCCCCACCACCACCAATCGATTGCGCTAAAATAGCAATAGATCCGCCAGATTTAGTCGATGCGCTACCTGTGCGGACATCACCCACCTGAGTAACTGAAACATTACCAGACTTGCCGCCATCACCACCATTGCCGCCAATTGAGACCGATGCGGCAACAGTTTGACTAGTTGGATTAGCGAGACTTAGGCTTTGCGCAGTGCCGCCATTACCCCCACTGCCACCGATTGATTGCGCAATGATACCCAAGGCATTCAAACCATTCGTTTTAATTTCTGAGCTTGCTATATTAACTTGAACTAAGTCCGCACTTGCGCCTTCACCTGCACTACCACCTACAGCCAATGATACAGGCTTACCCTCAGTACCTGTAGTAAATGCACCTGACACAGAAGAACCGCCATTGCCACCGCTACCACCGATAGACTGCGCTACAATAGCTGACGAACCGTTACCTTCGGTTTGTAATGTCGTTTTAGAATCAGTACTAAGAATAACTGAATTTGAGGAGCCACCTGAAGCGCCTTCGCCTCCGACAGCTGCACTTATAGCAACAGACTTCGACCCTGACACTGATGCACTAGAACCACCATTACCGCCGCCACCGCCAATAGATTGAGCTACCAGTGCCGATGATAAATCACCCTTTGTCGACACGATATAGTTTGAGGAATTTCCATCAGCCGCAGCCAAAGCAGCGGCATTCTGTGCTTCAATTTCAGCTTCTTGTTCTTCACAATAATCCTTCGATAAAAACGGCGAGCATGTAAATGACTGTGTGATATCGTAATATCCATTATTTATCAACGACAAGCTTACCGTACCCGCTGTACCACCATCTCCACCATCTCCACCAAGTGAACCCGACACAGAGATATTACTACTAAGGCTACCTGAAATCGCGTTCCCTCCATTACCTCCGTTACCTCCTATTGATTGCGCTACAATCGCACTAGCCAAATCACCAGAACTTGACACTGCAGCATAATTATCAACACTCACGCTTTTGGCATTAGCACCTGCACCACCGGCACCTCCGATACTAGCAGAAAAACTGCCATCTACACCCGCCGAGGCACTCGCGCTGACACCGCCATTACCACCAGAACCACCAATCGATTGAGCTAATACGCCCGAGGATAGATACCCTTTAGCACCAATTTCTCCACTATTAACAACACTCACTGAGCTTGCTTGACCACCTCCAGCTCCGCTGCCACCAACATCAACCGATACCGAACCCCCGCCTGAGAAACCGCCACCAGCTGCCATTCCTCCATTCCCGCCAACACCACCAATTGATTGAGCAATTAGTCCCGAAGAATGATCATTCGAAGTTTGAAGTACACCTTCATTGGTGACCGCAACCGAACTGCTGGTACCGCCCTCACCTCCATCACCACCTAGATTAACAGATACACTGCCTTCACTAGACACCGCCCCCCCAACACTAAAACCACCATTACCTCCGGCACCACCAATCGACTGTGCTATTAATGCAGAGGACGATGAGCCATACGTTGTAATATTAGATTGATTATTAATTGTTGCTTGACCAGAAGAACCGCCTGTGGCACCCGTTCCACCGATGGCGAGACTCGCTGCTCCAGCAGACACAGCGGCACTGGCCGCAAATCCACCATTACCGCCATTCCCACCAATTGACTGGGCAACTATGCCATCGGAACCGTCTTGTTGAGTAATAACTGTGTATCCTAATGTGGATATAGAAACACTCCCAGATGTGCCGCCTAAACCGCCATCGCCGGCGAGCGAAAAGCTCGCTGATTCTCCGGCAGAAATACCCGCAGAAGAACTGAACCCCCCATTACCGCCCGAGCCACCAATCGATTGAGCAAGCAGCCCGGCTGACAAGACACCGTTAGTAACAATTGCAAAATCTTCATTAGAATTCTTGGATGTACTCAATTTAACGTCGCCGGAAGTACCGCCACCACCACCCCCACCACCCACGGCAAGGCTAGCGGATGCTCCAGCACTAATACTGCCGGCGAGTGCGTTACCGCCATTACCGCCAGAACCACCAATTGACTGACCTACAACGCCTGTCGATTGGTCACCATCTGTATAAATTGAGCTTTGAACTTCAACAACGACTTTAGATGATTCGCCCCCTGTTGCACCACCACCTCCAACAGCGGCACTTAGTGAGTCACTTACCGATGCTGAGCCTGCAATTGATGACCCTCCATTTCCCCCTGAACCACCGACACTTTGTGCCACAAGCCCGGACGACAAATCACCTCTCGTAATAATTGTGCCACCTGAAGTAACGGTCACCTCATCTGCTCCCCCTCCAGTGCCACCGTCTCCGCCAAAGCTTAACGCAAAACTACCGGCCTCTGCTGATAATGCACCAGACATTGCAAGCCCACCATTACCACCGGCACCACCAAAGCTTTGTGCAATAAGGCCAGGAGACAAATTACCATAGGACGTGATATCACCCATATTATCAACTGTCACCGAACTTGACTTTCCTCCACTGCCACCTTCTCCACCAAAGGATAATGCAGCAGAGCCCTCTGCTGCAGCTGCACCGGCTGCAAAACCACCACTACCACCACCACCGGCAATAGACTGAGCCAAAATGGCAGGGTTACTACCCGGGGAATTATCAATCCCATTGAGACCTGCAGTAATCGCACCGGAGTTAGTCACGGAGACCTTGCCTGATTCAGCTCCCGAACCGCCAGAACCGCCAATGCCTAACGAACCAGCGGCACCTAACGACATCGAGCCGGCAGTAGCAAACCCACCATTTCCGCCGCCACCACCGATTGACTGTGCTATTAAGGCACCTGCACCACCGCCAGTACTCTCTAAAATACCGGTATTATTGACGGTTACATCAGCACCATTGCCTCCTGCACCGCCGGAACCGCCAATCGCTATACTGGCTGCGACACCTACAGAGGCACCTGCAGATAACGCATACCCTGCGTTACCCCCACCACCTCCGATGGATTGAGCAACAATAGCACTTGAACCTAAGCCTGTTGTTTTTACTTCACCCACGTTTGTAATTTGCACTTCTGATGATGAATTTCCTTCGCCACCCGAACCACCAATAGAGAAATCTAATGCAACAACCCCTCCTACTGAAGCGCTTACACTTGAGCCGCCGCTGCCACCGCCTCCGCCAATGGACTGTGCAATAAGACCAAATGATCGGTCCCCACTGGTGTTAATTGTACTCGCAGTTAAGAGATTTCCTGATGGATCCATTATGTGACTGTTATTTATCTCTACAACACCAGCATCCCCACCAGCACCTCCTGATCCTCCCATGCTCATAGTCAACGCAAGTCCACCTGACACAGCACCGGATACAGAATTTCCACCATTACCGCCACCACCCCCAATCGATGCCGCGATAATACCCGGTGAATCTGAACCGAAAGTTGTTATATCGACTCCATTGGGAGAAGCAAATACATCGCTACCTTGGCCACCGTTTCCACCCGAACCACCATAAGCTTCACTAATAGCGCCCTCCTCTGAAGCACTAAAAGCAACAGCAAACCCGCCATTACCGCCACCGCCACCGACTGATTGCGCGAGAATACCTGGCGAGCCAGCGCCTGATGTGCTAATAATCGCATCAGCGGATACGGCAGCATTAACTAAGGTATCGAAATCGCTACATATTGAAGTAATACTTTCTGTGCTTCCGCAATTAACACCTACTACACCACCTTGTGATCCACTTCCACCGTCGCCACCTTCTGCACCCGAGCCACCAAAGGCAGACCCAAAAGAGACAGACACTGCAACAGCACCACCACCCGAACCACCCCCACCGCCAACTGATTGTGCAAGCAAACCCGCTGAGTTAGGTTCTATTGTCCACAGCGTACCTGTGTTGATAACTGAGACATCACCACCTGCGCCGCCGTCACCACCACTACCACCGAATGCTAATGAAGGACCTGTACCAAAACTCGCTGACAAGCCCATGCCACCCAAGCCACCGCCGCCGCCAACCGATTGCGCCATAATACCAAAGGCACCGCCGTTGGAATCAAAAGTTGATGCCTGACTACTGGCTGCTGTGCACTCACCGTTAGTTTCGTCGTATGACGTACACGAACCACCGGTATAGATATGTCCTGAGTTACTCACATAAACATTTGCGCCACTGCCGCCACTACCGCCTGAACCTCCTACGCTCACTTCGCCGACCGCTAGACCACCAGTACCACCTCCTCCGCCAACACTTTGTGCGTAGATGCCTATCGAAGACGCACCGCTGACTTCTATGTAACCTGAATTCGTTACCGTGGTGACATCGCCAGGAGCCGCATCGCCACCCGATGCCCCGAGAGCCGTTAAGCCCGCTGTAGCACCTGCCGCACCTCCTCCACCGCCTACTGATTGTGCAAAAATACCGAAGCCACCCTGGAGTGCAGAGTTGAGGTTACCTTCGTTATTAACTGTTACCTTTCCGGCTGCAGAACCATAGCCGCCCTTGCCTCCCTTGCCATTATCAAGACCCGCCCATGACGAGTGACCACTGCCACCATCGCCCCCGTTACCCCCAATACTTTGCGCAAATATTGGTATTGCTAACGGCGTATTAATATATCCATAATTGGCAACCGATACGTCACCTCCCACTCCCCCTTGGCGACCTTTCCCACCGTTACCCCCACTTCCGCCGCTACCACCATCGCCACCCCAACCACCGGCGCTTTGCGCCCAAATGCCATAACTGCCTTCATAGACTGGAAAGTCATAGACTATTTGATTTTTTTTACCCGATGTATCGACATACGTAGCAGTTTCCTGGCTTTCACCAAAAGGCGAATCCTTAGAAAAACCAATGTCATAACCTAATTTTGGATATAAGTCATCATCAAACCCAACACTGTCAATATTGACATAATTTACAACATTTACAGACCCGCCATCTCCAGCTGAACCACCGTCACCACCATTACCATCCTTATGACCTTTCCCGCCATCGCCACCGTTACCGCCAACTGAGTAGGCAAAAATCCCGGTGCCCATATATTGTTTAATCGCCGAATCTCCAGATTGATAATCAAAGGTCACATCAATTAGTCCGCCAGCACCGCCATCACCACCGCCTTTTCCAGCTTTATTTTCAGCACCTGAACAATCCGGGCTTCCACCCTTCCCACCATCGCCACCAGAAGAAATTGCCACAAGGCCACTTGTAGGAAATGACGCTGCACTTTGCTGAACCTCAACAGGCAAAAGTGCTTGAAATGTTTTGTTGCCGATCATATCAGTAGCACTGTCTCCATTTTTACCATCGCCGGGGCTACTGCACTTGTCGCTACCTTTGTTGCCATCACTTCCGAAATTATAAAGATAGTTATTTGATGTTTCGGATGAAGTGCCATAACTGGCGATAGGCAACTCTGAATCTTGAGCAATAACAATTTGGCTAGTGAAGATGCTGAACAGAGCAACTATAAGTGTAAATTTAATAAAAGGTAGTCGACAGAGAGTCATTTTTATTTTATTCGCACTAGCGATAAAGATTTGAGGTAGTTGTATCTTCATTTGTAATGTGCTCTAACATGTATTAAAAAATACCTTATCCTATATTAATCTCGAAAAAGAGCATATATTTATTTTTAAACCTCCTTTCTCTAATATTTTGCGGTTAAATCCTGAATATTCCGACCTAGAACATACTTAATAGTAGCGGGCAGTAACATCTGGTAAACGCATTCGTTCTCTCATCTAACGTCCAACTACGGCATCATTCCACTGACTTATTTTAATTCTTTCAATAAGCGCTTATGTATTAAACGTGTACCAATAAAAACAATGACAACTACAATAGGCACTGCAACACCGCTCACTAACTCATGGTTATATTCAATGCCAAAAGAGGGTAATGACGTCAATATAGTTTCAAATAATTGTATGCCATAATAACTGATCGCTGCGACAGACAAGCCCTCAACCGTTTGCTGCAAACGCATTTGTATATGTGCACGGTGGTTCATTGATTTTAATAAGATTTGATTTTGCTCTTGCAGGACCATATCAACGCGTGTATGTAATAAATCACCAGCACGGGTAACTCTTCTAGAAATATCTTCTAAGTGATTCGACGCTGTCTGGCAAGTTTTAACTGCTGGTGTAATCCTGCGCATTAAGAATTCTTGCAAGGTCATGTATCCTAAAATTTCTTCTTCTTTTAATTCTTCCATACGTTGCAAAGCCACATCGTAATAGGCATTCGTAGCAGAGAAGCGATAAGTACTTTGACTGCGGTAATCTTCTACTTTTGCAGCTATGTTAGATACTTGTGTTAGTAATTCTCTATCGCTCTTAGTGCCTAATGCTATATAAGTAGTTACCTGTTGTAGCTGTAAATCTAGTTGATTAAGCTCACTATTAATTGCTTGTGCTAGCGGCAAGCCTAGTGTTGCCATCAAACGATAAGTATCAAGCTGCAACAATTGTTGCACTAAGCGCCCGCTCTGTGCTGCTGATAAATCTTGTTGATAGATAAGAAAACGACCAAAACCATCTTGATGTAATTTAAATGAACTCCACACCTTAGCCTGTGAATGTATAGGTGCACTAGCGATCAAAGACATATGGTCGAAATATTTCTCAACGTTATGTGTTTTCGCTTTATCAATATTTTCAGATTCGATAATCAAGTGCACCGCAGCAAGTACCTGGCCAGGCATTGTTTCTAGCCAATTACTGGGGACATAATCAATCGCATTTTTTATAAATGGTGCATCCGTCAATGGTGCTTGGCGAATAAAAGTATAAGTAGAATATTCTAAATGACGTTCCCAGCGAAGACTGAATAAACCGAAGTCTTGATAAAAACATGGTATTGACTTTGCGGGTGAGTTTACTTGAAACCTATCACATAGCGCTGAGATAAACTCATGCTCTTGTTGATTTAAGCTCCCTTGATGCTGAATCGCTATATGGGTTAGCTGGGCAGGAGTAGTTATTGATGGAAAAGGTCTATTGTGTAATTCGTTATACAGTCTATCACGTAATGGATGAGTCGCTATTTTACTCAACGAAGATGATGCTAATAACCCATGTTCATGTAACTCATTAGATATATCCCCCTCATGGAGGATAATTTAATCACTTACGACCTATTTTTCAATGTGTCTATTTATAATAGGCTCTACCTATGGCCCGTGCAATGCGCAGATTTTGTTAGATAAAAAGGTTGTGACACAGTCGACAGTAATATTGTGGCCATTAGTGTTATTGAGCTTTGCTTTTGCTAACGGTAAACATTGTTGTATGAACAGCTGATCGTCCTTCAATGCGCATAGAATTTTGGTCATTACGGCCAACCTTTGCATTGGCGCAACATCAAAGGCACTGTAAAACGCAAGATGTCGACTATAATCTAAATATTGACACACAATGGCATAACAATGCCCTTGGATTCGAGCGGCTAGAAAGCTTGGATAAGCGCTAATGATAAAGCTGGTTATTATTGCTAGGTTTTCTTCTAAAGGTTTAACATAAACCAACATAAGACAATGTTGCACATCGAATACTTTTGCTATTTTGTTCTGGTTTTCAGTTAATTGTTGCAGTGCTTTATTCGATAAAGTGCTAAATACCGCTGGTAATGGTTGACATTTATACTGACTGTTTTGATCACTATTTTCAATGAAGTGATGCTGCAATTGTGTTAATAATCGGTTTTTAACTGGCAATAGTGCATTTGGCTTATCAGTTTTTACTGGATTAATGATTGGCTGCTTCTTTAACCGAAATTGTGTTGCGACTCCTAATGACAATACTACATTTTGTGCTGAGGTATGACAGGCATCCGAGGCCTGTCCTGTATTCAGTGTTTTATGGTATTTCACCAAATGCATTATCTCAGATGAGAACTTATATTGTGTTTTGTCTTGCTCCTCAATACTTGATTCTTCAGCGTTACTTATCAGATATTCTTGTAAAGCTTTGAACAGGGTTTCTTCTAAGCAATCAATAGGAGCTATAACATCTAAAGCAAACTGTTGTTGTTTATTTGGATTATATTGTGGTGGCATTAATTGAGCATGGTAACTTTCAATTAGCGTCCTTAAACTTGTATAATGCTTTGAGAAATAGTCAAAAAATTCAAGAGCGATCCACCAACGAAATACCTGTTTATTCGCTTCATAATCATGAGTTTGGGTCAATACTTTACGCCGATATCGTTTATCGCTCTTGCCGTTACAATCAATACAATCCAATAACTGAGCCACTACTGCAGGCTCAATATTTCCGGTAATCAAGAGCATTTTCTTTGCTTGATAGTGTTGTGCATGGTAGCGAGTGACATCGTCTATATTTAACTGGGAAATTAACTCAATATCACCTCCGTATTGGTAACATCGATGTGCAGAGGTATCGCTGATGTCGATAACCCGCTGTTGCTCACCTTGTTGGTAGCTTAATTCACGATTTATAACCCCATAGTATTGATCAAAATAAATTTCGTAATCTATGTCTTGCTTTACAAAAAGCGGCGCAAGCAAACCATTAAGTAAATAGTTTAGGCCCAATAAACAGGTAGGTAGATTTGGACTGTAGCAGTGATAGTAAGTAATATCCGCATGAGTAGATGCATTAATTGCTAAATCAGTGAGTGCACTAAGCTGAAACAAAGACTCTTCACGATTAAATGCCTCGCTTCGTCTGAATACCAAATGTTCAACGGCGTGACTAACACCACTATCGTCTACTGCCGGTGTATTAACCGCAATGAGTGCACTAAATCCTTGGTCAAGATGAATATTATGATGTTCGAGACCGCAAGCATGACGGTAAGAGCTCATAACTTTACGCGAACAATATTGTCTTCGGTAAAATTACGCTGATTGATACGTTCTAAAATTGGTTCTTGGGGTGTTTTCGCTCGTTCAATCGCTGCTTGTATTAAATGGTGGTCAGCAGATTTACTACACACAGGATCTGTTTTATACATGTCGCCAGTCATCATAAAAGCTTGGCAGCGACAACCCCCAAAATCTTTTTCTTTCTCATCACAACTTATACAAGGCTGTGGCATCCAGCTATCGCCACGAAAATGATTAAAAGAAAAATCTTTTTGCCAAATATCACTTATCGACTTGTCCCTTACATTTGGAAATTTGAGTGGCAACATTTTTGCACTATGACATGGTAGTGCGCTGCCATCGGGGGCAATGGTTAAAAACGTACTACCCCAACCATTCATACATGCTTTTGGGCGGTCTTCATAATAATCTGGCGTTACAAAAATAAACTGCGGTCCGCTACCATTTTGTTTATCTCTAAATTCATTAACGGTTTTTTCAGCAGTTATAAGTTGTTGCTGTGAAGGTAATAAATGATCTCTATTGGTAAACGCCCAGCCATAATATTGCGCTGTCGCCAGTTCTACGTAATCAGCTTTTAATAGACAGCTTAAGCGCATAATATCTTCAACTTGACTGATATTTTGTTTTGAAATAACAAAATTGAGCACCATCGGATAGCCCTGCGCTTTAACCGATTGTGCCATTTTGAATTTTTGCTCAAAGGCATTGCCCCGCCCAGCGATAATATCATTCATCTCGGGATCGGCGCCTTGAAAGCTAATTTGGATATGGTCTAGGCCTGCGACTTTTAATCTTGCAATTCGCTTTTCAGTTAGGCCTATGCCTGATGTTATTAGGTTGGTGTAAAACCCCAATTCTCTTGAATGTTTTACCATTTGCTCTAAATCTTTACGCAACAACGGTTCACCACCTGAAAATCCTAGTTGTACGGCTCCCATGGCGCGGGCTTGTGTAAATACATTAAGCCATTGCTGAGTGTTTAGTTCATCTTTTGTATCACCAAGCTCTTTAGGATTAGAGCAATATGGACAATGTAATGGGCAATCGTAAGTAAGCTCAGCTAATAACCAAAGAGGGGGGCCAACGCTAGTTTCGATGTCATTTTTCATAATAAAGCCATTTTTTTTGTTGAGCTGTAATTAAAAACTCATGCACGTCGTCAGTTAAATCATTTGCTTCAGGAAATTTTTGCTGCAATAACGCAACGATGTCAGCAACGTTATTTGCACCGTCTACTAATTTCAATATTTCTGCAGCTCCGCCGTTTAGCTTAACCATGCCCTCAGGAAACAACAATACGTGGCAATCTTGAGCCGGTTCCCACTGTAATCGGAACATTGCGTTTAATTTTGGCTGCATTGACGGTGTTATCATTTAAGAATTCTCTTGTGGTAAACAGGGTTAGAGATTAAGCCTTGGTAAGGTGGTCTATGTTGTTGATATGCTAATGTTATCGCATCGAGCATGCTCCACAGAATATCCAACTTAAATTGTAAAATATTTAACGCATGGTCTTGCTCTTTGCGGGTAGTGAAATGATCAAGTGTTACCTGCAGCCCATGATTAACGTCACGGCGAGCTTGCGATAAGCGCATTTGAAAATACTGTAAACCTGAAGTTTCTATCCAAGGGTAGTTCTCAGGCCAGCTTTTTAGTCGGCTTTGATGAATCTCAGGGGCAAACATTTCGGTAAGCGAGGAACATGCGGCTTCTTGCCAACTTGCGCGGCGTGCAAAATTCACATATGCGTCGACGGCAAAACGTACACCAGGTAAAACAAATTTTTCATCGAGTAGATCTTGTCTTGTTAAGCCTACAGCCTCACCTAATTGTATCCATGCTTCAATGCCGCCTAAAGTATCGTCGTCAGGGCTACCATCGTGATCTAATATACGTTGGATCCATAAACGGCGGCTTTCTATATCGTAGCAATTTGCTAAAATGGCTGCATCTTTAATCGGTATGTTCACCTGATAATAGAAACGATTTGCAACCCAACCTTGAATTTGTTCTCGGGTACATTCACCTTTATGCATCGCAATATGGAAGGGGTGATAAATATGATAAAGCTGCCCTTTCGCACGCAGCATTTCTTCAAATTGCGCTTTGGTCAACGGTTGATTCATAAGTAAAGTGCCTCTGCGTAATAAGTATTATTCTAATTTTTTATTAAAGCTGTATTTCCATTCCATCGACAGCTATTTCAATACCATTGTCTAAAACAAACTGATGTTGCTCTGATTCTTCATTTAGAATTGGATTGGTATTGTTGATATGAATTAATATTTTGCGTTCGATATTAAATTTATTAAGTAAAGCTACCGTACCAAAGTCGCCATTTACCGGCATATGACCCATTTGAGAGCCTAACTTACTACCAAGACCTTGTGCTATCATTTCATCGTCAAGCCACAAAGTCCCGTCAATTAATACACAGCTTGCATGTGTCAATATTTTTTCGACTTCGGGTGTACTCTCTACAATTCCCGGCAAATAAAACAGGTATTTACCAGTTGTTTTATCAATAATCTTAAGTCCTATGTTGTTACCGGCTACAACTTTATCGCGATATTTAGAATAGGGAGGGGCGTTTGACTCGATAGCTACAGGGATGAATTCGATACCATCAACACCTTTTACATTGAAGATGTCGCTTTGCTGATGGCCAATAGGTTTAAATGTTAGTCCACCGTGCCAATGTTTAAGCATGCCAAAGAGGGGAAATGCTGAGCTTAAGTCATCAAAAACAACATCAGTGCAATAAACATCGATTGGCAAACCTTCACGTAAAGTAATTAAACCGGTGGTATGGTCAATTTGACTGTCGGTTAAAATGGCACCACGAATATTTGTACCTCGAGCGCCGTGCTCAGGCCATAATTGTGGTGATTGATTAATTTGTTGCCGTATATCGGGAGAAGCATTAATTAAGGCCCAATTTTTACCATCATTGCTAACTGCTATAGATGACTGCGTTCTTGATGTAGCTTTTATAGTGCCTGAACGTAAACCTTTGCAGTTAGAACAATGACAATTCCATTGCGGAAACCCACCACCAGCTGCAGAACCAAGAATTAAAATTTGCATATATACATGTCAACTTATAGTAAAACCCTCGATATAAAAGACATCGAGGGTAAAACTTATTACTTAAAACAAATTATCGGTTGCTAATGTAAAGCGTTACTTCAAAACCTAAACGCATTTCTTCAAACTTTGGTTTAGTCCATAAAGACATAATTATTCCTCACTTTTCTATTATTAGGAACATTTACCTTACCGCAGTATTTAACTACAAAACATCATACTTTAGAACGAACATCATTAACCAAAAGGGGGGATTGCAATGATCCCATTATTGATTAAAAGCGATTGTAGCCGCAATTAACGCATCAATCATTAATGGCTCATCAGCGAGATGCCCAGACTTTTCAAGTACCCTTAAGGAAGCATGTGGGCAATGGTGTGAAAGTTGCCAAGCTTGTTCAACTGGACAGACAAAATCATGGCGTCCATGTATAATGTGCATTCTTGTATCTTGCAGCTTATTGGCGAATTTAATAATTACATCTTCATCGATAAAGCAGTTATTTATTGAAAAATGTAGCTGAATCAATGTTGCGTTCTTATTAAACGTATCGCCGATTTTTTTAGGAACAGGAGGCGTAATATTTAGTATTTTACATTCCCACTGTTGTAACTGATTATAAGTGTTTCGACTGACTTGTTCATCAGTGTCAATTAAGTTGTTGTAAATGCTTTGAAGAGGTTTTTGCTGTTGATCATAAGAAAGGGTATTCATTAGATTTTGCCATGCTTCTGGATATATTTGCGCAGCGCCCTGGCTACTGTAGGCCCAGTTAATGTCTTGTGGACGTGCCAAAAAAACACCCCGTAAAATCATGCCTAAAACATGGTGAGGGTATTGTTGTGTATAAAGCAACCCCAAAGTCGCACCCCATGAGCCGCCAAACACTAACCATTTACTGATACCAATATGAGCGCGGATAATATCAATATCTTTAACCAATGCAGCAGTATTATTTTGGGCTAATTCGCCTTGAGGAGTCGAACGTCCGCAGCCGCGCTGGTCGAATAAAATAACATGGTATATAGCAGGGTCAAAGTAGCGACGATGTTTTTCTTTACATCCCGAACCTGGTCCTCCATGTAAAAAAACCACAGGAATTCCATTTTGGTTGCCGCACTGCTCAACATAGATATGGTGAAGGGAGCTCACCTTTATATACTGTTGTCTGAAAGGTTCAATTTTTGGATATAGTGAGTGCAAATGTTTACCTATTGACAGGTTTGTGGATGACGCAAACTGAGGGAAATATCATTACGAAATGCTAATATTATCTATACTATTGATATGTACTATACCTACCAATAATTGTTCTGGTCAAGTTCAACCGGACACCCCCCTAAAGGAATTTTCATATTAAAAATATTTTCAGCGGAGTCACTAATCGACAACGAATTAAACTTTTTTCAGTAACCCCAACATATCCCTCTTATAACGTCTCATATATCTTTTAAAATCTTCCAAAATCAAATAATTGATTGGCACAATAAACAGGGTAATGAGCGTCGCAAACAAAATACCAAAGCCCAGACTTACTGCCATCGGGATCAAGAACTGTGCTTGTGTTGATGTTTCAAACAACAGCGGCACCAAGCCTGCAAACGTCGTTAAAGAGGTAAGTAGCACCGGTCTGAAACGGCGGCCACCGGCAGTATATACGGCCTCTTTTAGACTAACGCCTTCGTTGCGTTTTTGATTAATATAATCAACCAAGACTAATGAGTCATTCACGACCACGCCCGAAAGCGCAAGCATCCCCATAAAGCTCAATAACGTCAGATCCATGCCCATGATCCAGTGACCTATCACCGCGCCGACCAGTCCAAATGGGATCACCGACATGACAATGATAGGCTGAGAATAAGACTTAAATGGTATCGCTAACAAGATATAAATTAATATCGTTAGCCCAATCGCCCCGACGGTTAAGCTATTAGTGGATTCGGCTTGATCTCTAGCTTCTCCAGCCATTTCAAACGTTGTTCCCGGGTACGCATTGATTTGTTCGCTTAACCACGCATTCACTTCACCTAGAACCAGTGATAGATCGCCGGCTTCTTTATCAAAATCCGCATTGACGGAAATAGTCCGCTGACGGTCAACCCGTAAAATACTATCCGGACTTAGACCCGGAAATACATTGGCGACTTGCCACAATGGCACTTCTTGATTTGGTCCAATTCGGATCATCATTTGTTCTAACGTTTCAATCGACTGCCTCGCCTCTAAAGGATAACGCACCATCACTCGTACTTCTTCACGACCGCGCTGCACGCGTTGTACTTCAAAACCAAATACCGCTTGACGAACTTGTCGAGCGACTTGATTTAAACTCAAACCGAGCAAACGTGCCTCAGGTTTTAATTCGAGTTGCAGCTCTTCTTTACCATCTGACAACGAATCTTCAATATCTGATACTGCAGGGTATTGTTCAAGTTGCTTTTTCAGGCCTTCGCCCAATGTATTCAGTGCCTCAGTATTGCGGCCTTTCAATTCAATACTAATCGGCGAACCGCCCCATCCACCAATTTCTGCGCGGTAATTCAGCTGCTCAGCCCCTGCCACCTGACCGACTTTTTTACGCCATTGATTAACCACTTCACGCGTAGTGACGTCGACGGTGCGACTTTCCGGTGGGATCATGTCCATTTGCACTCTGCCAGTCGTGGAGTTTCTACCACCACTAATCGAGTACACATTTCGAATGACCGATTCGCCCGTTTCCGCGTCACGATATTCTTCTTGTAAATCTTTGGCATGCATTGTCATTGCCGAAATAATGCGGTCGGTGCTTTCAAAAGCAGTACCGGCAGGCATGACTAATGTGGCTGTCGCGACTTCGCTTTGCACTCTCGGGAAAAATACAAACTTGGTGTGACCCGCTGCAATCGTTCCTATAATTAAAATCAAACTTGCAAACATCGCGGTCCAAGCAGCATAACGCCATCGCATTGCCTGCGCTAAAATGGGCTGATAGACCTTTTCAATCATTGCTTCTAAAGAATTGGCTATTTTTTGCTGAAGTTTAGATAAACGCGACGTATTTTTTTCGGTTCTCATTTTTACGTGCTTTAAATGCGCCGGCAAAATGAATTTAGATTCGATAAGTGAGAATAATAAAACCGGTATAACAACCAAAGGGATTGCTGCATACCAACTACCGCGTCCGGTTTGAAAAGCCAGAGGTAAAAACGCCGCGGCGGTGGTCAATATACCAAAAGTAACGGGTACTGCGACTTCTTGCGTACCTTTAATAGCTGCATTAAGCGGATCTTCACCTTTTTGTAGATGAGAATAAACATTTTCACCAGTAACAATCGCATCGTCTACGACTATGCCCAGCACTAATATAAACGCAAAGAGACTCATTAAGTTTAAACTGACATCAAACAAAGGCATAAACAAAAATGCCCCCATAAAACTCATCGGTATACCCAAGCAAACCCAGAACGCAACCGACGGGCGAAGAAACAGCGCGAGCATAATAATCACGAGTAACAAGCCTTGCCATGCACTTTTGGTTAGGGTTTCAAGACGTGCTTTTATCGGCTCACTGCGGTCACGCCAAAAATCGATGGTCAAGCCATCAGGCATATCCAATTGTTTTTTGTCGATGTAATTACGAACCGCCGTCGTCACGTCGATAATGCTTTCATCGCCAGAACGATAGACTTCAATTTCTATCGCTGGCACACCATTAAAACGAGTCCGCAGAGGGGTTTCTTCAAACTCGTCACGGATCGTCGCAATATCACCAAGCGTGATCATCGTGCCATCTTGTGTGGTAATGACCGGTATCGTTTCAAAATCACTCGCACGATACGCTTGGCCGCGGCTGCGAATAAAAATATCACCGCCTTTGGTTTTTAAGTTACCGGCAGACACATCAGTAGAGTTTTGGCGTAATATACCAGCAACTTGCTCTAAACTAATATCGTATTGGCGGAGCGCCCACTCTGCAATTTCAATTGAAATCTCAAAAGGTAAAACATTATCAACTTCAACTTGGGTAATTTCTGGCAAACCGGCTAGTTCGTCGCGTACATTCTCGGCAACACGACGCAAGGTCATATTATCGTAATCACCGAATAAGACGACGCCAATCGCATCTCGCCGCCATTGCGGTACTTGCACCAATAGGCTTTCAGCCTCCACGGGGAAATTATTCACACCATCGACACGGATTTTGACTTCGTCTAACACTTCTCTAACGTCATAACCTTCTTCGACTTGTACTGTTACAGAGGCACTCCCCTCACGACTTTGCGATGTGATTTGACGGATACCTTCTATCGCTTGAATCGCTTCTTCAATTTTTATCGTAATGCCTTCTTCCGTCTCTTGTGGCGAAGCACCTGGTAAAACCATAGACACTCTGACATTACGTTGTTCAACCTCAGGAAATAAATCGATAGGAATTTGAGTAGTCGCAACATAAATCCCTGAAATAATAATCACAAAGAATAGAATATTTGCGGCAACGTCGTTTTTTGCAAACCAAGCAATCATCGTCAGATCCTCTTAATTTAACGCGTTATTATTGTTTTCTTCGACAAACACCAATGGGGTAACTCGTGTGCCATCAGGCAAGTTAGCCGTTGGTGTTAAAATCAATTTATCTGAGGCCTTGAGTGTAATGTGCATCGGTTTTTTCTGGAATTGATTGTCGTTATAGTCATTGTTCTCTGTTGTATCATTTGATGCGACAACCACTGAGTTAGCATCTGTCCACAGTGGCATAATTTGGCGTTTTCTTAACATCCCCTCATCAACGACACTGATTCGATTGTCTTGTGAGACTGCGCGTCTTGGGATCACGAACACATCCTCTAATGAACGGCCTTCTACTTTCGCCCGTAAAAATTGGCCGACTCTGATCGCCGGGCGACGGTCAGTATTGATGAAAGGATTTTCAATTTGCGCCACTAAATAAAGCATTCGCGTGGCTGGATCAAATACCCCCTCGCTGCGCACAATACTGGCTTTCCATTCATATGTGGTATTACCTAATTCACCGACTAAACTCACTCTTGGTAAGTTCATGTCGTCAAGATCAGTATCTTTGATATCTAAATAAGCTAAATCACTGATTTTGACTGGTAGTCTAACTTCAACAGCATCAGTACTATAGATCTCAGCGATGGCTTGTGAAGGACTGATCACTTGCCCTACATCGACCATTTGCTGCAACACTTTACCATCAAACGGCGCTTTGATTTGGGTTCTTTCGAGGTCAAGCTGAGCTCTGGATAATCGGGCTTTTGCAGCGGTTAAGGCAGCCTTAGCAGCAGCAACTTGAGGTTTTCTTAACGCAAGTAAACGCGCCGCTTCTGTCGCTGGACGCTCATTCCACTGCTGCTCTGCAATTTCAGATTCTGCTACTTCTTGTAAGTAACGAAACTCCGCCTCAGCAGTAGCAGAGGCTGCAATATCTACTTCGACTTTTATATCTCGGTCATCTAACTGAACTAATACTTCACCTTGTTTAAAAGAACGACCCGCGCGGATATTTGGTGAAACATGTAAAACACGGGCACTGACATCTGACACTAAACGAGTTTGAGTTAGAGGCTGCGCAGTACCGTAAGAATCTATCCAAACTTGAAAGTCGCTTTGCACTAAATCGGCTATATCAACGGCAACTGATGGCGCTTTGCGCTCACCACCCCAACGCTGTGCTTGAGGTTTACTACCAAATAAACTCATCATGATTAACGCAGTAACAGCAAGAATAATTAATGTTACCATTACGTGTGCAATCCAGTTTGCGCGCTTGTTATAACTCTCAGGATTGGTCGATGCGTCACTCATAGGAGGCTCCATAATGGGGGAAGATGATTTAGTTAATATTTAATTAAGATTTAATTGCTAAAGTTATACACTATTTTTGTTAAATTAGAACAACTTATCAATCATTTATTTTCGTAGGATTTTACTTGAGAGTCGCTAGAAACTGACAATTCTTTGGTGATATCATAATCAAAAAAAGAACGAGATCTTGTTTTGTGCGCAAAGCGTATGAAATGTTAAGACTTATACCTCCAAACACATTATAGTATACCCCTATAAACGCGTAATAATCGTAGAAGAATAAATGGAGCAAGGCGCAACGATGAGCTTATTTTGGATCACCGCATTCTTATTGATTGGAGCAGTAGTTCCCGTACTCACAGAACGATTTGGGCGTAGAATCAATACTCTCGCCACCATGTTGGCTCCCGCCATTGCGCTAGGCTACATCATCAGTTTACTTCCCGCAGTGCTTGCAGGTGAAGTCATTGTCGAATATCTAGAGTGGATCCCCTCGGCAGGCCTCACATTATCTATGCACCTTGATGGTTTAGCATTAATGTTTTCTCTACTGATTTTGGGTATCGGATTACTCATCATTCTATACGCTCGATATTACTTATCAGAAAAAGAAGCAATTGGTAGATTCTTTTCTTACCTAATCTTATTTATGACAGCTATGCTATCCATCGTACTAGCAAACAACGTACTTCAGCTTTGGATGGCGTGGGAAGTCACTAGTATTAGTTCATTTTTATTAATCAGTTTCTGGTCGACCAAATCTGAATCACGCAAAGGCGCACGTATGGCGCTTACCGTCACGGGTGCTGGTGGCTTGGCTCTACTTGCAGGCTTATTGATCATAGCTAACATTGTTGGCAGCTATGAGCTCAGCACCATATTAGCCAGTGGTGAGGTAATCCGCGATCATGCACTTTACTCTGTTGCATTAATATTAATATTACTCGGTGCGTTTACCAAATCTGCGCAATTCCCATTTCATTTTTGGTTACCTCATGCCATGGCCGCGCCCACGCCAGTTAGCGCTTACTTACACTCAGCCACTATGGTTAAAGCCGGTATCTTCTTACTAGCACGTTTTTATCCAGTTTTATCTGGCACCGAAATGTGGTTTTTAATTGTCAGTATGACAGGCCTCATCACCTTATTAATTGGCGCATATGTCGCACTTTTTAAACATGATTTAAAAGGCTTGTTGGCATATTCAACAATCAGCCATCTGGGTTTGATTGTGTTGCTGCTAGGACTGGATACACCGTTGGCCGCAGTAGCTGCACTATTTCATATTATGAATCATGCCGTATTTAAGGCCTCTTTGTTTATGGCCGCAGGAATTATTGATCACGAGTCCGGCACTCGAGACATGCGCAAGCTCGGTGGTCTGTGGCGTTTTATGCCTTACACCGCAACACTCGCCATGGTAGCAGCAGCATCGATGGCAGGCGTCCCCTTGTTTAACGGCTTCTTGTCCAAAGAAATGTTTCTTGCCGAAACGCTACACTCATCGGCGTTAGGCTTTTTGTCATGGATGATTCCTGTATTAGCCACACTCGCGGGCGTATTTGCAGTCGCTTATTCTATGCGCTTTATTCACGATGTGTTCTTTAATGGAGAACCCAAAGATTTACCTAAAACACCTCATGAGCCACCGCGCTATATGAAGATCCCTATCGAAATATTAGTGACATTATGTTTGTTAGTGGGCATCTTCCCTGAATTTATTATCGGCGGTTTACTCAAAGCGGCAGCATCCAGCGTCCTCATGACCACAGTACCTTATTACAGCCTAGCTATTTGGCATGGGTTTAATATGCCCTTGTTAATGAGCGCTATCGCGATTGGTGGGGGCTTGATTGTGTATGCCTATCGCAGTCATTTGTACCGTTTTCAGGCGCAATTTCAAGAAACGGACGAAAAATTAATTTTTGAAGGCGCCGTGCAACGACTCGTTAGCTTGGCGACAAAAGCACATGAAACAATTAATAACGGTTCATTGCAGCGCTATATTGCCGCATTGTTGATGTTTGCCATTGCTGTAACAGCCATTCCGTTGATTAACCTTGATACAGCTAAAACCCACTATCCTGATCAAGCATTGAGTGGCATAGAAATAACTGCAGCGATTATTCTGTGCTTAAGTGCAATCGCCACTGTCATATTCCATCGCAAACGAATGGTTTCACTGATTATGATATCGGTTGTAGGGCTTATCGTATCTATCGCATTTGCGCGCTTTTCAGCTCCGGATCTTGCCCTTACTCAACTTGCAGTTGAAGTCGTCACCGTCATATTATTGATGCTCGCTTTGTATTTTTTACCACAAAAAACTCCGGCAGAATCAGCTCCCTCTAGAGTTGCAAGAGATGTCGGTATTGCTGCTGCAATAGGTGGTTTGGTTGCAACAATCAACTATGCATTTATCACGCAGCCTTTAACGACGATTTCTGAATTTTTCTTAGCTAATAGTAAGACCGGCGGTGGCGGAACTAACGCCGTAAACGTTATATTGGTTGATTTTAGAGGCATCGATACTCTTGGTGAAATTCTAGTATTAGGTATTGCTGCGCTCGGTATTTTTAACTTACTTGCGCGCGTTCGTTTAGCGATGCCATCGGCTAACGAGCAGGGTTTACCTTGGACTGAAGATCGCCATCCGCCTATATTGGCTATGATTTCTCAAAGTTTACTGCCACTGGCATTACTCGTGTCTTTTTATATCTTTCTGCGTGGTCATAACATGCCTGGTGGGGGCTTTATTGCAGGCTTAATCACCTCAGTCGCGCTTATACAACAATATATAGCACATGGAGTTGATTGGGTTAAACCGCGCATAAAAGTAGACTATCAAACGCTAATAGCGCTGGGTATCTTAATTGCTACTTTAACTGGTATCGGTAGCTGGTATTTCGATCGCCCATTTATGACGACTTGGTTTGACTATTTTGATATCCCATTTATTGGCGAAATTGAATTAGCTAGTGCACTGATTTTTGATTTGGGAGTTTATTTTACGGTGATTGGTGCTTCATTATTAATTTTGGCGAGCTTGGGTAAATTAACCTCATCGCATCGCCCAACAGCGGAGGAATAATGGAAACATTATACGTAATTTGTGTTGGTGTCTTAACCTCCTGTGGTGTGTACCTCTGTCTCCGTGGCCGAACATTCTCAGTCGTGGTCGGTTTGACTATGCTCTCATACGCCGTCAATTTATTTTTATTTTCTAGTGGGCGATTAAATCTCAAAGATGCGGCTATTTTGGGTATGTCTGATTCCTATGCTGACCCACTGCCGCAAGCGTTAACCTTAACCGCAATAGTCATTGGCTTTGCGATGATTGCCTTTGTGGTGATTTTATCAATGCGCGCACGTGCTGATTTAGGAAATGATTTTGTTGATGGCAATGAGCCGCCAGATACCAGAAAATTAATCAAGCCAAATAGGGACAAAATATGACTGCTCATTTGGTGATCTTACCGATTATAATCCCTTTATTGGGTGGCTTATTAATGCTTTTACCACCCTTTGCTGGGCCAGAAAAATATCAATATCGACGTGTTGCTGCAGCTTGCTTGATACTTGCTCAATTAATTTGCTCGATTGTGCTGATGATATCCGTCATCACAACCGGCCCTACATTGTATGCCGTTGGCGATTGGCAGCCACCTTTTGGGATCATATTATACGCGGATCTACTTTCGGTAATGCTCGTTGTACTTGCTGGATTCTTGGGTCTTGGTGTAACGATTTATTCATTTTCTGGAATAGACCGAGATGGTAAATACTTCCATCCACTTATTCAGTTTCAATTATTAGGTATATATGGTGCATTTTTAACCAACGATTTATTTAATTTATTTGTCTTTTTCGAAGTGCTACTTATCGCGTCATACACGTTACTTATGCATGGCGAGGGCAAGCAAAAAACTGCGGCTAACATGCACTATGTGATTTTGAATTTGATTGGCTCTAGTTTGTTTTTATTTGCACTCGGCACATTATATGGCATCACCGGCACTCTCAACATTCCAGATATGGCTGTCAAAGTCGCGCAATTATCTCCGAGCAATCAACTCATTGCTCAGGCTGGCGGTTCGTTGTTATTGGTTGTCTTTGGATTAAAGTCCGCGATGCTTCCCTTGCATTTTTGGTTACCTCGTACCTATGCCGCTGCGAGTGCACCTGTTGCTGCACTTTTTGCGATTATGACCAAGGTCGGTGTCTATTGCATATTCCGTGTTTACACGGTGGTATTTGGCGAAGAGGCAGGTGCGTTAGCGAATATGATTCAGCCTTGGATTTGGCCTCTAGCCATTCTTACTCTTGTATTAGGTACGGTAGGAGCGCTAGCTAGTACTAACTTACGAATTCTTATCGGTAATCTTGTTCTTGTGTCAGTTGGTACACTTTTAATTGCGTTTGCACTGCGAACTCCAGAAGCAACAGCGGCAGGTCTGTTTTACCTAATTCACAGTACCCTGATAACTGGTGCATTGTTTTTAATCGCAGATATGCTAGGTCAACAACGTGGTAAGGCGCTTGATTATTTTGTTATTGCTCGCAAGATCAAGCAACAATCATTACTGGGAATATTGTTTGTAATCGCTGCAATGACGGTTGCTGGCCTACCACCATTTTCAGGCTTTTTGGGTAAGTTAGTGATTTTACAATCTGCGACCAATACTGACGAAAGGCTATGGGTGTGGTCAATTATTTTACTTTCTAGTTTAGCGACTATTATTGCCTTATCTAGAGCAGGTACGACACTTTTTTGGCGTTATACCAAAAGTAACCAAGCATCCCAAGCACACGATATATCCAATTGGAAGATTGGTGGTGCCGTCGTTTTACTCGGCGCATCTCCTGTGCTGTCGTTATTTGGTGCTAGTATCGTTGAATACACGAATAATGCAGCAGCCCAATTACATGATGTACCTCAATTAATTGAGCTCATGAATCTAAAAGGAGATGCACAATGAGTCTCTTCGCTAATAATTTTTCTCGCATAATGCCGATGCCGTTACATAGCTTCTTTCTATTGATTGTGTGGCTCATGCTTAACACTACCCTAAGTTTGGGACACATTCTATTAGGTAGTGTGCTTGCTATCGTCATTCCATTATTATGCGCCCCTTTAAGGGTGCCACAGCCGAAAGTTAAAAGACCATTGAAAGCCATCAGTTATGCATTGATTGTTCTTAAAGACATCGTCGTTGCAAATATTGAAGTCGCTCTTTTGGTTATTGGGCCAATGAACAAAATTAAACCGGGCTTTGTTGCAGTGCCAATTGATTTAACAGGCACCTTACCTGTTACGGTTCTTGCTAGTACCGTCACCATGACCCCAGGGACAGTTAGCGCTGATATATCTAAAGATGAAAAATGGCTCTATGTACATGTGTTAAATATGCCGAATGATGAGCAAGAGGTCATCGATTTAATTAAGCAACGCTATGAATCGCGCGTAAAGGAGATATTCGGATGTTAGAAATGACCGTTATGATCGTTGGGGTGATGCTATGTATTGCTCTGGTATTGAATTTGTGGCGACTGATTATTGGACCCGATATTGTAGACCGAATATTAGCACTCGATACAATGTATATTAACAGCATAGCCTTGATTCTATTATATGGGATATATAACCAAACACCGTTGTATTTTGAGGCTGCTTTGTTAATTGCTATGTTAGGGTTTGTCAGTAGTGTTGCTTTTGGTAAGTATTTGTTGCGCGGCGATATCATCGAATAAAGGATACATATATGAGTTTTTACACAGAACTATTAATATCTATATTACTACTTTCAGGTGGTGTTTTTGTACTTGTCGGCTCTATTGGGCTATTACGATTACAAGATTTCTATGCACGTCTGCATGCGCCTACCAAAGCCACGACATTAGGCCTTGGCGGAATTCTAATCGGTTCAATGGTGTATATGTATCATTTACAAGGGTATGTCAGTATTAACGAACTACTCATTACTCTATTTTTAGTTATTACTGCGCCAGTTACAGCGCATATCTTAGCCAAAGTAGCGATGCATCACCGTGTTAAATTAATTGAACGTACAAGCAATCAAGATCTAGTTGAAACTGCGCGAAAGCAATTGCCAGCTAAAGTCTCAAATTCGTCGCAAGAGAGTAAACCCAAAGGTACTAATCACGAAGTGTAAGGAAGGACACTAACATGGAATTGTTTAACCGGAATTATCACGCTCCAGGTACTAAGCCAGGCACACTAAGCAGTCAAGATCCAACTGACTTTATTATTGATAGCGTGGTATATGATGAAAATCAGATCCAGAGTAGTGAGGTCATTGATGAATCATCAATGACCTCACTATTGAGTACACATGATTGTAAAACTTGGCTGCACATCCAAGGACAGCCCTCCGATAATTTACTTAAGACAATTGTCGACATGACGGCGATGCATGAACTACATGCTGAAGATATTTTAAATAGAGGGCAAAGACCCAAGGTTGAAACGGCTGAAGATCAAGTCTTTTTAATCCTCAACTTACCCTTAAATATTGATCAAACAACACGTATAGAACAAGTGTGTTTATTTGTGACTCGCACTTTATTGGTATCATTTTGCACCGGTGATTTTAATCCGTTTAATAAAGTAACCGAACGCCTCAACAAAGGACAGGGCAAGCTTCGCAATCACGAACTAGACTATCTGATGTACGCGCTAACAGACTCAATTATTGATTACGGATTTCCATTACTCGAAGTTTATTCAGAGAATATTCAAGGGATAGAGGACGAGCTACTCAATACCAAAAATGAGCAGATGCTGACGGAAATTCACAAAATCCGCCGTGAATTATTGCTAATACGACGCCGTTTATGGCCTCAGCGTGAAGTCATCAACGCACTCTTACGTGCTGATGACTGCCAAATACTCAGTGCTAACACGCTCGTGCATCTAAAAGACTGTTATGACCATGTGATTGCCATCATGGAATTACTTGAAACCTACCATGAAATGACATCCAGCTTAATGGAACTATACCTAACAAGTGTCAGCTTGAAGTTAAACGATGTAATGAAATTTTTAACCATTATCACGACCATTTTTATACCCCCCACTTTATTAGTGGGGATTTATGGGATGAATTTCGATCATTCGGTAAGCTCAACTAATATGCCTGAACTCACTTGGGAATATGGGTACCTCGTTACTTTAGGTCTTATCGTCACCATGATTGGTGGTATGTTTATTTTTTTTAAACGTAAGAAATGGCTATAACGACTATTACGTTTTTATTTCTTCAGCTTAATTACGCCATTGTTGTCAGTGAGCGTAAATGCAATGGATTTGCTAGCCTCTCCTGAATACAAACTAAGGTGTGGGAATGGAATTTCTATTCCATTATTATCAAATGCCTCTTTAATTTGCTGATACATCTCATTCTTTACTACTAAGAAGTTTTCTTTTTTTGCCCAGACTGAAAATTGAATATCAACTGACGACGTACCAAATCCCTTAAGAATAAATAACGGTGCTGGCTCACTAAGACATAAAGGATTATTGTCTGCTAGGAGTGCTAATAATGCTTTTACTTGTTCAATATCCTCCTTATAAGCTATCCCTAATATTAGATCCGCACGACGAATAGGAAAACGAGTAAGCGTCGTCACTTGGGTTTTAATCATCGACTCGTTTGGCACTCGCACATATAAATTATCGAACGTGCGAATTTTTACTGACAATAAATCGATCGAGATGACTTCTCCCGTAGTTTGCTCGACACGGATGACATCTCCTATAGAGAAGGGGCGTTCCATCATTAAAAACAAACCACTAATGAGATTAGAAGCCGAAGTCTGTGACGCAAAACCAATCGCGACACTCAAGATCCCCGCAGCCCCCAAGATCACGCTCAAATCAAAGCCCAGTTCGCGCAATGCAGACATGCTCATCAAAATCATGATCCCATAAAAGATAGCGCGTTTTAGTAATATTTGACCATGAATAGTCATATTGGCAAAATTAAATCGAGTGACTAAATTACTCAAAAATTTGGCGACGAAAAATCCCACGAGCAAGATAATCGTCGCCTTGGTAATCGCTATAAAATGGATCGCTTCGAGTAAACTATTTAGTTCGAATTTTTCCAGCATGTGCATGTATCTCCATATAATTGAGGTTAACAGGTCACTAATCAATGAGACTTATTAGTGTTGATAAAAACGATGTTTTTGAACTCAGCTCACGAGATTCTGATACGCGAACTATATGGGATTTTACCTTTGGCGGTGAATGACGCACATGTGAAATAGGCTTGTTATGCTCAACTTCTTGTAATATTGACACCTGATCAGTCCAAAACATTCCAGAATCATCAACATACAACTTAAGTGCAGGGACTGGTAAACTCATGCGTTCAACGGTTAATGGCTCATCATGCGCATTTTTGATAGTAATGATAGAGTTAGCGCGATGTGATCGAGTCTCTAGTTTATTTCGATCCGTTTTTGCATCAGTATTTTTTGAATAACAAATATCTCCATGCATGGTTGATGGACCAAACCATGAATCTGATGGACGCCAAAAAGGCATATCTGCAATAGGTATCTGAGTATCAGGAAGCATCACGGTCATCCACAATGGGGTACTGATATACACTTGTACTTCTTGTTCGGGCATAATGACAAAAGGTTTAGCTGGACGCACTGTCATAGAACGATCCGCTAAAGACGGTTCAATCACTAACACATTCGACGTTTGATTAGTCATGTAACGCTTAAGATCGCTATCTTTAAATGTTTCGTGAATACCTTTGGGGGTAACGGTGATTAATTTAGTTTCTTCTTTCGGTGTTTCTTTATTCCAGATACTCCATTCATGCATATCGCGTTTAATCGCAATAGTACGCTGCCCTACGCGCCAGCATTTGGTTTCTGTCATATCAAATTTAAATGTGCCCCACCATGGCTGTGCTTGATTCATTGTTATTCCATTAGCAAAATTTTATTTAACATTAGTAATTATTATATCCACAGGACAAATTATAAATATCTATATTTGCAAAAATAGCTAAAATGCCATCTTCTATATATCTTACTGTAGATATATCAATCCCATACTTTATATTTTAGGAAAAACTATGACAAATGAGTTATTTATTTGGTTCGCCATTGCTTTATGTATTACTCAATCTGCAATTTTTTCTGGATTGAACATTGCTTATTTTAGTTTAAGCCGTTTACAGTTAGAAGTCGAAGCCAAGCAAGGTAATCCGAATGCGAAAGTCATCCTTGATATGCGTAAGGATTCCAACTTTTTATTATCCACTATTCTATGGGGTAATGTGTCAATCAACGTACTGCTTACCTTATTATCTGATTCGGTATTAGCAGGTGTGTATTCTTTTCTGTTTTCGGCCATTGCTATCACATTTTTAGGTGAAATATTCCCTCAAGCCTATTTTTCAAGAAATGCGCTACGTGTTGCGTCTGTCCTAACACCTGTTATTAAACTGTACCAAATATTGTTATTTCCCGTAGCCAAATTAACCGCTCTAATACTTGATGGTTGGTTAGGTCGTGAAGGGATTTCTTATTTTCGTGAACAAGAATTGTCTGCCTTGATTGGTACCCATATGGAAGCTGAAGAAGCCGATATGGATCATGTTCAAGGTATGGGCGCACTTAACTTTTTTGAAATGGATAAATCGACAGTCTGTGATGAAGGTGAAGTGTTAGATCCTCAAAGTGTTGTTCGCCTAGCAACTAAATTAGATTTACCATTGTTACCTAATCAACAAGATCCTGAGTTTGCAGATTTTGTTAATGCGGTTAATAAATCTGGGCATAAATGGGTCATACTAGCCAGTGAGGCCAATGAACCATTATTAGTCATGGATGTGGATGGATTTGTTCGCGCAACCGTCACAAACACAGACGGTCTTGATCCATACCAATTTTGCCATCGTCCTTTAGTGATTGATGATCTTACATGCTCATTGAGTCAAGCTGTAGAGAAGCTTAGGCTCGCTCATACCATTGAACTTCAGTCTAATGATGTATTGCACTCTGATGTATTACTTGTCTGGACTGATACTGAACAGAGGATAATAACTGGCGCTGACATACTTGGTCGTTTATTTAAAGGTATTGGGAGTAATGTTCTCTCATAGAGGTGAATAGCGTATTCCCTACTATTAGCACTTTCCTTTTATAGTTCAACTTATAGTTCAACTACATCTTAAGTTCCCACTTTTTATGCCAGCTTCATACAAGTTGGCATATATACAGCTTTGTTATTTCAAATAAAAATCAATTTGTCACTTTTAGGTCAGGTGACATTAACGCTAAAACAAGCTGATATTATTAGTGTGTTATCTGATTTGCCTGATGAGTCCAAAATACAACTGCAATTAGTCCCTTACAAAGGTTCATTGTCAACAGCGTTACCGACAGATCCTGTAATTTATAGATTTTACGAATTCACAACGTGAACCTAACGCAAATGGGGATCGAGTTAATATAGTGCTAAGTGATAATAAGTTCTTACCTTACAAAACCAAGTAATTATGTGTCTGTAAATTTATTAGTTTATTGTTGTTTAGATAGATACACTTTGATAGTGCACACCTTTTTATTTCCCTAAGAGCTTCATGACCCGTTGCGTGTATTTTTACATATCCTTTTTCGTGTACATTTGCGTGTCCTTTTAAAGGGCCTCGGATTTCCTAGGTTTATTATTGGGTATGCAGCCTTGCTTTATTTCAAGCATAAAAAAAGGCTTACCCTGAGGTAAGCCTTTCTTCGA
>OBPV01000012.1_pt1 | contig 65758 bp, 68 predicted proteins | sample 1494121 | NCBI WGS metagenome assembly OBPV01 (sample SAMEA3275522, study PRJEB22092) | marine metagenome | biome: ENVO:00000039; feature: ENVO:00002151; material: ENVO:00002010 | collected 2014-06-21T16:38:00+00 | depth 10 m | reverse complement strand
TTTTAGACAACCATTAGTTTAAAAAAGACCGCCTGATGGCGGTCTTTTTGTATGTTATCATTAATAAAATTAATATATGCTTTTAGCCGAGGTTCTTTTTTTGCTAATTACAGAGTGCTGTATAAACCCAATATGAAAACACCAAAACGTTTACAACCCCTAATCGACGATGGTCTTATCGACGAAGTACTTTACCAATTAATGAGTGGTAAAGAAGCCACAGTCTATGCAGTGACAAGCCAGGGCGAGATTAGATGCGCAAAAGTATATAAAGAAGCCATTAACCGAAGCTTCAAAAAAGCTGCGCAATATCAAGAAGGTCGCAAAGTAAAAAATAGTCGCCGAGCGCGCGCAATGGAAAAAGGCTCAAGCTTTGGTCGTAAGCAACAAGAAGACGCATGGCAAAATGCAGAAGTAGATGCCTTGTTTACTTTAGCGGCTGCTGGAGTGCGCGTACCCCAACCTTTTGGGTGTTATGATGGCGTGCTGTTAATGGAGCTTGTTACCGACGGCGAGGGCAATGTAGCGCCACGTTTAAATGACGTTATTTTAACGGGTGAACAAGCGTTAAGAGATCACGAGCAAGTCATGCATTACGTTAAACTTATGCTGTGTGCTGGTATTGTGCATGGAGATTTGTCAGAGTTTAATGTGTTGGTCGATGATTTCGGGCCGGTGATCATTGATTTACCACAAGCGGTTAATGCTGCGGCCAACAACAATGCATTTAGCATGTTTCAGCGTGATGTGCGCAATATGACTGATTATTACGCTGAATTTGCTCCTCAACTCAATGAAACACATTACGCGGAAGAAATGTGGGCGTTATTTCAAGCGGGCGAACTCACACCTGATTCAGTGCTCACCGGTGAATTTGAATTTGATACTACTGATGCCGATGTTGATACCGTGCTCGAAGAAATTAAAGCCGCCTTTGCCGAAGAGCAAGAGCGTCTAGCCCGCATAAAATTAGCTAACACGGGTGAAGAACCTGAGTAAATATTATTAATGTTACAGTCGGTTTAATAGTCCGGTCAGGTTTACAGATTATTTTCCATTTTTTATATTTCCTTTAGTATAAAGTTATAATTTACCGTATGTTAATACACACAAACTTATAATTTTTTTAGTTAATTAAATGCAAGGACACATCATGTCTGGATTTATCCGTTGTAAAGCCGCCATTGCTTGGGGTCCCAAGCAACCATTATCTGTCGAATATGTCGATGTAATGCTGCCCAAAGCAGGCGAAGTAATGGTGAAAATCACCGCCACTGGAGTTTGTCATACCGATGCATATACGCTATCAGGAGATGATCCCGAGGGTGTATTTCCTGCTATATTGGGTCATGAAGGCGCGGGTGTTGTTACCGCTATTGGCGAAGGAGTAACAAGTGTTGCCCTTGGCGATCATGTGATCCCTTTGTATATCCCTGAATGCGGTGAATGTAAATTTTGTACCTCTGGCAAAACCAATTTATGCCAAAAAATCCGTGAAACACAAGGCAAAGGTTTGATGCCAGATGGGACGTCACGGTTTTATCAAGATGGCAAACCGATTTTTCATTATATGGGGACGTCTACGTTTTCCGAATACACCGTTTTACCAGAAATTTCATTAGCTAAAGTTAACCCGCAAGCACCATTAGAAGAAGTGTGCTTACTTGGTTGTGGCGTCACGACCGGCATGGGCGCGGTGATGAATACTGCCAAAGTGCAAGCCGGGGATACAGTTGCAATCTTTGGTTTAGGCGGCATTGGCTTATCAGCGATTATCGGGGCCAAAATGGCGGGTGCATCGCGTATTATTGGTATCGATATCAACACGAGTAAGTTTGAGTTAGCGACCAAGTTAGGCGCGACTGATTTAATTAATCCTAAGGATTATGACCAACCGATTCAAGAATTGATTGTTGCCATGACTGACGGTGGGGTAGATTTTTCGTTTGAATGTATCGGGAATGTCGATGTCATGCGCTCAGCACTCGAATGTTGTCATAAAGGTTGGGGCGAGTCGGTAATCATTGGCGTTGCTGGTGCTGGCCAAGAAATTTCAACCAGACCGTTTCAGTTAGTCACTGGTCGAGTATGGCGTGGCAGTGCATTTGGTGGCGTCAAAGGGCGCTCAGAGTTACCACAGATCGTAGAACGGTATATGGCTGGTGAGTTTGCCCTTGATGACTTTATCACTCATACAATGCGATTAGAGGACATTAACGAGGCATTTGATTTAATGCATGCGGGCAAAAGTATCCGGAGTGTGATCCATTATGACCAATAGCACAGATATTAATACAACCATTAAGTTAGTTTCTTCTGCCAAAGCGTTTGATGGATTGCATCAACAATACTCACATAAGTCTAGCACGACTCATTGCACGATGCGCTTTGCCATCTATTTACCTCCAGGTACAAATGCAGAGCATCCTGTACCGGTTTTGTACTGGTTATCGGGCTTAACCTGCACCGATGAAAACTTTATGCAAAAAGCTGGCGCATTAAAGTACGCAGCCCAATGTGGGATGGCCATTGTCGCACCGGACACAAGCCCAAGAGGCGATGATGTACCTGATGATCCTGGTTATGACTTTGGTCAAGGTGCGGGATTTTATGTCAATGCCACCCAAGCACCTTACGACAAACACTATCAGATGTACGATTATGTCGTAAATGAATTGCCAGCGTTAATTGAAGCGCACTTTCCTGTGTCCTCTACTAAATCCATTGCGGGTCACTCCATGGGGGGGCATGGCGCATTAATGATTGCTTTGCGTAACCCCCAAGCTTATGTGTGTGCTTCGGCCTTTAGTCCCATTGTTAATCCTACACAATGTCCATGGGGGCAAAAGGCGTTAACCGGTTATTTGGGTAAAAACGATAGACAAGATAGTGCAGGGTGGGGGCAATATGATACATGTGCACTGATGCAACAAGCGCATCCGGATGATTATTTACCCATGTTAGTCAGTCAAGGTGAGGAAGATACTTTTTTAACCGAGCAGTTACTCACGACGAACCTAGCCTCTGTTGCCGCTGTGACTCATTATCCAGTAAAAATTGAATGGCTCAGTGGGTATGATCATAGTTACTATTTTATCAGTAGCTTCATCGAGCATCATATAGGTTTTCATTGGCAAAAAATGCATCAGGGTAAATTATCCAACAAAGGCGATTAATTAGCCAAATTGGTAATAGTCGTAAATTCTGTTGCTGTTAAAGGCATCACTGATAAGCGGTTGTGCGTCACGAGCATACACTGTTGCAATGCCGAATGCTGTTTCAGAGTGGCTAACGGCACGATGTGTGCAAATTTTTCTACCATCACAACATCAACAGCACTCCATCGCGGAGCATCGTGTGTTGATTTAGGATCGTAGTAGTCACTCTCGAGATTAAATTGTTCTGGATCAGGGTAGGCAGTTTGACTGACCTTAATCAATCCCGCAGCACCGACTAGTTTGCAACTTGAGTGATATAACACGACGATATCATTGACCTGCATCTCTCGTAAAAAATTCCGAGCTTGATAGTTACGTACCCCATCCCATTGGATTGGTTTTGTAGGCGCATTAGCAAAATCATCAATGCCACACTCGTCAGGTTCACTTTTGACTAACCAGTAGTTCATATTTAGCCTGTTATATTAGTGTTTCAAAAAAAAGCGCGGCTAACTCATGACGACCAGATACATGAGCTTTTTTGTATACAGCAGAGGCTTGATTTCCTATCGTTTTTTCTGATTTTTTTGATACGGCTGCTATTTCAGAAGTACTTAAACCTTTAACTAATAACAGCGCGACTTCTTTTTCACTCGGCGTTAATTTCCAGTCATTAAATTGAGCGTGAATAGCATCAAAAAATTTTTGCTTAGTATCAAGTACCTTTTTATTTAGTGCTTCAGTATAACTTTTGCTTTGGTTTAGTTGTGCAATTAACCGAGATGTATTAATGCTGCGTTTGGCCATGTCCAGCATAAGATAGATGAACAAAGCCAAAGAAATCGCAATTAACAATACTTCTTGTAGGATATGTTGGGTTTGAACTCCATTCGAAAAATCAATATAAAGATCAACAACCTTAAATATAATAATTAAGATTAATGCGACTGATATAATCCGATCTTTGTTCATCTATATCCTTTTAATAACATTTACACGCTGGGTTTAGTTATCATCTTGTTCTATTTCCGCTTCAAGCGCATCGATATACAGATTATCAACCCATTGCCCTTCAATTTCAATACGCGAACCTACAGTGATTTGCGCCATAAATGTCAATATATCAACATTAAGATCGTTGAGTTCAAGTTTAGCGTTGTCATTTAAACGTACTTCGACACCTTGGAGCATGAAACTAGATTCGGATAATAATTGAGTTACTCGACCTTCTAATTCTACATAACCTTGATTACGTTCATCGTTACTCGAATTGTCATTAGAGTTGTTATCATCATTATCACCTGAGTTGCCATCATCATTGTTATCGTCATTTGATGAACGATGTGCTTCAATTTCAATTTTGTGCAGTAAAATTTCATTTTGTGCATCGATGCCACCCTCTGCTTCAACATAGACTCCTTCAGCGAGAAGAGCGATAAAATCAGCTTTTGTAACAACAAAATCATTGTTGATGTAGCGAATAGTATCAGATAAGGTGATAGTAATCCCGTTTACTGTAATTGACGAATCGGTCCAAGCAGTAGTACGCCCTTCAATTTCCCATTCATTATCAAACTCTTGCTCACGTTCACGTTCGATGCGTTGAATCATATTTTGTTCATTATTTTGTGAAAATACGACTTCAATAAGATCATTGAGTTGTAAACCGGCTAAATTTATATATTGGTCGTCATCATCTTCAAATCGTGTAGTAGCAGTGACATGATATACCTGACCGTTGAGGGTGAGTGTATTGTTGGTTAGGTCGATAGCTTCTATGCTGCCTTTTACTTTTCCATCAATGTAGTATTCGTTACGCTCGAACTGGATCCCTACGACTTCATCATTTTGACCTAACTTGACCTCAATAAATTGTCCGACTTGTAAGTCAGCTGCTACACCATCTTGATAACTAACTTGAGCTCCTAGCAGCACACTAAGGCCATTGATAGCCAATGTATTGTTTGCTAAGTCTAATGCGGTCACAAGCCCTTCAATTTCAAATGCTGATATATCATCAGTATATTGACCACGGATATTTGCAATAGATAATATTTCAATTTCTGTTGCATTCATAATGCTATCTAACACCACGCCTTCAACTTTAGCTAGCTGACCATCTAACAGTGTGCCTTCGATGATAGCTGAAGCATAATTGATAGTTAATGCATTGAGTGAGAATGTTTGTGCTGTCGTATCTAAATTGCTAATTGTGCCTGTTGTGTAAGAGTCCGCAACATTATTCGTGTCTGCATCTAGTTTTATTGCGGTGGCAAGATACGTACCATCCGCTGCAGGATAACCATTAACTTCAATCCGGTCGCCAACGGTGAGTAAATTTTCAGTGGTCTGAATAAAGTGAGTCAGATCACTATAAGTGACGGTTGTTCCTGACACGAAAATTTGTTGGTTGTTGCGATCAATACTCGTAATGACTCCTTCAATTTCAGCGGCATAATTTACGGATACTGCTTCAGGCGTTTCTGAATCAACTTCATTTGTAGCAATTGATACTTTCATTCCAACATGCAGTTGGTCGATATTCGAACCAGCTTGACCGTTCACTGTGAATTCAGCGTTATCGGTTAAATAACGCTTACCATCAATGTGAATACTGCCAAATCCAGTGATGATCCCGGTTTTGATGACCACAGGATCGGGTGTAGGAGTAGGAGTCGGTGTGACAGGTGTAATATTGTTATCAGAGCTAGCGCCACCGCCGCAACCTACTAATGTTAATCCGAATAAGACGCTAGATGCAATCATCGATAGTTTAATTTTTTTCATAATGAGCTCTCTTTTAGTAAGGCTTATTGGAGAATGATATAAGCATAAAGATATTATTGGTAATAAACGACATAATTGCCATAGGGATTATCCCCTATATCGTGACTAAGTGACAACTGAATCAAGATATAGCATACTAAGATTTCAGACGAATAAGGATAGAATTAAACAAGATGTTGCTATTAACCATTTATGTATTGATCGCCTTGGGTTTTTCATTTGTTTGTTCGATTGCTGAGGCGGTAATTTTAAGTGTCTCCAACGCCTATATTCAAATGATGGAACAGGACGGTAAAAAAGCCGGTAAATTATTATCGTCTCAAACTCGAGATATCAATAAACCGCTTTCTGCCATTTTAACCTTAAATACCATTGCACATACGATGGGTGCTGCCGGAGCGGGTGCGCAAGCGGCCAAAGTCTTTGGTGATGCGTATCTTGGTTTGATTTCAGCAGTGTTAACAATGTTGATTTTAGTTTTTTCTGAAATTATTCCCAAAACCTTAGGCGCAACCTATTGGCGTCAATTGGCCCCAGTTACCGCACATTTTTTAAAGTACCTGATTATTGTGCTTTATCCATTCGTGAAAATGTCACAAAAAATGACTTCTGGCTTTACTGAAGAGAGTCCATTAAAAGGGTTAAGTCGCTCAGAATTACACGCTATGGCGGAACTATCCGGACAAGAAGGTCAACTTGCTCTCCATGAAGCAAATATTCTTAAAAGCCTGATGTCAATGCATGAACTAACCATTAGAGGAGCGATGACACACCGGACTCAGGTATTTTCAGTGCCACAAGAAATGACTGTTGGGGAGTTTTTTACGATTCACGAAACGGTTGGATTTTCACGGATCCCTATTTATGAAGAAAATGATACTGAAAAAATTATTGGATTTTTGATGCGTAACGATTTGTTAGTAGCAAAAGCTGAACATCAGTTAAATAGGCCTTTGCTTGAGTTTGTTAAAGATATGCAAACTTTGCTCAGTAGTATGCCGTTGTCATCGACATTCGATTTGTTCTTAAAAAACAAAGTACACATTCTCCTAGTCGTTGATGAATATGGTGGATTAGAGGGTATTTTGACCTTAGAAGACTTATTAGAAAGTATTCTTGGGGTGCAAATTCATGATGAAAAAGATCAGCATTTGTCGATGCGTGAAATTGCTGAGGATTTGGCCAAACAACGCCAAGAAGAATTTACGTTGAAAGGTTCCAAAAAATAAAGTCGTTATGTAGGATGCTAGAATTACAAAAGCGTTTTCGGTGATTTACTGCTGTTAATGATTAGTTTTATGTATGGCAAAATACCCATCCCACATTGCTAAATGCTCGGTAAAGCGCTGCTTTAATATGGCACTTATTTCATCTATTTGTAACAGATCTTCAGGTATGTGTTTTAAGATCCGCCAGTGATTAAGACTGTTTACAGCCGCTGCACATATTTGTGCTTGAGTAGCAAAGGCATGCGAACTATCATCACTCAATATCCGTTTAGTCGCTTCGATCAATGTTATTATTTCAGGCTCTAATTCCGAGCACATGGCTAAGGTGATCTTAAAACTCCTTACCAATTCTTTATAATGTTCATTCGAAGCTGCGATATCTTTTGAGGTTGCTTGAACGGTTTCTTGGATGGCATTGATATGCATAATTACATCAAAACTCACCATATGCAGATGCTGAAATAAGGCTTCTTTTTCTTGCAATCGCGGATCGACAAATTTATCGTTATGCATAATTAATCCTCTTTAATATTATGCGTTTACGTTAATTTAACATTAAGTGCAAAGTATTTACACCTATTGGATCTGTTAATTTTAAACATTAGTTTATGAAATGATCGCTACAGTCGATATAAACAGTATGAATAGTTATACATACACATCAAAGTTGTGTAATCTTGCTGCCGGTTAAGCTTAAAGTCTAATATCTACAAGCGTTCAATACCGTAATCTATGACCCAATTCAATTCTTTCAAGGACTATTATGCCATTTTTATTATCATTATTAGTCGGTTTATTTGCGTTTGTTTCGCCAGTTGCGCTGGCTAGTGACGCGGCTTCTGATTTAATCGATTTAACTCATTCAAGTGCTGGTTTTCTAGCTATCGCGATTTTCGTAATTGCGTATGTCTTAGTTATTTTAGAAGAACAACTCCATTTAGCCAAATCAAAACCGGTATTGCTTGCAGCGGGTTTGATCTGGGTCATTATTGCGATTTCTTATGGCAATATGGATAAAGCGCATTTGGTTGAGCACGGCATTCGTCACAACTTCCTTGAATACGCAGAGTTATTTTTCTTTTTATTAGTTGCGATGACCTATATTAACGCCATGCTAGAACGTGGTGTTTTTGATGAGCTACGTAATCGACTGGTTGCCAAAGGCTACAGTTATAAAGCGTTGTTCTGGTTAACCGGTATTTTAGCATTTTTCATCTCACCTATTGCGGATAACCTAACAACTGCGTTAGTGATGTGTGCGGTGATTATGGCTGTTGGACAAGGTCGTCCAGATTTTATTGCGATTGGTTGTGTCAACATTGTTGTCGGTGCGAATGCCGGTGGTGCATTTAGCCCCTTTGGTGATATTACGACATTGATGGTATGGCAAAAAGGCATCCTTGAATTTAGTGAATTCTTTGCGTTGTTTATTCCTGCTGTGGTGAACTTTATAATCCCTGCTACCATCATGTCGTTTGCCGTGACGAAAGGCAATCCTGCTCCGCTGGAGGAAGTGAGTGGTAGTGTAATTAAACATGGCGGCTTAATCATTGTTGGTTTATTTTTACTAACGATTGTCACAGCCGTGAGCTTCCACAGCTTTCTACATTTACCGCCGGTATTCGGTATGATGACCGGTTTAGCGTATTTGAAATTTTACGCGTTTTACCTTAAAAAAGTAGATAGCAGAGAAACTGTTGTGGATTACTCTACGCCAGGTGATGCAGAACAGCCTAAATATGATATTTTTAAGAAAGTAGCACAAGCCGAGTGGGACACGCTATTTTTCTTTTACGGCGTTATTTTAGCAGTCGGTGGCTTGGGCTTTATGGGCTATTTGGGGATGGTATCACAACTAATGTATGGCGAGTTAGGTAATACAGGTGCGAACATCCTAGTCGGTATTTTATCGGCGATTGTTGATAACATCCCAGTCATGTTTGCAGTATTGACTATGAACCCTGACATGGATACGACCCAATGGTTATTGGTCACGTTAACCGCAGGTGTTGGCGGTAGTTTGTTATCCATCGGTTCTGCCGCAGGTGTTGCTTTGATGGGACAAGCGCGTGGGTATTATACGTTCTTTGCTCATTTAAAATGGTCATGGGCAATCGGTTTAGGTTATGCGGCTAGTATTGCTGTGCATTTAATGATTAACTAATAATTAAGGCGCTATTGAACTCGATTTAGAGCGCTATGTCATAGAAAATATTAACCCCAAAGGTGCGTGATTATCTTTGGGGTTTTTTTATGTGCAAATAATTACCCACATATTCTCTATCCTTGGTAAAATACGCCCCGACTTTTATATTTAGCAATAGGTTCTCATTCCCATGCCGGCATTAGCGATTTCTGGATTAACCAAAACTTATCAAGGTGGCGTACAAGCACTAAAAGGTATTGAACTTGAAGTACAACAAGGTGATTTTTTTGCCTTGTTAGGGCCTAATGGGGCAGGTAAGTCAACGACCATTGGTATTATCAGCTCTCTGGTAAACAAAACCCAAGGTAGCGTGTCGGTATTTGGTTATGATCTGGATACGCATCTAACTCAGGCTAAGGCTTGTATTGGTTTGGTGCCGCAAGAATTTAACTTTAATCAGTTTGAAACGGTACTGCAAATTGTCGTCAATCAGGCTGGTTACTATGGTGTACCACGCAATATTGCCAAACAGCGAGCACAGAAATACCTGAGTCAATTAGACTTATGGGAAAAGCGTAACGCTCCAGCTCGCACTTTGTCGGGTGGTATGAAACGCCGTCTCATGATTGCTCGCGCACTAATGCATGAACCTAAGTTATTGATATTAGATGAGCCAACTGCTGGCGTAGATATCGAAATCCGTCGCAGTATGTGGGCGTTTTTACAAGAAATCAACGCAGCAGGGGTGACGATCATCTTAACCACCCACTATTTGGAAGAAGCGGAAATGCTGTGTCGCAATATTGCTATTATTGATAAAGGTATCATTGTTGAAAATACTTCTATCAAAACATTATTATCCAAACTAAATATCGAAACATTTGTATTAGATGTGCAAACAGACAAAACAGTCATTGTCCTGACGGATGTCAAATATACGTTCAAAGATAACGAGATCGAAGTGGAAGTGGCGAAGGAAGATGGCCTTAATCATGTATTCACTCAATTGACGGAACAAGGTGTTCAAGTGATGTCGATGCGTAACAAGGCAAACCGTCTTGAAGAGTTATTTGTTAAGTTAGTTGAAGCGGGGCGTGAGTCAGCTAAACAGGGAGCAGCGTCATGAGTAATCCAGTCTTCACCGGCTTAAAAACGATTTGGATTAAAGAATGCACACGTTTTTTGCGAATTTGGATCCAGACATTAGTGCCACCTGCGATTACGATGTCATTATACTTCGTGATTTTTGGTAATTTAATTGGTAAGCGCATTGGTGATATGGGGGGCTTTACCTATATGGAATTTATCGTCCCAGGCTTGATTATGATGTCTATCATCACCAATGCCTATGCCAACGTGTCATCGTCATTTTTCAGTGCCAAATTTCAACGCAATATTGAAGAGTTGATTGTATCTCCTGTGCCCACATGGGTCATTATTGCCGGTTTTGTCGGGGGCGGTGTCGCACGCGCGTTAATTATCGGTGTCATTGTCACCACGGTATCGATGTTTTTTGTAGATGTCCAAGTGCATAATATGTTGATTTTGATTCTTACCTTATTATTAACGGCGACGTTGTTTGCTACTGCGGGTTTGATTAATGGCATATTTGCTAAAACGTTTGACGATATCTCAGTTATTCCTACGTTTGTCTTAACTCCATTGACCTATTTAGGTGGTGTGTTTTATTCGTTAACCTTGTTACCTGAATTTTGGCAATGGGTAAGTAAAGCAAACCCTATTGTGTATATGGTAAATGGTTTTCGCTATGGTTTTTTAGGTATTAGTGATATTCATTATGGATACTCAATTGTCTTATTGATTGGGTTTAACGTTGTGTTATTTGGCGTTGCGTATTACCTGTTAAACAAAGGCCATGGGATCCGCAGTTAATGAGTAGTGGCAATTCACGTACAGTAGAAACGAACCAAGATGGGATTAATGATGCCCTTGATGGTTTAGTTAATAAGTACTTACATACTAAAAACCTTAAGCCGATACAGAAACATACACAAGATGCATTCGATAAAATGAATGAGTGGTTAGGTGCTTTTGATGGGGATATCATCTTTGATTCGTGCTGCGGGGTAGGATTAAGCACTCAGCAGCTAGCTCGGCGTTTTTCTGATGCCCGGATTATCGGGATAGATAAATCTGATATGCGTGTTGGTAAGCACTTACATTACTCGCAAGATATTGATAATAAAGCGGATAATTATTTGATTTTGCGGGCGGATGTCATTGATTTTTGGCGTTTAGCGGTGCAGGCTGGCATGCAATTAAGTCGACATTTTTTACTCTATCCTAATCCTTACCCGAAAAAGACCCAAGTACAAAAGCGCTGGCATGGTTCTGCATCATTTTTGGACTTACATCAACTAGGTGGACAACTTGAAGTACGAAGTAATTGGTTGTTATACCTGCAAGAATGTCAGTTTGTACTTACGAAACTTAAGCGTGAATCAGAGATTTCAGTAGTGAATGATCCTCAGCCCCTCACGATGTTTGAAAAAAAATATCAAGCCAGCGGCCAAGACTGTTATCGCCTAGTGACTAAATAAAGCCGCTAAGGTCTGTTTAGGCTTTCCTAACAAATACCCTTGCGCGTAACGGATCCCTAATTCACGCAATAACGGCAACGTGGTATCATGTTCAACATATTCTGCAACGATCATTTGGTTATTGGCATGAGCTCGGGTGATGAGTGACTGAAAACAAGATAATGAGGCAGCATCCATGTTGGCTGTGGCAATGACTTGTTCAGATAGTTTGAAGCCAGCAAAATCTAACGCAAATATATCCTGAGCAGCGCCGGACACATCGCTGATGTTATCGACAAAAATACCCACATTTAATTCCCGACATTGAGCAATGAATTGCGGTAAATCATCAAGCACGCTAAGCGCATCTAAGTGAGATAATTCTAAACCGATATGACCAAAGCATGGTACATAATCTAGTGCACTGCGAAGATGGTGAAGCAATTGCAAATCCTGGCATTCGCCAACTGTAATATTAATATTCCATGGCATGTTTTGATATTCAAAAGCATGCAAACATTGCATCAACATATGATCGGTCAATTGTGAACTGTATGCTTCACGTTCAATAAACTGCATAAAATTTTCAGGTTTGTAAGTGGTCGCACTTTGGTCAATTAGCCGAGCTAAACATTCATAGCGAACCACAGTAAAATCTTGTAAATCTATAATGGATTGAAAAAAAGGTATGATAGATTGCATCGAAAATGTATCGGATGACGTGGTACTGAGTTCATTGATGAGCATAGTGTGGACCTAAATCTAACCCGTCGCATCCATGCTTTAGGAATAAAAAATATGTATTTGAATTAATATGGCTTACTCTTAAAACATAGCAGAGTTAGTAAAACTTGCCAGATAACCAGACAATTGGTCGTAATTAGGGCAAAAATGATAGACGAACCAATTCTAGACCTATATAGTTCGCTGTCTAAAATATATGGATAAAGTCGCATAAGCATGTCTGCATGGACGGGCAATTAGATAATCTTGAGGTATGCAGGTGAGTAACGCTGAAGCGAGTTTAGAGCATCTTTTCCGGGTATTTACGATGCCGGAACACCATGACTCAACTCTTAGTCGAATCGAACAACATTTATCGGATAATTTGTCTGACTTTTTGTCACGCCATGTGGTTGCCAAACAAACCTCTTTAGAAGAGATTGAACAGGATTTTAACGATCCACACATACCCTTACAGCCTGAATTTGTTTCTACTCATGCTGAGCACTTACTCACTAAGCTTGTTGCGAATTCTGTCAATACTTACGCACCAACCTTTATTGGTCATATGACATCTGCTTTACCGTATTTTCATCTATCCTTGGCAAAGTTATTGGTGGGGTTAAACCAAAACCTGGTTAAGATTGAAACATCCAAAGCATTTACCCCTTTAGAGCGACAAGTCTTGGGGATGATGCATAACTTGGTCTTTCAACAAGATGATGCTTTTTATTCCCAGCATCTGCATTCAGCTCAGCATTCTCTGGGTGCATTTTGTTCTGGCGGTACCGTTGCCAATGTCACTGCATTATGGGTGGCACGCAATGTTAAATTAGCAGCCAAACCTGGTTTCAAAGGGGTTTCACATGCAGGTCTTGCTGGGGCTTATCAAGCCTACGGTATTAATAATTTAGGTTTGATTAGCTCAAAACGAGGGCATTATTCATTAGGCAAAGCCGTTGATCTGTTGGGTATTGGGCGCAATAACATGCTCCATGCGTCATTAGACTCCCATACCCTTAATCCTGCAGAAGTGTTGACGTTAGGTAAAGCCTATCAAGAGCAAGGCAATGACTTATTAGCGATTGTCGGTGTAGCAGGAACGACTGAAACCGGACATGTTGATCCACTTGATGAACTTGCTGATGTGGCACAAGAATTAGGATGTTGGTTCCATGTTGATGCTGCATGGGGTGGGGCGACATTATTTTCAGAGACGCACCGAGGTTTACTTAAAGGCATTGAACGAGCGGATTCAGTGACTCTTGACGCTCATAAACAAATGTACGTGCCGATGGGAGCTGGCATGACCTTATTCAAAGATCCAGCCATATCAAGTGCAGTTCGACATCATGCTCAGTATATTCTGCGCAAAGGCTCAAAAGATTTAGGTTCGACTACGCTTGAAGGCTCGCGTAATGGAATGGCGATGATGGTCTATTCATCATTGCATGTTTTGGGTAAATCTGGTTATGAATTACTAATTGATCAAAGTATTGATAAAGCAAAAGTATTTGCCGACATGATCACCGCGCATCCAGATTTTGAACTCATTACCGCGCCTACGCTTTCATTATTGACCTATCGTTATAACCCTGCAGCTATTCAAGCGCACTCAGGGAGCTCTGAAGCGATTAATGAGCAACTAGACAAGCTAACTAAAGCGATACAAAAACAACAGCGTGAGGCAGGCAAATCATTTGTGTCACGCACCCGATTAAGTATTAATCGTTATGACAATCAATGTTTGACCGTATTTAGGGTTGTGATAGCTAATCCGCTGACTACGGTGGCACACTTAGCGGCAATTTTAGAGGAGCAAGCTGAGATCGCTCAAGCTCATCCTCTTTGTGCTGAGCTACTGCAAGCTCAAGAATGTTTTACAGTGTAATCTGAATATTATCTATAAGGCGAGTTTTACCTAAAAACGCTGCAATCAATACAACCAGTTCTTTGGCTTCAAATGATGCTGGTTGTAACGTAAACGCATCTCGGATCTCAATATAATCAGGTTTAAAACCCGCTACAGCAAGCATGGCGTTTTCTTGCTCAATCATTTGCGTAAAATCCCGTCTGCCCAGCTCAATTTCGGCTTTAATCCTAGAGATAGCGATATATACCAGAGGAGCTAGTGCTCGCTCCTGCTTAGTTAAATAACCATTGCGGGAACTCATTGCTAAACCATCATCATGGCGCATCGTCGGGATCCCATGGATCGATAAATTCATCGATAAATCCGTCACCATTGCTTTAATAACTTGGAGCTGCTGGTAATCTTTTTCACCAAAAAAAGCGCTATTTGGCTGCACCATATTAAATAGCTTACTGACTATGGTCGCGACCCCTCGAAAATGCCCAGGTCGGCTAGCCCCACAAATCATATAAGAGATCCCTGGTACTTCAACAAATGTTTGTTGCTCTAAACCACGTGGGTAAATTGCTTTAACTGTAGGAGTAAAAAGTACATCCACACCCATCTCTGCAAGCTGAGCACTGTCTTTCTCTAAGGTGCGAGGGTAATTGTCGAGATCTTCATCAGCCCCAAATTGTAGTGGGTTAACAAAAATCGATACCACCACGATATCTGCATGCTTCTTTGCTTCTGCCACTAGCGATAAATGTCCTGCGTGGAGGTTACCCATTGTCGGGACAAAACCAATCCGCTTGCCAGCCAATTGCCATCCACGACGAACATCGCGCAATGCTTCTATAGTACTAATGGTGTGCATCTGAAATATTCCTTAGCGAAAATGCTATTGTGAAAATGAATGTTCAGGACCAGGAAACGTCCCTACTGAAACTTCATCAATATACGCTTGTACAGCAGTATGTAGATCACCCGTTTGAGCTAAGTAATTTTTTGAGAATTTTGGCATATAGTTAGCACTTACACCGAGCATATCGTGCATAACAAGTATTTGTCCATCCGTATCTGGACCTGCACCGATGCCAATAACAGGGATTGTAAGTAACTCAGAAACGCGTTTGGCCAACGCTTGAGGAATACACTCTAGCACTAATAATTGAGCCCCTGCACCTTGTAAGCGTTGTGCATCGCTACATAATTTATCTGCTTGGGCTTGTTGTCTACCTTGAACTTTAAATCCACCAAACACATGAACAGACTGTGGAGTTAACCCTAAATGAGCACATACTGGCACGCCACGTTCGGTTAATTTAGTAATCGTGCTACACAGCCATTCGCCGCCTTCAACTTTAACCATACTTGCACCAGCTGCCATTAAGATTGCAGCGTTATGCATCGCATCACTTTCGGAGCCATAGGACATGAATGGCATATCAGCAATGACAAATGCTTTATCAACACCGGCAGCAACCGCTTTAGTGTGGTATGCAATTTCAGCAGTAGTGACCGCTAATGTGTCTTTTTCACCTTTGAGAACCATGCCTAAAGAATCACCGATTAAAATAACATCGATTCCTTTACTATCAAACAACTTGGCAAAGCTCGCATCATAAGCCGTAAGCGCAGTAATTTTTTCTCCGGCTTGTTTTTTGGCTAATAAACCGGATGTGGTCATCTTTTTCATTACTCAAATTCCCAAAGTTAATTTAGCGCAATGCGACGCAATTGACTGACGTCACATTCGCTGACCCATTTTGCAATGGGGTGATTATCTGGCATTAATAAATCTGGTTGTATTTCGAACAACGGTACCAGCACAAACTCGCGGTGGCGCATGCCATAATGTGGCAGTGTTAATTCTTGGTTATTATATGTCTGACGACCGAGCATCAGTAAATCTAAATCTAACATCCGTGGTCCCCAATGTTCACCATCGCGAACTCGTCCATGCTCTTGTTCAATGCTTTGTAATTGATGTAACAGATATAGCCCATCAAGAGAGGTGCTAATTTTGCATACCGCATTAATGTAATTAGGTTGTTCGCTGGGTCCCATTGGCACCGAATCATAAAATGAAGAACAGGCCAGCAATTCCAGATTGGGTATTAATGCAATGTGGGATAGAGCACTGGAAATACTGGCGACAGGATCTCCTAGGTTTGCACCTAGCCCGATAAAACCGATATTGGGTTGATTTTCAGTCGCCATCAGACATTAAATTTGGTTGGGTTTTCGTTTGGATTTAGAAGGTTTACGCCTACGCGACACTTTACCATTTGGGTGGCCAAGTAAATTATCTATCATTGTTTTGCGCTGGTCACTGTTTGCTTCTTGAAACTCAGTCCACCAATCTGCTAATTCATATAGCTGGCCACCTTCAATTTCACCACGTAACAATAAAAAGTCATACGCAGCACGGAAACGAGGGTGAGCTAACATTTGATGAGCCCGACGACCATGACGACGACCTAATCGATGTTGAAAGGCCCATATCTCACGCATTGTAACGCTAAAGCGTTTGGGGATCATGATCCGTTGTAATTGACGTTGCAAAACATCTGACATCGCCATATTAAAAGCATCAGCAGGAGATAAATCGGTTTCACATGCTAATTTTTGGCTTTGTTCTTCAATGGGATACCACAGCATTGCGGCATACAAAAATGCTGGCGTAACACGTTGTCCCGTGTTGATACGATTATCGGTATTCGTGATCACTTGATCGATAAATTTACGTTCACGAGTATCGGTGTTTAACAAAGACCCTGTTTGCGGGAAAAGTTTATCGAACAAACCGTATTTCAACAGCAGATGATAAGTTGCAAGACCTTGGCCATTAAAGAATAATTTTAATACTTCTTCAAATAAGCGCGCTGGTGGAATATTTTCAAGTAAATACGCAAACTTTTTGATGGCATGCTCACTAGCAGAGTCGATTTGCATATCGAGTTTAGCGGCAAAGCGCACGGCTCTGAGCATGCGCACTGGGTCTTCACGGTAACGTGTTTCAGGATCGCCTATCAACGAGATGGTTTTGCGTTTAATCGAATCTAATCCACCCGCGAAATCTCTAATCGAACCATCATTGACATTGTAATACATGGCATTGATTGTAAAGTCACGGCGCGCAGCGTCTTGTTGCAGTGAACCAAAGACGTTATCGCGAACTAGCTGTCCTTCACCATCTTTTTTGGATTTATCAGTCGCTTTGGTCTGCTCAACATGCGGGCCTCGAAAGGTAGCTACTTCGATAACTTCTCGACCAAAAATAACATGCGCTAAACGAAAACGTCGGCCGATAATTCGGCAGTTTTTGAATTGTGCTTTGATTTGTTCTGGTGTCGCATCGGTAGCAATATCAAAGTCTTTTGGATGTTTATTGAGAAGCAAGTCACGCACACACCCACCGACTAGATAGGCTTCATACCCTGCAGAAGTTAAGCGGCGTAGTACTTTTATTGCGTTTACACCGATATCCTCGACTTGCACATGGTGCTCTTGTTGAGTAATGATTTGCATCGGTGGCAGTTTTAGTTCGTTTGTCTCATTAGTAGACATCGCATTTTTTATTTTAGTTATTGCGCGTTTAAAGATAAGTCACGCTCCTGTATTGTAATATGATAATAATAAGCTGAAATAGCTTACGTAACAATGATTTCATGCTTTGGAAAGTGAATTCCTTTGCGCCAAGCCATTGTTGCGGCTTTTAAAATAGTTGTGATTGCTGATTTTTGTATAGTATCGCTTAATTGTATATTTAATAAATTTAGACAAAACAATATGTTATCTTTAGCTAAGGTGTCATTGATCGCAGGTGCATGATTTTGTTTACTTAACTTATGACCCGGTGCCTTTACCAATAAGGGTGTATGCCCATAACGAGGTAATGACGCTGAAAAATGCGACCAAATATTCAATTGCGCTAAGGTAGTGGGTAATAAATCGCAACCACGCACGATATCAGTCACTCCTTGCGCAATATCATCTAAGACTACTGCTAAGTTATAAGCGACGAGTCCATCTTTACGTTGAATGATAATGTCTTCTTTATCGATACTATTGTCAGTTGCTGATATTTGACCTTGAAAGCGATCCGTAAAGGAGGTGATCAGATCTGGGTTTATATAACGAATAGCACTGGGTTGGTTTGTGATGTGTTTATGTTTGCAGGTGCCAAGATAAATACCACCTTGTTGTTTTATTTCAGCGCGAGTGCACCGACATCGGTATGCGTGATCAGAATTGAGTAGTGCATCAATAGTCTGTTGATAAAAGGATAAGCGACTGGATTGAAATAAAATATCGCCGTCATGGTGCAGGCCGTGTGCATGTAGGGACTGTAATATCGCTTGGTCCGCGTGTAATACTTGTCGCGGAGGGTCGATATCTTCCATCCGCACCAACCAAATACCATCATGAGCCTTGGCGTCTAAATAACTCGTTAACGCTGTCAGTAGCGAGCCAATATGTAGTGGACCTGAAGGGGACGGTGCAAACCGACCCACATAATGACTCGCTTCCAAGAGACTTAACCTTGCATTTGTTTTTCTTTGATTTCTGCCATGGTTTTACAATCAATACACATATCAGCAGTAGGACGAGCTTCTAAGCGTTTAACGCCGATTTCAATCCCACAAGAATCACAAAAACCAAAATCATCATCTTCGATACGTTTTAACGTCTTTTCGATTTTTTTGATTAATTTACGTTCACGATCACGAGTCCGTAATTCTAAAGAAAATTCTTCTTCTTGAGCTGCACGGTCAACCGGATCGGGAAAGTTTGATGCTTCATCCTTCATGTGCGTCACAGTACGATCGACTTCTTCACGTAATTGTGTGCGCCATGCTTGTAATATTTTACGAAAATGCGACATTTGCGCATCATTCATATATTCCTCAACAGAATCCGCATCGTATGGCGTTAATCCTGCGAGCGCGAGTAATCCTAATGATTTATTGGTTTTTGTTGTGGGCATAACCCATCTCCTTTAAAAATGGCATCGCTTCGGTCTACTTTAATTTCAACCTTACCATTTGTATGTACTGCACGTTTACTGCACTGAATGCTGTATATAGGATACAGCGTTACAGCAATTTAACTACAAGAATATTTATTGAAAGAGAATATGGGGCTAAATTCAGAAAAATCAAACCTAAATTCACATAATAAAATTTAACTCTTGATTTATAAGGATATTTTCTTGGTTTATTTTACAGTTGTAGGCTAAAAACTCTACACCTAGGGATTTTGCTTCCGCGACTAATTGAGCATAAGTAGAATCAATATGAGTGGCTGGGCTGACTTGGCTAATCCCTGTATGCTGAACTAAATACAGCATCACAGCTCGTTGCGGTAAATTTGATGGTCTATCCAAGACATGCATTAATTCACGACAGTGTTTGTGTGCTCGGGTAGAAATGGTGTCAGGGAAATAACCTAATGAAGACTGTGGCGCCTGTAACGTGACACTTTTTACTTCTAAATACGTTAGTGAGTCGTCGGTATGAGTTAATAAAAAATCTATTTTAGATTGTTCTTTTCCGTATTTTACTTCGCAGTCAATATCGCTAATATTAGGCAAGGAAGTAATAAGACCTTGTTGTAATGCTGCTTTGACGATGTTGTTTGCGCGGTGTGTATTGACACCTATCCACTCTTCTTGCGTATTTTGCACGAGTTCTAATGTGTATTTTAGTTTCCGTTTCGGATCATCATTAGGCTGTACCCACGCAGTAAAACCCGGTTCGGCGCAGCCAGTCATCTTGCCCGTATTAGGACAATGCGCAGTAATGATTTCACCCGTATCAAGCTCGACATCAGCAAAAAAACGTTTGTAACGTGCGATTAATTTACCTTTTAATAGCGGTCTTTTAAACAGTCCAGTAAATAGTGCTGGTGAGGGTATCGTCTGTGCAGGGAAAGGCATGATATACTTACTAAAATGACATTGAATAAAAACATATTAAGAAGCATATCACAATGAGCTATTTTTTAATCCACAAAACCACTCAAACACCGGTTTCACCTTATAATCCTAACAGCCTTATTTCAATGAATGAAAATGGCTTAACAGTTCATTTAACAGGGCAAGATGATGTTCGCGATTGTCAAAAAGCAGCCCGTTTAGCGAGTGGATTAATCCATTCGCAAATTCAATTTGTGGGGTTGTGGGAGCCGATATTACAGCGAAGCTTTGTCTTGGCATTAGGTAATACAAATCTTTCTGTTAAGTGGGCAGTTGTAGATGCAACAGAATCTAGCGAGCAATCTATAGCAAACTCGATGGTGCTAAACCAAGCATTGATGGCGGTCGAATTTGCACGTGAATTAGTGAATCAGTCCCCGCAAGATTTATCACCTGAAGCTCTCGCAGAGCAAGTTGCCCATCATTTAGAGGGTCTTGCACCTGAATATGTCAGCGCCAAACATATTGTGGGCGATGCACTCGTGGAATTTGGTTGGCATGGATTATATGAAGTCGGTCGTGGTAGTGTGCGCCCACCCGTTTTATTAGAGCTCGACTATAATCCGACGGGCAATCCTGATGCACCTGTTGATGTTGCATTAGTCGGTAAAGGCATTACTTTTGATAGTGGTGGCTATTCGATTAAATCAAGCGAAGGTATGTTGGATATGAAATGTGATATGGGTGGTGCAGCGACGGTTAGTGCCGCTTTAAGTCTAGCCATCATGCAAGGTTCGACGAAGCGCATTCGCTTAATATTATGTTGTGCCGAAAATCTGATTTCGGGTCACGCTTATAAATTAGGTGACATTATTACTTATAAAAATGGTCTGACTGTCGAAATTGTTAATACTGATGCTGAAGGTCGGTTAGTACTAGCTGACGGTTTGATGGCTGCGTGTGAAGCTCAACCAGGTTTAATTATTGATGCAGCAACCTTAACCGGTGCAGCAGTAATGGCAGTAGGTACTGAATACAATGCGCTGTTTACGGCGAATAATGCGTTAGCACAGCAATTGATAAGTATTGGCGCTTCTGAGGCAGAGCCATTCTGGCAATTGCCTTTAGCTCCTTGGCATCAAGAAATGTGTCCGTCACCGTTTGCGGATACCGCTAATTCACGCCCACAAAAAGGTGGTGGTGCAGGTGGTGCATCGAATGCAGCCGGATTTTTGTCACGCTTTGTGGATGCGACTATTCCATGGGTGCATATTGACCTAGCAGGCGCTTATCATCGCAACCCGACTAACACTAAACCCGCTGGTGCGACCGGTATGGGTGTCTTGAGTATCGCGCAGTTACTTAAATAATGGATACTTTGTCTGCGGCGATTATGTTGTTTTTGATTATGGATCCTCTCGGTAACCTACCGATTGTAATGTCTGTGCTCAAGCCATTTGAACCTAAACGCCGTTTATTTATATTGGCTCGCGAGTTATTATTTTCGCTTATTATATTACTGATATTTTTATATTCTGGTGATTCAATTTTAGCATTTTTGAATATCAAACAAGAAACGGTCAGTATTGCCGGTGGTATCATTTTGTTTTTGATTGCGTTAAAAATGATTTTCCCTTCACCGGGTGGTGTCATGAATTTACCCGCGGGTGAAGAGCCATTTATTGTTCCTTTAGCGATCCCTATGATTGCCGGTCCATCTTCAATGGCGGCATTGATTTTACTTTCTAATCAAGCGCCAACACGGATCGTTGATTGGACATTAGCCTTGATTGGGGCATGGGGATTGTCAGCAATTATTTTGTTATTTTCGGGGCCATTGCATAAAATTTTGGGTCAAAAAGGGCTCTCTGCAGTGGAACGTTTGATGGGGATGATTTTGATCATGCTATCGATTCAACTATTACTTGATGGTGTAAGTGCTTACTTGCAACCAAATACTTTATAAAAGGCATTATTGTGACAAAACCAACGTTATCGACATTTGCTCAAATTCGTGCACTATCACCCAAACAAAGTTTGGCTTTTAGTGTGACAGTATTATCTCGAATGGTACCTCATGTAGCCCTCTATGATGAGTTAAATCAAGTCCCCACAAGTGAGTTGGCACTTACTGGAGTGGGAGAGGTTGCTGTGGGGCCATTGGCTGATAAAGTCTTGGGGTTAGTATGGGGCTATTTAGGCAACCCAAAAAACAAATTTAACTTTGGCGTGCAACTGGAAAAGATCGAGTTGGCTACCCCTGATGTAACTGAGAATACGCCTTTTGGAGTGCTTCCGGCTATGGATGCCTGTATCGGATTATCGGCACTGTTACGCTTATTACAACAAGAACAAGATGATGCCGCAGTAATGATTAGCAAATTAGCACAGGGTGGTGTTGAGGCGATGTTATTGGCGACAGAATTTGCAGTTGAAAATGAGAAAATTGCAGCTATAGATGATGAAGAAAGCAAGGATAATGCTTATTTTACATTATCCAAAAAATTAAAAGCACATCCTTTAATGGAATTTGAAATTGCATTTCAAAGAGAAGTCTTACAATATGTTAATACGCATAAACTCAACGAACAAAGTGTGAAAGAATTACAACAAATGGTTCAAGAAACAGGGATCACCACCCTAGGTATTGAGCTGGAATAAGCCATACATAAACCCATTAGTTTGTTGTTGCTTAATTGGTTTTAAGCTCGTTGGTGAGGGTTGCTTTAGCAATGCTGAGTTAATACTATTTAACGTTATTGCGGTTTCACATTCTAAATAAATCAGTGTGTCTGTAGTGATTAACTGGAGATCTAATAACTGTAATAAACTAGGAATGAGTAATCCTTGTTTAAAAGGAGGGTCAAGGAATACTATAGTCATGGCCTGCGCTCGCTCACTTAAAGCCTGAGCGACACGAGTAACAGAATGTGCGAATTCACCATCCAACACACTGGCTGTATCTTGAAGCTTCAATGTTGCAACATTCTGGGTTAGTTGGTTTGCCGCCGAAGTATTTTTTTCGATAAAATAAACATGTTGAGCACCTCGTGACAACGCTTCAAAACCTAAACTGCCACTCCCAGCAAAGCCATCAAGACACACACTGCCCTGCACATCCTGCATGAGCCAATTAAATAAAGTCTCTTTGGTGCGGTCAGTAGTGGGTCGAAGCCCTTGTGCATCAAGCACTGGTAACTGACGGCCACGGTGTTGACCTGCAATTATTCGAATTCGTCCTGTAACGGTTGGTTTTTTTTGATTTTTATGGCGCATCTTGGCTAAATATTACGAGCAGATGGTGTTATGATAACAATTATTTTTTGAGCACGCCCATAAAAGTGCATTCAATGTGTTAGCGTTAACCGTAATTTGTTGTTCACACTTAGCTAACCAGATAACAGGACTCAAGTGTTGTATGTTTAATATATTCAAAAAAAAGAAGCCAAATCAACCACAAAGCACATCGATTGTCGATAATGATGCCAATGATATCGCTGTTGAATCGGAGCTTACAACTGAAGCTAGCACTACTGTTGAGCAAGAGCCTGAATCTGTAATTACAGCGAAAGAATCACCCCAGGAGACGACACTAGAATTAGCGCCTGAGCCTTCTGCAGAGCCACAGCCCAAGCCATCATTTTTTAGTTCTCTTGCAGCTAAACTTGCTCGAACCAAGGCGAGCATTGGCAGTGGGATCGCAGATTTATTTGTGGGTCGCAGTATTGATGATGAGTTGTATGAAGATTTAGAAACGCAGTTATTAGTCGCTGATGTGGGTATGCACACTACACAGAATATCATTGAGCACCTCACTCAAACCACTCAACGTAGTACCTTAAAAGACGGTGATGCCTTACTTGGTGCCTTGAAAGAATATATGGCCCAGTTATTGACGAAAATTGAGGCTCCCTTAATTCCTGAAGTGCCAGATGGTCAAACTGGTCCATTTGTGATTTTAATGGTTGGGGTCAATGGAGTGGGTAAAACTACAACGATCGGCAAAATGGCCAAGCAATTTCAGCAACAAGGCAAAAAAGTAATGTTAGCTGCTGGCGATACATTCCGAGCTGCCGCTGTTGAGCAATTACAGGTTTGGGGAGAACGTAATAACATACCCGTCGTTGCGCAGCATACCGGTGCCGACAGTGCTTCGGTGTTATTTGATGCACTTCAATCTGCAAAAGCTAAAAATGTCGATGTATTAATCGCAGATACGGCAGGGCGATTACAAAATAAAGACCACTTAATGCAAGAACTCGAAAAAGTCGTGCGCGTAATCAAAAAACTGAACCCTGATGCGCCCCATGAAATTATGTTGACGATTGATGCTGGGACAGGTCAAAATGCCATCAGCCAAGCTAAATTGTTCAATGATTCAGTTGGCTTAACCGGTATTACATTAAGCAAGCTAGATGGCACAGCGAAAGGGGGCGTCATTTTCTCCATAGCTGATCAATTTTCAATTCCCGTTCGCTATATTGGTGTGGGAGAGGCGATCGATGATTTACGGATTTTTAAGAGTAAAGAATTCATTGATGCGTTATTTGAGCAAACCAACTAACCATTATGATTAAATTTGACCGCGTCAGTAAAACATATCTAGGTGGGCAACAGGCTTTACAGCAAGTTGATTTTCATATTGAGCCCGGAGAAATGGCATTTTTAACGGGACATTCTGGCGCAGGTAAAAGTACTATCCTCAAATTGATTTCGTTAATGGCACGCCCTAGTGTCGGTAATGTATTGATTAATGGTCATAATTTAAATGACATTAAACTGAGCCAAGTACCTTATATTCGTCGTGATATAGGCATGATTTTCCAGTCTCATCAATTATTAATGGATAAAACCGTATTTGATAATGTGGCATTGCCCTTGGTAATCGAAGGTTATTCACGTAAACAAATTCAAAAACGCGTCTCTGCTGCACTGGATATGGTTGGCTTATTACATAAAATCCAACAATTACCGCAGGCATTATCTGGTGGTGAGCAACAACGTGTGGGCATCGCTCGAGCAGTAGTGAATCGACCGCCATTATTATTAGCCGATGAACCAACAGGTAATCTCGATCCTAAATTATCCATGGAAATCATGCGGTTATTTGAGGATTTTAATCAAGCTGGAGTCTGTGTATTTGTAGCTACACATGATTTAGGGTTAATTGCTCGGATGAAATACCGAACCCTGACGATTAAGCAAGGGCGAATGATTGATGATGGCTTAAATGATCAAAATGATCCGTTAAGTACTCTCTCGGATCTCCACGATCCGAATTTACCACCCATGACAAAACTACCGCCGAAGTACACCCTATGAGTTTATTATTTAATGGTCGGACAGGTGACAACACGTCGCGCAGAGTAGGATTTTTCCAACGTGTCTTCATGGGCGGCATCAATCACTTACGTCAAGCTTTAGCGAGTTTAGGTGAATTATGGCGCTCACCGCTGGCAACATTTATGACTATTGGTGTGTTAGGACTCAGTATTACCTTACCAAGCACGCTGTACTTGATGGTTAAAAACACCGAAAAGGTGACTGCTGGGTGGGAACAAGCTGGAGAAATATCACTTTACTTACAATCGGGCACAACCGAACAACAAGCTAATCAATTACTCCTTGCGGTGTCATCGATGACGAGCAAAATAGATAGCGCGCGTTTAATTGCTCCAGACATTGCGTTAGAAGAGTTTGAAGCTTTATCAGGGCTGGGTGATTCATTGGCCTATTTGGATAAAAATCCGTTGCCTTATGTGTTACTCATTACACCTAAACCTCAATATTTACAGCCTGAATCGGCCAAACGCTTACTGCAAGAACTGGAACAACAGTCGGTAGTGGACTTTGGTAAGTTGGATATAGAATGGCTCGAAAAACTATACGCGATTGTCTCAATTGCCAAAGATATTGTATGGATAGTAGCAATCCTTTTATGTGTTTCCGTCGTATTAATAATAGGTAATACAATTAGACTCAATATTTTAAGCCAACGTGAAGAAATTGCTGTTATGAAATTGGTTGGTGCAACCGATAACTTTATTCGCTTTCCGTTTTTGTACACGGGTTTTTGGTACGGATTTTTAGGCGGCTTGTTGGCTTGGATGTTAGTGGCATTTTTATTGTGGTGGATCCAATCTGGTGTCGAGAATTTAGCTGGGTTATATCAAGCCGAATTCACCATTAGCGGACTAGACATGCAAGCATTAGGTGTTATCCTGCTAATATCGATTAGTTTGGGTTTGATTGGTTCTTTGATATCAGTGCAAAAGCACATCAAAGATATTGAGCCTAGTTGAGTGTAACTATTTGAATTTTATTGATTTTTAAAGGTTTCACTAGTTGCAACTAGTAAAATCATACAGCCTGTTGTATGGTTGTGTAAAATAAATGTTAACTGATAAGGTTGGTATACCTAAAATAAACCTCATATTAATTGAAACTATTTACCCATTTAATGGATCTATATCAATTAATTAGAGTCTTAATCTCGCAATTTTTGCGTCACTTTGGTATATTTTATACAGTTGATTAAATAACGGAGTTTTATTTGATGAGTAAATCCATGCAAATGGCATTGACGATTCCTAAAAGCGGTAGTATCGAAAGCTACATTCAATCGGTAAGTAATATACCGATGCTAACTGCTGACCAAGAAAAATCATTAGCAGAGCGTTTATTTAATGAGGGCGATCTAACTGCTGCACGTGAGTTAGTCATGTCTCACTTACGTTTTGTTGTACATATTGCAAAATCTTATTCTGGCTACGGACTAGCTCAAGCTGATTTGGTCCAAGAAGGCAACATCGGTTTGATGAAAGCAGTGAAGCGTTTTGATCCAAATGTTGGTGTGCGTCTAGTGTCGTTTGCGGTTCACTGGATAAAAGCTGAAATCCATGAATTTGTACTAAAAAACTGGCGCATTGTTAAAGTTGCGACTACAAAAGCCCAACGAAAATTATTCTTTAATTTACGTAAATCCAAAAAACGTCTAGGTTGGTTCACTCATAAAGAAGTGCAAAAGGTCGCTGAAGAGCTCGGAGTGAGTGAAAAAGAAGTCTTGCAGATGGAAGCCCGTATGGGCAGTCAAGATACTGCATTTGACTTATCCAGCGATGACGGTGATGACAATAGTAATTTTGCACCAGCGCAATACTTAGAAGATAAATCTGAAGACGTAGAATCAGCAGTCATAAATGCCGATTATGATTCGAATGCTTCTGCACGTTTATATTCAGCAATCAAAACATTGGATGAACGTAGTCAGCATATTATTGAGACACGTTGGTTAAGTGATAATAAAATGACATTACAAGATTTAGCGTCGAAATATCAAGTGTCTGCTGAGCGAGTTCGTCAAATTGAAAAAAATGCCATGAAGAAAATTCAATCGGCGATGGCATAGTTATTTACTAGTTAGATTAAATAGCATTATTACTAAAACCCTGAGCTTCTCAGGGTTTTTTCGTATCTGCCTGCGGCATATCTGCCCGAGCCTATCCGCCCGAGCCTTATCCGCCCGAGCCTTATCCGCCCGAACCTACCCCCGTGGCAACACCCAGTACACGCCAGTAAATTCTGCTACAGCGGTATCGCCATCTAAGATATGGACTTTGAGGGTGACCTGCATTTTCTTACCTTCTTGTAATTCAGCATAATCACATTGAAAATGTTCGATATGGACTTGCGCTCTTGGCTGCATGCTAATGGGTTTATGATAATGAATATTGCCATCACCGAGCACAATTTCACCGTCTAATTTTTTACGTTTGAGTTGTAAAAAGATCATGCCCCAACCGGTGAGTGTCGCCAGCGAAAAAATACTGCCAGCAAACATCGTGCCGTGCAAATTGATATTTTTGTTTAAAGAAGCCCGCACTTCTAAGGTCGAACCGGAGTACTGATGAAGTTTAATGCCCATTTGTTCAGAAATAGGAATCGTTTTTTCCCATGTGCTTTGCAGTTCGTGACACCAATCAGCATTAATTAGATATTGTTGTGCGGTGAGTTTTTTGACCATTTGAATACGGTTTAGCTTACTCAGTGCTTCTGACGTTGATTGCTTAGTATAACCACATTGTTCAAAAAAAGGACGTGATGTTGCGAGGCTATTGGTAACGGCTCTAACCGCGCCTTGTTCAATGGCATAACTTTCTAATGTAGCAACGATTAAGCGACCATAACCTTTACCATGAGCATTAAAATCAACGGCAATATGGCGTATCTGCACTTCTTCGGCACTGTTAAAATGCACTCGACCGACAGCCATAATTTCATTTTTATAATTGAGTAACATTCGGTGTTCAGCTACTGATTCGTATTCATCTTTTTCTGAACCTATTGGAAAATTAAAAGGTGCTTTGAGGATCTGCCAACGAAACGCAAAATATTGCTCAAGTTGTTGCTCTGTAGTGGGGGTAATAATTTTATACAATGCTTGGTAATCCTATGTATGTAAACTAAACGTCACGGGTCCATCGTTGACCAGTGCTACTTGCATGTCAGCGCCAAATTGACCCGTTGCGACGTGCATTTCTGGAAGGCAAATACGTGATCTTAGCTCATTTATAAACGCATCATACATTGCTTCACCATGTTCTGGTGAAGCGCCTCGGGAAAATCCAGGACGGTTACCTTTTGTAGTATCAGCGACAAGTGTAAATTGTGACACAACCAGAATATCGCCTTTGATTTGTTCGATATTCCAATTCATTTTGCCATCGTGATCGGTAAACATCCGAAACTTGATTAATTTATTGACCATTTTTCGCACATTTAGTTCACTATCATGCGCTTCAACGCCAAGTAATAACAATGCACCATAGCCAATTTCACCAATAATGTGTTGTTCGACAGACACACTTGCCTGCGTGACTCGTTGCACTAATCCAATCATTAATCGTTTACTTTTAGTAGGTGTGGCACTTAATTGTTGAAAAGTTTCGCCATCGTGTCAGTTGCCATTTTTAAAGAAAAGGCAATGGATGGTTCAGAGGTACTATGCCCTGCATCAGGTACAATAGTCAACTGACTGTTAGGCCATAATAGTTGTAGGGTGTAGGATGATTCAATTTTGCAAATCATGTCATAGCGACCATGAACGATATATCCAGGAATATGGGCGATTTTATACACATTCTCAAGGATAAAATTTTCTTCGATAAAGCAATGATGCTTCAAATAATGGCATTCTAACATAGCTAAAGAAGCGATTTGATGTAAGTTATAATTATATAGTGGGTCGCCATAGGGATGTTGAATACGCGATATCCGATCTTCCCAGCCGTACCATGAACGCAATGCATTGGCTTTGTAAAACTTGTTTTTTTGATTAAAGAGTTCAAAAAACGCATCACAAATATCACTTGCTTCAGTCAACGGCGGGATATCTTGGACAAACGTTTCATAATGCTCTGGATACATTTGCGCTGCGCCACCGTGGGGGCAGATATACCATTCGATATCTTGTTGACGTCCTAAAAATACACCTCTAAGGATCAGTCCCTTGACAGTTTGTGGTTCATTAATTGCTGCAAGGAGACCTAGTGTCGCGCCCCAACTGCCACCAAAGATAATCCATTTAGGGATCTGTAAATGCTCTCGTAGTACCGTAATATCAGCTAATAAATGTGCTGTGGTATTATGTGCTAATGATGCAAAGGGCGTAGAGCGCCCACAACCGCGTTGTTCGTAAGCAATGATGTGATACATAGAAGTATCAAACATTCGCGTATAATCGTCGCTCAAGCCCGCTCCGGGCCCGCCATGAATAAATAAAACAGGGATCCCATTAGGATTTCCGGATTGCTCATAGTACAGCCAATGGCCATCGGACACAGGTAGCATGCCATGTTTAAATGGGATAGATGAGGTGTACAGCTTTGGCATATAAGTTGTGCTTCTGTAATTTTTGAGCTAGTTTATTGAATAAATGTTTTCTGTTTCACTATTTACTTATAACAAGGTAGAAATAAATATGCCACAACAAGGATCAGGCGGTAATGTTATCGCAGCCATTTGTAATATCTTTATCCCTGGATTAGGACAGCTCGTTCAGGGACGCATTTTGGGTGCGTTAATGTTCTTTATTATAGCTACAGTCTGTTATGGGCTTGCTGCAACGGTTATATTTATATTCTTGTGGCCGGTAGGCGCAATTTTTCACTTATGGTCTATTATTGATGCTGCACGCTTTAGATCGCCCGGATAATTCTAATTTTAAACTTATCCCTCTAATCGAGTCTATTGCTTAGATTATATACAAATAAAACGACAAAAGGAGTTGTCTGTGTCTTTGTTCAAAAAATTTATTATTATTGCTTCATTGTTGAGCTTAACGGCTTGTCAAAGCGCTTATTATACTGCCTGGGAAAAATTAGGTGTAGAAAAACGCGATATTCTTGTCGATCGCGTTGAAGATGCTCGCGATTCCCAAACTGATGCACAGAAACAATTTGCATCGGCGTTAGCAGAATTTACGAGCCTGATTAACTTTGATGGTGGCGATTTAGAGTCTGTTTATGATGGACTTAATAGTCAGTATCTAGAGTCAGAAGCTGCTGCCAAAGCAGTATCAAAGCGTATAGATAAAGTTGAAAGTGTTGCTGAAGCTTTATTTTCCGAATGGGAAGAAGAATTAAACTTGTACACTAATGCTAAGCTCAAACGAGATAGTCAGGGTAAATTACGCGAAACTCAGACCCAATATAAATCGATGTTGCGGGCTATGCGCAAAGTCGAAAGTAGCATGCCACCTGTGCTCAGCGCGTTACAAAATAACGTTCTATATCTCAAGCATAATCTTAATGCGAGTGCTATTGGTGCATTACAAGGTGAATTTTCAGTGATTAAGTCTGATGTGAACAACCTAATTAAAGAAATGAACGCCGCTATTGAGCAATCAGACTCTTTTATTGCAGCAATGAAAGGGTAACCGCAAGGTTACTCTTCTGCCATTGCCTGAGGCTTCTCATCAGGCGCTAGGACTTCTTGTATTGAGCAAGTAAATTCTGCGCCAACTAACACAACTATCCAAGATAAATATATCCAAACAAACAAGATGGGAATGACGGCTAAGGCCCCATAAATCATTTCGTAGGACGGGAAATTTCCTACATAATAGGCAAAGGCTTTTTTGGATAGCCCAAATAAGAACGTCGCTAGAATAGCGCCACTTAACGCATGCGTAAATTTTACACGCGCATTAGGGACAAGCATATATAAGATCAAGAATCCAATCGTTGAGGTAATACTGGGAACAGTTTTCAGTAACAATGTGTCCAAGCCAAGAGTATATCCTTCAGCATAGCTAGCAATCCCCAGTAAGTAAGAACTAACTAATACACTAGAGCCCATCATAATAGGACCTAAGGTAATTACCATCCAATAGACAGCGAAGGTAAACATCTTCGGTCGTTTTTTTTCAGTACGCCAAATCGTGTTAAGTGTTTTATCTATATTCATGATCAACAACAGTGCGACCACTACTAAGGATGCTATTCCTATTGCGCCCATACCTGATGCATTGGCAACAAATTCATTGATATATTTTTCTAATACATCGCCGGAAGTCGGCACGAAGTTATTAAGGATGAATGCTTGCAGCTCTAGACGTACTTCCGCAAAAGCAGGAAACGCAGATAGCATGGTAAAAAAGACCATGATAAATGGCACTAAAGATAATAACGAAACATATGCAAGATGACCTGCCGAAACGGTTACTTTGTCCGTTGCACAGCGCGCCACAAAATAGCGCGCAATAGCGGGGAATTGAGGAATGAGTTGGTGTCGCATCAACGCCATCCATTGGCGAAAGGTTTCTATCATGCACGCAGTCCTAGCATATGACAAATGGCGTAGCTTAACTCGCTACGGTTGAGTGTATAAAAATGAAAATGTTTAACGCCTTCTTTAGCTAGTACTTTTACTTGATCCATTGCGATGTTTGCTGCAAGTAAATTACGCGTAGTTTGGTCGCCATCATCTAAACCATCATACATTTTATGTAACCAATTAGGAACATGAACATCCGTGAAACCGGCAAATTTCACGAGTGTTTGATAGTTTGTTACAGGTAAAATCCCAGGAACAATATCTAAATCAATACCTGCTGCTGCCGCACGGTCGCGGAAACGAAGGTAATGTGAAGTATCAAAGAAAAATTGAGTAATAGCTTCGTTAGCACCTGCCTCAGCTTTGCGTTTTAGGTTAAGCAGGTCAAATTGGGCATTGGGTGCTTCAGGATGTTTTTCTGGGTAAGCGGCAACCGAAATATCAAAATCAGCGACATCTTTCAATAATGCGACTAAATCACTGGCGTACATATCTGGCTTTTCCATTCCTGGAGGAAGATCGCCACGCAATGCAACGATGCGACGGATGCCATTCGCCCAATATTCTTTGGCTATATCAATGAGTTCTTCGCGGGATGCGTCAACACATGTTAAATGCGGAACCGCTGGCACACCAAGATCATGTTGGATCCGTTTTACGACATTATGAGTCTTGTCACGCTCGCCACTATTTGCGCCATAGGTAACTGACATATAAGCAGGTTTAAGTGGCGCTAAGCGTTCCACTGATTTCCATAGCATGTTTTCCATTTTGTCATTACTAGGAGGAAAAAATTCAAAAGAAACGTTGATATCACGCAATTCGGAAAGCGTTTGGTTGAGAGAATCAACGCCTTGGGCGTAAGAAACCATGGAAATACCTCAAATAAATATGTATACAATAGACGTTTAGACGTCTAAACTACGTAATATTAGTCGTTTGGTCAAGTTATATAGTGCGATCATCTACTAATAACCTATAGCAATAAAGCATAATAATAATAATAAACGCAGAACGTTTAAGGAGCACCCTATGGCTAAATGGAACGGCAAATATATTCATCCATACGCAGAGCATGGGAAGAAAAGCGAACAAGTCAAAAAAGTAACCGTTTCGATCCCTATCAATGTCCTGAAAGTGTTGACTGATGAACGCACTCGCCGGCAAGTCAACAACTTACGCCATGCGACAAATTCTGAATTATTATGTGAAGCGTTTTTACATGCGTTTACCGGGCAACCATTGCCGGATGATGACGATTTGAAGAAAGGCAATGCGAATCGTATCCCTGAATCCGTGCGCAAACTAATGGAAGAAATGGGGATTGATGCCACACTCGATGAGCTGACCGACGAGTAGCCCTCCCCACACTACTTTCAGTCTTCCATATACCCTTCGGGTAATTCATCAAAGTGTGCCACACCAGAGTCAATCGCTGCTTGAGCCACTGCTTTTGCTATGCGAGCACAAAGCCTTGGGTCCATTGGTTTTGGAATAATGTACTCGCGTCCAAACACTAATGAATCAACACCGGCAGCAACTAATACTTCTGCTGGTACTGGCTCTTTGGATACTTCTCGTAATGCTTCAACTGCAGCGACTTTCATCGCATCGTTAATTTCGCTTGCGCGAACATCTAATGCACCACGGAAAATAAACGGAAAGCACAACACATTGTTGACCTGATTTGGATAATCAGATCGACCGGTCGCCATAATTAGATCACTACGCGTCGCCATAGCTAATTCGGGTTTGATTTCTGGATCGGGGTTGGAACAAGCAAACACGATAGGGTTCGGTGCCATTAAAGCTAACGTTTCTGCTGGCAAAACATCGGGACCCGATACACCCAAGAACACATCGGCACCTTCCATAACATCTTCCAGTGTGCGTTTATCGGTATTATTGGCAAATGCCACTTTATGTTCGGGCAAACCTTCACGTCGGGTATGGATGACGCCATTGCGATCTAACATGTAGATTTTTTCTCGTTGAGCACCACATTTAATCAGTAATTCCATACAAGCAATTGCAGCGGCACCCGCACCCATACAGACAATCCGAACGTTTTTGATGTCTTTACCTTGAATTTCTAAGGCGTTGAGCATACCCGCAGCAGTAACGATTGCTGTTCCGTGCTGGTCATCATGAAAAATAGGGATCTTACAACGCTTTTGCAATTCACGTTCGATTTCAAAACACTCAGGTGCTTTGATATCTTCAAGGTTGATGCCACCAAAGGTATCAGCGATATTGGCCACAGTGTTGATAAATTCTTCGGTGGTGCGATGGGTCACTTCAATATCGATGGAATCAAGTCCAGCAAAACGCTTAAACAATAACGCTTTACCTTCCATTACCGGTTTGGAGGCAAGAGGGCCTAAGTTTCCTAAACCCAAAATTGCAGTACCGTTTGTAATAACAGCAACTAGATTACCTTTGGCGGTGTATTTATAAGCATTGGCAGGATCATCAGCGATTTCACGTACTGGCTCAGCCACACCAGGGCTGTAGGCAAGGGCTAAATCATTAACAGTCGCTGCGGGAGTCGTTAATTCGATACTGATCTTTCCTGGTTTTGGCAGGGCGTGATAGTCTAACGCTTGTTGACGAAAATCAGACATTTTTCGTGCATTTCCTTGAGATGTAGGGGGTTAAAAGTACCTCTGTCTTTTTGCTTTATTATTGTTTTTATTAGCATTAATTTATAATGTATCACACTAAAAATTAAATACATATCCGATTTCTGAATACCCACAAAAAAAGCGCTGAATGAGCGCTTTTTGAGAAGAATGTATTGGCTGCTAGCAGCGAATCATTTTTATTTTTTGCTAAGTGCAGAGAAACGCTTGTTGAATTTATCAACACGACCACCTGTATCAACATTACGTTGCTTACCTGTATAGAACGGGTGACAAGCAGAACATACGTCTAGGTTTAAATCTTTACCTACAGTAGAACGGATCTTGATTACGTTACCACAAGAACAGGTTGCAGTGATTTCAGCGTACTTAGGATGGATATCTTGTTTCATAGGGGTTACCTTATAAATTTAGGCCGTATCGCTATACAACCCGAAGCTGTACACCATACGCAATAATTAACATGACTCACCGCACACGCAATGAGTCGCAAAATGGACGCGCATAATAATGTAACTTAGCCCTTTGATCAAGTATAATCGCGTTATTGGTCAATAAAAACGATAAAAATAAGCATACATGGTATTTTTGGCAATTGCAGTACCTGTCCCACTGCGTAAAACCTTTCATTACACTCACAGCGAGCCCGTTGCCATTGGGGCACGAGTATTGGTGAGCTTCGCCAATCGTCAGTTGGTCGGGATCGTGGTCGAATGTCAGAGTGACAGCACAGCACTATCTTCTGCTAAAGCTGCTGCCAGCGAGGAAATTAACTTAGCAAAACTTAAAGCGATTACTACCGTATTAGACTCACAAGGGATCCTTTCCGAGCAATGGCTGGCGTTATTAACATGGACATCAACCTATTATCAGCACCCTATTGGTGAGGTTTTACAAACAGCTCTACCAAGTGCTTTGCGTAAGTCGGTATCCAGTTCCCCCAAGCCTCAACTGGTTATTCAGCTCAACGACACCTTACAAGCATTAAATATACGTGGCAGTGATTTGACGCAAACCGTCGATTTGATTGCTTTAAAACGGGCGCCTAAACAGTATGCTTTAGCGTGTTATGTTGCTGCACAAACTCAAGTCTTGGACACTCAGGCCGCGGAAAATAACGCAGAACAGACACAACAGGATAAGCAAAACAAAAACGTCACTGGCATCAATAAAGCCCAGTTGCGTCAGCAATTTGGCTCTCCAGCTCTGAATGCTTTACTTAAAAAAGAGATATTGGTTGAAATATCACATGTACCGCCTGCGGGGAGTTGGTTTACACAAACAGGTGCTGCGCATTTTCAAGCGATAGCAGGCTTGTCTGCCAATATAGAGCAATCCATCGCAATTACGGGGATTAATAGCCAGCTTGACCAATTTGGTTGCTTTTTGCTAGAAGGGATAACAGGTAGTGGCAAAACAGAAGTCTATTTGCAAGTTATCAATCAAGTATTACAACGTGGCCAACAAGTTTTAATTTTGGTGCCTGAAATCGGGTTAACGCCACAAACCGTGTCGCGTTTTGAGGCACGTTTTGGTATTGATGTGGGTGTGTTACATTCTGGATTAAGCGACAATGAACGCTTAGCAGTGTGGCAACAAGCTCGATTAAATCAAATTGGTCTGGTGATAGGGACTCGTTCTGCTATTTTCACACCTCTACCTGAGTTGGGTATGATCATCATTGATGAAGAGCATGATGATTCCTTTAAACAGCAAGACGGATTGCGTTACCATGCCCGTGATGTGGCAATTATGCTGGCGCAACGCCACAAAATTCCGATTATCTTAGGAACGGCAACTCCCGTTTTAGAAACATTGCAGCGTGCCTTGACAGGGAAGTTTCAACATTTTGTGTTGGCTAAGCGTGCCGGTGATGCAGCTGTAGCGCCGGTAAATTTAATCGATATATGCCAACAACCGCTAACATATGGACTTGCGCCTCCCACCATAGAGGTAATGCAATCGCATTTGGCACAAGGTAATCAAGTGTTGTTATTTATCAATCGCCGCGGTTTCGCACCTGCGGTCGTGTGTCAACAATGTGGTCACGTTGAAGATTGCCGCGCATGCGACAAACCTATGACCTATCACAAAGCGCAATCACGTTTGCTGTGTCATCAATGTTTAGCCCAAGCCCCAGCTCCGCATCGTTGTACAGCTTGTGGTGCAACAGAGTTGATGACGCAAGGAGTGGGTACTGAGCAGCTAGAACAAGGTTTGGCTGAGTTATTTCCGCAATATTCGACGATCCGTATTGATTCTGACTCAATGCGTGGCAAGCAAACCCTCGCTAATACGATTGAACAGATCAATCAACGTGAGCATCAAATTTTACTCGGTACGCAAATTTTGGCAAAAGGTCACCATTTTGCTCACGTGACTTGTGTTGTCATTATGGATGTCGATGGGGCGTTGTTTAGTGCGGATTTTCGCGCACCTGAAAAACTCTCACAGTTAATTACACAGATTTCAGGTCGTGCGGGGCGGGCGGATAAACCTGGCGAAACCTTTTTGCAGACGACCCAACCAGGGCATCCGTTATTACAAGATTTGGTCAATAATGGTTATGGACATTTCGCTCGATTTGCGTTGCATGAACGCGAACAAGCTCACTTGCCGCCTTATAGTTTTCAGGTTGTGTTTCGTGCTGAAGATGAAAATCCACAACGAGCAATGCAAGTACTCCAATATGCGAAACAATTATTGAGCAACATGTCGAATATTTCGACAGTCGGACCTGTGCCATGTTTAATTGAGAAAAAACAAGCTCGCTATCGTTACATGTTGATTATACAAAGCCCGTATCGTGATTTGCGGCAAAAAGTCCTCGCGACGATTATGGATGAATACAACGATTATGCGAACAAGTTGCGAGTTAGATGGTCTATTGACGTAGATAACATAGATTTTAACTAAGCAACTCACTACAATAGTAGTGTACATTTTTTCATTATCAGGTTTTAACGCCGCATGGCTCAAAAAGATTATATCAAACGTAAACCAACACCTCGTAAAAAAGGCACACCGTCGAATCGTAGTAAAGCGTCGGCTAAATCAGCGACCTCATCCATCTCGCCTAAGATTAAAATAGGATTTGCGGTATTGGTGTTAGCCGGTTTTGCTTATTTTTTATATTCGATCAAAGATGATGCAACAGTGGTTCCGGCAACAGCACCGTCGGTTAAAATCGTAACTCAGCCTGATATTGATGAACTTGACCCTCTTCCTGAGTTACCTAAAGAAGAATGGGCGTTTATTAAATCGTTACCTGGGTATGAAGTAGAAATCGAGGCCGAAGTGGCGACATCAGATAAACGCTATTTGATGCAATGCGGGTCGTTTAAAATTTATGAGCAAGCGGATTCGATGCGAGCAACGATGGCTTTTGTTGGGCTTGAACCCCAGATCCGCGGTTCAAAATCAGGTTGGTATCGGGTGATTTTGGGGCCGTATGACTCAAAACGTGATGCAGAGCGTGACCGTCATGTTTTGCAGCGTGAAAATATCAACTCTTGTCAGATTTGGTTTTGGAATTTATAAGTGCATATTCGTCGATAATCCAACGTAATTCATTACTAATTGCCTTGAATTATCGATTCTTCCCCCCCACATAGTTCTTATTAGGCACAATAGTGTGCGATATATATAAGGATTACCTGTGACTACTATTGTATCAGTTCGTCGTGGCAACCAAGTCGTTATGGCCGGAGATGGGCAAGTCTCATTAGGCAACACCGTGATGAAGGGCAACGCTAAAAAAGTACGCCGTTTATATCATGATAAAGTCATTGCGGGTTTTGCCGGTGGCACGGCTGATGCCTTTACATTATTTGAGCGTTTTGAAAGTAAACTAGAAAAACATCAAGGTCATCTGACTAAAGCCGCTGTTGAATTAGCCAAAGATTGGCGCACCGATAGAATGCTACGCAAACTCGAAGCATTATTAGCGGTCGCTGATCATACTGCTTCGTTGGTGATCACGGGTAATGGTGACGTGATCCAGCCTGAACACGATTTAATTGCGATTGGCTCAGGTGGCCCTTTTGCCCAGTCAGCGGCGACTGCGTTGTTGGAAAATACTGAGTTATCTGCACAAGAGATAGCGACCAAAGCGTTAACGATTGCCGGTGATATTTGTGTGTTCACCAATCATAGCCATACCGTTGAAACGTTAGATTATTAAGTCCAAAGCATAGTATTGAGGAACAGATTATGTCAGCTATGACACCCAGAGAAATCGTCCATGAGTTGGACACACACATTATTGGGCAACAAGATGCCAAGCGCGCGGTATCCATTGCGTTAAGAAATCGTTGGCGCCGGATGCAATTACCTGAAGCATTACGCCAAGAAGTGACACCGAAAAATATATTAATGATCGGTCCTACTGGTGTCGGTAAGACCGAAATTGCACGTCGTTTGGCAAAGCTAGCGAATGCGCCATTTATAAAAGTCGAAGCGACAAAATTCACCGAAGTTGGCTATGTTGGTAAAGAAGTTGAAACCATTATTCGTGATTTGACAGATATTGCAGTCAAAATGACCAAAGAACAGGCGACGGCTAAGGTCAAATTCAGAGCAGAAGAAGCGGCAGAAGATCGGATTTTAGATGTACTGATCCCACCTCCGAAAGATATCTTTGGTGAAAACCAAGATACCGATAATAAATCCACGCGCCAAGTGTTTCGTAAAAAATTACGCGAAGGTAAGTTAGACGATAAAGAAATTGAAATTGATGTTGCGTTACCACAAGTTGGTGTGGAGATAATGGCGCCTCCAGGTATGGAAGATATGACCAATCAATTACAAGGGATGTTTCAGAATTTATCAGGTAATCAATCGAAAAAGAAAAAATTGACAATCAAAGATGCGTTCAAGTTATTAATTGAAGAAGAAGCGGCAAAGTTAGTCAATCAAGAAGATCTAAAACAAGATGCAATTGAAGCGTTAGAGCAAACCGGAATTGTCTTTATCGATGAAATTGACAAAATTTGTAAGCGCGAAGGCAATTCAAGTGCTGATGTGTCTCGAGAGGGGGTGCAACGTGATTTACTCCCATTGATTGAAGGATCGACAGTATCCACTAAACACGGCATGGTAAAAACGGACCATATATTGTTTATTGCTTCAGGTGCGTTCCAAATGAGTAAGCCATCTGACTTGATCCCAGAATTACAAGGTCGTCTACCAATCCGCGTGGAGTTACAAGCATTAGAAGTCAATGATTTTGTGCGCATTTTAACGGAACCACATGCGTCATTATCAGAGCAATATGTAGCATTGTTAGGGACTGAAGGCGTCTCAGTTACTTTCACTGAATGTGGTATTCAGCGTATCGCAGAAGCAGCTTGGCAAGTTAATGAACGCACCGAAAATATCGGAGCACGCCGTTTGCACACCGTAATGGAACGTCTGATGGAAGAAATTTCCTATGATGCGTCAGAAAAAAGCGGTGAGTCAATTGAAGTGGATGTAAAATATGTTAACCATCATTTAGAAATGCTGGTCGATAATGAAGATCTAAGTCGTTATATCCTTTAGCCTCCCATTAAATCAGCGCTAATTAATTGCTATATGTCTGCTGAGTAATGAAATAAGTTGTGTTATCAACACCTGTTCACATTGGGTTGATAACACAGAATTCATTCTTAATCGTAACGATCAATGAATGCTGATCCTTAGTTTTTCAATCCGCTGCATCTCCGAAATGTACCCTGATATCAACCCAGCTCGATTCTTGATCTTGAGTTTCTTGTAGATATTCGCTGCGTGAAATTTAACCGTTCTTTCACTAATATATAATTTGTCTCCAATGGCTCGGTTCGTCATTCCCTTAGTGATATGATTGGCCACTTGAAACTCTCGAGGCGATAAGCTGTGTAACTCTTTATGCATAATAATTCCTTATATTGGTTATGTTCATTAACTCAAAATGACAAGAATCCAATGTATGAATTTATTAAATGCTCGTGTGCGATGTAAAAGCATTTAATAAATTCCAGACATCCTTTGCTATTCATTTTAAAGCTTAGAATGAAATGAATATTTTGCTATGATTAGTTGTTACACAATTCAGACACGAATGTGGCGGTATATGTTTAACCCTTTGATAAAAGTCAAAAAAAACGGGTGTATTAAGCAAATAGAAATCGATATATCTAGTCTAAAGGGCAGTGTTTAAGGTAGAAAAAAGCTTAAGTTTAGGTTAAGTTTATTACTATAAAATACTCCACAATCAAAAAAATGGTGGTCGTCACACATGCATATTTTACTTATTGAAGATGAACTCGCACTGGCAGATGAAATTTGTCAATCATTGCGTAAAGCGAACTATGCGGTGTCACACTTATCGTCAGGTAAGCAAGCCATTGTTGCAGCCCAAAATGGGGATTTTGATTTAATGATTTTAGATCTTGGATTACCAGATATAGATGGTTTGCAAGTGCTAACTAAAATCCGTAAATTGGGTTTGACCTTACCAATATTAGTTCTGACCGCAAGAGGTCAGCTATCAGATAAAGTGGCAGGATTAGATGCTGGTGCCGATGATTATCTACCAAAACCTTTTGAGCTTGATGAGTTATTGGCGCGATTACGCGTGTTGCAACGTCGTCTAGGCACGGGTACCTCTTCAGATATTCACGTTGCAGATGTTAGATTACGTACCGATTCGATGGCGGTGACAGTGCAAGATATACCTCTGGCATTACCCAAAAAAGAATTTATGATTTTGAGAGCGTTAATGGAACGCGCCGACCGGATTGTGTCCAAATCTCAATTAGAAACTATGTTGTATGAGTGGGGCGATGAAGTGTCGAGTAATGCGATTGAAGTGCATGTACATAACCTACGGAAAAAACTCCCAAAAGATTTTATCAATACTATTCGTGGTGTGGGATACTGTGTTAAAAAGCACATAGCCGTTAGTTAAATGAAACTGTTACATAAATGAAGTCAATCCAGCGTCTTATTACGTTACTCCTTGTATCGAGTATTATTTTGGTGATTACACTCGCTGTGGTCGCAGGCTATAAACAATTACAGAATAATACTCAGGCGCTTTATGATGCTGAACTTCAAGCCCTAGGTCAAAGTGTCTTAGCACTTAATGTTTTTGTACAATCGAGGTTACCTGATATAGATAACCAATATTCTCAAGCGCAGACGGTATTCAACCGAGGTGATCTGGCATTACAAGTCTGGCAAGATCAACAGCTAGTTTTTCGTTCTAGCCAAGCTCCAAATACAATGATTGCGACGCAGTTAGGGTTTAGTGAAACTAATTTTAATTATGATCGCTGGCGAGTATTGACGTTAGTCGATGCCGATAAAAGGGTTATCGTTGCATACTCAATGTCGGATCGGGCGTCTAAAACCGATGCTTTTATCACATCGGCGATCTTACCATTTGTGCTCGCCATACCAATTTTTGGCTTTCTTATCTTTATGTCCGTGAGGATGGGGTTACGACCGTTAAAGCAATTGGCGGTATTGTTGTCATCGCGTGCGCTGACTCAACTTGATCCGATAACACTCGATAGTCAGTTTACTGAATTGGAGCCGGTGGTCAGCACCATCAATCAACTTCTAGGTAAGATCCAAGCGGGTCTTGAGCGCGAACAAAGTTTTAGTGGCAATGTGGCGCATGAGTTGCGGACCCCCTTAAGCATTTTAGCGATATCATTGCAAAATGCGATGGAAGAAATCGATAGCGCCCATCATCCTCGATTACGTAAAAATTTAGTAGAAGTAAAACGCCTAACTAAAATCGTCAACCAACTCTTATTATTGTCACAAACGCATCCTGATCAACATCAAATTAAATGGCATCCAGTAGCAATAGAGCATTTGATGCAAGATGTCATTAGTGAAGTGTATCCGCAATTATTACAAAAACACCAAAATATTGAATTGCAGTGTGATTTACCCGAGGATTTTTCGATAGATTCGGAGAGCGAATTACTCTCTACGGTATTTATTAATTTGATCCTCAATGCCAATAAATATGCCAATAGCTACTCTAATATTTTGGTGACACTGCGTTTAGTGATGGCAGCTAAACCGACGATAGAAATACGTGTAGAAAATGAAGGCGAAGCGTTAAGTCAGCAATTATTAGCACAAATGAGCCAGCGTTTTTATCGTGATCCCCAACATAAACAAATTCAAGGTGCAGGATTAGGGCTGGCATTGGTCAAACAAATTGTTGATGTGCACTATGGGATGATTGAGTTTAGCAATAGCGCGGTGTTAGGTGGGTTGTGTGTTGCTATGCACTTACCTGTCAAGCGGGCGTAATCGATATGCACCAGCAAATATTAAGCACCAGCAGCGCCCAAGTAAGCATCGTAAAAACACTAGGTTTAAGCGGCTTGCTCCTCGTATGTATGGCCTTGTTAATGGGCGCGGGGACTGTGATCCAACGTATCACCATAGAACAACATTTATTTTATCCAAGTCGAATTTATGTACCAGAAAATTCACCGATTCAATTAATTATACATAATCTGGATACGACACCAGAAGAGTTTGATAGTTTTGCATTAAACCGTGAAAAAGTGATTTTCCCTAATCGTCCTACCATCATCTATTTACCTAAATTAGCGTCTGGCGAATATGGTTTTATTGGTGAATATCACCCTGATACCGCGCGTGGTTCGCTCGTCGTATTGCCACAACATGAATATAAGGCACAGCAACAATCCAACAGCCTCCACACACAACCTGATAAAGGGGGGGAAGATGTTAATAAGTAGTGCAATCCTGAGCTTGAAAGTGTGTTTGCCAGTATTCTGGTTTATGAGTTTGATTTATATTTTACGACCGCCTGTAGCAGGTTTTAAGCGCAGTGTGACGTTGATCAGTATTCTCATTTTGGTCTTGTTTGGTTTCAATATCAATACCATCATTAATGTGTTACCGGTTGATACATTGGAATGGTTTTACAGTTTTACAGTATTCGTGTCAGTCGTTATTTCTATTGGTTTTTTTCGTTATCCTCACCGTCCCATGAATCGTTGTACGTTGATGTTGATAGTCGTGGCTACGGTGTTGGTTCACCTTCCACAAAGTACGTCTTTATGGCTCTATGTCCTGACCAAATCACAAGCTCCGAATACTTCTTTGACCGTCTTATTGACAGGGTTAAGTTTGGGGGCGTTAGTCAGTCTAGCATTGGCTATATGTTGGTACTTACTTGCAGTGTATGCACTCTCTAGGCGTTATGTGGTTTGGGCGGTGTTATGGTTATTCATTGCCGGACGAGTCGTGTTGATTGAACAGTGGTTAGCGCAAATTGGCTGGTTAACCTGGACCGAACCGCTGGTGGATATGAGCCAATGGTTTAATGAATCATCGGTATTGGGTGTGTTAGTGCATGCTTTATTGGGGATCAATGCCACGCTAAGTGTGTTGGAATTAAGTGTATACCTGTTCGTGCTAGTACTTGGCGCAGCATGGGGATGGCGGTTCATCTACGCCAAATCGTATTTGAGAAAAGAGAAATCGTATGTGTCGTGAACAACAATTAACACTGCAACAATCGTTTGCTAGAGCGCTCGGGTGCTTGCTACTTGCGAGCATGATCATGGCAAGCACAACCAGTTATGCTGATATTGTTGTGGATAAAGTCTACAAACCGAATATCCTCCCCTTTGAGCGCGATGTTGAGTGGCGCTTGGTTTCTCGTAAAACGGATACCGGCAATGAGTTATTTCATCGAGTCGGTTATGGGCATGCGTTTACTGAAGGATTCATGGTAGAAGTGTTTTTAAGTGCTGAACGTGATGAGCTAGAAAATGTCAGTTTGGCTGAATATGAAGTGGAAGCACGCTGGATGCTCGGTGAGCAAGGTCAATACTGGGCTGATACGGCTTTTATTTTTGAAATAGAAAAGTCCCACAAAATCGATCATTTCAAAACGAGTATTGGCTTGATCAATGAAAAACAATTTGGTCGGACTCATTTAGCGACGAATCTCATTGTTAAATACGTCTTTGGGCAAGCCATTGATTCGGTATTAGAAAGCGAATTTAGAATGCAATATCGTTATCGTCTTAGACCCGCTTTTCAACCTGCGTTAGAGTTGTACACTGACAAGGATTTTTTTGGTATTGGCCCCGGTTTTATGGGCGTTAAAAAGTTTAGTCCGCAGCAGCAACTGAAGTGGGAGCTGGCGTTTATTAAAGGCTTTAATGGTGATAGTAAGGATCACACTTTGCGTGCCGGTTTGCAATGGAGTTTTTAACGATGCTTAAGGTAGAGTTAAGTTTCGCTGGTTAATCTAAGTTTATCATTGATTAACCATAGTATTTTTTATGCGCCAACTTACACGTAAGTTATCTATCCTTGTCTGCCTGATAGTCCTATCGGCAGGGCAAACGCAGCTTGTGTTTGCCAAGTCTGTCAATTATCCAGCACCGCCTATATCTCTACAACAGCCTAATCAGCTCGCGGCAACTGGGACTCAAGCAACTTCCTTAAATGATCTCAAAGGTAAAGTCGTTTATGTCGATTTTTGGGCATCATGGTGTGTGCCGTGTCGTCGATCATTTCCTTGGATGAACCAAATTCAACAGCAGTATGGCGATGATTTAGTGGTCCTGGCGATCAATTTAGATCAAGAGCCTGAACTCGCTCAGCAATTTTTACAAGACAATCCCGCAGCGTTTCATGTTGAATTTAATTCTAACGGTGAGCTTGCTCAAGCTTATCAAGTCGTTGGCATGCCGAGCAGTTATTTAATTGATAAGCGCGGCCAAGTACGCTTCGCCCATACCGGTTTTTTTACCAAACAAATATCCAAATATGAGCATAGTATTACTCAATTAATTGCGGAATAAAGAGGACAATAATGAAAAAAATATTCAAATTAGCATTAGTGGCTATCACGGTATCTCAAGCCGTCGGTTGCGCCAGTTTAGGTGTACAACCGTGGGAGCGTGATTTATTAGCCAAAGAAGAAATGGCACTCAACGCAGAGGGTGTCGACTTAGGGCTAGACGACCATATTTACTTTTCGAAAGAAGCGACCTCTGGTGGTCGTGCATTTGCTGGTGGAGGTTGTGGATGCAACTAACTGATCATAATTCATCAATAGGTTTAGCAGACTCAACGCTCACTAAACCAAAACCGATTGCAGCAACCTTAGCATTAGCAACTTGTGCTTTATTAGGCGCTGTCAGCCCGCTTGCGCAGGCGAAGAGCGATTCTGCGGACGATTGGAAGTTTGATACGGCAATCTTGTATTATGGTGAAACAGATCGAGTAAGCTTAGTTGAAGGTGTGATCAGTGCAACCAAAGACTTTGGTGATGAACATATTTTCAATGGTAAAGTGACATTCGATGGTCTAACAGGAGCATCCGCTACGGGCGCAGTGCCGCAAGACACCGTACAGACCTATTCACGCCCATCGGGTAATGCAGGGTATGCAGCGGCTGCTGGTGAAACTCCGTTAGATGATACGTTTAAAGATTCACGCGTGCAGTTAAATGCGCAGTGGACACAACCGCTAGTGACTGATTTACGCGGGTCAACCGGTGTGCATTTTTCGAAAGAATATGACTATTTATCCCTTGGCGTAAATGGCTCATTAGCCCGTGATTTTAATCAAAAAAATACCACATTATCATTAGGCTTATCCTATCAGTTTGATAGTATTGATCCTGTTGGTGGCACGCCAGAAAGACTGGGTAGCATCTCAGTGTTAAACAGCTTAAGTGATTATGATTTATATGATGCTTATGTTGATGAAGACCGCGATGATAACAGTTCGGGCAATGCTGAATTTGATGCCCATGAAAACCATTATGGCAGTCGTGACGGCGCACAAGACAAAGATACCATTGACGTTTTATTTGGTCTGACGCAAATCATTAATCGCCGCACTATCATGCAACTTAATTATGGTATGTCCGTGTCGGATGGCTATTTGAATGATCCTTACAAACTGGTTTCAGTCGTCAATAACCAAGGTACGGTGCAAGATACTCTGTTTGAATCACGACCTGATTCTCGTACCAAACATAATGTGTACTGGCAGACTAAATACGCAATGGACAGCGGTGTGGTTGACTTATCTTACCGTTTTGCAACCGATGATTGGGATATTCAATCGCACACTTTAGAGTCACGCTTACGCTATAATTTGTCGGATAACAGTTATATTCAACCGCATCTGCGATATTATCAACAAAGTGCTGCTGAGTTTTATCAGCCGTTTTTATTGAGTGATCAACCGCTGCCTACTTATGCGAGTGCCGATTATCGTTTAGGCGATATGGATGCGTATACGGTGGGGTTAAAATACGGACAAAAACTAGATAATGGTGATGCTTGGGCTGTTCGGGTTGAATATTATCAACAAAATCCGAAAAATGCTGGCTTTGCCGAACCAGGTCAACTTGCTGAATTAGATCTATATCCAAGTATTAAAGCACTGATAGTACAGTTTAATTATCAATTTTAACTATCTAGTATAAAGCATTAAGTGTAATGACAAATAACGGTGTACGAGAAGTATCAATAGAAGTCAGGAGTGATCACATTTGTGGTCACTTTTTTGCTATGGCTTCACCCTGTGAAGTGCTTATTGATAGCACTGATCAGCAACAAGCATTTGCCGTGACTCAAGCCATCGCAGCGGAAGCTTGGCGCATTGAAACCAAATACTCCCGCTATCGTGATGATAATATCATACATCAAATTAATCATGCTCAGGGGCAATCAGTTGCGATTGATCCTGAAACTCAGCAACTATTAAGTCTTGCCAATACGTGCTTTGAACTCAGTGACGGGCGCTTTGATGTGACCAGCGGAGTACTTGGGCAGGTGTGGCAATTTGATGGGAGTGACAACATTCCCTCTCAAACCATGATTGAAGCTTGTCTGATGTGCAGCGGCTGGCAAAATGTCTTGTTAACTGACAATAGTGTGCGCTTACTACCCGGTTACGCTATTGATTTAGGTGGTATAGGCAAAGAATATGCGGTTGACCGTTGTGTGCAACTCGCGCGTGAAATACTCCCTAGTACGTCGGTATTGGTGAACTTTGGAGGCGATATTGCAGTCACGCGTCCCCGTCAAGTTCATCCTTATTGGCAAGTCGGCATTGAACACCCTGATCCTGCTCGTGCTACGCAAATGTTAGTGACTATAGCTCAAGGTGGTTTAGCAACAAGTGGAGATGCGCGACGATTTTTATTAAAAGATGGGGTGCGTTATGGGCATGTTATCAGCCCGCAGACGGGATATCCGGTTATCGGCGCGCCACGATCGGTGACAGTGGCAGGGGAAAACTGTACCCAAGCTGGATTGTTGGCGACATTAGCGATATTGCAAGGTGATCAAGCGGAAGTATTTTTACAAGAGCAGTCAGTGACTCATTGGTGTCTGTGGTAAAACAGACACCAATGAAAGTCGAGTATTAGTGCATATTAGTTCAGATTAATGTACCCAGTGATAATTTTTAGCTTTAGCATCTACCTCAAGCTGTGTCGCTTGCGGCATAAACTGGCTATTATCATCAGCAAAGAAGAATGGTGCTGGCGTTGTCTCACTACCCAGTTCTTGCATCGTTGCGGAAGCAAATACACGACCATTAATTACCGTATGACTGACAAACTCACTGCGTTTAATATCGGCGAGTACATCACCTTCAATAATCGCTAAATCAGCCACTTTGCCGACTTCGATACTACCAATTTGTTTGTCCATACCCAAATGACGAGCACCATCAATCGTTCCGCCTCGTAGCGCTTCCCAAGGGGTAAAACCACCTTGAGCCATGATCCAAAGCTCCCAATGTGCTGCTAAGCCTTCACGTTGACCATGTGCGCCAATATGTACACTGACACCATTATCGCGCAATGTTTTGGCGTACTTAGCGACTTCAATATGATTATACTGTTCGTCTGGCGCAGTAGGGCGACGAATCGAACGACTGTCTAAGAGTGTATGTGGGGTATAACGAAGTAAACGTTCGTTCTGCCATACATTGGTCCGATCATACCAGTATTCTTCACCCATCAAACCACCGTAAGACACGACAAATGTTGGGGTATAACCAAACTTAGTTGCTGACCACAACTTAGTTAAATCATCATAGCCTCTGGCTATAGGTAACGAATGTTCTAATCCAGTATGGCCATCCACTAGCATTGATAAGTTTTGTTGTAACTTACCACCGCCCTCTGGCACAACCATCATGTTTAATTCACGTGCAGCCTGAAGTACCCATTGACGTTGATCACGACGTGGTTGATTGTAAGATTTGACCGAGATAGCGCCGACATCTTTTAAGCGTTGCACATGAAAATAGGCATCTTCAAAATCATTGATAATCGCTTTATAACCTAGTCCTTCTGCACCATACAAAATAGTACCCGTAGAGTAGACACGAGGCCCGACTCGTAAACCGGCTCGTTGTAACTCAGCAGCAGCAAAAATTTCAGTAGTATCGTTCGAAGGATCATGAATGGTGGTAACCCCAAACGCGAGATTTGAAAACTGTGACCAGTTTTGTTGTGGGATGATTTCATTACGACCTTGAGAACCATGCGCATGGGTATCAATTAAACCAGGAATAACGGTTTTTCCCGATGCATCTACAATCAATGCATCTTCTGGAATTGTTATGCCATCAGCCGGGCCAACCGCTTCAATAATATTGCCATTAATTAATACGATGCCGTTGTTAATCACTTCTTGTTTATTGTCGGCATCACGCATAGTGACGACATTACCACCTACGATTGCGGTATAACCCTGTGCTTTTTTGCTCGCTTTGCTAAAGGATAATTTCAGTCCTTCGGTAATGGGTACTGCGTTTTCCGCATTAGCAACATTGAGCGATTGTTCATATAAATAAGGACCATGGAACCAGGTTAATGATTGGTTATCCGGCGCCCAGTTAAGATACTCACCTGCGCGAGCAGATATTTGTTTGACCGGCAACGATGTCATCGTTGGGCTGATCGTTATTTTTTTACCATTTTCGACAAATGGCACGACATAGGTGTTGTATTGATAAACAAATGCAACCCACTGCTTATCATGTGAAAGTCGGTATTCACTGACTTTGTCGGCGCCATATAGATGCGTACGCTTATCTTCACCTAGTAAATCAACACTGGATAATTGCGTTTCACTATAAGGTGTCCCAGATACATATTCGGTAAAATATACACGCTGACTGCCACCTGCAAAATGCGGTTGCATACCTTGCTTACTGACGCGAATGCTTTGTTCTGAGCTTAGATCATGAACATATATCCCCGGCTCTACTGAATAGGTTGGGTCAAGTAAATAACCGCCGGTAAACTTGCGGTAGGTGATTTTTTCGCCATCAGGTGAAAATGCAGGTTCAACGTAATGACCGGGTTGTCTAGTAATAACATCGCCATTACCACCTCTAGCAGAAACAACGCGAACTGAACCTAACTCTTGGTCATGCCAAGTGGTGTATACGATTTGCTTGCCATCATTGGCATAGCGTGGGAAATATTCATCGTGGTCGTTTTGTTTGGTTAAACGTTTGGTTTTACCTGATTTTAAATCTCGGACGTAGAGTTTTCCTAGTGCTTGGAAGAGTGCTTTTTTACCGTCGGGGGATTTTTGTGACCAACGGAGCATTTTCACATCGAAATTATCCGGTGCTACATCAACATCAAAACGCACCGCATCGGCATATTGTAATTGGCTATCAATATTAATATCTAAGGTAGTAAGTGTTTGGTCTTTGATGCTTAAACGATGAATTTTACCCGCCGTCCAAAAGACTAATTGCTGGCTATCTGGCGTCCAATCAAAGTAACTAAAGTAGCCTTCAGAACCAAAGCCTTCTTGCATATCGCGTTCAAGATCTTTAAACACTGGCGTTTCTGTACCTGTATTGAGATCTTTGATAAACAACGCTGTTTTTTCTTGGATACGTCTAATAAAAGCAATGTGTTTGCCATCTGGGGAAGGCGTCGGTACAACCGCACCGCCTGTACCTGAAATAAATCGTTCTTCTTCACCGGTTTCACGGTCAAAACGCGTAATAGCAAAGACGGAAGTTAACGGATCACGGTTATAACTAAAGCGAAAACCACCACTGACATCTTGGGTATAGTATATATATTGACCATCATGTGAGAACGCAGGATCGGCAATGTTTTTTTGATCTTTTAAGCCGTTGACGCGCTTTTTAATCGCCAAACCTGTGCCACCAGTATGATGATACATCCAGATTTCACCTGCTGGGATACTACGACTAGACATAATACCTTTGGTCACTAAGATGTACTGACCATCCGGACTCCATTTAGGAGAATGAATAATATTGTTTTTTTCTTTGGTTACTTGACGTAGCTCAGTGCCGTCGATATTCATGACCCAAACGTTGGATAAGCCATCGCGATCAGAAATAAAAGCCACTTGTTTGCCATCAGGGCTGACTGCTGGATGAATATTCCAAGCAAAATCTTGAGTCAACGCTTGTGCATTACCTCCATCAATCGGACTTATAAAAAGATCGCCTAATGTATCAAATACAATGTGTTTGCCATCAGGGGTCACATCTAGACTCGCCCATGTAACTTCATCACTTTTGATGTTGACAGTGTGCAGTGGGAAAGGGGGCTTGAGAACGTCCCACTCGGCAAAACGCTTGCTCGATTTTTCATCCGTAGCGGTAACCAAATCAGATGTTTCGTCTTGTTCACTATGTTGCTCTGAAGATTGAGGATCTTGAGCAAAAGTCGGTGCGCTAATTAACGCACCGGAAAGAAATAGTGCGCCACCGAGTAAACTCGCACGCAAACGCTGTGGGGTATTATTCATGTTGTTATTCCAAAGCTGAAAAATTACCCGTGACTATACACTATTCAATTTATAAATTACATCGTCACGAATTCTTCACCACTAGTTGGATGGATAGCGACGCATGCATCAAAATCAGCCTTCGTTGCCCCCATTTTAATTGCCACACCAAAGCCTTGTAAAATCTCATCCATACCATGGCCAATACCATGTAAACCAACGACTTTCTCATTCTCACCAGCACAAATTAACTTCATGGTAGTAGTTTGACGATGACGGGTTACTGCCGTGTACATAGCACCAAAGCTTGAATTGTAAATTGTCACGTTTTCTTTACCATACTGCGCGAATGCTTCCGTTTCCGTTAAGCCCAGTGTACCGATAGGAGGATGGGAGAAGACGACGGTAGGGATCAACGTGTAATCCATTTTTGCGTCAGTTTTACCATTGAATAAACGCTCGGATAACAAACGCCCCGCTTTGACAGCCACCGGGGTTAAGTCAATTTTACCAATGTTATCACCGAGGGCGTAAATACCTGGGGCAGTCGTATTTTGATATTCATCTACGACAATATAACCGCGATCATCCAGTGTCACATCAGTATGTTCTAACCCAATATTTTGGTTGGCAGGTGCACGACCAATCGCCCAAATTAAGGTATCCGTCTCGATGCTGTCACCTGTGTCTAAAGTGACGAGTAAGCTATCATCTGCTTGCTTAACGACATTGCTGACATTGGCATGATTGATTAATTTAGGACCTTCTTCAGCCATAATTTCAACAAGAGTATTGGAAATGGTATCGTCAAAATTACGTAGTGGCTTTTGTTTGCGTACGACTAGGCTCGTTTCTGTACCTAGCGAATGTAAAACACCGGCTAATTCCACGCCGATATAACCAGCCCCCACCACAACGGCACGTTGGGGTTGTTCTAATAAATCAAAGAAACCGTCAGAGGTGATGCCTAAGTTTGCGCCTGGAATGTCCGGAATAATTGGATAGCCACCGGTCGCGATACTGATATGTGGGGCTGTATACTGTTCGCCATTGACTTCAATAGTCTGTTGATCGATAAACTTTGCAAAGCCATTGATGACTGCGATACCACTGTTACCTAACACGCGATCATATGATTGGTGAATGCGTTCAATATACGCTTCACGTGAGGCAACGAGTGTGCCCCAACTAAAATTGTTTACTTTGACATCAAAACCGTAATCAGGCGCATAACGATGGATTGCTTCTGCCACTTGAGCACCAAACCACATTGCTTTTTTAGGCACGCAACCAACATTGACACAGGTACCGCCGATGGCTTTAGCTTCAATAAGTGCAACACGTTGACCGTGTTTTGCTGCGCGGTTAGCTGAAGCAATGCCGCCGCTGCCGCCACCGATACAGATATAATCGAAAGTTTGCATATCAATCCTTCTGGAAAATCAAAAAATAAAATAGTGATTGGATAAAATTTTGTCTAGTGTGGCGTAATTTCGTTAAAAATCCAACATCTGAATGCATTACTTAGACGATGTGCTTATTTTATTGGACGCTAGGATTGTTTTTTGCCGATACAACCATAAATAGTAGTTATAGATTTATCACACTCAGGAAATATTTATGTCAGGACTTTCAGACAGTACAACAACCTCACACGCATGGTTTACTCCGGACGGGTTACCACATTTTTCTGCGATTCAATCTGAGGCTATCGTACCGACTATCACTGATGCAATTACACAGTGTAAAACGGTAATAGAGGCTGTAGTTGCGGCTCAAGATGCATCCTATGCTGGCGTGTATTTAACCATCGATGAAGTGGATACGCGGTTAAGTAACCTATGGTCACCCGTGTCGCATATGAATTCTGTTCTCAGCAATGATGCATGGCGAGAAGCTCATGATGCATGTTTACCACTGCTTTCTGAATATGGTACTTGGGTCGGGCAACATGAAGGTTTGTATCAGTTGTACAAAACGTTACATGACTCAGCAGAGTTTGCGACATTAGATACCGCCCAACAAAAAATGGTGACCAACACGTTACGCGATTTTACTTTATCAGGGATCGCGTTAGATACGGATAAAAAAGAGCAATACGGCAAGATTAAAGCTCGTATGTCTGAGTTATCGTCGACATTTTCAAATCAAGTTATGGATGCCACTATGGCATTTCAAAAACACGTTACTGACGAAAATTTACTTGCTGGGTTACCTCAGTCTGCAAAGGCGGCTGCCGCACAACTTGCGCAGCAACATGATCTTGCTGGTTGGTTATTCACCTTGGACATTCCGAGTTATTTACCTGTTATGACGTATGCTGATAACCGAGATTGGCGTGAAGAAATGTATCGTGCGTACGTAACTCGTGCGTCTGAATTAGGCCCCAATGCCGGTGAATTCGATAACACGCAAATAATTTCAGAAACATTAGCCTTGCGCACTGAGTTAGCGCAGTTACTAGGCTTTGCTAATTACAGTGAGCGTTCAATTGCAACAAAAATGGCACAATCGACAGACCAAGTGATTGGTTTTTTGAAAGATTTAGCACAACAATCAAAATCACAAGCGCAAGCTGATTTGGATGAGGTAAGCGCTTTTGCTGCTGATAATTATGGGCGAATGAACTTACGAGCTTGGGATATCGGTTATTATTCTGAAAAACTTAAACAAGAAAAATACGCGATTAGTGACGAAGAGTTACGTCCGTACTTTCCTGAAACCCATGTTGTCCCAGGATTATTTGAAGTGGTCAAGCGCTTGTATGGTGTCACTATTACTGAACGTCATGATGTCGATGTGTGGCATGCTGATGTGCGTTTTTTTGATATTCATGATGAAGATAATTTGTATCGTGGCAGTTTTTACCTCGATTTGTATGCCCGCAGTAAAAAACGAGGTGGCGCTTGGATGGATGAGTGTCGAGTTAAACGTCGTCAACAAGATGGGGTTTTGCAATATCCAGTGGCATATTTGACCTGTAATTTTTCGGGTCCTGTCGATGGTAAACCCGCGTGTTTTACCCATGATGAAGTGGTCACACTGTTTCATGAATTTGGGCATGGGATCCACCATATGTTAACGCAGATTGAAGTTTCAGCAGTGTCTGGGATCAATGGTGTTGCGTGGGATGCGGTTGAGTTACCGAGTCAATTTTTAGAAAACTGGTGCTGGCAAGCAGAAGCGTTGCAGTTTATTTCAGGGCATGTAGATACGGGCGAGCCGTTACCAAAAGAAATGCTAGATAAAATGTTATCAGCTAAAAATTTCCAATCAGCAATGCAGATGCTTCGTCAGCTTGAGTTTAGCTTGTTTGATTTTACGTTACACATGCAAACCGAACCGGTCGATGTTCAAGCGTTCTTGGATGCAATCCGTAAGGATATAGCGGTGTTAACACCGCCTGATTTTAATCGATTCCAAAACAGTTTTGGGCATATTTTTGCTGGTGGCTATGCAGCTGGATATTACAGTTACAAATGGGCAGAAGTGTTATCCGCTGATGCGTTTGCGTCATTTGAAGAAGCGGGTATTTTTGACCAAGCGACAGGTCGTAAATTTTTGACAAATATCTTGCATATGGGCGGCAGTAAAGAGCCGATGGAATTGTTTGTTAATTTTAAAGGGCGCGAGCCAAGCGTAGATGCGCTATTGCGCCATAGCGGTATTAGTAGCGTCGCTGCAGTATAAGCCGATTGGGATGGTGTTATGCCATCCCTGCCACATTGTCACCTGTCGCATAAGCAATGGTTTGACTTATCTCTTGCAAACTCAAACCGGATTCTTTGCGCCATTGATTAAACGCATTTTGGATCGTCGACAAACTGCGTTTGCTATTTAAACCACCATCAATCAGTTTATGTGCTCTAAAATAGGCTTCAATATCACGTGATAAAATAAACGTGTCTTTGCCTACAGCGCGGAGTGCGTAGGGGCCGGTATTGCCACCTAAGCGTGCACCGTGTTGTTTTAGGTAAGCCCATAGACCGATTGTGTCTTCGGCAGGCCAATCAGCGAGCCATTGACCGACAGAGCCATGCGCTTGAACAATATCATGAAGCATAAACGCATTATCTCTAATAGTACGGACTTTATTTAAGTTGCGAATGATTTTCGGGTCTGTTGCCTTTTTCTCCAGCATATCATCCGGCATCATCATTAGTTTGTTGATATCAAAGTGCCAGAATACCTCTTCAAAATCAGGCCATTTATTTCTGACAACACGCCATACAAAACCAGATTGAAAGACTTTTTTGGACATTTCAGACAATATTTCACTGCTAGGGGTTTCTGCCAGTTGCCGATGAGACTTGGGTTGCGATAGAAGGAGAGTTAGCATTGCTTCACTGCCTTTGCGTTGTGCAGCTCGGCTATATATTGTGTGAAACTTTTCCATTTGGACCTCGTTGTTATTTTTAGTCTTAAATGCTATTTTTAATTAATTGTTATTTTGCAGTAAGATATACGCAATATTATAGGTAAGATACCGAGTTTCAGATCAATTTTAAATACTTTATTTTAAAGCACTATTTGTGTAATATTTCACACATGATTTATGGGTTCCACACTTATAAACAAGCACGTTCATACGGAGTGCTTTCGTCAGTTTTACCTTCTAAGGAACGCCAAAATGGCAGAGAATCAGTCAAGTAGTCAGCCAAGTAATCAAACACATTTTGGCTTTAAACAAGTCGACGAAGATCAAAAAGAATCAATGGTTGCAGAAGTATTTCATTCTGTTGCTGCAAAATATGATGTTATGAATGATGTCATGTCACTGGGTATTCATCGCATTTGGAAACGATATACAATAGATTGCTCAGGTGCACGAAAAGGGCATCACATCCTTGATTTAGCCGGTGGAACGGGTGATTTAACTGCTAAATTTTCACGTATTGTTGGATCTGAGGGCTCGGTAACCTTGTCCGATATCAATCCTTCTATGCTCGAAGTAGGCAAAGATAAACTCCGAGATATGGGCTTGGTCGACAACATCAAATACGTCGAAGCCAATGCTGAAACCTTGCCATTTCCAGATAATTCCTTTGATATTGTGACGATGGCATTTGGTTTACGTAATGTGACACATAAAGAAAATGCTTTGGCATCTATTTTTAGAGTGCTCAAGCCTGGTGGTCGTTTGTTAGTCCTTGAGTTTTCCAAGCCGACGTCTACCGTCCTTGAAAAGGTTTACGATACGTATTCATTTCATTTATTACCAAAGATGGGTAAATTAGTGGCGAATGATGAAGATTCTTATCGCTATTTAGCAGAGTCAATTCGTATGCATCCAGACCAAGAAACGCTGGAGAAAATGATGCAAGATGCTGGTTTTGAGGGGACTTCCTACACTAATTTAACCGGTGGCATTGTTGCGCTGCATCGTGGATTTAAATATTAATGCCGCTTAAACAATTTATATCAGGGGTTGCCGAATTTAGTGCCAATGAAGTCTTGCAGTTGGATAGCGAATATCAAACGTACTTACAGCCTTTATCCGGAAAATCGTTAGCACTAACATTATTACCTATCGAACAAACGATCCAGTTGCAATTTACTGATTCTCGGATTGACATTTTGTTGCCAAATAATCGTGCTGGTGACGTTGGTAGTGAAATTGGCAGTGAAGTTGACAGTGATTGTCATTTGACTATCCAGCTTTCAGCATTGTCGCAATTACGTGATACCAACCAACTCACTACGTTAATCAAACAAGATAAATTAGATATTAAAGGTGATTTAAGTGTCGCTCAACATTTGAGTGCATTGGTCAATGGCTTAGATTTAGATCTAACTGAGATTTTAACTAATAAAATCGGCGATGTTCCGGCGCATAGCATCATGGGAACGGCGTCGGCAGTTGTCAATTATGTAAAATATGTCAAACAGCATTTTGATATCACGCTTGGCGAGGCATTAATAGAAGAAAAGCAGTTAGTTGCTTCACCATTGGTACTGGCTAATTTTAGTGATGAGGTGACTGATACTCGCTATTGGTGTGACAGATTGGCTGCTCGATTAGCGATTTTAGAAAAAAAACAACTTGCAGGTGATAAGTAACATGGCGTCTAAACGGTTTTATCAGATTGCAAAAGTTGTACTTCAATTTGGTTTGGATGACTTAATTCCAGGCCATTGGATCCCTTGGTATGCCAAAGCGGGTAGGTATTCTTTGTTCTGGCTGCGTAATCGTCATAGCGATAAATCAAGAGGGCAACGCGCGCGTTTAGCCTTAGAAACGTTAGGTCCGGTATTTATCAAATTTGGTCAGATGCTGTCGACGCGACGTGATTTGATCCCCGCTGATATTGCTGATGAACTCGCAATTTTACAAGACCATGTCATTCCATTTGATGGCAAAATTGCTGAAGCGACGATCCTTGCATCCCTCAATATTGCTGCCATAGAGGAAATCTTCACTGATTTTGATTCAGTCCCTCTGGCATCGGCGTCGATTGCCCAAGTCCATACTGCGAAGTTAAAAGACGGCGGTGACGAAGTCGTCATAAAAGTAATTCGCCCAGGGATCGAGCCGATTATTGAATCAGATGTTGAATTACTGCGCAGTATCGCGACGGTAGTTCAAAAATGGTTGCCGGACGGCAAACGCATGCGGCCGGTTGAAGTGGTTGAAGAATATCAAAAAACTATTTTTGATGAACTTGATTTGGTGCGAGAATCTACCAATGGGATGGCGATTAAGCATAATTTTTCTGATTCTAAAGCGCTGTATGTACCGCATTTTTATACTGAATATTGTACGCGAGATGTCATTGTTATTGAACGTATATACGGTATTCCGGTGTCAGATAAAGCTGCCTTGTTAGCACAAGGTACGGATATGAAAAAACTGGCAGAACGTGGTGTGGAAGTCTTTTTCACACAGGTCTTCCGCGATAGTTTGTTCCATGCGGATATGCATCCGGGAAACATTTTTGTCAGTACCCAAAGACCGGAGGACCCTTATTACATTGGGATTGATTACGGGATTGTAGGGACGTTAAATGCTCAAGATAAGCATTACTTAGCAGCCAACTTTATTGCATTTTTTAATCGTGATTATCGTAAGGTTGCTGAATTACATGTGGATTCTGGTTGGGTGCCTATGGATACCAATGTCGATGATTTAGAAATGGCGATATGCTCAGTCTGTGATCCGATTTTTCAAAAACCATTAGATGAAATCTCGTTTGGGCATGTATTGTTGCAGTTATTTAATACCGCAAGACGATTTAATATGGTGGTTCAGCCCCAACTGGTGTTACTGCAAAAAACGTTATTGTATGTTGAAGGACTCGGTCGTCACTTATACCCGCAGTTAGATTTGTGGTCGACGGCGAAGCCTTTTTTAGAAAATTGGATGAATGAACAGATTGGCTTTAAAGCGTTTTATACTAAAATAAAAAATAACGCGCCATTTTGGGCTGAAAAATTACCCGATATGCCTGATCTGATATTCAATACACTGAGTCAACTCAAAACGTTACCTGAGCTTCAGCATAAGCAGTTTACTGAACTTAAAGCGCAACAGTTAGCGAACCAAAAATCTACATTGTACGGGATGATCGGCTCGACTTGTTTCGTGATTGGAGTATTGCTAGTGTTTAACGCAATGCCGATTTATTATGAATTGGTTGCGTTTGCTGTGGGTGGGATATTTTGGTTTAAAGCCTTGTCAAACCTGATTCAAAAAGATTAAAACTGATACATGTGGTCTTTGCCATAAAAGGCCTCAAAGCGCAGAGCTAAACCATATGAAGGTTCGAAATCTTCTTTATCGAGCCATAAAATAAAGGGCTCGACTTCAAAAAATAACCATTTACGTAGCGGGTTACTTCTAAGTTTTGCGCTTAGATAAACCTGCTCGGTATGATTATTGGGCTCGGTTAATCCCTGAATATAAAAGGTATATACCAGCGTAGATTGCAAATCTAAACGAAAGTATCGTTGTGCTTCAATATGCCATTTAAATTCATTACGTTTGTCAGAGTAATGCCAGCGGTGACTTAGTTTATCTAGCTTTTGACCATCGTGTTCAAACAACACTGATGCGCCAATTTCAGCACCTAAATGATCGCGGTTATAGTAATGCAATTGCGTGTCGTAGAGTAAATTCGTTTTATTATCGATATTATACAAATCGCGATACGTGGCTCGGGCAAAGACTTGATCGCGCCGACCAAATCCAACACGGTAAGAGACATTATCAAATCGGGGACTATAAAAGCGTAAGGCTAGGGTGGTAGATTGCTGACGATTGTCAATCTCACGACTCGCTTTAACGGAATTATCTAGCGTGCCGTCATCATCATCACTTAATAAGAGATCGACTTTGTTGGTGAGTGACGGTAATGAAAATTTGATTTTGAAACGGGTATCAAATTCTCCGAAATTTCTGCTGCGTGGCTCCCAACCAAGACGAATTTTACCAGAAGCACCCGCTTGACTCGATTGGGTTGGGGCGTCGATAAACCACTGATCAATAGCTTGTGCTTGAAAGTTAAAAGTATTGGTGATGTTTTGTTGCCATCGGTCAACCCAGATTTGCTCAGAGGTTATCGATTCATTTCCTGCAGTGGATTGCGCATGTACCCAGCCTGATGCAAATGCCCACATCAAGAGTGTATAAATAATGCTGTTTGATAATTTTTTCATGCACTCACTTTAATTCAAGAATAAAACTGTCGATACATCATATATCACATGTAATCTAAAACGCTTTATCTTATACTTAGACTCAAGTATAGAATCTTTCAGTTTGATACACAATGAAACTGATTTTAAGAAATGATTAAAAGGAACCAATTATGGGTGGCATTAGTATCTGGAGCTTGTTGTTAATTGCATTGATCGTAATTTTGTTATTTGGCACGGGCAAACTAAAAACCTTAGGTGCTGATTTAGGCGGCGCGATTAAAGGCTTTAAAAAAGCGGTCAATGATGACTCTTCTGTGGAAAAAAACTCAGCAGATGCTGATTTTACTCCGGAGCAAATTAGCACTAAAGCTGAGGAGCCGGTCAATAGCACAGCTTCTCAGGAAGTGAAAAAAGACTAATCATGTTTGATATTGGTTTTTGGGAGTTACTCGTCATTGGTGTCATGGCGTTACTGATTTTAGGGCCTGAACGGTTGCCAGGGGCAATTCGTAGCACCATGCGTGTGGTTCGAGGGGTGAAACAAACCGCCAATGGGTTTAAAACAGAAGTCGAAGAGCAGCTGCGGATCCATGAACTGCATGAAAACCTTAAAAAAGCAGAGCAACAAGGTCTAAATGATCTTGACCCAACACTTCAAAAAAGTGTCGATGAACTCAAAGCCGCTGCCGCTTCGGTTCAACAACCATACAAAAAAGATAAGTAATCTATGACCACTCAACAAGGGTTAATTTCACATCTGATTGAGTTACGCAGTCGAATTTTGAAGATGCTAGTAAGTGTGTTGTTGATCTTTGTTGTGTTAACTCCGTTTGCTCAGGATATCTATCATATTTTGGCGCAACCGTTATTGAATGCATTGCCTGAAGGGGCGAGTATGATTGCAACAGATGTTGCGTCGCCATTTTTAGCACCGTTTAAACTCACACTCGTCGTCGCTTTTTTTATCGCAATACCCTATATTTTGTATCATATTTGGGGCTTCATCGCTCCAGCCTTGTACCGCAATGAAAAAAAACTGATCGCGCCGTTATTATTTTCTAGTTCGTTACTTTTTTACGCGGGTATGGCGTTTGCTTACTTCGTGCTATTTCCGGTCGCGTTTGCATTTTTAACCAGCTTTGCACCTGAAGGGGTCGTTGTCAGCACTGATATCAGTAGCTATTTGAGTTTCGTTTTGACTATTTTCTTTGCGTTTGGTATTGCCTTTGAAATCCCGATTGCCATTATTTTATTATGTTGGACAGGCGTGACCACCCCGCAACAATTACGTCAAAAACGTCCTTATGTGATTGTGGGCGCGTTCGTTGTCGGTATGTTACTGACTCCCCCAGATGTGATATCACAGGTGTTACTTGCGATCCCAATGTGGATTTTATTTGAAGTTGGGGTCATTATTGGTAGTATTTATGCCAAACCAGCACCAGTGATAAATTAACTAAAGAGTAGCTAAACATGACAAACACACACAATAATACCTCACTAGGCCTTTCGAGTTGGACCATTATGCTGAGTGTTATCAGTATATTGTCAATTAGTGCCTCAGTGCATGCTGCCGCGCCGTCGGTCAAAGAGGCGTTAGAAAAATGTGCTCAACAAACTAACAGCCTACAACGTTTGGTTTGTTATGATCGCATCAGCGCTCAGCTAAACGATTATGATGATTATTCACCTGAGACCGTTATCGCTGTGCAGACTCCACCTATTGCGCCTCATCTTCCATCCGCCGTAATGCCTGTAGCAGTCTTATCCGCGCCAGCCAATGCAGAGACAGATTCTGTTGCAAGTTTTGGTCAAGAAGTAGCAACGGAAGATTCGATGGTAGCGACGATAGCTGCTGTGAATACAGGCAGCAACAACCTCATGACGATTACATTAAACAATGGTCAAGTGTGGCAACAAACCAAATCTGAAGACCGTGCCCGCCTATCGGAACAACAGGTCGTGACCTTAGAAAAAGGCTTTTTTGGTGCGATTTATTTATCGGCTGAAGGCAGTAATCGTCGTGTTGCTGTGAAGCGATTGAAATAACCAAATTTATAAGGTAGCGTGATGTCACAATTTACCCCTAATCAATATCCCCTTGTGAGACCACGTCGTTTACGTGCGACTTCTGGTGTTCGCGCAATGGTTAGCGAAACACAGTTATCGGTAGCCGATCTTATTTATCCCATGTTTGTGCTTGAAGGAGAAGGGCAAATAGAAACGATTGCATCCATGCCAGATGTGTATCGATATAGTATTGATACCCTACTAGCAAAGATCGCTGAAGTAGTCGCGTTAGGCATTCCTGCAATAGCATTATTTCCGGTTACACCGAACGATAAAAAATCCTTACAAGCTGAAGCTGCCTATGATCCTGAAGGGTTAGCACAACGTGCTGTACGGGCTGTTAAAGGCGCGTTTCCTGAATTAATTGTTATTACTGACGTGGCATTAGATCCTTTTACTACACATGGTCAAGATGGCATCATTGCTGATAACGGTTATGTCCTTAATGATGTGACCTGTGATGTCTTAGTTAAACAAGCGTTATCCCATGCCCAAGCGGGTGCTGATATTGTAGCTCCATCGGACATGATGGATGGAAGAGTTGGCTTAATTCGTCAAGCGCTAGAACAGGCAGGTTTCGTTAACACTTGTATCATGGCGTATTCAGCTAAATATGCCTCTAGTTATTATGGACCATTTCGCGATGCGGTCGGCTCTGCTGGTAATATTAAGGGCGGCAATAAACATTCTTATCAAATGGATCCCGCGAATAGCGATGAGGCGATAAAGGAAATCGCGTTAGATTTAGCTGAAGGGGCGGATATGGTGATGGTTAAGCCAGGTATGCCTTATTTAGATATCGTACGACGTGCTAAAAATGAATTACATGCGCCCACATTTGTATATCAAGTGAGCGGTGAATATGCGATGCATCAGGCGGCATTCACCAATGGTTGGCTCAATGCAGACGCCGTTATTCTTGAAAGTTTAATGAGTTTTAAGCGTGCTGGCGCAGATGGGATCCTAACGTATTTTGCCGTCGCAGCAGCCAAGCTACTCAACGCTAGGTAAAGCTAAATAACGCTATACTTTATTGAGCTTCAGAGTTTGTTTGGCCTTGTGTAAAATCCAGGTTTCATTGGCAAGCTCTGTCGCAACTAATTTATTCTCATTTAACCAATCTTGGTTGATATCTAATTGCCAGAACTGCTCAAATGCTGCATCGTTAATGTTCACATAGGCAATCTGAGCGATGTGTTTATCCTGGGTACGCTTAATATTTAAAACCACCGCAATGCGCAAAATCTTTAACAACTGCATTAAATTTTCTTTTACTTCAGTTGGATAATCATTCAGCGCATCCTTCGGGATATCGCCGCGATGATAGCTGACTAAATCTGCAATACATTGTTTTTGTAGTTTGGTATAACCTGCCAAGTCACTGTGTTTAAGAATATACCCACCATGTAAATGCTGGTTTTTGAATTCAATATGCAGCCCTATTTCATGCAGCATCGCAGCAGTGTAAAGCATGTTTTTACCATCAAAACTGCTGACTTTAAGCTTATCGGAAATCTGATTAAACATGTGCATCGCAGTATAAGTGACGGCAACGGCTTGTTCTTCATCGATATGAAATTTTAGAATACAGCTATATATTGTTTGTGCGCGACGATCTGATAAGGGCTGATTATCGAGCATGCCATAAATAATACCTTCACGTAATGCCCCACCAGCGATATTCATCGTATTAATAGCTAAGGACTCAAATAGGGCGATTAATATGGCTAAGCCGGATGGGAAAATAATCCGACGTGATTCCGCCAATCCATCAATCGCAAGGTGATCTATATGCGCAGCTGCAATGCACTGTTCTCTGAGAGTATATAAATAATTGAGTTTTATTTCGTCACGGATACCTTTGTGCATCAAAATATCGGTGATGGCCTGTGGAGTACCTGAAGCACCTAAAGCTTGTTGCCAGTCGAAACATTTAAAGGCATGAGCATGGGTATCAATTTGTTCTTTTGCAGCCGCAATTGCATTAGCAAAATGCTGTTGATTGATGATGCCATCGACAAAGTAATGCTGCATGTAGGTTACACAGCCCATATTGAACGAGTGTAAATGCAGTGGTTGCATATCACGTCCGACAATAACTTCGGTGCTTGCTCCGCCAATATCAATGACTAGTGTGTTACCTGAAGTCGTGGAGGTATAAGCGACACCGCGGTAAATTTCAGCCGCTTCTTCTTCTCCGGAGATAATCAGTAGTTTTTTACTTAAAATAGACTCTGCTTTGACAACAAAATCATGTGCGTTGGTAGCTAAGCGAAGCGTCGCAGTAGCAACTATTTTTATGTTTTCTGCAGGGATGGTTTTTAAGCGGTCAGCAAAGGTAGCGAGACATTGCCAGCCTCGCTCCATAGCAAGCTCATCCAAGTAATTTGACGCATCTAATCCAGCGGCTAAACGTACTTTTTGTTTAACTCTAGATACCACCTGAACGTTACCATCAATGACATGCACCACAACAAGGTGGAAACTATTCGACCCTAAATCCACGGCGGCATAATACTCACCTTTAGGTTTTAAGGTCGTCAGGTCCTTGTGCGTTAAATTAACGCTTGTTATAGGGGCGGTCTGATCTTGCATGGCCTTTGCTTTTATGATTGCCTCTTGTATTGCCTGTTCCATGGCGCTTCCTAGCAGTAAATTTAGGGGGAGTTAGATCCGTTAACAACTCGCCACTATCATAATCCGTGACGGGTATTGAGTGCTCAATATACGCCTCTATATCAGGTAAGTTCAAGGCATATTTTTCACAAGCAAAACTGATGGCATGACCACTTTTTCCTGCGCGGCCTGTACGACCGATGCGATGGACATAATCTTCGGCATCATCCGGTAAATCAAAGTTAAATACATGCGTCACTTTTTCGATGTGTAGTCCACGTGCAGCGACATCAGTTGCCACTAAGATATCCAATTTACCTTTAGAGAAACCGTCCATAATCGACATACGTTTTTTCTGCGGCACATCACCACTAAGAAGACCTACGCGATGACCGTCAGCCATAAGCCATGCAGCAACGGTTTCACACGAAAATTTAGTGTTGGCAAACACGATGGCTTTTTCTGGCCATTCGTTTTCTAACAATGTTAGCAGTAAACGAATTTTGTCATCATCGGATGGATAGAATAGCTCTTCTTGCACACGCGTAGCGGTTTTTTTCCCAGGCTCAATTTGCACATGTGTTGGGTTATTCATGTGTTCGTAGGCGAGTTCTTGTACACGGTAGCTTAATGTCGCCGAAAACAGCATGCTTAAGCGCTTGTCTGCTTTAGGCATACGATTAAATAAGTATCGGATATCCTTAATAAAACCTAGGTCAAACATGCGGTCGGCTTCATCTAATACCGCAACTTGAATATTTTTTAAGGAAAAAATCACCTTCTGTTACTCATCTATAA
>OBPV01000006.1_pt1 | contig 90804 bp, 73 predicted proteins | sample 1494121 | NCBI WGS metagenome assembly OBPV01 (sample SAMEA3275522, study PRJEB22092) | marine metagenome | biome: ENVO:00000039; feature: ENVO:00002151; material: ENVO:00002010 | collected 2014-06-21T16:38:00+00 | depth 10 m | reverse complement strand
AGCGTACAAGTGTTCGCTAAATTACGCATTCTTAAAAAAGGAATCATAGTATTATGAGTTTAGATAAAAATAGTTACACCCGTGAAGATTTGCTTGCTTGTAGCCAAGGTGAGTTATTTGGCCCAGGAAATAGTCAACTCCCTGCCCCTAACATGTTAATGATGGATCGCATCGTATCTATCACCTCTGATGGTGGTGAACACGGCAAAGGGGAAATTATCGCTGAGCTTGATATCACTCCTGATCTTTGGTTCTTTGATTGCCATTTCCCAGGTGACCCGGTTATGCCTGGTTGCTTAGGACTTGATGCCATGTGGCAGTTAGTTGGATTTTTCCTTGGTTGGGAAGGTGGTCCGGGTAAAGGCCGTGCGTTAGGTGTAGGTGAAGTTAAATTTACAGGTCAAGTATTACCAACGGCTAAAAAAGTGACTTATAAAATCACCATGAAGCGTGTTATAAAACGTAAATTATTTATGGGTATGGCTGATGGTACTGTATCGGTTGATGGTCGTGAGATCTATGTTGCTAAAGATTTAAAAGTTGGCTTGTTCCAAGATACTAGTGCTTTTTAATTAACGCGCTAGAGTCTGTGTTGACTAGTTTGCTAGATAATAATTATTAGCACATAAAAAAAGCTCCGGTACAGGAGCTTTTTTTGTTACCTATGATATGTCATCGCATACCGAAGGTGGTTATTCGGTCTTCAACAGCTTCTCTCCAACCACCTAGCCACTCAGAACGAGTAGTGGATGCTTGAAACGGACAGTTTTCTTTAGCACGGCCAGCAATTCCAGCTTGATACCCTTTTGAATGGGCACGTGACACTTTATCCCTTTTTTGTCTCTTCATTTTCTAACCTCTGTTGCGAATAAAAAATGTTGTTGAAAATTCACTTGATGAATATTCATAATCAACAACTATAGTTTTACGCCTGAGAGAAAGAAGTTACAAGAGGTAATATGAAGAAATTGTTAAGATTAATGACAGGTATCTCTAAGTTAATGAATAATATAGAAATACCTGTTTACAACAAATTCAAATAAAAAATAAGTTTTTATACTTATTAGTTATAAAGAGGATTTATGGATTGAACGTTGACGGCGGCGCCAAAAAATACACTTTCCTAATAACGTAATCAGCAACAATGCGCCAAACGAAAATGACATACTCGCCCCTACTCGCTCAGGGATAGTATCTTCTTCAGTTGTACAATCATCAATTACACCGTTGGCAATAGGATTGAGCTTAACGGTTATAATTTGATCCGTCATGACTTCAGAACCGTCACTAAATAAGACTAATTCACCAGCGGCATCCCGTGCTTGACGATTTACTAGCGCATTGGCCAAAATAACGTTGTTATCGTTAATCGCGTTTGCCCCTACGATACTGTAAGGCGAATTACATTCAAGTAAATCATTAAGATTGGTAAACACTTGCGTATTCATGTCATACATAAACGCATTTTTACGACGAGTTGATGCATTATCAAACTCAACCTCCCCTTCCCCTACAACGATATTGTTATTGTTAATATCGCGAGCAACACTTGATGATCCTGGGAAATAATCAGTTGGAAACACTAATTCATCATTATCAAGGTTATAAGTGTAGAACTTAGTACGCGACGTACCATTGATTTGGGTAGTACCCGTACCGATGATAATATTGTTATTATTAATATCTTTTGCTGTACTTGGGAAATAATCGGCTTTATCAATTAATTCAATTGTTTCGCCATCACGGAACATAGCAGCAGAGTTGAACTTCAACTCTCGGTCAAGATAATAAGTATGTGTTTCACCAACAGCGATCCCTTGATCATTAATCGCTAAAGCAGCATTATAAAACGCTGTATCTGAATTAGTTTCACTGACTGCTTCAGGTGTAAACGGCAATGGGAACGTTTGTGTTGAAATGATTTGGCCTTGAGCATCAAGTTGCCAAATTGTGGCACGACGATCCATACTTAAGGTCACTGCACCACCAAGAACTAAGTTGTAGTAACACACATCAAGAGGAATATCACCACGCTCTTCATCATCATTACAAATGGCGATAGCTTCAACCAATTGTTCGGTCATACGTACTGAAGACGTGCCGACAACTTGTAAATTTTGATTAATACTATACGCCTCGCTGAAGCCACCCAATGTCGTTTCACTTGGTGGTAAAGCAACCGTGTTACCATTTAACTGTACAAAGCCACGACGAACAAAGTCTGTAAGTACATAATTAATTTCGACTTCTTCAGCAGTGGTATATGACTGCTTGGTAAATAGACCTTCACCTGAACCAACTACTGTATTACTGTCAAAAATATAGTTTGCTACAGTTTCACTACCAAAAGTATAACCATTAGTTGCTGTGGTTATTTCATCGAAACCTTTAACTCGAACATCTGCCATGCCGTTGTTAACAAAGGACTGATATAGAGCAAACTGCTGACTAGTGATGGAATTACCATTTGAGCCAAAACGAATTAAGCCAATCAAATAATTGTAATCTGCATTATTAGGATTACCTGCTGCTGCTGAATCGACATCTGTCAAATTCGCAATAATAGTCGCATTGTCAAAATCAATTAAGCTTAAATCAATTGGTAGATTATAGATATCTTGCGCTATTACCAACGCATTACCTTCATTATCAATACTGCGCGCAAACACATTAATGGCTAATTCGTTGCTCGTTACTTCTTCTACTTCATATGTCGCTGCCGCTGCAAGTGGAGCAAAGCACGCACTTGTAATAAACGCAGATAATATGAATGTGCGCGACAATTTATGGCGCTTAACGGCCGGTGACTTGGCGAAAACATCAGCTTGCTTCATAAAATTCCTGTTATAACTATTGGTTAAGATTGTTGTAATTCTTCTAATTCGTCCCAGCGTGCATAGGCAGCTTCAAGTGCTTGCTCACATGCGGCTAGGTCATCAATAACGGGTTGTGTATATGAAAAATCCTGAGTATAAAACCCATCTTCATTCATTTTTGCTTGGATCGTCGACACTTTGTTTTCCAAAGTTTCAATCTTTAGCGGTAACTCGGTTAATTCAAGATTATCTTTATATGATAATTTTTTATTTTTGTTAGCGACAGGAATGGTTTCTACTGCCTGAACGGGGTTAGGACTGCTCTTGGCTGTAATAGTTCCCTGCTCTTTAGATTTCTTTAGGTCTTGTGCATACCATTCTGCGCTATCGGTATAACCACCTACAAACTCAGAAATGATACCATTGCCCTCAAATACCACACAAGATGACACGACATTATCAACAAATTCCCTATCATGACTGACCAAAATAACGGTACCAGCATAATCAACAAGTAATGATTCTAATAACTCAAGTGTTTCAACATCTAAGTCATTGGTTGGTTCATCGAGGATCAGTAAATTACTCGGTCTTAACATAAGCTTGGCGATCATTAGGCGATTCTTTTCACCACCAGATAATGAACTCACCGGTGCTTGAATACGATCCGGTTCAAATAAATAATCTTGTAGATATGATATTACATGTCGCGGGCGACCATTAATCATGACTTCTTGTTTACCATCAGCGACGCAATCAACTACTTTTTGAGTTAAGTCGAGGGCATCACGGTGTTGATCAAAGTAAGCAACCTCTAGATTGACGCCCTGTATAACTTCACCCGAATCGGGTTGTAGCTTTCCGAGTAACAATTTAATCAGCGTTGATTTACCACACCCATTGCTACCAATAAACGCAATTTTATCTCCACGAACAATATGTAAATCAAGACCTGCGACTATGGTTTGTCCACCAATACTATAATGTAAATCAGTCGCTTCAAATACTCGTTTACCTGATGACTGACCAACATGACCGGTAAATTTAGCATTACCTTGCACTTTACGTCGTGCTTGATGCGTTTCGCGTAAGGCTTTTAGTGCGCGAACACGACCTTCATTCCGAGTACGACGAGCCTTGACTCCTTGTCGGATCCAAACTTCTTCGAGCGCTAACCGTTTATCAAATAAGGCATCTTGATTGGCTTGTACTTCTAAATCATGCGCTTTTTTCTCTAGATATAATTCATAGTTACCCGGATAAGAAGTGAGTTTACCACGATCTAGATCGACAATACGTGTCGCTAGTGAACGAATAAATGCACGGTCATGCGAAATAAATACAATCGAACCTTTGAACTGTTTTAGGGACGTTTCTAACCAACCAATCATGTCGATATCAAGGTGGTTGGTTGGTTCGTCTAATAATAAAATATCAGGTTGAGAAACAATGGCACGCGCCAATGCCGCTTTACGACGCCAGCCACCTGATAATGATGACAACATATCATCTGCGTTAAGATTGAGCATCGTTAACGTTTGTTCAATGGCCGTTTCATAACCCCAAGCATTTTGGCTATCGAGTTGATTTTGTAAATGCATTAACTTGTCTAATTGAGCTTCAGATGGATCCTCGCCTACAACAATAGTTTGTTCATGATAGGCTTTGATTAATTCCCCGACGCCATCAAGCCCTTGAGCAACATAATCGAATAATGTCGCTTCAACACTCTCTGGTGGATCTTGCGGTAAACGAGAAATACGATAATTATTATCGACAACGCGCACACCATCATCAAGGATAATTAACCCTTCAATGACTTGTAAAAATGTGGATTTACCTGAACCATTACGGCCAACAATACACACACGTTCATTTGGTTCTAAAACAAAATCCACCCCATTTAAAATAGGTGGATGACCGAAAATGACGGAACCGTCTTTAATTTGTAACACACTCATGAACGAATAAATTCCTGTACTTGTGGAAGTTCAAATGGCCAATACAGCGCTACATCTGAATCTCGATTCAAGATTACGGGGATACGTGCCCCGTAATGATGAAATAATATAGTTGTTGATTTGACATTCACGTAGCTAATTTCTACAGGAATGTCTGGATTAGCAGCAATCGAAAGATCTAATAGCGTATTTGCATCATCACATAACGCACAATCTTCACCACCAATTAACCAAATATTTTTTGTTGTTTTTGCCATAAGTTATCGGTTTAACGTTAATATCCAGCAATGATGGATTTTACTATTTCGAGCAAAATCTTCAGGGATAGTTGCAGTCGTTATATCTTCAATAACAAAGCCCATTTCATTAAGCGATTCATGGTCAAGTTTAAAGCTACGTAAGTTATTAGAAAAATAAATTTTACCGCCATTAACCAAACAACCTAAGGCGTCACGGATCAAACTGACATGGTCACGTTGGACATCCCATGTTTGCGACATACGTTTTGAGTTAGAAAAACTAGGTGGATCAATAAATATACGTTCATATTGCTTAGAATGATGTTTGATCCATTGTAAACAATCGCCTTGTTGAAAATCGTAACCGCCACGTAATTTATTAAGTCTAAAGTTATCTTTAGCCCATTCTAAATAGGTGTTTGACATATCAACAGTGGTTACGCTTGCTGCTTTTCCTAACGCAGCATAGACCGATACACTGCCAGTATAGGCAAATACATTAAGGACACGCATGCCTTGAACATCTTGACCAAAAATCTGACGGGTCAAACGGTGATCCAAGAACAACCCAGTATCTAAATAATCATGTAAATTGACATAAAATTGTGCGCCATTTTCATGGACAACGATACGCTCTTGTTGCGAATCGGTTTTCTCGTATTGTGCTTTGCCTTTCATTTGCTCACGGACTTTCAGTACTATTTTGTCAGTACTAACACCGGTTAACATAGGTAATTGCAACAAGACATCGTGCAGCCGACGACGGGCTTTTTCTGCAGGAATATCTTTGGGTGGCGCATATTCTTGAACGACTAACCAATCATCATATCTATCGATAGCACAATTATACTCGGGTAAATCGGCATCATAAATGCGATAGCAGTTTGTCACTTCGGACTGGATAAACGGTTTTAAGCGTTTGAGGTTTTTTTTCAAACGATTGGCAAAATCTTGCTGACCGGTATGCTGCTCTACTTGTGTACAGTTAGCTTCATTTAACTGATAATTAACACATTTACACTCTAATTTACCATTCATCATGGCATATTCTTTGTTTGAACGCAGACGCAGTTGGCGCAATAATTCACGATTTGATGTCAACATGGACACGTGCCAGTTGGCAAAATGTGCTTTAAGTTGCTCGCCCCATTTAACGAACATAGGGAGTAACGTCGCTAAATCGCCAAGACGTTCACCATAAGGTGGATTAGTCACAATAAAGTGTGTCGGTGCATCTGTATCAAGCGAAATAGTAGGTTGATTATCAATAGTCCATTTTAACGCATCGGTTTGACTAAAGTGAATATCAGCAAACACCCCTGCTTCATCCGCATTCGCTTTCGCTCCACGGATAAGTTTACGATCCATGTCGTTAGCATATACAGTGACATGTGTTTCGTTTGCAGGTATTTGTTGCGCTTTAGCTTGTTCAACAATACCTGCCCAAATCGCTGGCTTATGTAGTTTCCAATGGGTAAAACCCCATTGCTCACGTTTTATCGCTGGTGCAATATTTTGGGCAATTAATGCAGCTTCGATAGCAATTGTCCCTGATCCACACATAGGATCAGCCATCACTAATTCTGTTGGAGTGTCAGAGGCTTGATTTTCACGAACACGTTGAACGTAACCGCTGCGATATAACATCGCACTGGCAACATGTTCTTTCAACGGTGCTTCACCGGTACTTTGACGATAGTAGCGTTGATGTAAGCTTTTACCAGACATATCGACACATATGGTGACTTCGTCACGGTGTAAGCGAGCATGGACCACTAATTTTGGTGTCAGCTTGCTGACATTTGGACGCATTAGACCGTCTTCAACAAAGCGATCAACAATCCCATCTTTAATGCGTAACGCACCAAACTGAGTATTGTTAATCGCTTTGGTAGTACCGTTAAACTGCACCATAAAGTCATGTTCATGTCCAAAATGACTTGGCCAATCAATTTGGTTAGCAGCGTTATATAATTCTAGTTCGTTGGCACAAGGTGCATGTACTAACACCCATAATACGCGGTTAGCTAAGCGTGAATGCAAGCAAACTTTATAGGCATCGGCTATTTCACCTGTTACTTTGACCATACCTGGTGCTAACTTGGTTTCAATACCCGGACAAATCGTATTGATTTCATCTTGTAATAACGCGTCTAAACCACGCGAAGTTGTAACTAAAAACTGATGCATTAAGATAACCCGTTAACAATGGTTGGGACTAATTTAGGACCGTGATAAATAAGTGCTGAATAAACTTGTACTAATGTGGCACCAGCATCTAAGCGTGCTTGTGCTGAGGCTGCAGAATCAATACCGCCCACACTAATAATAGGTAATTCACCTTGGAGGTGTTGTGCTAATTGCTGGGTAACTTCAAGACTTCGCTCTGCCAGTACTGCGCCACTCAATCCTCCCATTTCTTCAGCATGTGGTAAACCGATCACAGCTTCACGAGATAGTGTCGTGTTGGTTGCAATAACCCCATCTATCTTTGCCGCGACCATCGAATCAGCAATACCGATCAATTCTTCATGGCTTAAATCTGGCGCAATTTTCAGTGCGATAGGCGTATATTTACCATGCTGGTCAGCTAAACGTAATTGGGCAGCTTTTAATCCGGCTAATAACTGATTTAACGAATCACCGTATTGTAAATTACGTAATCCAGGAGTATTCGGCGAGGAAATATTGACGGTGACATAATCAGCAGCCGTATAAACTTTTTCAAGACAGATTAAATAATCCGATAATGCTGCATCTTCAGCTGTATCTTTATTTTTACCTATATTGATACCACAAATTCCGGTGTTATCCGCAGCGGCAACATTTTTTAATAATTCATCTACGCCATGGTTGTTAAAACCCATGCGATTAATGATGGCTTGTTTTTCCGGTAAACGGAACAAGCGAGGCTTAGGATTACCAGGCTGCCCGATTGGTGTCACCGTCCCAACTTCAACAAAACCAAAGCCCATAGATTGAAACGCATCTACACACTGTCCTTCTTTATCTAAGCCTGCCGCTAAGCCTACAGGATTAGGGAAATTGAGTCCCCATAAGGAAACAGGTTTGGCGATCACATCTTGCTGATAAGTGCATTTGAGAAAGGAACGTTGCGTTTTAGCTAACCACCCTATTGTCATGTCATGAGCAAACTCAGGATCACATTGTAATAAGGCTTTATGTGCCAACGAAAACATACTGAAACTCCACAAATAAAAAAACGCTATATACGGTGTAAATTATGCCATATAGCGCGTTTTTATGTTGTGTTTTTTATGTTACATCACTGATTTATTCAGTGTTTTAGTAAAATTATGAAGCACTCACCTTATTCGTTAATAATAACAGCTCGCGTAATGCCACTGAAAACTTAGCAAACTCATGAGATTGACTGGTTTTAAACTCACTCATCATGCTTGACCAACGATTAATCAGGTTTGAATTTTCATCCATCCAGTTGACTAATAAATCATCAACCTGCGCAATAGAGGCTAGTTTTTCACTGCGTTTTAGTATTGAAATGGTCAGCAACCGTTGTTGATGATCCAATTCTTCACGGTATGATGCACGCGCTAATGCTTGCCAGTGGTTATTCACACCCTGTTGATTGATTTGTTCTAAGAACCAATGTAACTGTAAATGTGAACCTAGTTGGAAATATAAACGCTCTACCAAAGCAGGTTTTAATTGAGTTTTCTCTACAATATGCGCAAGATCTAATGCACTAAAGGCATTACTTTGTATGCCAATACGATATGCGATGGCTTCTGGCACACCTTGCTCAACATAACTGGCAACCGTGTTATTTAATGACGTTACCTCTTCAGCTACTAGGTATTCACTGATATTATTTAACAGATCTGAATAAACAGGTCGATAGAACTCAATGGCACTATTGATTGACTCAAATTGAGTATGCTCACGTAACATCCAGCGTGTCGCACGGCGCACCGAGCGTCGCATCGAATCAAGTATCTGTAGTTGTAATGATGAATCAATTTTATTATCGAGTTGTTCAACGTCACGCCATAAGTCTCCTAAGTCATATAGCGCTTTTACTGTCGAATAGGCGATGGCTATATCGCAGATACTCGCCCCGGTTTCTTCATTGAGACGGTGAGCAAAATTTATCCCCATATCATTAATCATATAATTGGTTAATTTAGTAGCAATAATCTCACCACGCAGAGGATGCTGCTGCATTTGAGCTTGATATTTGTCTTGTAATAATTGTGGAAAAGACCCCACCAAAAATTTCTGATAATAGGCGTTATCAGTAATTGCAGCTTGATTTAGTTCTTCCTTTAACACCATTTTGGCATATGAAATTAAAACTGATAGTTCTGGACGAGTCAGTCCGACACCGTCAGCAATACGCTCAGAAAATTCTTCATCCGTTGGTATGTATTCTAATTCGCGATTAAGATGTCCATCGCGTTCAAGTGTATGAATAAAGCGTAATTGTTCTTTGATTTGTGCGACGTTTGCTTGGTCGGTAATAGAGATGGACTGCGTCTGACGATAACAATCATCTAATACAATATCTGCCACGTCATCGGTCATTTCATAAAGCATGGCATTGCGCTGTTTAACGGTCAAATCACCATTATTGACTAACGCATTAAGTAAAATCTTAATATTGACTTCGTTATCAGAGCAATCCACCCCACCTACATTATCAATAAAGTCCGTATTTATTTTACCGCCGAGCTTAGCAAACTCGACACGTCCCAATTGAGTACAGCCTAAATTACCGCCTTCTCCGATTATTTTAGCTTGCAGTTGCTTGCCATTGACTCGCACGGCATCATTAGCACGATCCCCAACATCAGAGTCGTTTTCTTTGGATGATTTAACGTAAGTACCAATACCACCATTCCATAACAAATCAACAGGCATTTGTAGAATTTGATGGATAAATTCATTAGGTGTTATTGATAGTTTTTTAGTATTCAGCCATTTTTTCATTTCAGCAGATAGCGGAATTGATTTCGTGCGACGAGAAAATACACCGCCACCTTTGGATATTAGCTTGGTGTTGTAATCGGCCCAATTTAAAGATGGATCGGCAAATAAGCGCTCACGCTCAGCAAAACTCTCAGCAACGTTTGGATTAGGGTCAAAAAAGATATGCATGTGGTTAAACGCTGCAATTAAACGCGTCTTTTGTGATAACAACATACCATTACCAAATACATCACCAGCCATATCTCCAACCGCGACACAACTAAATTCGGTTGTTTGACAATCTACACCCAGTTCACGGAAATGACGTTTGACGGACTCCCAAGCACCACGAGCTGTAATCCCCATTTTTTTATGATCATAACCAACACTGCCACCTGAAGCAAACGCATCTCCTAACCAAAAGTTAAATTCATCAGAGATCTCATTAGCAATATCAGAGAATGTTGCTGTACCTTTATCTGCAGCGACCACCAAATACGGGTCGTCATCATCGTGACGAACAACGGCATTGGGATAAACCACAGCACCATCAACAATATTATCAGTAATGTCGAGTAAACTGCGGATAAACGTTCGATAACAAGCCTGACCTGCCGCGATAAATGCGTCACGCCCACCGGTCTTTGGTAGTTGTTTACACACAAAGCCACCTTTAGCTCCAACAGGAACAATGACCGTATTTTTAACTTGTTGTGCTTTGACTAACCCTAATACTTCTGTGCGGAAATCTTCAAAACGATCGGACCAGCGTAAACCACCACGTGCAACTTTACCGCCTCGTAAATGCACCCCTTCAATTTGTGGTGAATACACAAAAATCTCAAATTTAGGGATAGGTAATGGCATATCATTGATCAATTCAGGCAAAAGCTTGAATGATACATATGATTTTTGCTCACCGTTTTGTTTAGGTTGATAAAAATTAGTGCGCACCGTTGCCAGGATCATATCTAAATATTTACGGATGATTCGATCATCATCAAGGTTACTTACACCATCAAGTGAATGCATAATTGCATCAACTAAATCACCTTCAGTTTGTTTTTTAAACTTATTCTTTGGTTCAAATCGATACGCAAATAATTCAATTAACGCTGCTGAAATTTTTGGGTAAGCTGCCATTGTATTCGCAATATACTCAACTGAAAAAGACAGTCCAATTTGGCGCATATATTTAGCATAAGCACGCAAGATAGTGACATTTCGTCCCGTCAAATTACCACTTAAAATAAGGCGGTTAAATGCATCGTCTTCTAAGTGATTTTGCCATACTTGCGCAAACCCATCTTGGAACAAGGATTGAGACTGAGACATATCCGATGTAGGAAAGGATTCATGCAACATACTAAAATCCATGATCCAGTTCGACCCACCCTCTTTCGTGGCAATCTTGTACGGTGTTTCATCAATGACGCGCAAACCAAAATTTTCTAGCATCGGTAATACATCCGATAAATGTATCGGTTCACTTTGATGATAGAGCTTTAACCGCACTGCTTTACTTGTGTTTTGTATTTCCTGAGGGCGATAAAAAAGCATTTCTAAGGGGTTGTCGTCAGACAAGCATTCAAGTTTTTCAATGTCACCAAGGGCCGCACTTGGTAAATATTGATCCATATAAGATTGTGAAAAATTAGCGGCATAACGCTCAATGACACTCACACTTTTGCCTTCACCGTATGCAGTTTTAATCACGTTTGAGAGTCTATCTGGCCAAGTTTTGGTTAACTCTATAATATTTTGTTCTATTTCTTTCACTGGATAATCCATATTATTGTCAGCCACACGCACAATATAATGTGTTCTGGCATACACCGACTCAGAAAAGTACGTGGTAAACTCCACTTCTTGTTCACTCGCAAATGCAAATTTCAAATAGCCTTGGGTCTGCTTCCGTAATGCCGTGTTGTATTTTTCTCTTGGTACATAAGTCATGCATGAAATAAAACGCCCGAACACATCTTTGCGCGTAAACATCCGCGAAATACCGCGTTCTTGCATTTGAAATATGCCACTTACAATTTTTGCTAATTCGTTAATTGGAGAATGTAATAATTCATCTCGAGGGTAAGTTTCTAAAATATTGACGATGGCTTTTTGTGCATGTGTGCCAGTTTCAACATCGGCAGCTTCACAAATGTCTCGTATTTTTTGCGATAAAATAGGAATATGCATCACACTAGAATTATATAGCGTTGCAGAATAAAGTCCTAAGAAACGATGCTCGCCGATGACTTCCCCTTTTGCGTTAAACGCTTTAACACCGATATAATCGATATATGCAGGACGGTGAACACGAGCAAGAGAGGATGTTTTAGTAAGGAGTAACGGCTTCTGTGAAAGTGTTTCTTTGCGTGCAGAGCTGGGTAAATTTGAAATACGGCGATCACGATCACGTATAGAGTTTTTCATTATCCCCAAACTGGTTTCATTTAACGGATGCCATAGATGATCGCCATCTTCAGCATTAACTTCATAGTAACGATATCCCATTAATGTAAAGTGATGATCCGCTAACCAATCAATAAATTGAATCGTTGATTCCTGGGTGGTTTTAGCAAAAAGAAAAGGTGAATTTACTACGGTTTCTTTTGCCTCAAGCAATTTTTGTAGCATTGCTTCCCAGTCATTTACAACCAATAATACTTCGGATAAGACCGAACGTAATTCATCTTTCAAACGTGCGATTTGCTCTGGCGTATCTTGGTGGTCGATTTCAATCAAAAATACGGTTTCTTTTGTCGCAGTAGAAACGGTAGTGGTTTGTTCTGCATTGACATTGATCAAGTGATGCGATTTGTCGCGTACTATTGCTATCGGGCTATGTAAAAGTAAATGAGCAGTGATACCTAGCCGGTTCAAGGCAATACGAACAGAATCAACTAAAAATGGCATGTCTTGTATGATGAGTTCAACAATCGTATGCTCGGATTGCCAGCCATGCTTGGTGATTTGGGGATTGAATACATTAATAAATGGCTGCGCAGAGTTATAATGCGAAAAACGTTGCCACAAGCTTAAAGATGCACCATATAAATCACTATCGGAACGACCATACAAATCGGCTGCTGAGATGTTTTTAAATAAAATTCGCGCAAATTTCTCTACTAAAGGTGCGTTCGCTTTATCAGCTTTTTCACCAATAAGGGTAAATACTTTGTCTAATAGGACCGAGGGATGGCGAGAAACAGTCATAAAAAATCCTTTATTCTAAAATGGGATACGCCCACTAAATATTAATATATTGTTAATATATCGACATGATACTGCTTTGTATAAGCTTATTCTACGGAGATGAACAGGATTAGAAAGCGTTTTTTTACACTAAATTCACAAGTGAAATAACTATGCAGAAAAACATAAAAAAAAGGGCATAAAGCCCTTTTTTAATAGATGACTATGCAAAAATAATTATTATTGCATATGGAGTTATGGTTATTTTTTATTCCACCATAATAATTTAGCAATTGCCGGCAATACAATTATTGCACCCAACATATTCACAATAAACATAAAGGTTAATAAAATGCCCATATCCATTTGGAACTTCAATGATGAGAAGACCCAAGTGCTGACACCTATCGCTAAGGTTATACCGGTAAATAATACCGCACTGCCTCGTTCTTTTAATGCTGCCAGATAGGCAGCTTGAATCGTATCACCAGCACGTATATGCACGACCATAGTAGATAAAATATAAATCCCATAATCAACACCAATACCCACACCGAGTGCGATTACGGGTAATGTTGATACGGTTAATCCTATCTCTAAGAATGTCATTAGCGCTTGTGCTAATACGGATACCACGTAAAGTGGTATCACTACGGATAAGGTCGCACGTAATGAGCGAAAGCTCAGTAAGCATAACAAAATTACCGCACCAAAGACGTATAACAACATCGGATCTTGAGAGTCTGCTACAGCTTCATTAGTTGCAGCCATCACACCTACAGGTCCTGATGCTAATGAGAAAGTTAAATCATCACCCTCGTATTCAGTTCTAAAGGCTTTGATTGCATCAATCACACGAGAAATGGTTTCGGCTTTATGATCTTCCATAAATAAGATCACCGGCATAACTGAACATTTCGGATTAAGCAAACCAGACGATGTCGGGACACGGCCGATAGCTTGAACTAATGTTTGTTCGTTACGCGGTAATACATGCCATTTCGAATTTCCTTCGTTATACCCTGCGTTAATTTTCTTAGCGACGGATGGTAAAGATACGGCGGATTGCACACCTTCAACGTTCTGCATGCGCCACTGGAATTCATCAATGCGATTCATAGGGTCATGCAAGGTACAAGTTGCAGGCGCTGATTCCACTAAAATTGAGATATAATCAACAGTAATTTCATATTTATCAGTGATCAAAAAGGTATCTTGATTGTAACGTGAGCTTTCATGCAATGCTGGCGCACCAGCGTGCAGGTCACCAATTTTAAGATTTTGAGCCTGCATACTACCTAAGATAAATAGTAATGCTGTTAATAATACAATACCCACGGCAACACGTTGTTCACAGCATCGGGTAAACCATTCCCAAATCTTAGCTGCACTACTTTTACCTTTAAATTTAGCTATATATTTCTCATCTAGAGTAATAAATGACATTAATACTGGAAGTAAAATTAAGTTGGTTAAAATGATAACGGCAACACCCATAGATGCAGTGATGGCGAGCTCTTTGATAATACCAATATCGATCACTAATAACGTCATAAAGCCAACAGTATCGGATAACAAAGCTATACCGCCAGGGATCAGTAATGATGTAAATGCTAATTTGGAAGCATTGCCAACCGTCATGCCTGCAATCGCGTGATTACTCACTGCGTTGATCATCTGTACACCATGACTCACACCGATCGCAAAGACTAAAAATGGCACAAGAATTGACATAGGGTCAAGGCCAAAACCAAATAGTGTTAATAATCCAAGCTGCCAAATTACCGCTACTATTGAACACAATAATGGTAGGACCGTTAGCATAATAGATTTAGAAAACAAATAAACCAAGACAGCAGTAATCGCAATGGCAATAGCAAAAAAGAAAACCACATCTTTAGCGCCATCAGCAACATCCGCAATCATCTTAGAGAAGCCAATGATGTGAATAGTGATTTTTTCAGACTCGTATTTGTCTCGTAATTCTTCTTCTAATAGCTTGCCAATGACCAACATATCCAGAGGTTCACCCGTTTCAGGATTCGTCGATAAAAGCTGAGCAGTCACCATCGCACATGAAAAATCATTGGAGACTTGACGACCAACGATGCCAGCTTTTTCAATATTCTGTGCAACGGTGTCTAACGCTTCAGGATTAGTCGAATTAAAATCCGCCGGTATAACAGGTCCTCCAGCAAAACCGCCTTCAACAATTTCAGTAAAACGGGTAGCAGGAGAAAACAATGAAACGACTAAAGACCGCTCTACCCCATTGATGAAAAACACATCATCATGGACATTTTTCAATGTATCAAAAAAATGCGTGTTAAAAATGTTGCCTGACGTATCGCACACGGATACTAATATACTATTAGCACCATCGAAGTCAGCACGATGCTTCATGTAATTAACCATGTACTCGTGTTCAAGCGGGATGTTTTTTTCAAAACCAGCATCTAATTTTAATTGTGATGCCATGAATAATAATACGACTGTGATAACAGCAAACAGACCGACCACTAATTTGCGATGGCCAAATATTATTAATTCAGAAACCTTAATTATTTTATCCATTATCTATAGATTCTTATTGTTTGTTAAGTAGTCTAGCAATACCTGAAGTGGTCACTGCTATCATCGTATTATTGACAGAAGCCGCATTGAGTATAGAGATTTTGTCTGCGTTTTGTATAACGTGTACTTGCGGATCGGTACAAGTAGGCTCATCATCTAATAAGGTATAATCAATAACTGCGATATAACCGTTGTTACTTAACGCAGTTACTTGCTCGTTATTAACCAACAACGAGTTGATGGATGATGTGTGACACAAATCTATTTTGCGCCAATCTTGACCTTGCTCTTGAATAAATAAATTACCACGTAAGCCACCTACTATGAGGTATTTGCCGGCTTTGACTATATCGAAAAAAGACCCTTCATAATCAATATCAACTCGTTCCCATGAAAGCCCAGCGTTATTGCTCTTGGCGAGCATGCCCGCTTCACCAGCTAGGTATAATGTGCTTCCATCATAATGGAGACGATTAAGATGCGGTAAAATCGAACTTAATTCTTCTAAATAAAACTCTTCGCCATCTACTTCTCGCACTTCTTCAAGGTAGGCAATATCATCTGGGTGCAATAATGACGCATGTAATTCACTTTGCCAAGTTTGACCTCCATCACGGGTACGCATAAAGCTACCATATGCACCAGCAACAATACCGTGTTGTGCATCGAAAAATAAAACATCGAGTAAAGGACGTTCTTTAGCGGGATCTTGATATTGAACCGTCCAGGTATTGCCAACATCAATAGAGTGTAAAATACTATAGTCATGACCAACAGCCCACAATTCCTGACCAACGTGTGTTACTGCGGTTAATGTAGCTTTAGTTGGCACGCCAACTTGAACACTATCAGTGAGAGTATGACCTAATAAAATATGTCCTCTTTCACCGACTACAACATAACTATCCGCGGTAGGAGTGGTTATATCCAGTAATATTGATTGGTTAGCTAACTTTGCTTGAATTGCATTTTGTGCCATTACAGTACAAGAGAAACAAAGTGATAAAGCGATTAAATGTTTTAACATACTAGCCCTAAATGTAAAACGGTTGACCTAAGTCAACCGTTATTGTGATGCTTATCGTTTACCTTCTCTACGCAGCGCTTGCGGCGTAAATTCACGGTCTGATAACTCAACAGAGAAATCATACATCTCTTCTTCATTATCTAGTCCAGTAGCCAAATAACGACGAGAGTTTAAATCATGATAAACTTCAAGTGTTGACCAAGGTGAAGGTACCTCGTAATAGTTTAGCCCATAAGCTAAGGCAACACGATATAAACCACCACGATCATCATACGAATCTGCAACAAGTACTTGCCAGCTATCTTCATCAATGTAGAACACACGTTTTACATAAACATGACGAAATTCATCTTTAAGATTTGCTTCAACTACCCACACACGATGCTTTTCAAAACGCGTCAAATCAGGATTGATGTGATGTGGTTTAAGAATATTATCGTAAGTTAATTGGTCACTGTGTAATTTATAACTGTTATAAGCAACATATAATTCTTGCTTGCCCTTTAAATTCCAGTTATATCGGTTTGGAGAACCATTATACATATCATAATCATCAGTAGTACGTAATCCATCTGTTGCATTTCCTGGTGTATCATAAGCAACATTAGGTGCACGACGAACGCGACGCTGTCCAGTGTTATATGTCCATGCTTGACGCGGATTTTTGACTTGGTCAACGGTTTCATGAACCAACAATGCCGTACCGGCTAAACGTGATGGTTTAGTCACACTTTGTTTAAACTTAAACAAAATATTTTCATCCATTAATTGAGCTGGCGTTAATCCTGCTTCAGCATACTTAATCATCAACTGTTCTTCAAAACCGATAACGGTATATGCACCACCTTCTGTTACGGCAGCTTGTCCACCAAAACGAGTAACAGCATCGCCGCGGAATCGTAACGTATGATTCCAAATCGCCTCTAAACCGTTTTGAGGGATCGGAAATGGAATACCCATAGTTGCATTTTGAATACCATTACCACCTTGAAGTAGCTCAGCATTTAATGCATTAGATTTAGTTGCAGCATACACGCTATCTGGGTATGAAGCACTTCGTCGAGTCGGGTAGACTGGCATTTTATAGGTATCAGGATAAGTCTCAAACAGCTTTACCTGACCTGGCGATAAGTTAGCGACATACTCTTTATAGTTCGCGCCTGTAATCGTGTATAAGACTTGATCATTGCCAAACGGGTCAGCATGGTGATCCCCTTTATTGTAACCGGCTGGTAAAGCAGTAATACCGCCAGTCCATGCTGGAATTGAACCGTCTGGATTACCCGCTCTAACTGCACCAACAGGGGTCAACTCATTGTCTAATTTAGCAGCGTCAGCCACGCTCACTTTTGCAGAAGCTACGCCACCGTAAAGAGCAAATGTAAGGGCGGTTGCTAATATGCTTATTTTTTTTATCATGTGAATACCCAATTAGTAAGAATATTTAAAGTTTAACGAAACAAAATCACGATCAGACAGTGCGTTAGTTGTGCCAATGCCACCCCAAAACGCATTATACGATGCCGAAACTGCATACTTGCTTAGGTAATCAAAGGTCATTACAACACTTGCAGACTTCCGATCTTCAAGAAACAAGAATAACGGATCTGGCGTCGTACCACTCACATCGTGAGCAAAAGTAGCGCGAGCTCGTAAATTAACACCACCTAGAATGTTGTTATAATCAGCAACCGCTAATAAACGATATCCCCATGATGTTTGTGTCGAGAATGGATTCGTTTCTGGACCGTCAGATAAACCAACATGTAAGCCTTCACCCGTTGAACCGGTAAATGTATTTGGCTCTAATGATGGCGTACGACCTGTGCCTGGTGAATTATAACGAATAATATTCGGGTCCATAAAATCAAGCACGTCAACATAAGCAACCTCACCTAATAAGACTAGATTATCAGTACCTAATGCTGGACCAAAGATATGTGATACCGTCATTTGTGCTTGGAATGTATCAGATAACAAATAACCGGCAGCGTACTCACCGGGGCCAGTTGTACCTGATTGACCATTTGGTAAGGTAATATTGTTAAGCTGAGAAATACCCGCTAGATCTGGACGTAAACCAGCATTGGCTAATTGTTCAGGCATCGCCATATACAATAATTCAACGTCGTCAATCTGAAGTGGCTCGTCTTGACGGTAAGAAATTTCACCTGCAAAAGCCGTTTCACCAATATTGGTGTTAAATGATACGCCATATAAGGCGATGTCTTCAGGGTAGATAAATGCAGCTTTAGTAAATGCAGCTAATTCAGTCACATTATCTCTAGTGATCTGATTGCCAGCTAAATAGGCTAAATCACCACCAATACCTGCAGCTGTGAAATCAGATGTCACGCCTGATACTATTGGACGAGTGCTATGGTAGTTCATATGATAGAAACCAAACTCAGTATCATTAAGTTCTGGCACATACCATGACAATTTCAACCCATATTGACCACTGTCAGATGCGTCCGTATGTGCATCATCACTAAAGCCACGAACCGCAACTTTGGTTGGGTAAGCTAAATAAGCTTGTGATAACGCTGAACCTGGAGTACCAGCACGTAACATGTCACCTAAGCTGTTTAGCTCGGATAACAAGAAATCTAAATGAATATCTGGGTTACCGGTAAAACCAAGCTGTACGTTTGAAGCTTGACCACCCTCACCGGCAAAATCGTTTGTTGCAAAGTAAGATCCTGCAACTGGAAGACGACTTTTTTGCCAATCATATTGATAGTAACCCGCTAAGGAAACGTTATCGGTAATTCCTAATGAAGCATATACCATGCCGACAGGAATAAAGACTTCTTTTAACTCAGCACCTGGAGTACGTGCACGAGTGACATCCACTGGATTAGTAGTATTAATGCCATGTTGAATGAAGGTAGATTCCCCCCAACTGACTACTTGATCACCAATACGCAAAGTTAATGGCATTTCATTGACTTCTAAATCTGCATAGAAAAAGAAATCAAGTAAACGTAAATCTTCACATAACTGTTCTCTAGATTTTTTTGATGCACAAAGATCAATAGAATCGCCGCCAATTGGACGTTCCCACTGGTTGTTGCTGCCAGAAGTAACTATGTCTTTATAATACAAACCACGCATGAACACACCCATGTTTTCATACTGGAAATCTAATTCATGTGAACTTGATACCTGAAATGAGAACATGTCGCCTGCATCATGCATCAAATTACCCAAGTCGCCATTAGTAGAGTACGCACCTTTGCCATCCGCAATCGCCCATACATCGGCGCTAGGATAAATGACATTACCCATCGCGGTATAACCACTCCAGTTAAAATCAGGTAAGTTTGAATTACCAATTAAACTCAGGTCACGGTCTTCTACACGATACGCTGTACCGATTGTAAAAGTAGAATCAATGTTTAGGGTTACTTTGCCAAATTCAAATTCAGCAGCATGAGTAGCAAAAACACTTCCAGTAAGAAGTGCAGCAATCCCTAGCGCTACTGGGGATTTTTTGAACAGGTTGGGTCTGTGTGTCATAGTTGTTATTCTCCTTTATTGTCTTTACACCTGTAAAAACAATGTATTAAAGACCGAAACTTATTATTATTAACAAAATAATTACATTAATTTACTCGATGTGCAAGGACTAATCCTACCAGTGGATACCTTGCCCTACTTATTTACTCTTATTAATGTAAATACGATTAGCTTATTTGGGTAAATTCTTTAATTTTTTGATGCTCGGTCAACGTTAAATGAAACCGCCCTTTGATCCCCTGTCGGGTAATAAACGGTTTAATGTTATGGATAGGTAAGCTGACTTTGACGCCAGCTTCATCGCGTATCACAACGTGTTTTTTGTTCCCTGAATATAAACGCAAACAATCATGATACGAGGCATTAATCGTAAAATAATACTCAGTGTTGCGCTTCATATTGCAAAACACTTTTAGAGACTTTTTCAAACAAATCTTTACTTAAGCTTCGCTTATCAAGCAAACGTCTTAGTTGTTGCACCATTTGAGACTGACGCTTAGGTGTATGCATTTGCCATTGAGTTAACGGCGTCACAATTCGAGCTGCAACTTGAGCGTTAATACTATCTAACTGCATTAAGTAATTAGTAATGTAGGCATAACCAGAACCGTCAACAGCATGAAAGCCAGCCACGTTATAAAACGCAAAGCTGCCCATTAATGCTCTGACTTTATTTGGGTTTTGTGCTGAGTATATTGGATGGGCTTGTAATAAGGTTAATTGCGACAAAATATCATCACGATGAACTGTTGCATGCAAAGCAAACCATTTGTCCATTACAACAGTATCATGTAGCCAATCAGCTGAAAATTTATCCATCATCACATTAAATTCTGGTGCTTGAGAAATTTGAGCCGCTTTTAATCCATTGAGGGTATCAGTCATATTATTACTATGGGCAAAGTGTTCATTGGCTAAATGTTGGTATGTTGTCTTATGGACTAATAGATTTAAAATCACACCAGCAAGCTTGCGATTGTTCACTTGATGTTGTTCATAGGCGTAGGCAGCAACAGTACTGGACAAGCTGTGATAACTGGCAAGTAATACCGGTTCAAACAGTTCGACTAAATGAATAGTTAACGCTTCACGAGCTTGATCGATGGCCAGGATATCACTTCCTGGTAAAGATTGAAGTAAGGTTTCTGTGCTGGGTAAACTCAACAACTCTGCCATTAATTCTGGTCTAGACATATTGTCATCAAGCCACCTTGATAGTTCAATAAATGGTACTTTTTGCTGTAATACCGAATCTATGAGCGCACTATCATTGAGTGCGTTATCTAGTGATAATAGTGTGTCGATAGCCAACGTATACAAATCCTGCATCGCTTCCCATTTAGCAAAGTCGCTACCACTACATTGTACTACTTGCATTAATTGTTGGTTGGTAAAGGATTGCTGCACTTTTACAGGTGCCGAAAAACCATTGAACAATACCGCTACTGTATCGGCTGGTACATCGGTGAATGTCATCGTGAATTGTGCTTTATCCATGACAACTACGCCGTTACCTTGATCCTCATTCGCCACAAAACTAGTCCCATCTGCTGCGATACAATCATATTTAATAGGTAAAACAAGGGGCGACTTTTCATTTTGGCTCGCAGTAGGTTTCGTCTCTTGTCGTAATGCTAAGGTTAATGTACGACTTGGTTCATCATATGAAGAGCTAACCGTGACTTCTGGCGTGCCTGCTTGAGAGTACCACAGTGCAAATTGCGTCAAATCATAATCATTGGCATCTTGCATCGCTAACACAAAATCATCACAGGTCACAGCTTGGCCATCATGACGATCAAAATACAATTTAATTCCAGCTTTAAAACCTTCATCACCAAGTAAAGTATGCATCATCCGAATGACTTCAGCGCCTTTGTCATAAACGGTGACCGTATAGAAATTATTCATTTCAATCACTTCATCAGGGCGAATAGGATGAGACATGGCAGAGGCATCTTCGGCAAACTGATGCGAACGCATCACATTGACTTGTTTAATACGATTACTAAGTGGTGAGGTCATATCATGACTAAATGATTGGTCACGAAAAACCGTCAATCCTTCTTTTAAACTGAGTTGAAACCAATCGCGGCAAGTAACACGATTACCGGTCCAGTTATGAAAATATTCATGAGCAATAATCGATTCAATGTTGAAATAATCTTCGTCTGTTGCTGATTTTGATTCAGCAAGGACGAACTTACTGTTAAACACATTCAAGCCTTTATTTTCCATCGCCCCCATATTAAAGAAATCTACCGCAACGACCATATAGATATCTAAGTCATATTCTAAATCGAACGTGTCTTCATCCCAACGCATAGATTTCTTCAACGATTGCATCGCATGTTGTGCTTGATGTAAGCGCCCTTTTTCAACGAATACTTGTAACGCAACTTCACGTTGTGATGTCGTCGTATAATAGTCTTCTAAGACATCAAAATCCCCAGCCACTAGTGCAAATAAATATGCCGGCTTTTTAAAGGGATCATGCCAAGTCATAAAATGTTTATTATCAGCTAAATCTCCTTGTGCAACCGTGTTTCCGTTACTGAGTAAAAAAGGATATAGGGTTTTATCGGCATTGATAGTAACGGTAAATATAGACAACACATCAGGTCTATCGAGATAGTAAGTAATGCGACGAAACCCTTCAGCTTCACATTGGGTACAAAACGCATCACTAGCAAAGTACAATCCTTCTAACGCCGTGTTCGCTTTAGGGTTGATCTGAGTGACTATGGTTAGCTCGCAACAAACGGGTAACGCAAACAACGTTAATTTATCGTCTTTAATGCGGTAATCGACGACTTCAGTTAATTCTTCACCGTCGACTTGAATCGAGATTAATGTCAATTCAGAACCATCAAGCACTAACTCGTCAGTGCCTTTTGCTGTAGTACGCTCGACTGTCATCACATTGCGCACGGTAGTTTTAGCCGGTGATAAATCGAATGTTAAATCTATATCTTGAATAATAAAAGTCGGAGCTTGATAATCAATACGTCTTTTGACCTGCATAAACTATCCTTTTTGAGCAGTGCTAATGACCGATTCTGGCGGCGTCAATTTAAGAATTTTAATCCCAAGATAAGCATAAATAATAGCTAATACAGGATTAATTAAGTTAAAGAATGCAAAAAAGATATATTCAAAAGGATGCACCAACAATACGCTATGCATATAAGCGCCACAGGTATTCCAAGGGATTAGAGGTGACGTTAACGTGCCTCCATCCTCTAAACTGCGCGATAAATTAAGTTGATGATAACCACGTTCTTTAAAAGCATCCTTGTACATACGCCCTGGCATCACGATTGAAATATACTGATCAGCAGTAATAATGTTAGTTCCTAAACAAGTCAAAATAGTGCGAGTCACTAACTGTCCGATTGACGTTGCGCCTTTTAAACAAGCTGAAACAATACGAGTTAATAAACCGACATGCTCTAACACTGCGCCAAATGACATGGCACAGATAATTAACCATATCGTATTGAGCATAGAAGCCATACCACCTCGAGATAATAAGTCATTGAGATTATCATCCGATGTAGCAAATACGACACCGTCAAATAACGCAGACCAGACAACCATAATGTGGTTAATCCATGAGGCATGCTCAGTGGTGACTAAGGATGAAATGAGTTGCGGTTGGAAAATCAGAGCCCAAGCACCACCAACCAATGCACCAATCGATACCGCAGGAAATGCAGGCATTTTACGCACGGCTAGCGTTAATAACAGGACTAACGGGATCAACATTTCAAACCCTAGTACAAAATATTCCTGTAACACCACTTGCATCTGTTCAATGCGATCTGCTGAGCCGGTAGTATCTTCATTTAAACCTAAGATTAAAAACAACATTAAGGAAATAATAAAACTGGGAATGGTCGTCCACAACATGTAACGAATATGTTCAAATAAATCCGTACCAGCAATGGCGGGTGCTAAATTAGTCGTCTCAGATAATGGTGAAATTTTATCACCAAAATATGCACCAGAAACTACGGCACCAGCGGTGATGGGTAATGACATTTCCATACCGGTTGCAACACCAATCAATGCTACACCAACGGTGGCGGCTGTGGTCCAAGAACTGCCTATACTCATAGCGACAACCGCACAGATCAGACACGTCGCCGTATAGAAAAACTGAGGATTAAGTAAATCCAAGCCATAATAAATAAGCGTTGGAACCGTACCTGCTAACATCCAAGTGCCAATTAATGAGCCTACAGATAACAAGATCAAACATGCCCCCAAAGACATTGAGATCCCTTTAACGATGCCTTTTTCGATACTTGCCCATGTATGACCATTTTTCAATCCAATGATTGAAGCTATACCCATCGCTAGTAACAACGCTATTTGGTTAGGGCCATAAGATGAATCATCGGCAAATAAATAAACCGCAGACCCCATCATTAAGACTAACAAGACTAATGGAATTAAGGCATCAAGTAATGATGGCGGTGTAATTTCTTTTGACATTTTCATTCCTAAAGTACCGTACGGATAAACATAACACCGATAATGATCGGACAGACGAACTTAACGTACACAGGCCAAATCTTCCAAAATAGTGATTGCTCAGCACCCGCAAAACCCTCTTTTAATTCGGACAAAATAGCATTACGACGCCATACCCACCCGACGAAGACACACATAATCAAACCGAGTAACGGCTGAGAATATTGCGTCGTAAGCGTAATGACTAAGCCAAATAAATCGCCAAAGTTTGCGATAATAACAGTACTGATACCTAAAATAACCAAAGTCATGACCCACACCGCTTTGGTGCGAGAAACGGCTTTATCTTCGACTAAGTAAGAAACGGGTACTTCTAACATTGAGATGGATGATGTTACGGCAGCAATACTCATAAGGGCAAAAAATACGCTGGCAATGACCACACCTATATTACCAATTGAGGCAAATAAGCTCGGTAACACATTAAAAATCAGCGCATCGCCTTCAATCAATGTGCCAGATTCGGTGAAAATTGCGACGCCATTAGCCTGAGCAACATACATAGCTGGAATAATTAACATACCGGCAAGGACTGCCACACCAATATCGACTAATGCAACAGATGCACCTAAAGCCGGGAGGTTTTCAGATTTAGCGATGTAAGAACCGTATACCAACATGGTACCTACACCCAATGACATGGAGAAAAAGGCTTGGCCCATAGCACTTATTAATAATTCAGGATCGGTTACTTTAGAAAAGTCAGGGATCAGATACGCGCGCCAGCCATCAATTGCCCCTTCTTGCAACGAGACATAAATAATTAATGCTACAATCAGGATGACTAAAGTCGGCATCAAGCGTACTGACCATTTTTCGATCCCTTGACGTACACCGCCAGTGACGATTGCAGCGGTGAAACTCAAGAATAAGAGACAGAAAAACCAGTTCCGAGAAAAGGAAAAATCGACGAACCAAGTTAAACTTGATTTATCAGTAACGAGAGTTAACGTTGATTCAACAAAATAAGCCAACATCCAGCCAGCTACAATGGCATAAAAAGACAAGATTAAAGATGCGGTTAAAGCCCCCCACAAACCAACATAACGGCCCGCTTTGGATTGAGTGATCGCACCTAGAGCATCAACAACATTAGCCCGTGTTGCGCGACCAATGATTAACTCAGCCATCAATACTGGATACGCTAAGAAAAATGCTAAAATTAAATAGACAAGTACAAATGCAGCACCACCATTTTGTGCCACTTGAGAAGGAAATCCCCAAATATTCCCTAAGCCAACCGCAGAGCCTGCAGCCGCTAATACAAAACCAAGTCGAGAAGAAAATTCACCACGGGCACTCATTGTTATCCCCTTATTATTATAGTTGTTGGGATAGTATCAAGCTCCTAACGATGGGTGTAATCGTTAGGATTTTTTACTATTAATTGCAAATTTACCTGTCGCGATCAAGTCGTACGTTATATTCGCAGCTTCATCGAGAAATGGGTCGATATCGAGTGCATCTTCAGGTAAGTCATCCATGGACTTGACCGGTTCAAGTCCTTTACGTTCTAAACGTTCGTTGGTGCGGCTCAGACGTTTTACTTTACTTTCATCTTGCTCCGCTAAACGTTCTGATTCAACTAATGAAATGAATTTCTTATCTTTATTGACCTGATATTCAGTGATGTCCGCAAAAATATAAGCAAACTCTGGGTTTTGCAAAACACGCTTATTATGTTTAGCCGTTAATATATCAATCGCATTTTGAGTGTCTGAAAACGTAGTGTAATTCGCACGATTGATTTTGTCATAAGGCAATGCGTTTTCTTCTTGGCTTTCACCCCATTCTTCTGGGACGACAGCGGACGGATATAAAATATCAGGAATCACACCAACATGTTGTGTGCTTCCGCCACTAATTCGATAAAATTTGGCGGTAGTGAATTGAATGCTACCCAATGGGTTTTCGTTCATATCATAATAACGCCCTAGCCCTTTGTGGCGTTGCACCGTCCCTTTACCAAAGGTTTGTTCACCAATGACAATTGCACGGTTGTAGTCTTGCATCGCTGCTGCGAATATTTCTGATGCCGAAGCACTATAGCGGTCAACCAGGACAGTTAAAGGGCCATCGTAATGAATGACTCCGTCACTATCACGCTCTATATCAACACGGCCATTACCGCTGCGCACTTGTACGACAGGACCACTGTCGATAAATAATCCCGTTAACGTACGAGATTCATTGAGTGATCCCCCGCCGTTACCACGTAAATCAATAATAATCCCTGATACGTTTTGTGTCTTGAGCTCATCGATAAGTTTTCGTACATGACCGGTTAAGCCGTTATAAAAGGATGGGATCTCAATTACACCTAATGGCGCATTTTCACCTAATGTTGATTCAGGGATATAGACTTTAGACTGCGCTTGTTGATCCTCAAGCTTAACCTTGTCACGGGTAAATTGGATCAGTTCGTATTTCTTGGCATCGCTGTCACCTTTCAATACTTGTAGACGCACAATCGTGCCTTTGGGACCTTTAATCAGTTCAACGACTTCATCCAAACGCCAACCAACGACATCTACAATTTCACCATCTGCCTGTCCAACGCCAACAATTTTATCTTCAGGCTTAAGTTTGCCAGATTTGTCAGCAGGACCACCAGCAATAATTTTACGTACAACGGTATGTTCGTCTTCTACTTGTAATGATGCACCGATCCCTTCAAATGACAGATTCATTTGCATCTGGAAACGTTCAGCATTACGGGGAGACAAATAACTGGTATGTGCTTCAATCGAACGTGAGAATGCATTCATAACACTTTGAAACACATCTTCAGAGTTAGTTTGGTACAAACGTTTAATATTGCGTTCATAACGTTTCTTCAGAATGTCTTTGGCTTCATCAGGGGTCTTATCCGCTAATTTAAGATTAAGTAAATCGTATTTAACACGTTGACGCCAGACTTCGTTCATTTCAACTTCGTCTTTGGCCCACTCTACTTTTTCGCGGTCGTAAAAAAACTTATCATCGGCCTTAGCAAAATCATATTTTTTATCTAACAGGCTGATTGCATAGTTAAAACGATTTTCACGGCGCTCTAGACTTGTTTGATAAATGGCATAAGCCGGAGCGAGATTACCTTGTTGTAACGCATCATCAAAGTTATTGGCATATTGCGCAAAATTGGCTATGTCTGAAGCAAGGAAAAAGTTTTTGTTAAAGTCTAAGTTACGTAAAAAACGATCATATACTTTTTGAGAAAGTGCATCGTCTATCGCAAATTTTTTATAATGATTACGCAGATAAGTAGCGAGTACCCTTTTGGCGGACTTAGCGTGTTGGGCTTCTTGAACTAGATGTGGTATCGCTTCGGCAACCTGTGTTGTATTCGACGTTGTCGCAAACAAAGGGAGAGACAAAATAGAGAGTGATATAAAACTCAGGCTGTATACGAAGCGTTTTTTCATTTAGTTATTTTCCGTTATTCATTAACCGTAATTGGTCTTGTGATACTTTAACGACCATCCCAGTGTTTAATTGAACTTGTACACCGTCTTTTTGTATTTCAGTAATCACAGCAGGTAAAGGAGATTTACCGACTTTAACTGAAACAGCGGTGCCCACTTTCAAATCCGATTCAGTCAATTTAACTGCTACCGGCTTAGGTACACTTTTCTTGGACTGAGTTGATGTAAGTTTAGTTCCTACAGGTTTACTTTTGAAATTTTTATTTGTTGCTGGTTTTTTCTTTGGCGCACTTTTTTTAGTTGCAGCGACTTTCGCTTTGCTTGCTTCTAATTGTAATGCCGCAAAATCAGCGTGCTCTTTATCAATAATATCACCTTGAGTCCCATCGAGATCAACACGGTGAGTATCAACTTTAATCGCTTCGAGGTAACGCCAAGAATTTGTGTAGTGACGAAGTGTCGAACGCAATGTAGTTTTGGATACACGTTCGTCTTGTTCTAAACGCAATACCAAATCGTGAAAAATACCGATTTTAAGTGGCTTAGCGGGTCCCTTGATTGAGAAACATTCAGGAAATAGTTCAGCAAGTAATGAGATAACCGCTTTGCTGTCGGTGATTTTTTGTGGATTTTCCATTAATAAATATAATTTTAAAGCTCGTCAATGAGCGTATCATCCCAAGTTGTGAGCAAATGATCAACCCAATCATGCAGATCATCGTCATCAATTTCGACAATTTGTGGTTCATTGACCCATGATTCCCAACAATAGTGCAAACATTTCTCAATACTCTCTACCGGCATATCTTCATCAATCTTGTCATACACTAGATGTAATAACGTATTGAGACGCTCACTTGCATCTTCTGGATCAGAATGATAATCCAACATATCATCAGGGGTAGACAGCACGACATGGATATCAACTAAGTATTTCATAAGCCCATTCTCTCAAGGTGATTGACCAAAATAACGGCTAATTGTGTCAAACCGGTTTCGTCTGCTGCAGTAAAACGGTCGAAAATAGGCGCATCAATATCCAAGACCCCAAATAACTCTCCATTAACAACCAGCGGCAAGACAATTTCGGAGTTAGATGCCGCATCACAGGCAATATGCCCTGGAAAGTCATGTACATCTTTTATACGCTGTATTGTTAAGGTTTGCGCTGCAGTTCCACATACGCCCTTGCCCATGGGGATTCGGATACATGCAGGTCGACCTTGAAACGGACCTAACACCAATTGGGTATCTTTGTATAAATAAAATCCAGCCCAATTAATGTCACTTAGCTCATTAAATAACAAACTACTGATATTTGCTAAATTGGCTACCACGTCAGGCTCGTCGCCTAACAACGCTAATGCTTGTTGATTTAAAGTATCGTAGTTTGTCATTGTAAACCTTGTAATATATCCTAGCGTACTAAAAAAGTAACGCCAACACGTGCTTCAATTCCCTTTTCACCTGGTAAATCGATAGACGGTGATTCTAACATTGCCATCGATTTGGCTCGATAAGCAACCGGTTGCTGACGACTTTGTTCGTTTACGGACAAAACATCGCCAAGCTTAGCTTGTAATGGTTCAAGCATGGTAATTGCACGCTTTTTAGCATCTTCAACGGCTAATTTCAAGGCATCTAAATATTGCTGTTTGGGATTACTATGTGTTAAATGAGCTGGTGATATCGATGTAGCACCTGCTTTTATTAATGCCTGCATTAGCGTGGAATAAACAGTAAAGTCATTATGTTTGACATAAATAGTGCGTACAAAAATAAAATCGGTGTGAGTACGCTTACCATTATCGTACTCATAATGGGGTTGCAAGCTCATTTCCATAGACTGGATGTTACGATCATCAATCCCATTTTGTTGTAATAAATAAACAATGTCCGATACTTTTTTTTGTACTTGTTGCTGCAGTATTTTGGTATCAGTACCCCTCTGTTCGACGGCAACCGAAAACTCTAATTGATTAGGAACAATGAGGATGGTACCACTACCTTGTACAGATATCGTACGTTGTGGCGACGGGGATAGCTGTGTTTGCGCCTGTACAATATTTGAAAAACACCAAACACATAAAAATAACGCTAAATGTCGCAAAGAAATTGTCATTATGACCTCTGATTTATCAATAATTAAAAACAACACCAATAAGTGTCACCGAATAAATTTAGTGTAGACCAAATCTAATGAATCATATATGAACCACTACCTCATTTGGATTTTATGGTTATTATTATTATCACGGCTTTGTTGAATTAATTGATTGGAGGCATCGTAATGACGCTTAGCTAAGCGGTCATATAACACTACATTACCGGTGGCACCAAGGTTCATACTATTAAAAGTAGGAACGTAAACAACCGAATCAGCTGCATTGACGATTTCAATTGGCACTGAACCATCTTCAGGACCTAGGATATAAAACGCATTATCGGGATGAGTAAACTCCGGTAATGGGATCGCATTTTCGACTAATTCAATGACAACAATACTGGCACCTTGTGGAACAAACGCTAATAAATCATCGACGCCCACAGTCGGGATTTTATCGCGCATGCGCTGGGTATCAGCATTAAAATCTTTAGCATACCCAAAGCGCTGCCCCGTATAAAAAACAGAACTCACGCCATAACAGCCCGCTGCACGTAAAATACTGGCTACATTACTTGCAGATTTAGGGTTAATTAACCCAAAAGATACTTTCGTTGACATAAATCTCTATCCAAAAAACCAATAACTCACTGCAATTGCAGTGACAATCCCGGCTAAATCAGCCACTAAACAACATCCTACAGCATAGCGACTATGTTTTATCCCTACTGCACCTAGATACACAGCGAGGACATAAAATGTCGTTTCTGTGGAGCCTTGCAGCACCGAGGCTAAACGTCCAGCAAACGAATCGGCACCATGGAATTGCATGGTTTCAATCATTAATGCACGAGCGCCACTGCCACTCAATGGTTTCATTAGTGCTGTAGGTAACGCATCGACAAAGCGCGTATCAAAACCCAGTAACGCTACTCCACTCGCAATACCTTCAACCAATACATCCATCATGCCACTGGCGCGTAACATACCTATAGCAACTAACATCGCCAATAAAAAAGGAATAATGGAAATCGCAACATCAAATCCTTTTTTTGCACCTTCGACAAATAACTCATAGGTGTTTAAGCCCTTACGCCAACCGACAACCAGCACCAATACGATAAAGCTAAATAGCAAACTATTTGCTAACAAGGACGACTGCTCAGCCATCGCTTGAGTTGATAATTGAGCAAAGTACAATATCAATGCGGTGAGTAGACTAAATAAGCCAACTAAATATAGTAAAATCACATGCTGTAACAGATTAATACGCTGGATCAAGCAAGTTACTATGAGTCCTGCTAACGTAGATGCACTAGTAGCAAGTAAAATAGGAATAAATACATCGGTCGGACTCATCGCGCCTTGCTCTGCACGATACAAAAACACGGCAATAGGAAATAACGTGACTGATGAGGTGTTTAATACCAAAAATAAAATCTGCGCGTTCGACAAGGTATCTTTATTAGGCGAGAGTGACTGCATATCTTGCATTGCTTTGATACCAAACGGCGTAGCCGCGTTATCCAAACCTAGCATGTTCGCAGAAATATTCATGGTGATACTGCCTAAAGCTGGGTGGTCTTTGGGAATTTCAGGCATGATCCGTGTTAATAAAGGCGATAAAACTTTGGATAATTTAGCCACTAATCCTGATTGTTCAGCGACTTGAAATATCCCCAGCCAAAAAGCCAACAAACCAATTAATCCAATGGCAATTTCAACGGATAGTTTTGCCATGGCACTAATCGATTGCATGACCTCAGAGAAGGTCTCTATTTGCCCTAAAATGATAACTTGATAAAGTGAAGCGAGAAATGCACTGACAATGAATATCAGCCAAATTATGTGTAGCATAACGCTTAGCCTAAAATGGAAAAAGAAATTAGTAAACTAAGCGTATCATTAATCCTACGCATTGGTAAGTCATGGTTAGACTTTGCATGCATAGGACTTTGTCGTAACTGTCTTTAACTTAAGACTTTTTTTAAGCTTGCAACACAAAAATCGATGTTCTTATCACTGGCAGCAAAGCCCATTAAACCAATACGCCATACCTTACCAGCAAGCGCTCCGAGACCTGCTCCAATTTCTAAATCAAATTCATTTAATAAACGAGTTCTGACTTGAGCATCATCAACGCCATCAGGAATGATCACTGTATTAAGTTGTGGTAAGCGAATATCTTTAGCTACTAATAATTCTAAACCAATCCCTGCTAGCCCTGCTTTTAATTTTTCATGCATACGTGCATGTCTTGCTATGGCGTTATCTAAGCCTTCAGCATGTAATAACCGTAGTGATTCATGCAGTGCGTACAAGCTATTAACCGGTGCAGTGTGATGATAAGCGCGCTTACCACCACCTTGACCATCCCCCCAATAACCGACAATCAAGTTCATGTCTAAAAACCAACTTTGCACTGGTGACTTGCGAGCTTGTATCTTAGCTACCGCAGCATCACTAAAAGACACCGGCGATAAACCCGGTACGCATGACAAGCATTTTTGTGATCCAGAATAAATTGCATCTATTCCCCACTCGTCCACTTTCAACTCGATGCCACCTAAAGATGTCACTGCATCAACTATTGTCATGCAATCAAATTGACGAGCTAATGCACAAATCGCTTGAGCGTCATTGCGCACACCTGTAGAGGTTTCAGCATGTACAAAGCCAACAAATTTTGCTTCAGGGTGCGCTTCTAGTGCCGCTTCAATACTCGCTAATGAGTTAGCCTCTCCCCACGGCGCGGTAACCACAACGGCTATCCCGCCACAACGAGCCACATTTTCGACCATACGACCACCGAATACGCCATTTTGACATACAATGACGGTTTCACCAGGCTCAACCAAATTGACGACACACGCTTCCATGCCAGCAGAACCGGGTGCAGATATCGGCATGGTTAATTTATTTTTGGTTTGAAAGGCATACTGTAATAATTGCTTTGTTTCGTCCATTAATTGAATAAACGTAGGGTCTAAGTGACCGACAGTCGGACGCGCTAATGCATTAAGCACTGTTGGAGAAACATCAGAAGGTCCGGGTCCCATAAGCGTCCGAACAGGCGGTATAAAAGAGGCGTATTGTTGTTCTATATTTATGGACATGAAAATTCCCTTGCAAAATATTATATGGATTTAATATAACAAAGCTGTGCTAAGGATTACCATTATAATTTGAGAACAACGGTTTATATAGATTATTCACTAAATCAATAGAATCATGTTTCATTATTTAAAAAAATGATAATTCAGATATAGCAAGGATAGAAGGATGCTTTTGAGTTCATAGACGATAGTCGATATTTTTTAGTTCGAAATATACGCTATATTTAACATACGGTAACAGCACAAGCAGTTCACCTACCAAATTGTTTACACTTCTCCCTAAAGTATAAGCATAGTGCGTACTCAGGTACAAACGAACTTGACTTGATAAAGAGTCCCCTTATTTATGACCCGCCTGATGCGGGTCTTTTTTTTGCCTCGTTAAAGCATATAACCCGTAAATTACCACTCTGTGCACTTGAGACTAAAGCGTTCTGCATTCGTAACATAATGAGCGGCTGACGCTCGTAGTTGTGCTTGCGCTGCCTCGGGTAACGTTTTCACTACTTTCGCGGGCGAACCCATTACAACCGAATAATCTGGAATCACCATATTTTCAGTGACTAATGCATTTGCTCCTATCAAACAATAATTGCCAATGCTAGCGCCATTTAGCACCACAGCGTTTATCCCAATCAAACTGTAATCACCAATAGTACAGCCATGCAGCATGACTTTATGCCCGACCGTTACGCCAGTCCCAATCATTAAAGGGTACCCCACGTCGGTATGTAAAACACAACCATCTTGTATATTAGATTGTGCCCCGATCTCAATGCGGTCACAATCTGCACGAACAACAACATTAAACCAGATACTGGATTGAGGGTGACACACGACATTGCCAATCACATGCGCACCGGGTGCGATATACGTTGTATCTGAGATAGTTGGTTTCTCATTGTCGAGTTGGTAAAGCATGTCGTTTCCTTATTTTTTTGGTTCTGCTATCCTTATCATTCCCTCTTGCATCGTTGAAGCAACGAGTTCTTTATTTTCATTAAAAAACTGTCCTTGCACCAAACCGCGAGAATTGCCTGTAAATGGACTAACGGTGCTGTAAACGTGCCATTGATTAAAATCAAACGGTTTATGGAACCACATAGCATGGTCAATAGTTGCTATACGCAGGCGTTTATCACTAAAGGTAATGGGATGCGCTTGTAAAGCGGTACTTAAAAAGTGGTAATCCGAAGCATAGGCTAATGCCGCTTGATGCAAGGCAACATTTTGTTGCAGTTCATATTGTGACTTCATCCAAATGTAGCGTTCAGGTAAAACTTCAGCTGCACCGAACATTTTTAGTGCATCCACAGTACGGATATCGATGGGTCTATGGTAACTGAGAGTATGGCGTAAATGATCGGACAATGGCTCTCGTAACTTAGTCACCAAATCGATGTCATTCATCAACTCAGTCGCATGCACAATGTCAGGGAAAGTTGCGTGCTGATGTTCGATATTCGGTTGTACTAATTGAAACGAAATCGTCATATAAAAAATAGTTTTACCATCTTGTATCGCTTTCACGCGACGTGTACTAAAACTTCGACCATCACGGACTATCTCAACATCATATAAGACTGGCTTACTTGCATCACCAGGTAGTAAAAAATAACTGTGAAACGAATGAGCGAACTGATTTTCAGGTGCCGTTTTATATGCTGCAATGACCGCTTGACCTAAAACTTGACCACCAAAGATCGCCGGGAAGCCTAAATCCCAGCTGATCCCTCGGTACAACCCTTGCTCAATCGTTTCTAATGTAAATAACTTAGTGAGTTGAATCTCAGCAATCATAGGTTTGGGACCTCTAGTATTGTACGCGTGTTACGCGGAAAAAAATGTTCAGGAACGTGAGCCTGATGTGTGAATTGTCGCGTATCTTTATTCGGTAATTTCATAAACCCTGAAATACCTAAGCCGGTGATATTTGGCACATGCTGCAACAGCTCATGTAATAGTGCCTTAAATAAATCTTCATATTGATCATCTAATAATTGTAAAAAATTATGAATTTTTAAATGTGTGGGTAACGCTTCAAAAATAATACACCCACTATGGTGAATATCATTCAGTTGTTCGATTAATAATAAAATAGCTTGCGGGAGTTGTAAATATTCATCTGGATCAACGCCATCTTCAAAATACGAATGTTGCTGTGAACGTTGATCTGCCACGTGATGATTGGCGATACTAAACGCAATATGCATGTCCTGAGGAACGACAAATGGATCTGTGGGAGAATTACGCTCAATATGTAATGTCGCACGGGCATCAAACAAACAGGCTTTAAACACCCCTTCACGCTTAATTGCACGCGCAAGCGTAATCACATTATTGACCGCTTCCTCAAATGCCATCAGGTACTGATTGTGAGCAGTCGCCTTAACATTATCGGTACAACTTGGCATAACCGGATATAAATTTAGATTCGAATCAACGGCAATCCCCCCATCATGCCAACGAATAGCCAGTCCTCCCACCACTCGGTAGCGGCCTAAACGTGATACTGCAGCGATAAAGGCTTTTTCCGTTTCGCCCATCCCTTGCAAATATTGTTTATAATAACGGTCAAATTGTGCATCATTTAATGTCACTATTGCATGGTCTGATAACTCACTATGCTCACGCAAAAATGATTTACGTGAACTATATACGACCGTCTCTATGGTTTGTTGTGTCGCGGATACTCGACATGGCAAAACACAAGGCTGATGAGACTCATTGAGATGAGTTGGCAAAACTAAATTTTCGAGGTAAAAACGTTGCTGCGCTAAATACTTCACCACCCTATCTTGCTGTGTGACTAGCTCATTGTCGTTAGCTAACATCAATGCATTGAGTAATTCGGCAATGAGTTGCGGTAAACCAAGTGAATTGGGCCCAATAACCTCTTTACCAAATCGAGCGCTTTGAGCTGAGCATAAGGCATACAAAGAACTCGCTAAACCTTGGTAATCAAAATAAGGTGAAGATAAGGCACCATTGAGTTGCTCAGGTCCAATAAAATACACATCACCTAATTTACTGTTACTGGTTTGTAGATCTTGGGAGAGTACATCCATTACATTATGACCGACATGCTGATGTTGTAAGTCAACTTGCGCATATACACTACTGCCCCAATCAATCAAAGAAAGTTTTTGCGTCGTCTCATCCCACATCAGATTGGAAGGTTTGATATCACCGTGAACGATGGGTTTAAGTTGGTCGAGTTGTGTAAAATGATGCAGATACTCTAAGATATCCAGTAGCTGTAATAAAATAGTATGCACCATTTGCACGGGTATTCGACCATATAATAGGCTGTATGCCTCTAGGTCTATACCTGGCGCGCGTTCCATCACCAGTACCGATTGCTTATTAATCTGTTGGTAGCTAAGTAATTTAGGGATCGCGGGATGAGATAATTGTCCCAACATATGGGCTTCTTCGGCTAATTTATCATGGACACTTTGTGGTAAATTAATGCGCGTAAACTTAAACACTAACGCTTGATTTTGAGCAGTAACACCTGCAAACGCAAAACCAAACGCGCCCTTACCAATTAACTCAACCTGTTGGTATCCTAACCGAGTTAATTCTTCAATACATAACTCAATCCAGTCTTTTAATTTTTTCGCATCTTTTGATGACAGTAAGTAAATCGACTGGTCTTCAGGAATATAAAAATGCCCAATATCCTGAGGGTGCGCAAGTAAATCATGCGTATCAGACAGTGTGGTCATACTATTGCGGTGCTTTTAGCCAATTAAATTTGAAACTGGCTCGCGGTAAAGGACCTTGAGCCTGAGTGACTTCTGTATACAATGCCGCACACGCTGCGTTTATAGCGTCAGCACATCCCCACGGTAAATTGATCGCTATGATCCCACTACCATACATGCCTTGATAATAGTCAGGCGTATCAATTAACCATTCTATTTGTGCCATGTTACTGACAGAATCGTTGGTACTTAATGCTTTTAAATCTCGGATCATACGGCCTGACGCGGCTTGTTTCGCCCCGTTTTCAGTAGATATTAGCGGATACCACAACAAATAACAGCCCGTAGCCCAGCGTTTTAGAGATTGCTCGATTGTTGACACACATTGGCTGTACTCACTGATCTGCTCATACGGTGGGTCGATCAATACCACACCACGTTTAGCTAACGGTGGTAACAAAGCAACGAGTTGTTTAAAGCCATCTTGTTGATAGCTATGGGCATTTGATTTGGTTAAATATGCGGTCAGTTCTGGATACACTGCCGGATGTAATTCACAAAAATGCCCATGGTCGCCAGGACGTAAATAAGCCTGCATCCAACCGGCGGAGCCTAAATACTGTTGTTGTGCATACGCAGCGCTAACACGATCCCAATACTGTTGTAATAAAGGTGCTGGGTGTTGCTGTAAAGTAGAATCCGATAACAACCCTACCCCAAATTGATATTCAGCATTTTTTTGGGCTTTAGCATCCGTTAAATGATACATGCCAGCACCAGCATGGGTATCAATAAGCGTATAAGGTTTGGTTTTTTGTTGCAGTTTGTCTAAAACACTCAACAGCGTAAGGTGTTTAATGACATCGGCATGATTGCCTGCATGGTAAATATGTTGATAACTTAACAAAAGACACCTTTATCGAAAATAAATATACGTAACAATGATCTCAATTTTATCACAGGTTAGTGACAAATTATATCAACGTAAATGCGTTAACATTGCAACCGGTTGGATTAAATACTGCATCCAAGCATTATTAAAACGCACCATAGTTGCACCATCAATTACTCGATGATCACCCGACCAGTTAATATTCATAATATTAACGCCAACTACTTCGTCCTGCTCATTAAAACGGGGTAAACGTTGGATCTTACCTAATGCGACAATCGCCACTTGCGGATGATTAATGATTGGCGTTGCAGTGATCCCGCCGATTGGACCTATATTGGAAATCGTGACGGTCCCGCCCTGTAAATCCTCGGCGGATAATTGATTGTGTTGGGCTGCTTTGACTAATTCTTGGATGCGCTGTGCGATTTTATAAATACTCAACGCTTGCACATCTTTAATATTAGGTACAATTAATCCCGTAGGCGTATCAATCGCAATGCCTATATGATGCGATGAATGATACTCAATAGCCTCACCATCTTGACTCACTGATGCATTAATAATTGGAAATTCGCGCATCGCTAATGACAACGCTTTAACCATAAATGGTAATAAAGTTAGTTTTATATCTGCTTGGGCAAACTGGGCTGATAACGTCTGCTTGATAGCGAGCAAATTATCCATGGTGCATTCGTCACTGACGGTAAAGTGTGGGATGCTAGCCCAAGCATGTGCCATGTGCTTCGCCATCGCAGCTTGTAGCCCACGCATTTTAGTGCTTTCAGCAGACGTTTCAGTAGATAACTGGCCAGCTGTTTTTAAAGGCTCTAATGAGTTACGCGTAACAAAATCCAGTGTATTAGACGTTACATCACCCTTCATTACTCGACCTTTGTTGCCACTTCCTTTGATGACATTAATATCAATACCGGATTCTTTAGCAAGACGTCTAACCGCTGGACTGGCTAATGATTTATGCTGCTTCCCTGAACTTTGCATAGAAATGTCCATCGCAAATAAAGGTTGATGGACTTTAGCAATGTCACCGGTTTGATAATGTAGTTTGGTAATGACACCTGAATACATTGCGGGGATCTGCACCGTTGCTTTATCGGTCATCACTTCGGCAACAGGTTGGTCTTCCACAATAGTATCGCCTTCTGCAACCAACCAAGCTAATAATTCACACTCAACAATACCTTCACCAATATCAGGTAATATAAATTCTTGCATAGCAATATGTCCTATTTAAAAATGCACAGCGTATTTAATCGCTGCAAGAGTTTTATGCTCATCTGGCATATATTCTTTTTCATGAATTAAAGGAAAAGGCGTATCTAAACCGCATACACGTTGGATTGGTGCCTCTAAATACAAAAAACACTCACCCTGAACTGTCGCTGCAATCTCACTTGCAAAACCACTGGTTACAGGTGCTTCATGATTAATCAACAATCTTCCTGTTCGTTTTACGGAGGCACAGACTGTATTTACATCCCAAGGAAGTAAACTACATAAATCAATGACAGCGCATGAAATGCCCTCAGCTTCAGCCATCGCTGCCGCTTTTTGAATTATCGATACTTGTGCGCCCCATGCTACCAACGTAATATCAGCACCGTCTTGCACCACGTGTGCACGTCCAATAGGTAAGGTATAATCGTCCTCAGGCACTTCACCGACCGCAGCACGGTATATACGTTTTGGCTCCATAAATAACACTGGATCGGGATCTCGTATCGCTGCTAACAATAACCCTTTGGCATAATATGGATTACTCGGTATCACCACTTTTATACCCGGTATGTGAGTAAAAAATGCTTCTGGGGATTGAGAATGATAATGCCCGCCAGCGATCCCGCCACCATAAGGTGTCCGGATAGTGAGGTTACCGCAGTTAAATTGCCCACCTGAACGATAGCGATATTTAGCGGTTTCATTGACGATTTGATCAAATGCAGGAAAGATATAATCGGCAAATTGGATTTCAGCGACAGGCACTTGTCCTTGCGCAGCTAAGCCTGTCGCAAATCCGATAATACCCTGCTCAGTTATTGGCGTGTTAAAACACCTAGCTTGTCCAAACTTAGCTTGTAGTTCACTTGTCGCACGAAAGACACCGCCAAAATGCCCCACGTCTTCGCCTAAGACCATGACACGATCATCTGCGCTCATTGCAGTAACTAACGCGTGATTAATCGCCTGTAATAGATTCATTTGTGCCATATTAATCCTTATTACTCATGATGGTGGCAGGATAATGTTCAGGGTGCCGTTTGATATGCGCTATTAACTCATCACGTTGTCGTGCAAGATGCGCAGGGATCTCTTGGTACACATCTGTCACAATTTCGCTAATATCGGTTTTAGGTTGAATTTCAGCTGTTTTTAATGCTTGGAGTATCTCGGCACGTTGGGTTGTACAATATTCATCTATATGTGTTTGATCAAACCACCCTTGCTGCTTTAGATGACGCTCCATACGTACAATGGGATCTTTGAGTTGCCATTCTTGTTCTTCAGATTTAGCACGGTAACTGGCAGGATCGTCAGAGGTTGAATGGGCGGCTAACCGATATGTCATCGCTTCTATCAACACAGGGCAATTATCAGTTAATGCGATTTCGCGTGCTTTTAGTGTTGCTAGATATACGGCTAGTGGATCATTGCCGTCAACTCGGATGGTATTGACACCATAACCAATGCCTCTTGAGGCAATTCCATCACCGGCAAACTGCTCATGGGCAGGCGTCGATATCGCATAGCCATTATTCCTGCAGAAAAATATCACCGGACAGTGCAGTACCGCAGCCATATTAAGCCCAGCATGAAAATCCCCTTCGGAAGCTGCGCCTTCACCAAAATAACATATCGTAAGTGCAGGTTCCCCGGCCATTTTTTGACCGTAAGCATAGCCCGCAGCTTGGGGTATTTGTGTCCCTAACGGCGACGACACGGTCATAAAGTTGAGTGCTTTATCACCATAATGAATAGGCATTTGCCGCCCTTTATTAGGATCAAGTGCATTGGATAATAATTGATTCATAAACTGTTCAGTACGGTAGCCGCGATACGCTAGCACGCCTTGTTCACGATATTGTGTCATCACCATATCAGCATTTGATAGTGCCGCTGTCGAGGCAATTACCGAGGCTTCTTCTCCAGTACAAGCTAAATAAAAGCTAATCCGTCCTTGCCGTTGAGCACTCACCATGCGTTCGTCCAAAATACGAATGTAGTGCATACTTTTAAATATTCGCAGTGCGGTTTGCTCATCCCACAAATCGAGTTCTTGAGACAAAAGATTGCCTTGGGCATCAAGCAGCTGTAGCATAGGTATATCAACTAATCCGTTTTTAATCACATGCACATCGTGTGTTGCCTGAATATCTTGGAGATGGTTTCTTTCTTTTATTGCCATTACCTGCACCTAGAAAACAAATGGTCACTTTGATAATGTTATATTAGCCCCTAAGTGTTAATAAAATGTTGCTATTTGGTTATTGTTTTCACGCGTTAGTAGGATGGTTATTGCGTTATTTTATAGGTTAAGCTGTGCCATTTAACACTCCCTTATATCGTATTGAACTTAAACAAGTATTAACTATTGCTTGGCCTTTATTGATTGCACAATTAACTCAAATTGGTATGGGTGTTGCAGACACGATTATGGCGGGCCAATATAGTGCATTAGATATGGCCAGTGTCGCTGTTGGTTTTAGCGTGATGTCCCCAATTCTATTTTTTATTCAAGGGGTCGCACTTGGCTTGGTGCCTATTGTGTCAGGCTTATTAGGCAGACGCGCCGAACAATTAGTGGCGAGTCAAGCACAACATATGTTGCTGATCCTGTTGTGCATTAGCGTGCTATTTATAAATGTATATTGGTTTATCGATTCTATTTTACTGTGGTTCGATGTGCCTGCGAATATGCAACCCATTACCCGCGACTATATTGTGTATATGCTATTTGCCTTGCCTGGATTTGCGATCTATCAAGCGGTCCGCCAAACCTGTGAAGGCCTTAGTATTACTAGTCCAACTATGGTTATCATGTTTATCGGGCTATTAGTCAATATCCCTGCCAATGCAGTATTCATTTATGGTTGGTTTGGCTTACCTCAAATGGGTGGCGCAGGCTGCGGTTTGGCCACTATGCTGGTATATATTGTTATGGCGATAGCTACTATTATTTACACAATTTATGCCAAGCACATGCAACAATTTAGTTTATTTACGCAACTCATCCGTTTTGAGTGGCGCACCACTGGTGAGCTCTTAAGTATTGGCATTCCTATTGCGCTAACGTTTTTAACCGAGGTCACTTTATTTGCGGCGGTGGCAATTTTGTTATCTCCGTTAGGCCATTTGCAGGTCGCTGCCCATCAAATTGCGATTAACTTTTCTTCTGTTGTGTTTATGCTGCCATTAAGTATTGCTATGGCAGTCGCGATTAGAGTGAGTTATTTGATGGGACAAGGCAAACGCCAAGACACAATTATTACGATTAGGGCGGCACGCTGGTTTGCAATTATCTGTGCCTGTGTTACTGCGAGTTTAACTGTGTATTTTGCTCATTATATTATCTCTATCTATACTGTCGATTATGCCGTAACAGAATACGCATTACCGATTTTATTTCTTGCTGCTCTCTTTCAAATCTCTGATGCCGTACAAGTGATATCAGCCAATGCATTACGAGGCTATAAAGATACAACTTGGATGCTTGGTATGTGTATCATTTCATATTGGTTTTTAGGATTGCCTTTGGGCGTAGTGTTGGGCTTGACGGATTATTGGGTACCGGCAATGGAAGCACAAGGTTTATGGATTGGGATCATTATTGGATTAAGTGTCGCTGCGCTGTTACTCCATTTTAGAATGAAATATTTTCAGCGCAGTCTGAAAGTGGGTTATCAACTCAAGGTTAAAAATTAATTCTTTACTGAATCACTCACACTTCGTTGTAACGTTGCTAACTCTTCAGCACTGAGATCGCGCCATTGCCCAGGTTTTAATCCTTTCAACGTCAGATGCATGATCCGCGTACGCACCAACCGCTTTACATCATAACCACAATACTCGCACATACGACGTATTTGGCGATTGAGTCCTTGGGTTAACACAATATCAAAACTAAATTTACTGACTTGCGTCACGATACAAGGCTTTGTCACCGTATTGAGGATCGGCACACCGCTACTCATTTTGTCCATAAATCGCGGAGTAATTGGCTTATCTACTGTCACGCGATATAGTTTGTCGTGTGCGTTTTCAGCCCGTAGGATCTTATTAACAATATCACCATCACTCGTTAATAGGATTAATCCCTCTGAAGGCTTGTCTAACCGACCAATGGGAAAAATACGTTCAGGGTGTTTAATCGCATCAATAATATTGCCATGAATATGACGCTCTGTTGTACATGTGATCCCAACAGGTTTGTGATACGCAATATAAATCCGATCTGATTTATCCGTAGCAACGGCATTAATCGCTTTACCGTTAACACTCACCGTATCATGAGGAAAAATCTTAGTGCCGAGCTCAGGGACTGCACCATTGACTCGTACTTTGCCATCGCCGATTAATTTGTCCGCTTCGCGGCGTGAACAATAGCCAGTGTCACTGATAAATTTATTTAGTCGTTTGCCTACGTCAGAGATAACCCACCCCATTATTTATTCAACACGTTATTCAAAAACGGTTTATAGCTAAAGAAAGTAATACAAACAAAAAGTGCCTCGATAATAGTGAGGCACTTAATTAATTCACATCAATTTTCCACAGTTTTTATGGTGATTAAAGCGCTAAGCCTAAACGTGATGCAACTTCGATGTACGTTTCAACAACGCTACCTAAACCTTGTCTAAAGCGATCTTTATCCATTTTATTGCGAGTCGTTTTATCCCACAAACGACAACCGTCTGGTGTAAATTCATCACCAAGGACTATATTACCCTCAGCATCAACACCAAATTCAAGTTTATAATCGACCAATATCATATCACCTTGGTCAAATAACTGTGTAAGTACGGCATTGACTTTAAACGTGAGGGCTTTCATTTGAGTAATTTGAGCTTCAGTCGCCCAACCAAATGAAATAATATGGTAATCATTAATCATTGGATCGTGTAACGCGTCATTTTTCAAGAAAAACTCAAACGTAGGTGGGTTTAAGGTCATGCCTTCTTCCACACCTAAACGACGGCATAATGAACCGGCAGCAACGTTACGAACGACACACTCAACAGGGATCATTTCGAGTTTTTTAACTAAAGACTCAGTATCCGATACCAACGCGTTAACTTGTGTCTTCACACCCGCTTGTTCGAGATGATTCATAATGAAGTGATTAAACTTATTATTTACTTCACCTTTACGGTCAAGTTGTTCAATCTTTTCACCATCAAATGCAGAAGTATCATTTCTGAATTCAAGAATTAATAGTTGTGGATCGTCAGTGTAAAAAACGGTTTTAGCTTTACCGCGATACAATTCATCTTTTTTTTGCATGAAATATAACCTAAGTTTAAATGTCTAATTCGTTTTGACCCAACACTTCTGCAAATGCAGGATAAAGGTCAGATACTAATAAAGGAGTAAGGGACTTACTTTGATCATCCATGAACGTCACTGACGATTTTTCATCAGTAAGTTTTTTAATCAAGATGCGATAATCGGTTTTTTCTAAAGGTAATTCTCTAGTTGAGCCGAATAAACCTTTGATCCAAGATTCATCTAAACCTTGGTACTTAACAAACAACAATCCAGTCGATTTATCAAGATCTTTGACGTCAAAACCGAGTTTCCTGAGCACTAATTGGAACTTAGGCCAGGTAATATCGTATTGTGCATTAATAATAATAGCTGAATCACCATTAGCATCAAATCCTAATTCAGAATTAATACCTGAACGAATTTGTGCGATACGGTTTTCGTCATCTATAATTTGTTGTGATGCAAACTGTTGAATAACAGCATTAATCATCTGGGCTTCGAAATCACGCTTAGTAAACGGATCGATAGTTTCAGAGATATCAGTACCATTTGAGACAACTAAATCTATGAGGTTGACTGTTAATGTTGCGCTACGACCGTGTGGCGCAGGGTTAATAAGTAACTCAAAACGACGCCCTACTTCTGTAGAAGGCGTTGTAAATTCATACCATGCAGCATCAGCATCTTCAAAACTGACAATCCAATCCGTGACGATGCGCTGCTTAGCAGGGTTTGGTTTAGTATAAGCAATACCAGCTCTATTAAGGTGTGCATCGATGTGCAGCATGACAAGTTCTTCGACACTTAAATCGGTATCAAGTTTATCAAAAATAACCGATGTATCCGTTAAGTCTTCTGTAATATAAGTACCACGTGCTAGCGGCAATACTAATGAAGGGGAAACTACTGGTAGATCTCGACCATAAACAGCAGCTGGATTAGCCGCAAGCTGAGGGATTGCATAATCCGGCGCAACAATCGGCTGTTGTAATTCTGGTGGTACTTTAGTTGTTGTAATTTTAGGCAACGTCGCATAATCGGTTGAACCGGATGCAATACGACGTTCTACTTTGGATGCACAACCGGAAAGTAAACATACGGATAAAGCTGTAACAATGAGGCTCTTATTCATTCCTGACCTTTAATTTAGCTTGATTAATCATAATCTAAAGCAATTGATAATCTTTTAATGTTTGTTCGATAAGCGATTGGCTAGAAAGTTCCGCTTGTACTAAAGGTAAGCGTAACTCAGGAGAAGTAATCAACCCCATTTTGTACAATGCCCATTTTGGAATAACCGGGTTAGATTCAATAAATAAATCTGTGTGCAGTCGAACAATACTGCCATCAATCTGTTTTGAATCGTTTATATTACCCGATAATGCAGCATCACACATCATTTTCATTTGTTTTGGTACAATGTTAGCCGTTACTGAAATGACACCATGCCCACCTAGGTTCATAAATTCACAACCTGTTGCATCATCACCACTTAAAATCAAAAAATCAGCAGGAACTAACGATTGCGTATCTTTTAACCGCTGCATATCGCCCGTCGCATCTTTGATACCGATAATATTAGGGTGTTGAGCTAAAATCGCTACGGTTTCAGGCTGCATATCCGCAACAGTTCGACCAGGAACATTGTATAAAACAACAGGTACTTTAGCGGCATCAGCTAACACCGTAAAATGTGCAACCATGCCACGTTGTTGTGGTTTATTGTAATAAGGCACAACGCTCAAAAAACCATCAATACCAAGATCTTGAGTTTCATTTTGTAAAAATAGAGATTCTTCAGTAGAGTTTGCACCACTACCAACAACTATCTTACAGCGACCATTAACAGCCGCAACCGTCGCTTTAACGACATCAACGTGTTGTTCAAAAGATAATGTTGCAGATTCACCTGTAGTGCCAACAGATACGATTCCGTCAGTACCAGCTGTGATATGGAATTCAACTAAACGATTTAACGATGGATAATCAACATCGCCATTTGCAAGCATCGGGGTGATGAGTGCAACAAAACTACCTCTAAACATACTTACTCCAATCTAAAAACCCTCGCAGTCTAGCATTTACGTGATTTTACACAATAGTACAATGGTGCAAATTTACAAAAATCCATTGCTCTCAATGCAAAACTGTTTTTATACTGGCGCATAATTATTATATAAACGATGGCGATAACGGATGTCTCAACAATTAATTATCAATTTTTTAGGCGAAGATAAGCCTGGTCTGCTCAGTGCCATCGCCACAAGCGTGAATGATGCGAGTTGTAATATCTTAGACAGTCGCCAAGCTATTTTTGGCCAAGAATTATCCTTAACAATGATCGTAGAAGGGACTCAAGCGGCTATCACCCGGTTTGAATTGACCATCCCTACTCTTTGCCAAAGCCTTGATCTTCTTGCCATGATGAAACGTACAAAGCATCATGAAAAACAGCATCTCGCGCATTTAATCAATATCGAATTTTCAGGAAAAGACATACAAGGTTTACTCGGTGACGTTACTGTATTTTTTCACGAACAACACGCCTCAATCAGTGCTTTACGACAAAAAACGTTTACTAATCCTGAGACGAAACAAGAGTGCGTGCGCTGCAAAATTGTATTAACCGTGCCTGATGCCGTAGCTATTAAAGAATTTATTGCACATACAACAACATTTTTAACATCGTTATCGTTAGATGCCACCATTACCGATACGCATCAAACTACTTGGAGTGATTAATGAACACATTACAAGCTGGAGCACCGGCTCCGTCTTTTTCGTTACCTAATGAACAGGGTGATATGATTAACCTAGCTGATTTAGCCGGTAAAAAAGTACTCTTATATTTTTATCCTAAAGCAATGACACCAGGCTGTACGGTACAAGCCCAATGTTTGCGTGATACACAAAGCGAATTTACCGATAGAAATGTCGTTGTCTTAGGAATTAGCCCGGATGCAGTTAAGCGTTTACCCAAATTTATCGAAAAAGAAAATTTAAACTTCTCGCTATTATCAGATGAAGATCATGCTATCGCTGAAGCATTTGGTGTGTGGGGTGAAAAGAAATTTATGGGTAAGATATATGACGGTATTCATCGTATTAGCTTTTTGATTGATGAACAAGGTGTGGTCGAGCACGTGTTTGACAAATTTAAAACTAAAGACCATCACCAAGTGGTGTTAGATTTCTTAAACAAATAAGCCATCAAGGATTACTAGTGGCAGATAATCCGTATCAGCCACTAGTTGCTATAACTCATTATTCCCCTACCGGCTCACCATCATCATTCGACCAAGCAGTAATTAATGCTTTGACTAACGTGGCTAGTGGTATCGCAAAAAAGACCCCCCAAAATCCCCATATCCCACCAAAAAACAACACTGCAACTATGATGTATAGGGGATGTAATGCGACGGCTTCAGAAAATAAAATTGGCACGATTAGATTACCGTCCAACGCTTGAATAATACCGTATACCAACATTAAATAGCCAAATTCTGCTGAAAAACCCCATTGAAATAATGCAACAAACGCGACCGGAATCGTAACTACCGCTGCACCAATATAAGGAATTAACACTGAAAAGCCGACCAACACACCGAGTAAGATAGCGTAGCGTAAATCCATCAAGGCAAATGCGATACATGAAGCAGCACCGACAATTAAAATCTCAATCACTTTACCGCGGATATAATTCCCTATTTGGATATTCATTTCACGCCCAACTTGCGTGATAAGACGACGCTCTTTGGGCAACAAATAGGAAACGTTAGCCATAAAGATAGGTTTATCTTTGAGCATGAAAAACATCATCAACGGCACCAAAATTAAATAGATTAATAACGCGCCCACACTAATTAATGAAGCAAAAGACACACTAATGATATCTTGAGTTAAATTCACTAACGCATCATTAATTTGACTCATCATTGATTTGATCTGCTCTGCTTGCACCAATTCAGGGTATTTTTCAGGTAAAGTTAACAGCCAAGTCTGTCCACCCTGCCAAATCAGTGGTAATTCTTCAACCAAGTTAACACTTTGTTTTGAAATCGTAGGTAATAAGCTTAACGTACCAATTAAGGTGACACCCACAAATAAGACCATCACAATTGTCGTCGCTAACGCTCTTGAAAGTTTTTGCTGTTCCAGACGGTCCACACTACTATCAAGTAAATACGCCAAAACAATAGCAACTAACACAGGCATAATATAACTGCCCCAAATAAAAATCAGTGCACTGATAAACAAGATCAGTAGCAATAACATCATCGCATCAGGATCGGAGAATTTTTTACGGTACCATTTACCGATCAAATCTAACATGTAATAAGTTTCCTAGTCGACGCTATACATTTATATGTTGGCTATAGTAAGGTGTTAATATAGATAATTCTAGTAAGATTTACGCTTTAGATATAATAGCTTAGCAGTATACTAGTCATTTACTTAGTGTATCCATAGTCATAAACTTAACAAACGACATTCAGTCTTAGATGTACTGAACTATTAATACATTTATGACTCTACATAATTATAGATAGAAGCGTCGCGAGCAACACACATCTAACTATATTTTATCATTTTTTCCGAGGAGCCTCGTTATTAACATATTTCCTAAGTTACTGTTGTGTAGTTATCTGTTACTCGCATGCACTGCCAGTGCCCAAGTGTTAAATAACAAAAACGCTTTACCTGATATTGGCGTAGTCGGCGCCAACACCTTATCTATCGAAGAAGAACAATCCATTGGCAAAATGATTTATGCCCAGCTTCGCGGTCAAGGTGGTGTGTTATATGATCCGGTTGTCCAAGAATATATTCAATCACTAGGCAATAAGTTAGTGATACATGCAGATAACACTAAATACCCTTTTTCGTTTTTTGTCATTAATAATCAAGCTCTAAATGCGTTTGCTTTTTTCGGAGGGCATATTGGTGTGCATACTGGGTTAATTTACACGACAGAAAATGAAGGTGAACTCGCGTCGGTACTGGCACATGAAATTGCACACGTTACCCAGCGTCATATTGTACGCAAGATGCAAGCACAGGAACGTAGCTCTCCGATGCAAATTGCGTCGCTAATTGGTGGTGCGATATTAATGATGGCATCTCCCGAGGCTGGCATTGCAGCTATCAGTGCTGGGAATGCAGGTGCAATCCAAAGCAATATTAATTATACCCGTACTTTTGAAAAAGAAGCTGACCGGATTGGCATAAAAATACTCTCCGATGCGGGTTACGACCCATTTTCAGCCGCTGATATTTTTAGCCGCATGATGGAAAGTAAACGCTGGAGTAGTCAAACCCCTGCATTTTTACAAACCCACCCGCTCTCGCTAAATCGTGTGGCCGAAGCGCGTAATCGTGCTGAAAATTTACCTTCGTCACGCTTACGTAATAGTCTAATGTTCGATCTCGTAAAAGCGAGGATCAAAGCTCGGTATTATTTTACGGCGCAGCATAACATTATTGATTTTACCGCGCAGATCCAAAAACAGTTGCCTGATTTTAAGCTATATGATTCAGTAGACAAACAACCCAAATTGATTATTACGCAGCAAACTACCCATTTATACTATGGTTTGGCCATTGCATTGTTACGCAATAAAGACTATGCCCAAGCACAAGGTCTGTTAGAACAGTTATTAACGACATCTCCTGAAAACTTAGCGTATGTAGATGCCTTAGCGGATGTATATCTAGAACAATCTGAATTTCAACAGGCAGTGACTATGCTCGCGCCTCTAGCCCAAAAACTACCAAACAATGAAATTGTTACTCTCAATTTTGCCAATGTATTGCATAAAGCCGGTCAGCAAAAACAAGCGATAGAAGTATTAAAAGACTTTTTAATGATCAACCCGGGCAATGTACTGGGTCATCAGTTGATCTCAGATGCGTATGCCGCCTCCAAACAACCGATGCTGATGCATCAAGCGAATGCTGAGTTTTATCAGTTGTTGTCGATCTACGGCAAGGCCATTGATGAGTTACAGTTTGCGTATAACTATGCGGATAACTTTTTAACTAAACAACGCATCCGTGCTCGTATTAATCAATTTAGAGACATACAGCAACAAATGGCAAATATGTAGGTTTCGCTAAAGTTGTATGGTAAATGGTGTATTTTCACTATGGCTGCGCTAGTACTGCTTTGATTAAGCTCTCAACCGTTTGCTCACCCAGTAATGGCTTAGAAATGTTTCCTGACTTTACGATAAAGGTGGCAGGTAAATATTGCGGTAAATCAATGGGAAAATTATCCCCAGTAGCGCCAATCACTGGGAACTGCATATCATATCTAGCTATTATCTCGGTTAATTTTTGTGCAGAAAGCGGATCATAGCTCACTGCGATAAACTCCACATCCGGTTGTGACGTCGTCCATTTTTCAAACGCATTTAACTCTGGCACTTCTTTTAAACACGGCGCACACCATTCAGCAAAATAATTCACAACAACGGTCTGCTCTTGCATTGTGGACCACTTGAAGTTATGGCCTTGAATACTGATAAAATCAGCTTGTTGATGCTGGTAAACGATGCCCCCAATGAACAGTGAAGTAAAGGCAACGCCAAGCAATAGCAGATTTTGTTTATTCATTGTTGATTCAGTTCAAGTAGTTTATATTGCCTTCATTATTCACACTTTTATCACCTAGACCAAGGAAAAAATACCTGTGTTGACAATTTATCATAATCCCCGCTGTAGCAAATCACGCCAAACATTAGCGTTGATCACTGACAGTGAGTGTGCCCATACTATCAGATTATATCTTTCTGACGCCCCAACACTTGATGAATTAACAACCTTACAACAACAACTTGGTTTGGCTAATGTTATCGATATGATGCGCATAAATGAACCAGAATTTACGCAAACTCACTTAAGCTCAACGTCGAGTAATGATACTTTACTTGCTGCAATCGTGGCATCTCCAAAATTGCTTGAACGACCCATAGTAACCAATGGCACAAAAGCGGTTATAGGCCGTCCACCCGAAAATGTTAATGTATTAATTAATCTTAAACTCAATGGTTAACTAGAGGCTATCAACATGACTGAAGCTAAAACAATAGCCCCGATATTAATTGCGTATTATTCAACACATGGTAGTACACAATTACTAGCTGAGATGATTGCTCAAGGTGTTGAGTCGCAAGGTGTAGAAGCGATGCTTCGTCAAGTTCCGCGAGTATCAGATAACTTAGACAGCACCTCGGCAGCTGTCCCTTTATCTGGCCCGCCTTATGTGACGGTTGCTGATTTAGCGTCGTGCTCAGGTTTAGCGTTAGGCAGCCCGACCCGATTTGGCAATATGGCCGCATCGGTAAAATATTTTTTAGATCAAACATCAGCTCAATGGCTTAGCGGGGCATTAATCGATAAACCGGCATGTGTATTTACATCAAGTAGTTCGATGCATGGCGGGCAAGAAAGCACGCTGCTATCCATGCAGATACCACTATTACATCATGGCATGGTGCTTTGTGGTTTACCCTACTCTCAATCCGAATTACACACGACCCAAACTGGGGGGACTCCCTATGGTGTGACGCATGTTGCACTTGATGGGCAAACTCAATTAAGTGCGTCAGAAAAATCACTCGCGTTAGCCCAAGGAGCTCGTTTGGCTCGTTTAGCTCTCGCTTTACAGGATATCCCCAATGAATAACGACATCGAAATGCAACCCAAAACCACTTTTTATCGTACCCTAAGTCTAGTTGGCTACTTTGGTTTACTCGCTTGGGTCATTATTTGGAATTTCACTCTAAGCAATACCGAGTATTCTGTCGCATTCATACTAATATTATATGTATTACCATTAGTGTTTCCGTTTTACGGGATAGTTAAAGGCAAGCCTTATACTCACGCCTGGGCTAGTTTTGTCGTGTTGTTATATTTAATGCACGGTATCACTGCTTGGTATTCTATCCCTCAACAGTGGTTGTATGCACTAATTGAAGTTATCCTAAGTCTAATGATGTTTACTGGATGCAGCATGTTTGCCCGTTTACGTGGTCAGGAACTAGGTCATTCACTCCCTAAATTAAAGCAAGTCATGGAAGATGAAAAGCAACGTTTTGAAGGTAAATAACTATGCAAAAATCTTTACTTAACACTAAGCAAAAATCGTTAATATGTTCGAGTCTGTTACTCGCTTTATTCGGTTGTGGTGGAGGCAGTGGCAATGCAAACAATGTCCCCTCTAACCCAACAAACCCAACGATACCGAGCACTAATGATCCCGCCCCCATTGCTAAAGTTAGTAGCAATAACGGTTTTGATTTTTATGGTGATGCAGTTGGTAAGGTCGGTCAAAATATTGGGTTAGGGATACATCATCCTTCAGCTGCCAAACTAGTTGACATCAAATGGACACAAACGAGCGGCCCAGATGTTGATCTTATTGCCGATCACACTAATGTAATCGGCTTTACCCCGGATCTGGTAGGCACATATAGTTTTGCCGTGGATGCACGCATGTGCTCTTCAGTCCAGGATAACTCATGTGGTTCACTCTCTGCAGCCAATATCACTATCAACGTTGATAATCAGTCCTCTAATGCGTCGATACGTTTAGATCATACTGCAGTTGAGCGTGGTAGAGTGTCGTTTAGAGTCGACCCGTTAAATGGCAAAACCATTCAATCAGTGGATTGGGAACAAGCTATTGGAATTAATAATGTTCAAGCTATCGATATAGAAGAACAAGAGAATAGATTGTTTTTTGATGCGCCAGTAGTCACCCAAGACAGTATCCTAAAATTTACCGCCACTGTGACGTTTAGCGACAATACCAGCTCTACTGATGATGTATACGTAGGTGTGCGCAATACCGAGATTGATGATGCGAATGGTTACTTCCCTCGTTATTCGGATAATATTGTTAGTGAAAATATGTTTGCTTATGAAACTAATTCACCTTACGCACAAGCTGTTGAACGCTGTGTTTATACCAACCAAATAAATCGTTCTTGCGATTTTAGTGAATTGCCACTGATTGGCATGCAAACCATGACCCCATCTATTGATGACATTATGGATCGCGTATTAGTGTCACATGCATGGATGGGTGAGCGTTTTCGTCAATACTTAACAGATTCAGCCGTTGGACCGGATATGCTGAATTTGTTACGTGGTGTGACCGCGATTGTCATTTCTTATGAAGTGCGACCGTCTTTCTATTGGGCTGTCACAGGAGCAATTTATTTAGATGCTGATAATTTTTGGCTGACGCCACTTGAGCGTGACACGTTAAATGAAATCCCAGATTACCGTTCAGGCTTTGGTTCTGACCTGCAATTCATCATGCCCTGGCGTTATGTCAAAGATAATGACTATTATCCATTGGGACGTTATCCTGTTGTTGAAAGAGGATCGCGAAATTTTGCGGATTTAGAAGCAGATATATCTTGGTTGATGTACCATGAACTTGGTCATGCCAATGATTTTTTCCCGCCAGCTAGATGGTCTTCCCTATCGTTAAACAATAGTCCGTTAGAAACGATTAACTTACCATCAATCACTCCTGATTCAGATGCTTTGGCCAGTGTTTATCCACTACGTTCAGATGAAATGCATCAGCTAGCACAAGTCAATTACGGTGGTGACACCGCGACGACAGGACAAAAAAATACCACAGCAGATGATGTTACCGATCTGTTTATACCTGATCTTTCTACTGGATTTTATAATTACTATACGACACGAGAAGATTACGCGACCTTGTTTGAAAAATTCATGATGAAATATCGGTTGGATGCAGACTCTGACATTGCGATCGTTTCTAATAATAACAACCCTGATTATAATGTAACGTGGGGACAACGTAACCGTTTTAATGCTCCTGCATTGCAAGATCGGGTGTTGTTTACCGTGAATCGAGTTTTACCTGAAATTGATGCTGCAGCAATTCAAGCCACCCTACCTGCCCCGCAGTTAATGACCGCAGGCAATACTTGGTTTGAAAATTTAACGATAGGTAGCGCAGCTAAATCTGCGGAACAACTGCAATGGACATCAGCACAAATGAGTGCTCAAATGCGCCAAGATGTTCGTATTCCAACGAGTCACAAGGACAATGATTTACTGACGAATAAAAAATAATCGACAACAGCGCTAGTGAATTAAATGCCTAGCGCTTTTTTGATTAAAGGAATGGTAATCGCTTTTTGTTCGGATAACGCAAGCTGATCTAGCTTACCTAACACAGTTTGTATATGCGCAATATCTCTGGTAGTAAATTTCAATAAATAGTTAATCGCAGCGGACTGCATATTTAACCCTTTCATGGCGACATAATCAGTCACCACCCGCTCTAAGCCTAGATCACTTAAGCTCTCTAATTGATAAACTTGTCCCCAGGTTAAACGTGAACGTAAATCAGGTAATTCAAAATCAGTGTTCGTTGGCCCTATCGCACTCGTCAATAACATCGAAGCGCCAGACTCTATGCAGCGATTAATCAAATCAAACAAGGCTATTTGTAATGAGGTTTGGTCTACAACAACATGAATATTTTCAACAATTATCAGCTCGTGTTGATCATAATTCGCCAGTAATTCCATATAGATAGACTCAGCATTGTCATCACCTTGCATCGCGTTGTATGCATTGAGAATTTCAGGAGCAAACAGCTCTGCCATATCGAGATAGCAAACCGAAAGTTTCTGCTGTAAAGCCGTATGATATAAGGCTGTCGCTAGGTGGGTTTTACCTGAGTGTGACCCGCCATGAATCAGTAATAATTGGGTATTAGGTTGCTCAGCATGTGCCGTCAAATTTAATAACGCATCGTGAAGTAATTCATTGTGTTCAAAATAAAAATTATCTAGCGTTTGATAACTGGGTAATTCAATAGGTAATGGTAATTGCATATTAACGCCAATAATACTCGAATAAACGAGTGTTTAATTCATCCTCTGGATCAGTAATCCCGACGACTTGATTCCCCTGCAGTAATACTTGATGTAATTGTTGTGGTTGCCCTAACAATTTTACATTAAACGTACTTGTCGTCCCACGCTGCTCTAATAAAAGTGCATTTTCAACAATGGATAACGACGTAAGGTAAGCTTCAATCTGCGATAGTGCAACAATATCAGTCACATGATTGATTGTGATGAGTTGTTGAATTTGACTATTTTCAACAAATCGAAATGTGTCTAACGCATAACGTATTGCTTGGCGCTCAGTATACTGATCAACAAACTTTCCTATGACTGCCAATTTCGTCGTATCAGTAACTTGATGTAATTCTAATTCCGTATTAGATTTGACAAAATAATCAAGTTGCCAAGATTGATCTGACAACTGCTGTAATTTCACACTGACCGTGTAAGGTGTATTATAACGTTGCGCACCTGTATGCAACGTATCGATAAACTGCCCCCAAATATCTATTTCCGAGACTTGAGTGACATCTTCAATATCCATTATTGGTAAAATAAACTCCACGCCGCGATTAAATGCCGCAGCATTTAACAATGATAATGTGTCGTTACTTTCACCATCCATTAAAATTGTGCGAAAACGTGAACTATTATTTTGTTCAATAAACCACAATAAGGCTTCAGGGCGTTGTGCACCCCATAGAGGTAATGCGTTTCTTTTGACCCACTTTTCTAGTTTTGCTTGGTTAAAAATAACCAATAACTGCTCACTATTACCCTCAACAAACTGTGTGGATGTGACATATTGCATCACATTTTCAGATAATGCTCGAAACTGTTCGTGTTTAATTACCGACTCGCTCCCTGATAATTTAACAAGGACTTGAGCTAAAGCTTGACGAATTGCAGTCTGTTGCGAACGCGTATCTTGTGTCTTTAATGACACATAGGCTTTATTGAGGTCGTTAATTGTGGCGCACTGTACATAAAAGCAACTAAATGTCAGTACTAAAAAACTCACCAAACGAACAAGATGGGAACGCGGAAACATATACAAAATAGCAACACACCTTATTTATCAAAAAATCTTTACACTTATATAGTGATATTGTGCGGTAAATCAAAGTATAATACATCTATTATATGGAATTAATGTTAATTTTCTGCTGTCTTGAAAGCAGAACACGCTAACCAACTATTTTCGAGAATATCTGTGACCAAATCTACTCAATCCTTAAGCTATAAAGATTCCGGCGTCGACATCGATGCGGGTAATGAACTTGTTGAACGAATCAAATCAGTAACTAAACGTACACACCGCCCTGAAGTAAAAGGTGGTTTAGGTGGTTTTGGCGCATTGTGCTCATTACCAACCAAGTACAAAAATCCGTTATTAGTCTCAGGGACTGACGGAGTGGGTACCAAATTGCGTTTAGCAATGGATTGTAATCAACATGATGGTATTGGTATTGATTTAGTGGCAATGTGCGTCAATGATTTAATCGTACAAGGTGCCGAACCATTATTCTTTTTAGATTACTATGCTACTGGTAAACTTGATGTTGATGTAGCAGTTGAAGTTGTAACTGGAATTGGTAAAGGCTGTGAATTATCAGGTTGTGCTCTAATCGGTGGTGAAACTGCTGAAATGCCAGGTATGTATCATGGTTCTGACTATGATGTGGCAGGTTTTTGTGTCGGTGTAGTTGAAGCAGAAGATGCAATTGATGGTTCACAGGTTGCTGCTGGCGATGCACTTATTGCATTAGGTTCTTCAGGCCCACATTCAAATGGTTTTTCATTAATCCGTAAAATCATCGAAGTTAGCGAAGCAGATATCAGTGCACAGCTAGGTGCAAGCTCTATTCAAGAACAGCTGCTTACCCCTACCCGTATTTACGTTAAATCTGTTTTAACTTTATTAGAAACAGTCAAAGTGAATGCCATCTCGCATATCACCGGTGGCGGTTTCTGGGAAAATATCCCACGCGTTTTACCTGACAACATGCAAGCGAATATTGATAAGTCTTCATGGCAGTGGCCTGAGATTTTTACTTGGTTGCAAGAACAAGGTAATGTGACTGAACACGAAATGTATCGAACTTTTAACTGTGGTGTGGGTCTTATGATTGCGCTTCCACAAGATCAAGTCGACAGTGCATTACAAATTTTACAAGATGCCGGTGAAGCAGCTTGGGTTATTGGTAGTATTGCCGAAAAATCAGGTTCTGAATCTGTTGTAATGGCGTAGGGCTGATAATTAATATGAAACGCATTGTGGTAATGATCTCTGGATCGGGCAGTAATCTACAAACAATTATTGATCAAATCCATCGTTCAGATGATGCTGCACAAATTGTATGTGTGATCTCAAACAAGCCCGATGCGTTTGGTTTACAACGCGCTAAAGAAGCCGGCATTCCACATGTCTGTGTTGATAGTCAATCTACATCTGGTGACCGTGCAGCTTATGATAAGCTGTTGGTGACTACGATTGAAGAGTATCAAGCAGATTTAATTGTATTAGCCGGTTTTATGCGGATTTTAAGCGATTCGTTTGTTAATCAGTATTTAGGGCGTTTGATTAATATTCACCCGTCATTATTACCTAAATATAAAGGCTTAAATACACACCAGCGCGCGATTGACAATGGCGATACGGAGCACGGTGTATCAGTGCATTTTGTCACACCTGAGCTTGATGGTGGACCGGTTATTTTGCAAGCAAAAGTACCTATCTTCCCTGAAGATGATGCTCAAGATATTGCGCAACGAGTACAAGTACAAGAACATCAAATTTACCCATTAGTGGTACGATGGTTCATCCAAGACCGCTTAATTATGGATGATGGACGTGCGTTTATGGATCAACACGTATTAGGAAGTAACGGCTTTGCACATGAAGAATAGGGTTTCAAATAACGTTAATCACTCCATTGCAATATGGTGTTTAACTTTATTTGTCAGTTTATTTTCGGGATTAACTCAGGCTCAATTGATTACTCAGCAAGACTATCAACTCGCACCTTTCGAATCTCAATTCGAAGCGTATTATGATGGTGATCCTACACCTGTAGGTTATGCAATCCTAAGACTGTCTCAACTGCCTAATAAATTATGGCAATTAGAATACGAATCCAAAATTTCTAAATATTTTTTAACCGATAAACGTAACGAGACCACTCGATATCTATATCAACCAAACGATTCAGCCGCACAACTAGCATTAACACCGATTACCTATGTCTATACTCGAACAGGCACAGGTTCTGATAAAGGCCTTAGTGTTACCTTTGATCATGCTAAGAATCAGTTTTTCACATCCGTTCCAGTAGACAAACAAGTTGTATTTCCTCTAAACGGGTATGTCGACAATCAACTTTTCAGAATTGATGTTCCTTATCAATTATCTAAAGGGAAAACCGAATTTTTCTATCAGTTTGTTAACTCTCGCGGACAAGCCCGTGAATACAAGATGCATGTTGTCAATCAAGAATCACAATCACTCCCTATCGGAGTATTAGACACAATTAAAGTCATTATAAATAGAGGATCCTCATCTCGACAAACTTTTGCTTGGTTCGCACCTAGCTTGAACTATCAATTGGTGCGCTTGCAACAATTTAAAGATGGTGAAATACAAGGTGATATCAAGTTACGCGTGCACAAACCTCTTTAAGCATACCTTCCCCTATCCCCCTAGTTTTCACCAAACTAACCTTGCTATTTGTTAGAAATTTGTTATCTTGCACGTCTGGTCAGACCATCATCAAGGTGAAATATGAACGACATTATATGGATTTGTGCACTTGCCCTATTATTCGCAATTTGTGCTTATCATCGGCTTAGCATACTAAAGACTTCAGCTGTCACAGCCGTATTACTCATTTTTGGTACAATTACCGGACATTTTTCATTCCTGTCATGGTGTGTGTATGTCCTCGTGTTTGCAGTGTTAGGTAACATCAATCTGCGTCAACGTTATTTAAGCAAGCGCTTATTAGCTTTTTATAAACGTATTAGCCCTGCAATGTCAACCACTGAACAAGAGGCGATTGATGCTGGAACAGTATGGTGGGACGGACAATTATTTAGCGGACAGCCTGACTGGCACAAATTACATAGTGTTAAAAAACCAATTTTAACCAATGAAGAACAAGCCTTTTTAGATGGTCCTGTTGAAACAGTCTGTCTAATGGTGGATGAATGGCAAATTAACCATGTTGATGCCGATTTATCACCGGCTATTTGGCAATATCTCAAGGACAATAAATTCTTTGCGATGATCATCAAAAAAGAATACGGTGGTTTGGCATTTTCTGCCTATGCACAATCACGAATACTACAAAAATTATCAGGTGTCTCTGCCGTTTTATCGACCACCGTTGGTGTACCAAATTCTTTAGGTCCTGGTGAGTTATTACAACATTATGGCACAGCGGAACAGCAACAATACTATTTACCACGCTTAGCTCAAGGTCTAGACATCCCCTGTTTTGCATTAACCAGTCCCGAAGCTGGCTCTGACGCCGGTGCGATCACTGATAAGGGGATTATTTGCAAAGGGCTGTGGAAAGGTCAAGAAGTCATCGGTATTAAACTCACGTTTGATAAACGCTATATTACGTTAGCCCCCGTTGCCACTGTTATCGGTCTGGCATTTAAGTTACATGATCCTGAGCAATTATTATTCAACAAAACGGATATCGGCATCACCTGCGCATTATTACCTCGCGAAACTGAAGGCTTAGAGATTGGTAATCGTCATTTCCCCTTAAATGTGCCTTTCCAAAATGGGCCTATTCGCGGTCAAGATATCTTTGTGCCACTCGATTATATTATTGGTGGGGCTGATATGGCAGGTAAAGGTTGGCGCATGTTAATGGAGTGCTTATCAGTTGGGCGATGTATTACCCTACCCTCAGGATCGGCTGGCGGAAGTAAGTCTGTTGCACTAGCAACCGGTGCTTATGCACGTATTCGTCGCCAATTCAAAATGCCTATTGGCAAAATGGAAGGGATTGAAGAAATGCTAGCCCGTATTGGCGGTAGCACCTATATGATGGATGCTGTGACATCACTGTCGACGACCGCGGTCGATTTAGGTCAAAAACCATCTGTAATCTCAGCCATCTGCAAATACCACCTAACTGAGCGGATGCGTGTTGTTGTGAATGATGCGATGGATATTCACGGTGGCAAAGGGATCATGTTGGGTCCAAATAATTATTTAGGTCGAGGGTATCAAGGGATCCCAATCGCAATTACAGTTGAAGGTGCAAATATTTTAACACGTAATATGATGATATTTGGTCAAGGCGCCATGCGCTGTCACCCTTTTGTGTTAGATGAAATCAAAGCTGCTGCATTAACGGATCAAAAAGCGGCGTTAGCCGCGTTTGACTCTGCTGTCTTTGGTCACATTGGTTTTGCGCTTTCCAACTTCGTAAAAAGTAGTTGGTTTACGTTAACGGCAGGATATTTATCAGCCAGTCCATTTAACGATAGCACCAAACATTATTATCAATTACTCAATGGATATAGTGCCAATTTAGCTTATTTAACCGATGTTTCAATGAGTGTTTTAGGTGGAAGCTTAAAACGTCGTGAACGTTTATCTGCTCGTCTAGGCGACATATTAAGCCATTTGTATTTAACATCAGCCGTACTCAAACGCTTTAATGATGAAGGTCGATTAACCGAGCATGAAGCACTAATGCATTGGGCAATGCAAGATGGCATATACCATATTGAGGTTGCGATCGATGAGTTTATTCGTAACTTCCCTGTGACAGCGGTTCAAATAATGCTGCGCATTGTTGTGCAACCACTCGGACGGACGCGTCAGCGCCCTGATGATCAAACAGAACATACTATCGCTCAAATGTTGCAAACACCTTGTCATGCACGCACGCTGTTGGGTGCTGGGCAGTTCACCCGCCCTGTAAAAGGTAATTTGTTAGGAGAATTAGAAGCCACGCTGAGCGATATCGTTGCAGTAGAACCAATATTTGATCGTATTTGCAATTATTATCAAGAAAAACATCAATTTACACAACTTGATGTACTGGCAAAGCGTGCTCTTAAAGATAACCTCATTACTGAGTCAGAAGCGGAATTAATGATTAGAGCTGAAGCTGGGAGATTAAAAACGATAAATGTAGACGATTTTGCACCAGAAGAATTAGTGTTTGAAAAATCAATCAGCTAAATCAATTTTATCCACTAGCAATACAACCTGTGTGCGAGAGCTCACGTTGAATTTTTTGAATATTGAACTGATATGAGCTTTTACTGTTGCTTCGGTAACGAAAAGCTCTTCAGCTATTTGCTTATTCATTTTGCCCTCCTTCAGACATCTAAGTACTCGTAATTGCTTAGGTGTTAATCCTTTGACATACTCGATTGACGTCATTAAATCTGGCGCATTGACACCTATCTTATCAATGTACTTCTCTGGAATAAATATCCCTCCGTCTAGCACAGTCATAATTACATGTGCCATTTTGCGTGAGTTGAAGGTTTTAGGGATATACCCACGTGCGCCGTAGTGCATGGCAATATTGACACTTTCTTCATTATCACTGGCCGAAACGACAATTACTGGTGTATTGGCTGATTTATCAATCACCGAAGTGAGCCCATAATAATTATCAGAACCCGGCATGTTCAAATCAAGTAAAATTAAATCAATTTCAGGGTGATTTTTAATCGCTTTGAGCGTAGTAGATAAACTGTCCGATTCAATAATTTTCATATCATCAAAAAAAGGATTGAGAGCGGCTTGTAAAGCTTCTCGAAAAAGAGGATGATCATCTGCAATTAAAAACGTGCTCATATTTATTACGTCCAATGGTTTCATTCATTTGGTAATGGTAAAATATATCACTAATTGTAAAATATAATACATAAATTTCATCAACCGAATGATAGGTTAATATGCCTCAAATAGACAAGTTATTTTCGACACATCTAAATAAAATCGCTGATTTTTCGTTCGATGAAAATGTCGCCTCTGTATTTCCTGATATGATCGCCCGTTCTATTCCAGGTTACCCATTGATGATTGAAAACATTGGTCGTCTGGCACGTCAATATTGCCAACCTAATTCCACTATTTATGATTTAGGCTGTGCAACAGGTACGGCAACATTAAGTATGGCTAAACATGTTGCGGTGAATGATTGTCAGATTGTCGGACTTGATAATTCGCCTGCGATGGTTAAACAATGCCAACAATTTGTGAGTCAATACCACCACCCTTGCCCTGTGAAAATAGAATGCGCAGATATTACTACTTTTATGTATCAACCTAGTAGTGTCATATTAATGAATTTCACATTACAATTTTTAGCACCTCAACATCGCGAAGCTATGCTCCAACGCATTTATGATGCATTGTTACCTGGCGGAATTTTGATCCTTTCAGAAAAATTCACACATGAGCATGAGCTGGGTAATGAACTACTCATCAATTTGCATCATCAATTTAAAAGTGATAATGGTTACAGTGATTTAGAGATAAGCCAAAAACGAACTGCTCTTGAAAATGTCATGCTAACCGATTCAATGGCGACTCACACCTCACGCCTTGAAGCTGTGGGTTTTGCGAATATCATACCTTGGTTTAGTTGTTTTAATTTTATGTCATTGGTTGCGGTCAAATAAGGATACCCTATGCATTACCACTTTAGTGAGCTGTTATCTAAGTTAGGCACCCTTGGATTGGAGCAATGGCATTATGAATTACCGAGTCGTTTAGGTGAATGGGAAAAAGCCGCTCGCCATGGTAACGCCACTAAATGGCACAAACTTATTGATAAGTTACCCAAAATCACGACACAGTCAGCTTCGTTAGGCTCAACGGTAACCCTTAATCAACCAGCCATCAGCGAATATGAACAAAAAGTATTTAATGGTTTGTTACAGCAATTTAAGCCTTGGCGCAAGGGACCCTATAATATTTTTGGTGTCGACATTGATACTGAATGGCGCTCTGATTTTAAATGGGATCGCATCGCACCCCATATTTCCCCTTTGGCTAATCGTAATGTGCTGGATGTAGGCTGTGGTAGTGGCTATCATATGTGGCGCATGCTTGAACAACAGGCTAAATGCGTGGTAGGAGTTGATCCAACAGAATTATTTTTCAATCAATTTTTGATTTTAAAACGCTACTTACCCAGTGAACCCGTGTATTTCATTCCATTAGGGATTGAAGATATACCGGTTAGTCAGGCCTTTGATACAGTATTTTCAATGGGTGTATTTTACCATCGACGTGATCCTATTTTGTTTTTACAACAACTCAAAGAGCAACTCGTCTCTGGCGGTGAACTGGTATTAGAAACACTCGTTGTACCAGGATGTGAACAAACGGTGTTGGTTCCTGCTGATAGATATGCACAGATGAGTAATGTGTGGTATTTGCCGAGTGTGAAAGCATTAACCTTGTGGTTATCAAAGGTCGGCTTTGTCAATATCCGTATCGTCGACATTGACCAAACTAGCACGGATGAACAGCGTAAGACCGAATGGATTGAAGGTCAATCTTTAGTGGATTTCCTTAATCCTAATGATCCTAACTTAACCATTGAAGGTTATCCAGCGCCAACACGAGCAACGGTGATCGCAAACCGCAAATAGCCATCAATCCCTATTAGTTGCGCAGTGTTGCAATTATTGGCATACATCTTGTGTGTAGATAGTTATGAATTATCGACAAGATGTATGCAATCACTATGTATGACGCCTTTTTAGCGGAGCACCAGCTCTCACCCTCGTATATTGAATCTGCACAACAATGGTTCAACCCGATAATTAACGATTTGATTAAGCACACAAATAGTGCGACGCCGTTATTTGTTAGTATAAATGGGTCACAAGGTTCAGGTAAAACAACGCTCGCTAGTTATTTACAATACACGTTAATTCATAAGCACAATAAGCGTGTTGTTGTGATGTCTATTGATGACTTTTATTATGACCAACAAACGCGTTTGCAACTTTCCAACTCAGTACATCCATTATTAAAGACACGAGGCGTACCAGGAACACATAATCTCAAGTTATGGCAGTCAATTATGAATGCACTCACTCTCGGCCAACATTGTCGTATTCCAAAGTTTAATAAAGCGGCCGATAACCCATATCCTCAAGAACAATGGCAAGCAATAACAGGTAAAGTAGATATTGTAATCATCGAAGGTTGGTGCATGCAGATCCCGCCACAGTTAGATGAAATGCTTACTCCTGCGGTTAATCAACTTGAACAACTACAGGATCCTGATTTAGTATGGCGTCGTTTTGTAAATCACGCATTAGGTGAGTATCAAACATTATTTCAACGTTTCCATTATCAAATTATGCTCAAAGCTCCCTCATTTTCAGTTGTGCATGCATGGCGATTAGAACAAGAACAAAAATTAGCACAGCGCTCTATTGATATAGCGGATCACGCTTTAGGTATTATGAATGAGAAACAAATAGCTGATTTTATTGCACATTACCAGCGTTTAACTGAGCATGCACTTCAGGTATTACCCCCGTTATGTGACATTGTTTTTGCCCTCGACATGCAACGTCAAATCAAATCAGTACAACGCAATCAAGTCAGTTTTATTACTCAGCAAGCACTGCCCCTGATTTTTACCGATTTAGACGGGACTTTAATGGATCATTATAATTATTCAAGTACAGCAGCATATCAGGCATTAAACTATTGCCATGAACTTGAGATCCCCATCATTCCTACCACCAGTAAAACATTTGCTGAGCTACTGGTTATTCGTCAACAACTGAATCTTGATGGTCCATTTATTGTAGAAAATGGGGCTGCGGTATACATCCCTAAACACATTACGTTATCACTTAAAGGTCGGTGTGAAGATAAAGGTAATTATTGGTGTTATTCCCTCGCCCCCAAAAGAGCGAAATGGCTAGCGATTGTAGATCAGTTAAATACCGAATTTCATGGCGAATTTACACACTTCGAAGCGATGACAACATTGGCATTAACCGCAGCGACAGGCTTAACATTTCCTGCGGCAAAGCTCGCAAAACAACGTGAATATGGCGAACCTATTTTGTGGCTAGGCTCTTCAGAGCGTCGCGAGGTATTCATTACCCGTGCTACTGAATTGGGTGCTAGTCCGATTTCTGGAGGGCGATTTATTCACATCACAGGAGAAAGTGATAAAGCCACGGCAATGAAGTGGCTACTTGCTCAATATCAGCGACATTTTGTTGGAAAAGAATTTTTATCTATCGCTCTAGGGGATGGACCCAACGATATATCGATGTTGGAGCAAGCTGATTTTGCCTGCCAAGTGCGTTCACCTACACATCCATTCCCACCTTTGCAACGTGCTCTCAATGCACCGACTTACCAGACTAAATTAGATGGTCCGGCAGGATGGAACGAGTACATCACAACCTATATTCTAAAAATAACAGAGGAAATTAAACATGGCTGATTTTTATCAAAATGGCGTTATCACGACATTACATAACTTAGACGAACGCCCGATTACCGCCATCGAAGCAGAATTAACGCGGTTCTCTAAACAACGTCCAATGGGCTTAATTTTACCCTCCTTATTTTCTGAACTTGAAGGTGAAGCATTACCTAATATTATTGATGAAATAGCCAAAGTCCCCTATTTATCACAAATTGTCATTGGACTGGATCGAGCTGACAAAGCACAATTTCAACATGCTGGTGAGTTTTTTAGTCGTTTACCGCAACACACACGGATCCTATGGAACGATGGCCCTCGCCTACAAGCACTAGATGCTAAATTACAAGCATTAGGCTTAGCGCCGAAAGAACTCGGTAAAGGTCGAAATGTATGGTATTGCATGGGCTATACGTTAGCAGCGAATAAAGTGGAATCGGTCGCCCTGCACGATTGTGATATCTTAACTTATGACCGCTCATTACTTGCACGTCTTATTTATCCTGTTGCCAACCCGCAATTTAACTACGAGTTCTGCAAAGGATTTTATGCACGTATCGCGGATGGAAAAATTAACGGTCGCGTATCTCGGTTATTGGTCACACCATTATTACGCGCCTTAAAACGTACCTTAGGTGATAACGAATATATTGAATTTATGGATTCATTTCGCTATCCATTAGCCGGAGAATTTTCGTTTCGTCGTGATGTACTCAACGATATCCGTATCCCAAGTGATTGGGGCTTGGAGATTGGTGTGTTATCTGAAATGCATCGTAATTATTCGCACAATCGTCTATGCCAAGCTGATATTGCTAAAGTTTATGACCATAAACACCAAGATTTATCTTATGATAATGAGCACGGTGGTCTGTCTAAAATGTCGATTGATATCACCAAAGCACTCTTTCGAAAATTGGCGACACAAGGCAATACCTTCAGTACTGAGATGTTTCGTTCGATCAAAGCCACTTACTATCGGATAGCATTAGACTTTGTCAAAACATACCGCAATGATGCCATCATGAACGGCCTAACATTAGATATACATGAAGAAGAAAAAGCCGTTGAACTTTTTGCACAAAACATCATGAAGGCAGGACAATCATTTCTTGATAACCCCATGGAGACCCCATTCATACCAAGCTGGAACCGAGTCATAAGTGCTATTCCTGATATTTTTGAACAGTTAGAAGCTGCTGTCGAGGCAGATCATCAAGATTTAGCGCAAGGAAAATAATATGAACAATATCGACCGTGGCACACAATTACGTGATGATATTTTGTATTACTTACATAATATTTATGATGATGTGACACACCCAGCACTGGCTCAGGATTTTAATGACGATCTGGGTCAAGTTGCAAATGCATTAATTAGGGCATTAGCGCTAGATGGTCTACAGCAACAATTTGAACCTAGGGCACACCAAAACCATTGGGACGAAACCCGCATAATGATGATTAGTTATGCCGATAGTATTTTTGATGAGACGCATCCACCTTTGCAAGTGTTGCATCATTTTTTAAATACACATTTAGCGGATGTGGTTACGGATGTGCATTTATTGCCATTTTATCCATACAGTTCTGATGATGGCTTCTCGGTGATCGATTATTCAACAGTGAATCCAGCTCACGGTGATTGGCGAGACATCAATCAACTGAGCCGTGAATATAACCTGATGTTCGACTTAGTCATCAATCATTGCTCTGCCCGCAGTCAATGGTTTACTAATTTTATTGCTGGGTCCGGTAAAGGCCATGATTTTTTCATGACTGCTTCGCCTGAGGATGATACCAGTATGGTGACGCGTCCACGTGTTAGCCCATTACTCAAACCTACTGAGACATCACATGGCTTGCAACATGTATGGTGTACGTTTTCACATGACCAAGTAGATTTTGATTTTACTAACCCTAACGTGTTAATTGAGTTCGCACGGATCATAAACTTGTACCTTGAAAATGGTGCGTCGTTGTTTCGCCTCGATGCAGTCGCGTTTTTATGGAAAACTCTTGGCACATCCTGTATTAACTTGGTAAAAACGCATGAAATCATTAAATTATATCGGTTATTGATTGAACATAAATCCCCCAAAGCCATTATCATTACTGAGACGAATATCCCTAACCAAGAAAATTTAAGTTATTTTGGTAATGCTAATGAAGCGCATGCTATTTATAATTTTAGCCTGCCCCCATTACTCATTAACACGCTGGTATCACAAGATTCGTCAGCGTTAACACAATGGCTCATGAGTATGCCTCCTGCTCAAAACGGCACCGCTTACTTCAACTTTATTGCCTCTCATGATGGGATTGGTTTGCGTCCTGCTGAAGGGCTATTAGCGCCTGAAACAATCAATGAGTTGGTCACTACCATGGAAGATTTTAATGGCAAAATATCATGGCGAACGGCTGCTGACGGCTCGCAATCGCCCTATGAAATTAATATAGCATTGATTGATGCATGTAGAGGTACGCATGAAGGTGAGGATGAATGGCAAATCGCACGATTTATGTGTGCGCACACCATTATGCTAGGTTTGGAAGGGATCCCTGGTGTTTATATCCATAGCTTATTAGGCACCATGAATGACATTGAACGGGTGAGAAATACTGGACAGAATCGCTCTATCAATCGCCATCGTTGGGAATACAATAAACTGGATACGGTGTTAAATAATGAAAACTCATTGCATTATATCATTTTAGATAAAATGAAAACGCTGATCAATATTCGTCAACAACAGTCGGCATTTCATCCCAATGCGACACAGTTCACATTACAACTTGGTGAACATTGCTTTGGGTATTGGCGACAAAGTATGGACCGCGCTCAGAGTGTTTTTTGTATTACCAACATCAGTAAACAAGAACAATTCATCCGCATCAGTGATGTGAATCTGATTAGCACGCAAACCTGGTCTGACTTGCTTTCTAATATGGTTCTGGCGCAAGATCAACAAACATTAACCTTAGCGCCATATCAAACACTATGGCTTACTAACCGGTAAACGCGTTAATAAACTGGAGGTATCCCAACGGCCGCCTCCTGCTTGTTGCACATCAGCATAAAATTGGTCTACTAAGGCTGTCAAAGGCAAACTAGCCCCATTTTTTCGTGCCGCATCCAACGCAATACCTAAGTCTTTACGCATCCAATCCACTGCAAAACCGAACTCATATTCATTATTAATCATGGTTTTAGCACGATTTTCCATTTGCCATGACTGAGCAGCACCTTTTGAGATAACATCAATGACCGCTTGGCGATCTAAACCCGCTTTGTCACCAAAATGTAAGGCTTCTGATAATCCTTGTACTATGCCAGCGATACAAATTTGATTCATCATTTTAGCCAGTTGACCGGCACCCACATCCCCTAATAACTGATGATGACGACTATACACATCTAAAACAGGTTTAGCGCATTCATAATCCTCTGCGTTTGCGCCACACATAATCGTCAATTGACCGTTTTCAGCGCCCGCTTGACCACCTGAAACTGGCGCATCGATAAAACCAATATTACGAGCTCGACAAGCTTGTGCTAATTCGAGCGCTAATGTTTGGGAGCCGGTTGTATGATCAATCAATATGCCGCCAGCAGGCATATTAGCAAGCACCCCATCATCACCATAAACTACACTACGAACATCATCATCATTGCCTAAACACATACAGACGATTTGTGCATCCGCAACAGCTAAAGCCGGTGTGGAGGCGGTAGAAGTGTGTGCCGTTGATGGTTGCTGCTTTTGCCAATCATCAGCTTTTGAGGCTGTTCGGTTGTACACACAGGTACTAAAACCCGCTTTAGCCAAATAGCCAGCCATCGGGAAACCCATGACACCTAAACCTAAAAATGAGACATTTTTTAACATATTTACCCTTGTAAAAATCCACTTTATGCTTAAATACGTATTATATGATGTAAATTATTTCAAATGACAAAACAATCAAATAATCATTCCATACTAGCAAAAATAATAAAGGAAGAATAATGAACAATATTTATGACTTTTCAATGCCTCTGGCAAATGGTCAGGACCAAGCATTTTCTGAGTATAAAGGAAAAGTCCTGTTAATCGTTAATACAGCAAGTAAATGTGGTTTTACCCCACAATATGACGGCTTACAAAAATTACAAGATGAGTTTGCAGATAAAGGTTTTACTGTATTGGCATTTCCGTGTGACCAATTCGGGAAACAAGAGCCTGGCAGTGATGCTGAAATTGTCGATTTTTGTACTACTAAATTCAATGTGGATTTTCCATTATTTTCTAAAATAGAAGTTAATGGGGATAATGCAGCACCGATTTATAAGGTCATGAAATCCTCAGCCAAAGGGATCTTTGGCAGTGAAGGGATAAAATGGAATTTCACTAAATTTTTAGTTAATCAAGAAGGCGAAGTCATTAAACGCTACGCACCTACTTCCAAGCCTGAAGTCATTGCTAAAGATATCGCAAAACTCTTATAGTTTTTGCAATACAACATGAAAATACTTACCTAGCCATTTATATGGTGGCTGGGTTGAATATTCTTTTTCAGCTGTAACTAACGCCGTATAATGCAGGGTTTGATGTTCAATATTACGCATATAATCATGAATACAGCGGATCCCCGCTTCATGAATTAACTTCACTTCTGATTTTTCCTTTAGATAGGCTAACACAGGTTGAACGCTTAACGGCTGCTGAGGATTTAAGCGTACTTTCTTTTTAACTTTCAGGCCTTTTTTGACATAATCAAAATTGCCATACAACAAGTTACCAAACGTGAGCGCATCTTTGTTAAAAAAGCTTAGGGATAAATAGCCATTTGGCTGTAACCGTTCGATTAATAAATCAATCGCAACAAAAGGTTCACTAAGCCATTCAAGTACAGCATGATTGATAATGATATCGTAATTTGTGCTGACATCTTGGAGCTGGCCAACACGATAATTAATCTCGATATTATCCTTTAAGGCTTGTTGCTGAGCATATTTAATTGATTCTCCGGATACATCAATTGCGTCCACATGAAATCCCACTTTGGCAAACTCTGTCGACATTTGTCCTAGACCGCAACCAGCATCTAACACACGTAGTGTTTTCGCTGATGAATTTTCAGAGCAACGTTCTGGCAAAATACCTAGTTGCTGTAAGTGATAGCACAATAACGTATGGCGTAACGTGCCTTTCGTTGTGCCATATATATTTCGAGCAAATTTATCACTGATCCCATCAAAACCATGATCTGTTTTCGGCATCTGGTTTGATGTTACTGACTCGGTAGATTTTGAGGATGTCAGTTTATCGGTGCTGTTGGGTGATTGACTCACAATACAAATCTCTTAGTTCTTAAGTAAGATTAAACAGGATTAGACAGGTCAATAAATGACACATCTAAATCCCACTGAGCTTGGCAATATTCACCTAAGGCTTGTACACCATAACGTTCAGTTGCATGATGACCGGCACCAATGAATGTCACATCATATTCATGCGCAATATGTGTGGTTTGTTCTGACGCCTCACCAGTAATAAACGCATCCACCCCCGCTTGAGCGGCAGTTTCCAAATAACCTTGGCCACCACCGGTACACCATGCAACATGTTTGATTAGTCGCCCCTCGGTCACCTCTTGAGCAACAAGTGGAGCAGTAAAACCATTACCCAACACTATTGGCTTACGGTTTAACGCCTGTTCAACGCGAGCGACTAATTCTGTTGCCGATATGCCTTGTGGGAATTCACCGCGCATTAACACCCCTTCAGGTTTAGTGTCTAATGAACATACATTAATGATGCCTAAACGTGCAGCTAGTTGCGCATTGTTGCCTAATGTGGGGTGCACATCTAACGGTAAATGATAGGCATATAGATTAATATCATGAGCAAGCAAGGCTTTAATACGTTGTTGCTTCATATGACAAATAGTTTGGTTTTCACCTTTCCAAAAATAACCGTGATGCACAATGATCGCATCAGCATTGTGTGCAATCGCTTGTTCAATTAATCCAAGAGACGCAGTCACACCAGTGATTACTTTTTGTACATTTTGACGTCCTTGGACTTGCAAGCCATTGGGACAATAATCTGTAATAGAATCACTCCTTAATAGGGTGTTCAGAGATTTTTCAAGATCGAAGTGGTTCATACAGACTGGCCTTAATTTGCGTCAAATAGACTTTAATAAAAAAAAACGATATAAATAATGCTCTATATTAACACTAACTTAGGGTTTCATACACACTATGAGCAAACTAGATAAAGACCAAACCATCGAACAATTCACTCACGCCTACACTGCCGCAAACGGTAAAGCACCAGAAATTGAAGCTAAAGGTGGCTGGTATAGTGTTGATGGTGGAAAAAATATTCGTTTAGCGGCTATCGCCGAAATGACTGCGGAATTATCCGGTGGAACTGCGACGGCTTCTTCAGCACCAGCCACTAAAAAGGCGACTAAGAAACCCACTACGAAAACGGCAAAACCGTCAAAATCAGCAAGTGGCTTTTCTGTGAAAAGTTTTTGGCAAGAAACCGTATTAGCGCCGTTACATAATGCACGTCCACCACGCTAATCTTTTCTAATCATAAATAGACAACCATAAAAAAAGCGAGTTTCGTTGCAGGTAAATATCCGTGCCGAAACTCGCTTTTTTAGGAAAAACCGTTCCTAAGTATGCCGCAATTTAACTAATCGGTGTTTGGCTTTGGTTAAATATGCGATTGTATGCTCTAAACATCGTGTTTTCAGCTGCAAAACCTAACTTTTCCATCACATTTTTCTTTTCAGAATATTTCACGCTAAATATCTCATGTGTTTTATTCAGCTCAAGAATAATATCGTCAGAGGTCGCTAACTCATCTACCAAGCCGAGTTCTTTAGCTTGCAGACCGAACCAATACTCACCCGTTGCGACTTTTGCAATATCTAAACTTGGACGGTTGGTATTCACAAAATCTTTAAACATGACATGAACTTCTTCAAGCTCGGCTTTAAATTTCGCACGACCTTCGTCATTATTTTCACCGAATACCGTTAAAGTGCGTTTGTAGTCACCTGCAGTATGTTGCTCAAAATCGATATCATTTTTCTTTAATAATTTATTAAAGTTAGGCATTTGGGCTATCACACCAATCGAACCAATAATGGCAAAATTAGCACAAATTAAACGATCCGCGACACACGCCATCATGTAACCGCCACTAGCAGCAACCTTATCAACACAGATAGTCAATTTTAACCCTTTGGCTTTGATACGTTGCAATTGCGAAGCAGCGAGTCCATAACCATGTACAACCCCACCACCCGATTCTAAATTAACTAGAACTTCGTCATTATCTTCAGCGGCTAACAAAATAGCAGTAATTTCTTCACGTAAATTAGCTACTTCATGAGCATCTACCGAACCGTGGAAATTGATAACGAATAATCTCGCCTTGTCAGTGCTAATTTTTGCCGGTGAATCTGATAAATTCGGATCTGACCCTATTTTATTTTTGGCAGCTCGTTTTATGGCAGCTTTATCCGCTTTTGCCTTGGCCTTTTCTTCAGCTTTTTTATCTTTCATAAATTGTTTGAGCTGGGCATCACTTAACAGCATTTTTTCTGCATAATCAGTGACATCTTCTAACGCATCAGAAATCGAGCGGATCTCTAATTGACCTTTACCACTTGCTTGTCCTTTTTGTTTCATTGCAATTGCCACAAACGCAATTAACACAGCAACAATAGCCATTACGACCGTGATTGCTTTGGCAAAAAACAATCCATATTCAAATAAAAATTCCAACCACTTATCCTCTTAAAATAATGTTACAAGTTGAGCGCTAGATAATAGCAAAAAAAAGAGCCCTAAGGCTCTTTATTCACGATAAATGTATCATTAATTCATTGCATCAGTTGCCGTTGAAATAGTCATTTCCATTACTTTATTAGCTTCAATATCCACCTCAGTAAACCTAAACGGTCTAAATTGCGGCATTTGTGAATAGAGTAAGGTTTGATCTAGATTTGAGTCATCACCAATAGCATGTGACTGTGAATAACTTAACAACCCTCTGGCTTGTGGCCCATCAGCAGTGAAATTAACCACCATCATCCAGCTACTACCATAAGTGATATGATAGCCTTCGCCATCGGCACTCAAACGCGTATTCGGTAAGGTGCTATATTCATGACGTGGTAACAGTGTTCCATTATTACCAATATCGGTATCAAACACGTTAAAGCCACCTTCTACATTATGCGCCCCACCCCATGGATACTTAACCCCTGACGCTAATCCATCGGCTGTACTGCGTTCCACAAACTGAACTTCGCCAAGGGTCGCATCTAAGGCGATACCAGCAGCTTGAACATTTAGTACTGCTTGAGCAAACTGTCGCAAGGTCACGGCATTCGCAACTAAGGTATTCGGTGTGTTGGCTGGATCTGTTACATCAAAAGCATTTTCCCATTGAATATTGCCACGACTAGCAAAGGCGAATTCACGGAACACATGTGCACCGGTACTGTCTAGGTTCATCTTTCCGTCAAACATGGCTAATGCTGCGCACCCTCCACTAATATCAACTGCTATGCCATTTACATCGACGGGGTTTGATTCTTGCGCCTGACAAGCGCTCAACAAATCCGTCAAAATCGTATTCGCCAGATAACTATCATTCCCTAACAGAGCTTCTTCAACTTCAGTTGCTGAAAACAAACCGTCACTGCCACTCGCACCGGCCAGAAGTTGATGCGCCATACGCGAACGTAGTGATTGCTCATTGCCCACTTGACCAAATAATGGAGATACACCCGTAATTGGCTTCGCTAGGTTCGTTAGCCAAAAACTATCATTCGAGTTTTGTACATAATCTGTCCCTTCATATTTGGGTGCATCTTCATACGCGACAGGTCCAACAAAATCCATTTGTGAAATAAACCCTGGTAACACGGTAAAACCGGCAGCCTGTTTAGTACCTATTAACAATGGATTAGTGGTTAACGCATTAATTGCCGTATCAGTTAAACCGGGTACGGTTGAATCATCAATATAAAAAACCTCCCCAGTCTTAGAGGCTGCCATTGTATTATTAAAAATCACACCGTCATAGTCTTTGAAGGATTGTTTAAACTCATCCATATTCGTTGCTAAGTTCATCGCAAACCAGTGATCAACCACATCAAAATTAGGTAAGTTTGCGTCTTTTATCGCAAATGAATTTGTTGCATCCCATCCAAAGTTACCAGGCACCACAATCATGGGACCATAGTTAGTATAGTAAGATGTTTTTGCCAGACGCATCGACGTTGTAGGTCCTGTCGCCACGTCGATTTCTAATTCATTACTAAATATAGTCCGTTTGTTGCCATCTACCAGATGCGTCAAGCTCTGGGTATCACTGTCATCCATACTTAGTTGGTAAACAACAAAATGTTCAGCGGTACTAAAGGTATGAGTCCATGCAACATGTTCATTAAAGCCGATATTAACGGCACCAGGTACCCCCATCAACGAGCCACCCATAACGTTTAAGAAACCAGGGATAGTGGTATGAAACTGCCAAAAACGTAAATTACCCGTATGTGGAAAGTGCGGGTTACCTAATACCATCCCCATCCCATTTTCGGTCATGTCAGAACCCAAACCCCAGCCATTTGACCCCATTTCTTTAGGATTACGCTCAGGCATTGAAAACTGTGGATTTACAGCAAAAGGTAAAGCATTATTGGCTGATCTTGTTTGAGCTCTAGCTTGAGCATTAGCTATGGTATTGGCTTTGCTTAGTGCAACTTTAGGTATGCCAACTGGACGCGGTAAAAAAGATTCACCGGGAGGTGCCGCAGCAAACATCGCAGGCAAAAAATTCGCGGCACCAGGCAATAATGAGACGCCCAATGAATAAGTAAAAATATCCAACGGCTCTAATGGCTGAACCCAAGGTTGATTTGCACAAGCCGGATCAATATTGGCAACACCGGTATCTGCTAAATATTGGTTATAACCTTGCGTGTACCCAGATGCCATTGCCCGAGTATTAGCGGACATACTTGCATAATTATCTTCTGCAATTTGTCGGATCCCAACCGTTAAAAATCCAAAATCATTGATTAAATGTTCTGAATCACCACTTCCAGGTACCATATCTGGGCCGTAATATTTGGCACGTTGAGAGTTATATTTGAGGATTTGATCCGCAAGTATACAGATATTATCTTTAGCAAACGCATAACCCACACCAAATGCCATGCTCTCTACATTATCAGCGGTGATGTGTGGTACGCCATATTCTGTCCAACGAATATCGGCACTGAGTTCGCCATCTGGATCAAAAGCAGGTAAAACAGGTGCTGGTGTAACAACGGGTATGACTGGCGCCGATGGTGGTGTAACAACTTGTACAGGATCGGAACCGCACGCGCTTAGTGTTAGGATTGAAATGGTAGAAAGAGCTAATGTGACATGTTTTGAAATTTGATTATTATGCAAAATGAATACTCCTTTATAAGAGTATTTAACTTACTCGACATTGTTCATATTTACAAATTTTTAACAAAAAAAAGACCTGCTATAAACATAACAAGTCTTTACACATTTTGATTTTTTAAAAGCAGATATTAGTCTTTTATTCAACAACCGTTGTATTGGTAATAGGTAATACTCTACCACCTGATGCAATAAATGCAGCAACCTGAGTTTGCATTTCTAATGTAACTGCAGCACTTGACTCTGGGCTCAATGATGAACCATGCGCACCTTCATTAAACAAGACATAACCAGACATAGGCTCAGTAGACTGTGCTGATGCTGAAACTTGCATCAAACCAGCTTGCTCAACGTAAGCGTCTTGACCTGCTAGAGGTACTGCTGTGCTAACCGGAATAACTTGGTCAGGTAGATTCGTACCGCCATCACCCACAACTGTCATCACATGTGTTGGTGTATTCATACCTAATGTATTCACAAAGCTGATTGGGTCTGCACCGTCTAACGAGGTTTGTGCAGCAAAGGCAAATTGATTAAATGTCGCGTTGACTGTCGCTAACTGTGAATCAGATAGTGCGTTTAAGAATGGTTCAACCAACGCTGAAGTTTGCGCTTCGGTTGCACCAGCAGGATAAGTACCTGCCACTAACGCAGCAAAGTCAGGACTTGCTTGCGATAACAGTAAGCTCTTTATAAGTGGACCAAAACTAGGTGATTCAAGTAAAAATTGTGCAGTACCTGCTCCTGGTGATTCTAGCGACGCTGCTGCAACGCTAAACATACCATCTAATGCACTTAAGTCGCCCCCCATAGATGTATTTGCTACAGCAGCAAAGTTACCGCCTGCAATACCACCTAAAGACACGCCCATTACTGATACGTTACTGGCATCAAGCATAGCGATACTGCCTGTTGATGTATCAATAACTGCATTTAAGCCTAAACGCAAACCTAACAAATCAGAGACTGATTGAGTTAAATTGGCTTTCGCTGTTGGCAGAGTTTGCAAGTTCATATAATGCGTTGCAGATACAGTGGTCGCATTGATTTCATCAGTGCCGTCCCCATCTAAATCATAGCCACGAGAACCATGTAATGGATGATCAATAGCAACTGTCGCCACACCTGCAAAAGACAATGCAGCAGTGATGGCTAACATGTCTTCTTTTTGACGTGTAATTCCATGATAAAGGATCGCGACAGGCCATCCAGCATCAGGCATAGTCATAGCAGGTTGACCCAGTGCAGCAATAACCATTGGGTCAGGTACAGTAATTTGTACATCTAATGTCATATTACCCGCATTACCACCTTTAGCTTGTGGAATTGGGCTAAAACGAGTGACATTACGATCACGATCTAACGGTGCACCATTCGCATCTTGTAAATCACGTAAACCTACAGCAGCACACGTTGCATCATTGGGACCAGCTGAATAAGTCGCTTGAACAGTAGCTGGTAAACCAGCAAAACCAGCCAAGACAATACCACTATCACATGCAGCAGTCATAAATTCAGTGACGGGTGCAAGTGGATTATCTGCACGAGGTATTGCTAAGAAATGAGGTAAAGAAATAGTAGCGCGTACATGTTTCGCCGCACAAAATGGTCCTGCTGAAGCTAAAACACCACCAGCCACTTCCGCTGCGAAATCATTGACTTGTGGAATAGCATTGCCAAAACCACCCGCAGCTGCTGTAAGTAAGCCGCCACATGTCGTCATGCCACTAAAATCAGCAGCTTGAATTGCTGGTACTAATGCTGCAGCTTCGCTTGGTAATTGTGAAATACCAAACTGCACAGCTCCAGCAATCGCTTCAGCAGAAACTAAACCAAGTGCTTCCATAGCATTAGGTGCATCAGGCGCATCTACGACAGTCATCGCAGGCAATGCCATTCCTGCAGTAGGATCGCCAGCAGCGGCGCGAGCAGCAAATTCACCTACCATGACTTTTTTGATCGTTTCTAAAACAACCGTGGTTGATTGTGTAGTAAAAGACGCAGCGTAAGTGATATTTTCACGAGCTAAACCAACTTGGTTTAGTGACACAACAATACTGTTAATTAAAGTTTGTAAGCCTATTTGTGCTTCCGAACCTAATGGTGAAGTTGCAGGATCTTGATTTACTAAACCCCAAGTTGTTGAACCTTGTACCGAACGACCCGTTGAATCTTTTAAATCATCTGTTAATACTAAGATATAACCTTGGCTAGGCTTAAGCGGCTTTAATGGAACAAAAGCAATGGTATTGTTATCAGCTAATGACACAACATAATCAACACCAAACGTTAACTTGTCACCGACTTTACAACCCGCTGAAGGAACAGGAATAGCTGCACAATCAGGATCAGATTGATTTAGGCCCAATGTTGCTTCGTATAAAGATACGCCAGCAGAAATAGTAGAGGCATCGAGACTGACACCCGATGGGGTTTCAACGTTAATAACGAAAGGTTGTGATACAGACCACCCATCTAATACATTCAATGCATTTTGGGGATCCGTAAAATCAGTTGCATCAGCCACTGGGATATTAAGTGTGTAATCGAAAAAGCCATCGTCGCCTGGTAACATTAACAAATCGTTCGGGATGTTAAGGTTACCCGCACCTGGATCAAAAACAACTCGCGATAACGGTTGTTGCTGGGGGGTTTCGGCTTGAAGATCGCTCATAGTTTCGCCACCACAACCAACAAGGGCTAGTGCCGAAGCAACGCTGGTGCTGATTAACAATTTTTTCATTGTATCTCCCAAAGATTTATATTTGTTGTTATTTTTTATTGTAACGACGCGGTAATACCACATCGATGAAATTAGATTGTTGCGAATATATACGCTAACTAAGTGCTTAGACCAGTTAAACATACCACAAGTCTATTGCCTTTGATGTCAATTTGCAAAACTTTGTTAATGTTTTGTAACTTATTTCAGTAAAAAACCCATATTAACTAATAAAATTAAGCAGTTATGGTTCTTTCTCCATCTCTTCCATGCCATCTTTGCTTAACAATTATGCGATGGAGTTATTTTTAGGTACAATACCCTCTATTATTTTATGTTTATGTTTATGTTTTCATCGTTATAAGGTTTTCATTGTGCAAGCACACTTATTTTCTCCATCCCAAACGGAACTCCAAAATAAAGTCATTTTAGTCACTGGCGCTGGCGACGGAATTGGTCGTCAAGCTGCATTGTCTTTTGCCAAACACGGTGCAGAAGTCATTTTGTTAGGTAAGACGGTTAAAAAACTAGAAGCAGTCTATGATGAAATCGTAGCAGCTGGATATATTGAACCAGGTATCATCCCACTCGATATGCAAGGCGCGACCGAAAAGCATTATGTCGATATGGGTGCGATGTTGATTGATCAATATGGCCGTCTTGATGGGATCTTACACAACGCCAGTATCTTAGGCCACTTGTGCCCTTTTAATCAGATAACTAGCACTGAATTTAATGAGGTCATGCAAGTCAATGTGACAGCTCAATTTTTAATGACCCAAGGGGTACTACCAGCATTACAAAAATCCGAACATGGCAGTATCCTTTTTACTACCTCATCAGTAGGTCGTGAAGGTCGTGCGTTCTGGGGAACGTATTCAATCTCAAAATTTGCAACCGAAGGGATGACGCAAGTCATGGCTAGCGAATACGCCAATAGTCATATACGTGTTAATTGTATAAACCCTGGTGCGACTCGCACGACTATGCGTGGCAAAGCATTTCCAGCAGAAGATCCACAACAACTCAAAACCCCACTAGATATTATGCCTAGTTACATTTATCTAATGAGTGACCAAGCTGTAAAGGTGAATGGTCAGTCTATTGATTGTCAGCCTAAATAGCTAAGTATGTTCACTATACGAATGAATTAAAAAAGCCCTATCTTAAATAAGGCTTTTTGATTGTTCGTTCGGTCCTAACCTTTGTGCTTATTCAGACCAAGTATCACGTAATCCAACGGTGCGATTAAACGTCAAATTATGTGCTTCGCTATCTCTGCAAAAATAACCAGTGCGTTCAAACTGTACACCTTTGCCGACTTCAAGATTGGCTAAGTTAGGCTCAACAAACCCCTGCTTAATGATTAAGCTATTTGGGTTTAGTACTTGCAGATAATCTTCTTCGGCTGCAGGGTTTGGCACATTAAATAACCGGTCATACAAACGGATCTCAGCAGGTACACTGTGTGTTGCACTGACCCAATGAATAACGCCCTTAGCTTTACGTCCATCAGCAGGATCTTTACCTAAGGTATCAGGATCATAAGTACAGTAAACGGTGGTGACATTGCCATCAGCATCTTGGTCAAAACGATTCGCTTTAATGAAATATGCGTTGCGTAAACGGACTTCTTTATCAATCACAAGACGCTTAAACTTCTTATTCGCCGCTTCACGGAAATCATCAGCTTCAATATACAGTTCACGCGTAAACGGAACTTCACGTGTCCCCATGCTCTCATCATTCGGATGATTAGGCGCATTCAAGATTTCGACTTGCTCTTCAGGGTAGTTCTCAATAACGACTTTAATCGGATCTAATACCGCCATCGCACGCGGTGCATTGACGTTTAAATCGTCACGAATAGCTGATTCAAGCATACTCATTTCGACCAAGTTATCCATTTTAGTGACACCAATGCGGGCACAAAATTCACGAATTGAACCTGCGGTATAACCACGACGACGAAGACCGGCTATCGTTGGCATGCGTGGATCATTCCAACCACTAACATGATTGCCAGTGACTAAATCAATTAACTTACGTTTAGACAACACTGTATATTCAAGGTTTAAACGAGAAAACTCATATTGATGCGGCGTAACCTCAATCGTAATGTTGGCTAACACCCAATCGTATAAACGACGGTTGTCTTGAAATTCTAAGGTGCACAAAGAATGTGTGATGTTTTCAATTGCATCCGATATACAATGTGTAAAGTCATACATTGGGTAGATACACCAAGCATCACCCGTTTGGTGATGATGTGCAAAACGCACACGGTATAAAACCGGATCACGCATACACATAAAACTTGACGTCATATCAATTTTGGCGCGTAAACAACATTCGCCTTCTTTGTAATCCCCTGCTCGCATTTTTGCAAACAACGCTAAGTTTTCTGCCACAGACGTATCACGATATGGGCTATTAGTACCAGGCTGAGTTAACGTTCCACGTAAACTGCGCATGGTTTCTTGATCTGAAAAATCGACATACGCTAATCCTTTTTCGATTAACTCAACGGCGAAGCCATGTAATTGTTCAAAATAATTAGACGAATACCGGACCTCACCATCCCAATTAAAACCTAACCAAGAGACGTCATCCATGATCGCATTGACATAATCGATATCTTCTTTTTCAGGATTAGTATCATCAAAACGTAAATTACAGGTACCGTTGTAATCTTGAGCTATACCAAAATTCAAGCAAATCGATTTCGCGTGACCAATATGTAAGTATCCATTTGGCTCTGGTGGAAAACGAGTTTGAATGGTTTGATGCGCACCCTGCTGCAAATCTTTATCGATGATTTGTCTAATAAAATTACTTGGGCGTGCAGCTAATTCTTCACTCATACAACCGTTCCTCTAAAAATTGATATAGATATAAATAGGTAAACATCAAAAACAGCCGCAGTATACCATTGTCATAGCGTTGCAATACAATTTTATCCATCCTTTGCATAAAAATTTCATTTTATGCAATTCAATGATATAACTGAGTACATAATAAGAACCCGAATAACACCTATTGAGGATGCGTTATGAAAGCAAAGTCCACTTCTTTTGATATTGCTCATTTGGCTGGAGTATCACAATCCACGGTATCTAGAGCATTATCTAACTCAACTTTAGTCAATGAAGAAACGCGTCTTCGGGTGCAACAAATAGCCAAAGAATTGAATTATAAAGTTGATAAAAATGCGAGTAATTTGCGTAAACAACGCTCATCTACCATTGCCTTATTATTGTTCGAAGATCCGTCATCTGACGATTCTCAAATCAATCCTTTTTTCATCTCAATGTTAGGTAGTATCACCAAAGCCTGTTCTGCTGCTGACTATGATTTATTAGTCTCGTTTCAAAATTTACAAGATGATTGGCATGCTGAATTTGAAGACAGTCACAAAGCCGATGGTTTGATTTTACTTGGTTACGGCGACTACCTAGATTACAAACAAAAAATTGAACAACTAGAGCAACAAGAAACTCACTTTGTGCGTTGGGGAGCCCATGATCCTAACCATCCGGGTATTTCTATTGGCAGTAATAACTACCAAGGTGGTTTTATGGTCACAGAGCATTTAATTGAACAAGGGCGCAAACGTTTTGCTTTTGTCGGTCAAGCAGGTTCCGAAGCACCCGAATTTATGGCGCGATTTAATGGTCATATGGATGCCTTATCAAAACATCATTTATCTGACCAATTTATGGGTCAGTTTGATGCTATATTTACTGAAGAAGCCGGTCATGATGCAGCAAGTATGTTGTTTGATGAGCAAATTATGCCTGATGCAATTGTGTGTGCAAGTGACTTAATCGCTACCGGTGTGCTGCGTGCTATGCGTGACAAGCAATTACATTGTCCGAATGACATCGCGGTAGTTGGCTATGACGATATTCCTGTTAGTGCATTTACTACTCCGGCGTTAACGACAGTTAAACAAAACACCAAATTAGCTGGTGAATTGTTAGTGGCAAACTTACTTAAACTAATCAATGGCGAACATGTTTCTGACCAACTAATGTCAGCTGAATTAGTGGTCAGAAAAAGCTCTTAACGTTGCATACTTTTGCCGAATAATAACCGTTATTTGTACACCATTGCATGTTGTGCTGCTTGTAATAAATCAGGCTGCGTGACATTTTCATTCAATACCCACACTTGCACACCATGTGGCTCTACTTGAGTTCTTATCTCATCGCTAACAGTTAATGTTGCGCCTGACAATTGCTCTTCCCACGTACCGGCTTGTACCATCTGATTAATCACAAAGGGTTGATTTATATTGCTTTTATTTAGTAATACAAGTGCAATTTGTTGGATATCAGCCGTTTGCAGTACGCGATAAAAACTTGCTTTATCTCCTTTAAGCTCATGTGGAATTTGTAATCCTTGTTGTAAAGCGGGTAATTGCTTACGTATGTTAGCAATCTCAATTAAGCCCTCACGAATAGGATGATTAGCCTGTTGGGTTAACGTCTCTTGACCAATAAAATTACGATTTCCGGCATGTTCCGCTGTACCACGCATAAACCCAAACTCTGAACCTTGATAAATAACCGGGATCCCACGAGTGGTAAATAACCAATTATGTGCATCGATAAAGCCTTCATCGGACGCATTCATGCGGCGCATATCATGGTTATCATAAAAAGTCGTTAGGTCATACACGTTATGATATGGACCATGGGTTAAATGTAAATAATCATTGAGTTGTGCAAAATCACTGTCAGGATCTTCAAATACTTGAGTAATCGCTTGTTGCCCAGGAAAGTCTAACACACTGATCTGACCATTTTTAGGTAACGTATGCTGCGCAATAAAATTTGCGTTGTAATCATAGCTTTCTGCAAACATAAAAAAGTCAGGATGTTGCTCTCTAATGCGATCAGCCATGATTTTCCAAAAACGGTGTGGAACATGTTTAATTGTGTCAATTCTAAACGCACTGGCTCCTTGCTCAATCCAATACAAATAACTGTTAATGAGATAATCTTGTACAGCGATGTTAGTATCATCTAGATTTGATAACTGCATAATATCGGGATATTGATGAAAAAAATCATGTAATGGGTTATCACTCGATAACGCCTCGGTTGGCAGGTTTTGATGATCAGCAACTAATTGCCCATCTGCGTCATATAACTCGCCAAAACCCGGCTGGTCAATGGGCATAGTAAACGATGGCGAACCGTGGTTTGCCACAATATCCAGCACCGCTTTAACATCATGTTGCGCCAATGCTTGCGTGAAGTCACGGTAAGTTAATCCAGGTGAAATCAAATGTTCATCTTCTTTGTAAAAATTGGTCGCCCAATAGCCATGATAACCAGTTTTACCGCCATCTTTAAACGACCCACCATAGGTAATTTCTTCGCCACCAGCGAACGCTTGATCCGGGTTATCCAATACAGGCGTAAGCCAAATAGCACTAAAGCCCATATCGGTAATGTACTGTACATTATCCAATACCCCTTTAAAATCTCCGCCCATATAACCGACATTGGCTGTAGCCCCATTGTCGCCAACTAGCGCTAGATTAAACGTTGGATAATCACCGCCTTGGTTGACTTGGTTATTAGTGGGATCACCATCCACAAAGCGATCAGTCACGACAAAATACATTGCCTCTTTAGCAAAAGCTTCTTTGGTACCATATAATTCAGGAAAGGCAGTTTGAACGCTAGTTATGGTGTTAGTTTTGGCGCTAGTTATGGTGTTAGTGCTAACAGGTGAAGACGTCGCATCACAACCCATCATGCCAAGCATTGCTGCGCTGAGACAAGCAAGACGAATACGTTGTGTTAATAATGAAACTTGCATATAAAAACGTTCCTTAAATTATGAATTTTTGTCGTTAACAAATAAAACGGCGATAGCGCCACAGAGCATGGATATGCCAGCAACAACAATAATGTACGATGCATTATTATCAAATACGCTGGATAAAATCCACCCTGAAAGTAAACCCGATACGATTTGTGGCACAGCGATCGTAAAGTTAAAGATCCCCATATACACGCCGGTTTTATCCGCAGGCAGTGCCCCAGCTAACATCGCATAAGGCATCGCTAAAATTGCTGCCCACGCAATGCCCACACCAATCATAGGTAATAACAAATTCACTGCACCAGCGGGTACGGTGACTTCGGTGATCAATAAATCAACATGTGTTGGAGTCAGATCCGTAAACAGCATAAACGACATATAAGACAACCCGCCCAAGACTAACGCGCCAGCATATATCGTTTTACGACCAAATGTATCAGCAAGACGGGCTAAAAAGACCGAGAACACTGCAGCAAATACACTGTATGCAGCAAACAAGATCCCCACCCAGTCCCCTGCCGCGCCTTTAGCATCAATGATATGTTGTGGAACTTGACCAATAGCATTGAGATAATCCGGATCAAACCATTTCACCTCGACCGCCCAAATATGTTGGGTAATTGCCGGCATGGTATAAACCCACATAATAAACAACGCAAACCATGAGAAAAACTGCACTACCGCAAGTTGGCGCATAATCGTAGGCATGGTTTTAACTAAACTAAAAAATTCAGCCAATTTTTGTCCAATTGGTTTGCTTTTATCTTTAGTTTGGGCTGCACTGACTTTTTCAGCATCCATGCCTTTGTAGGCATAATAATCTTTGGGTGCATATTCTTTGGTACGAAGTACTGTCCATAACACCGTACCGAGTAATACGGTTGCGCCAATATAAAATGCCCAGACTACTGATTGGGCAACTTCGCCTTTTGACGCGGTATTATCTAAGCCAATAATGTTCGTTAATAAAAACGGTAATATTGAACCGACTACCGCACCAATATTGATTAATAACGATTGAATCGAATAACCGACATTGCGTTGCGAGGCAGGTACCATATCCGACACCAAGGCACGAAACGGCTGGAAACACACATTAAATGACGCATCCATCAACGCTAACATTAATGCACCAAACAACATAGGTGCCATGAACGCAACAAACAAGGGCGCATTTGGCATCAATAACATCCCAATCGCCGCAGCAATCGCTCCCGCTAAAATAAAGGGTTTACGTCGCCCTAACCCATTCCATGTGCGGTCTGAGGCTGCACCAACTAATGGCTGTACCAATAAACCCATAATGGGTGCGACCAACCAAAATAAAGACAACGAATGTAAGTCAGCGCCCAAATCAGATAAGATCCGGCTTACATTGGCATTTTGCAAGGCAAAGCCAAACTGGACGCCTAAAAAACCGAAACTCACGTTCCAAACTTGCCAAAATTTCAACTCTGGCTGGGGCTGATGTGTTGTACTCATTTTGTCCTCATTTATTCTTAATTTTATTTGTTAGTATTTGATGTTGGTGCTGATGGTTGCAATTCAAAAATGCTGACACTATTAGCATCAAGCGTTAATGATTGGTCTAATCGAAAAGAGGCGTTGCTCTCAATATCCACCAATGTTGCACTGCTATTTTCAAGCGGTAACATCTGTGAAAAACGCGTTAATGACAAGTCAATGTTGTTCGAGTTCTTATTCAGCACCACCATTATTGTTTGCTTCTTCGCATGGGTATCTATATGCCTAAAATACACATAGATGCCATCTCGGGGCGCATATTGAGTAAGTTTTCCTTCGGTAATTGCCGGAGTTTGTTTGCGCCAATTTAATAACTTACGCAAGGTTTGTTGGATCCGTTGTTGCTGACTATCAAGCCCTTTTCCAGTAAATGCGTTAACACGATCACCTTGCCAACCACCAGGAAAATCAGCACGTAAGAGACCATGATCGCCGCCACCGTTATCGGTCATGCCAAACTCGGTGCCATAGAAAATTTGTGGGATCCCGCGAGTGGTTAGCAAAAACTTCATCGCCATCATAAATTTAGTCTCATCATTATTTAACTGTGGCATGATGCGATTCATATCATGATTGTCAGCAAAAACGACAAGATTATAGGGATCACCATATAAAAAATCACTGGCTAACGAGTCATATATTTTACGTAAACCAGTTGCCCATGTATCTTCATCGACTAATGCCTGACCTAAAGCAACTTGTAAGGGAAAATCCATAACACTTGGTAATGCGGATTGATAATCATCGTATCGCGGCGAACCCGCCTGCCAATATGCCGTAATTGCTGGATTAACTGACCACTCTTCTCCAACAATATTAAGATTAGGATACTCAGCCATGACGGCTTGAGTCCAAGCCGATAAAAAGGCCTTATCTGAGTAAGAGTATGTATCGACTCTTAACCCTGACAATCCTGCGTACTCAACCCACCAAATCGCATATTGCGTTAAATAGGTCGCCATGTGAGGGTTTTGTTGATTCATATCCGGCATCGTATCGACAAACCAGCCTCGAGCAAAATCATCAATATCCGATTGCACGCCATGTGGATCATGTAAGGCTTCACGAGTATGGGTAGTGGGGACAAACTCGGTTCCATGATTGATCCAATCAACCGCAGGCATGTTGCTCATCCAGGGATGATTAGATCCCATGTGATTAAGTATGACATCTTTAATAACGCCAATACCTTGTTCACGTGCTTCGCTAACAAACGCTTTATACAAAGAATTAGAACCAAAACGTGGGTCAATTTGAAAAAAATCCGTCGTCGAGTATCCGTGATAAGAATATCTTTCCATATCGTTTTCTAACAAAGGCATAGTCCAAATTTGCGTAAATCCCATATCAGCAATATATTCAAGATGGTCAATCATGCCTTGAATATCACCACCATGACGGCCCCCTTTATCATCACGATTGACTGTCTCGAGCATTGAATCAACACTATCATTACTCGGATCACCATTGGCAAAACGGTCAGGTGCAATCAAATAGATGACATCTTTCGCATTAAACCCTACTCTTTTTGCAGATCCTTCGGCTCTAGCTAATAACTCATAGGTTACTTGAACCTTGTGACTATTTGGATGTGTTAACGAAAAGGTTAATGTTTGAGCCGGTGCTGCTCGACTAATCGCTAGGTTAATCAATAAATATTGGGAGGATTCAGGCACAGTGACCGATTCGATTTTGACCTGTTTACCTGACAATTTAATGTCATATTCAGTGATTGGAAATGCTAAATTATCGGCATTGAGTAACAACTCAATTTGTTTGTTATGCATCCCTACCCACCAATTGGGCGGGTCAATATGCACTATAGAATCCTCGGGTTGGGCAGTCGCAACATTGATTGAGCTCACTAATAAAGACAGCGATAGACACCTGAGTGCGGTAGCCTTTATTAAGGATATTTCGTGATTCAATGGAAACATAAATGGGCGCCTGTTGAGACATTACGATAATTAGCTCAACAATGTAAACTATAAGAGGGTATTCCGACAAATTCATGCATACGTATTCAGGTTATTTAGCAAGGTAACTCGGTATAATGTTTTATCCATATTTAGGTACAGAGACAATGAACAATCAAATTATCACCGTCGTCGGCGGCGGAAGCGCAGGTTGGATGACGGCTAATTTATTGCATAATCAGCTGCACCAGCACGGTTTTACGATTAGAGTGATTGAATCACCAAGTATTGGGATTATTGGTGTTGGCGAAGGGTCAACCCCGCAACTAAAAGTGTTTTTTGATATGTTAGGGATTGCAGAACAAACATGGATGCCAAGATGTGATGCAACCTTTAAACATGGCATACGTTTCAACGGATGGACTGATTTGGTTCATCCACAATATGATCATTACTTCCATCCGTTTCCGTCTAACCAAGATCACAACAGCGGGCGCTATTTTCTACAACAAGTACATACGATGTTGGCTGGATACCCTGCGATGCCTCATCCTGATCTCTATTTTTTAACCGCGACCTTAGCTCAACAAAATAAAACACCAGCACATGAACACCCAGAATTACAGACGAATTATGGCTACCATTTTGATTCAGCGAAACTCGGTCAATTTCTCAAAACTCATGGGACTCAACAAGGTATACAGGTCATTACTACAACGATTGATAGTATTCAACATCAAGCAAACACCATTGTGTCTGTTACCGATGAACAAGGGCAAATATTTAACAGTGATTGGTTTTTTGATTGTACCGGTTTTGGTGGTAAATTAATTCAAGAAGCCTTGGGAACTGACTTTATTCATTACACAGATAATTTATTTAATGACCGCGCAGTCGCTATCCCTACGAGGCGTGAGGAACAAGAACTGCCACAAACAACGGCGACAGCACTGCCCTGTGGATGGGCATGGCGTATTCCATTAACCTCGCGTATTGGTAATGGCTATGTGTATAGCAGTCAATATTGCACTGCAGATGAAGCTGAGCATGTATTACGACAACATTTAAATATTGACGATAAGATCCCCGCGCGGCACCTCTCAATGAAAGTAGGACGTTTGGCACAGCACTGGGTTGGGAATACAATTGCCGTTGGTTTAGCGCAGGGTTTTATAGAACCTCTTGAAGCAACAGCGTTACACCTAGTTCAAGAAACAGTGACCCAATTTATTGGTGCATTTACTGCAGGTAGATTCACCACCATCTATCAAGAACAGTTTAACGACAATATTAATGCGCGGTTTGAAGGGATACGCGATTACATAGTGGCGCATTATGCGTGCAATCAATTAACCCATGCGCGAATGTCACAGAAATACGCAAGCAGCAATTCTAGGTTTCATTTTGATGGCAAAGCAGTCACTATTGATACGCCTAGGTATTGGGAAGATTGTCGTGAGAAGGTGGTTACATCTGAAAATTTACAAGCCGTTTTGGCTTGTTGGGAGCGTGGTGGAGACTTACATCAACTGCTGGTGGATAGAAAAATGCAGACGTATTATCCCACATTGAGTTGGTATACCTTACTTGCTGGTTATCGCCGGTTTACGCACCAACAATACCAAGATAATCTTCAAACCCAGCAGATCCAAGCCAAGTTAGTTGAATTAACCCAGCACTTTACTTGCTAATGGTAAAGTAATGATAAAGGTGGTACCGACACCTTCTGTCGATTCAACTTCTATGGTGCCTTTATGTGACTCAATGATGGAGTAAGAAATAGATAAACCTAAACCGGTGCCTTCACCCACAGGTTTGGTGGTATAAAAAGGGTCAAATAATTGCTTTTGTGTGGTAGAAGACATTCCACTACCGGTATCACTCACCAAAATCTGACAACTTTTGCTTCCTAACACATATTCAATCTTGATAGAGCCGCCATCAGGCATTGCCTGAGCCGCATTCACGAATATGTTAACAAACACTTGCTGCAGCTGACCTAGCTTACCAAAGATGTAAATGTCTTGTTCATTGAGAATATGTTGGACGTCATGTTTATATTTTACTTCATTTTTCACGACGTTTAGTGCTGCTGAAACGATTTGCCCAATAGGCAAAGCAGAAAAATCGGTTTCACCTTGATGTGAAAACGTTTTTAATCCATTCACAATTTCAGAAATACGATCGACCCCTTCAATATTTGACGTAACAATATCATCCGTATCTTCAATGATATATTCCATATCGTATTCTTTAACTAACCCCATATAGCGCTCATCATTAATGAGTTTTTGTTCAGCTATAACCGCTTTAGTCGCAGCCATAAACGCACTTATATCTTGTACGTGACTGGATAGAACTTCTAAATTAGAACGAATATAGCCCACA